>Ga0209057_1001721_pt1 | contig 17343 bp, 12 predicted proteins | sample GraSoiAngelo_146_FD_185903 | JGI IMG/M metagenome (GOLD analysis project Ga0209057, IMG submission 185903) | Grasslands soil microbial communities from the Angelo Coastal Reserve, California, USA - 14_1009_05_30cm (SPAdes) (version 2) | ecosystem: Environmental > Terrestrial > Soil > Grasslands ... | reverse complement strand
GCGGACCGCGACCGCGCGCTCTACACGCTTGCGTTCTACGGCGCCGGCGTCGCGCTCGTGACGATCGCCGCCGCTCTCGAGGCGAGCGCGCTGATCCGGCGCGCCGACGGGACCGCGAGCCTCGCCGCCGTCACCGCGCTCTGGCCGGCGCTCGCGGCAGGTGCGCTGCTCGTCACGGTCCACCTCGGCCTACTTCTCGCCGACCGCGGCCGGAATGGCCATCCGGCGGTCGTGACGGATCGGCTCGTGCTCGCGTTCCCCGCCGCCGTCGGCCTGGCGGCCGCTCTTGCGGGCATCGCCCTCGCGTGGTCGCGCCTCGTCCTTGGCGGAGAGCTCGTGAGCGCCGCCGCGCTCGTCGCCATCGGTGGCGCGCTCTACGTCCCCGCGTGGCTCGCGCTCCTGCGCCATACGCGGACCGAGCCGCAGAGCGACGTCCGTCGCTTCTATCTGTTCACCGTCGTCTGCCTCGCGCTCGTCGCGACGGTGCTCTTCGGGGTCGTCTCCGTCTACAACACGCTTGTCGCCGTGCTGCTCATCGGCTCGCCGAACAGCGCGCGCGACGGCCTGGCGTGGCTGGGCGCGGCCCTCGCGGCGGGAATGGCGTTCGCGGTGCACGTCTGGCTTCTCGTCCGCGACCAGCGGCGCACGCGAACGATCGTGGAGCCACAAGCCGCCGACCCGCTCGTCGACGTGCTAGAGGCGGTGCGCGCCGGCCGTCTCTCGATCGAGGACGCAGCCGTCCGGATACGTGGAGAAGCCTCCGGGCCGCGCGGCTGAGCGCCTTTCTCAGCGCATCATCAAGGGACCCATCCGCTCCATCATGGCAAGGCAAGCGCTGGCCATGCCCGACACACTCCCGCCCATCATGTTCATGCCCGTGCCCGTCCACATGAAGATCCAAGGCAGGGCGGAGATCACCGCGAGGATGACGAGCGCCAACAGGATCAGCTTGGCCCACGCGGGCCATGGCTCGTAGCGGACATCGGTCGTCATAGCGACTCCTCCCATCTCTCGCACGTCACCGTGAGGTCGCGCTCCTATCGGCCCTGCCAAGTCGACGACAGAGACGCGGAGACCGGTCAGGCAAGCGTGTGAGCCGCCAGGGATTCGAACCCTGAACCGGAGGATTAAGAGTCCTCTGCTCTACCGTTGAGCTAGCGGCCCCGCCTCGTCAGTTTACTGATGGGCGACGCGAAGCGAGCCCAGAAAGCCGGAGCCGAAGGCGCAGGTCACCAAGCACGAACGGTCAGCCGCGCGCGTGCGAGCCGCGACCGCTCGGAGGCTCGCTGATCTCCTTGATCGTCTCGCCGGTCTCACGCGCGTTCTCGTGACGCGCGACCTGCGCGGTGACGAGCAAGCCCACGAGCCTGCCCTTCTCGACGACCGGGAGACGGCGGACCTGACGCTCCGCCATCACCTTCGCGGCCTCGGAGACGTCGTCGTCGGGCGAAACGCTGATGGGATCTGCGCTCATGATCTCGGCCACGCGCAGCGTCTTGGGATCCTTTCCCGCGGCGACCGCGCGGACGACGATGTCGCGGTCGGTGACGATGCCGACGAGCCGGCCGTCCTCGACGACGGGGATCGAGCCGCAGTCCTCCTGCTTCATGAGCGTCGCGGCCTGCCCGCAAACGTCCGTAGGCGAGCACGTCACGGGACGCTGGGTCATGACCTCGCGGATCTTCATGGCAAAAACCTCCTGCTCATCGCCGGGGGCGAACCCCCGCACCACCGTGGGTACCGCAGGACTGCTGCCTAGCTCGATGCGCCGATCTTGAAGATCTTCGTCCCGCAGACCGGGCAGATGCCCTGGGTCGCGGGCCGGCCGTTCTTCATCGTGATCTGCTGAGGATCCTTGATCTCACGCGTGGCCTTGCACTTCACGCAATATCCGGTGGCCAACGGTGCACCTCCCAGCGCTGGGGGACCGCCGCATCGTACCCTAGGCCTTCCGCACGGCTTTTGGCCCGTATGAACCACAAAACCCCGCTCTTTCGGGCGGGGTCTCGTGGTGAGGAAGGGAAGGGTTGGGATTTCTTCTTATCGCCGGCCCCGAGTGCAAATCCCATGCCAGCCGCTCGGTCGCCTGCCCGATGACCGCCCGTCATGCCAACGATGAGGGCTGAGATCCTTTCGATCGGCACCGAGCTCCTCCTCGGGCAGATCGTCGACACGAACGCCGCGTACCTGGCCGGGCGCCTGGCGCTGCTGGGGATCGACTGCTTACACAAACAGACGGTCGGCGACAACCTCGGCCGGGCGACCGACGCGTTCCGGCTGGCGCTCTCGCGGACCGATCTCGTCGTCGCGACCGGCGGCCTCGGCCCGACGGAGGACGACCTCACGCGCGAGGCGATCGCCGCGGCCCTCGACGAGACGCCGACGATCGACCCCGCGCTCGAGGCCGAGCTGCGAGATTGGTTCGCCGGACGCGGTCTCGCGATGCCGGAGCGGAACCGCAAGCAGGCCTGGCTCATCCCGTCCGCGCAAGCGCTCCCGAACCCGAACGGGACCGCACCCGGCTGGGACGTGCGCCGCGACGGCAAGCGGATCGTCGCGATGCCCGGCGTGCCGCGCGAGATGACGCCGATGTGGGAGGAGCGGGTCGAGCCGACGATCGTCCGCGAGGGCGTGCTCCGCTGGCGCACGTTGAAGCTGCTGGGGATCGGCGAAGGCGCCGTCGAAGAGGAGCTCGACGAGCTCGTGCGCTCGACTTCGCCGACGGTCGCCACGTACGCGAAGAACGACGGCGTGCACGTGCGCATCGCCGACAAGGCGGCGACCGCCGCCGCGGCCGACGCGCGGATCGAGCGCATGGAGGCCGAGGTCCGCGCTCGCCTCGGCGACCACGTCTGGGGCGTCGATGACGAGACCCTCGGGGGCGTCGTCGGCCGCGGCCTCGTCGCGCGCGGCTGGCGGCTCGCGGTCGCGGACGCGCTCACGGCGGGGGAGCTCGCGCGCGCGCTCGCGGACGCGCCAGAGGCGGCGCGCTGGCTCGCCGGCGCGCTCGTCGTGCCGGGCGCCGACGCGTCGACGCTCGAGCGCGAAGTCACGCCTCTCGGCGCCCAGGTGATCCTGCTGGTCCCCGCCGGCGCGAGCGAGTCCGAGCTGCGGTTGTACGCGCCCGATCGACCGCGCGGGCAGACGATCCGCTACCGCACGCCGGCCGAGGCTCGCCGGCGCGCGCTCCTAAGCGGCCTGGACCTGCTGCGCCGTGCGCTCGCGAATTAGCGCGCCCGCGCGGTACGGCCAGAGCGCCCAGAGGATCGCTCCACAAAAGGCGACCGGCACCGCGATGCTGAAGGTCTCGTCGTGCCGCGCCACACCGATCGCGTAGAAGATCGGCGACACGATGAGCAGCGTGAGCGCGCCCGCGAGCGCGAGGTTGCGCGCGGCGAGCTCGCGGCCGTTCGCGACGAGCACGCCGGACGCGATCACGAGCGGCACGAACAGGAGCACCTGGTCGTACGACCAGCTGTAGATCGCGCCCGCGCTCGAGAGCGAGAGCCATGCGGCCAGCCACGCGTCGCTCGCCATGACGAAGCGCGAAGCGAGGTAGACGCCGCCCGCGACGACCGCGATCGCGAGGATGCGCCCCGGCATGCCGAGGACCTGCCCGAGCGCGGAGAAGAGCACCGCGGACCGGCCGGTCCGCCGCGCCGGGATATCCGCGAGCCACGCCGGGAACCAGTCCGGATACGCGAGCCAGGCGAAGAGCACGAGAGCGCCCGCGAGGACGAGTGCGTACGTCACGAACCGTCGATACCGGACGTCGCGGATCGCCGGGAGCGCGAGGCCGACCGCCGTCCACACGAAGAGCTGCGGTTTGGCGAGGAACGCGAGCGCCGCGAGCCCGGCGCGCCGCACGTGACCCGCACGCAGCGCGAGGACGACGACCGTAAGCGCGCTCATGAGCAGGAGCGCCCATTGGCCGAGGACGAGCGTGTGGAAGCCGGGCTGTCGCACGAAGAGCGCAAGCCCGAGCGCGGCGTGCGAGACCGTGCGGCCGGGGAGGAACGTCCGCAGCAGCGCGCGAAGCGCCGTGGCCGAGCAGGCCATGCTCGCGACCATCCAGACCCACGCGGCGACCTCGAGCGGCAGGAGGCCGAGCGGCAGCAGCGCGAGGACGACGTGCGGCATGTAGTCGTCGACGAGCGCATCGGGCGTCTTCGTGTCGATCGCCACCGCGGTCGGCGCGTACCGCTGGGGATCCCACGGGCTCACGCCGACGAGCACGCTCCGCGGACCGGACCAGAAACCGGAGAAGTCATTGGAGTGGACCATCTCGAGCCGCCGGCCGAGCGGTCCGAGGAAGGCGATGAACAGGACCCCGGCGAGGATGGCGATCCAGAACGCGACGTCGGCACGGCGAGAGGGCGTCATCGGCGCAAACGCTAGCGCGCGTCGGAGCGCGCGTGGGCCCGTCGGGCTAGCGCCGGGTCTGGGTCGGGCTCGGTGACGGTCGGCGGTTACCGTCGCCGCTCTTCTTGCTGCCGCCGTCCTTCGCCTTTTGCGCGGCGGCCTTCGCCTCGTCGGCGGCCTTCCGCGCGGCGTCGGCGGCGCGAGCCGCCCGCGGGTCGACCGTCTGCGACGGCCGCGACGACACCTGCGTGGCCTGGGAGCCCGCCGACGCGGGGGCGCTCTGGGTCGCGTCCGCTCGCCCCGGCGTCACCGCCGGCGAGGGCACCGAGCCGGCGGGGCGCGCCGACGCGGAACGAGGACTCTCGGTGCGCCGCGGCGCGATCTTCTTTTCCGCGACGCTCGCGACGCCTTCGGCGGTGTTCGCCGCGTCGGCCGCGATCGCTGCGGCCGGGCTGAGGCCGGACGGCGCCGGCTCGCTGCTCGCGACGGCCGCGAGCACCGCGCCCGCATTCGCGGTCGAGGGCTTCGCGCCGAGACGCGAGGCGGCTTTCGCCGCCGCGGCGCGATGCTCGTTCATCCGGTCCTGCAGCTGCGAGACGAGGTCCGCCGTGCGCGGGTCGACGGCCTCGCTGCCCGCGAGCTCCGCCGCCGCGTTCGCGAGGTGCTCGCTGTACGCGCTCGTCGCGATGACCGCGTCGTCGTCGTCGCCGTCCTCGGCGAGGACCGTCGCTTCGGCGAGGCGGTGCTCGGCGATGGACAGCTCGACGACCGCGCGATCCTGCGACGTCGTGGCGAGCGCGAGGCGCACCTGCTCCGTCGCGATCTTCACCGGGTACAGCGCGTCGTCGGGAAGCGCATCGGCGCTCGCGACGAGCGTGCCGCCCGCGAGGCTCACGACGACGAGCGCCACCGCGATGGCGCGGAGCGCGTACGGCGTCGGCTTCGCGAGGAGCGTGAAGGCGATCACGAAGCGATCGGCGAGCGACGGGCGGTGCGGACGGAGCGACCCCATGACCCGCCGCCGAATCCGGTTGCGGGCGGCGGCGTCGGGCGCGCTGAACGGATCTTTGTGCAGACGGAGGGCGAGACGCACGATCTCGCGCAGCTTTTCGTCGCGGATCTCGGAAAGCTCGCGCTCGCCCCGAGCGACCTCTTCGATCAGGCGCGAGACATCCGTGGCGGAGGTTCGTCCCACCACGCGATTAACGGAGGGTCCGCTCGGCCGTTATTCGGCCGGTTCAGACCTGCTTTAGTGGTTGGCGGCGGTCGCGGGGGCCGCGACGGGGCCTCCCCAGACCGGCACGTAGTGGCTCGCGAACGAATCCTGGTGCAGCACTTTCCCGTTCTCGGTCACGGTCCGCGTCCGCCACACGTCACGGCCCGCGACGCTCCCGCCCGGCAGGAACGCGGGATCGGCGGGCTGGTCCTTGGCTGGCAGCACGAAGTTCCACTGCACGGCGTCGCTGAAGGTGACCGTGCGCCCGGTCGGGATGCCCCACAGGTCGATCGTCAGCGAGGTGTCGCCGTTGAGCGACCACAGGAACACCGGACTCGCGGTGTCGTTGCGCCAACGGAAGTCGTTGCCCGGCATGAAGACCGCGGCATCGAGGCCCAGCGGGTAGCGATCGATGTAGTAGCCGTGCGCGTGTCGCTCGACGATCTCGTAGCCCTGACGCGAGATGGCGTTGAAGATGGTCGTCGAGACCTGGCACAGGCCACCGCCGATGACGTTCTCATCCGACCGGCCGTTGATGATCGCGCCGGCGTACCGGTAGCCGCGGTCCGGCGTGACCGGGCCGAGCAGGTCCCAGAACGAGAAGGTCTCGCCGGGCATGATCACGACGCCGTCGAACTGCGACGAGCCCGTCGAGATGTTCGCGTGCCGCACGTCGCTCGGCGGGTACTGCGTGGTGAACGTCGACGTCCGTGAGAGCTGCGGCACGAGCGCGAGCGCCTTCTCCGTCGTCAACGCCGGAGCGTCCACTCCCGCGGGCGCGGCGACCTCTCGCGTCGCGCCGCCCGCCGGGCGCAGGAGCTCGACGCCGAGCAGGGCGCGGAGCTTCGTCTGGTCGACGCGCACGCCGCTCTCAGAGGGCACGACGGCGAGCACGTCCCCCTCGCGCACGCGGAACTTCGCGTTCTTCGCGGGATGGTCAAGCACGGCACCGAGCGCCGAGACCCAGCTGTCGAGACGCGCGCCGGAAAGCGAAACGACGTAGCGGTACCGGGCGGCCGGCGCGATCGCCTCGGCCGGCAGTGCGGGCAGCTCGCCGGGCCGCGCGACGATCCGATCGATCACCACGAGCGACGCGAGCGCGCTCGAGCTCTCGCTCCAGCCACGGTCTTCGACACGGACGACGAGGGGCGTGAGCGCCGCGGCCGCGGCGGCATAGGCATCGTCGAAGCCGGAGGCGTCGAGCGGCGGGTACACCGCCCGCACGGAAAGGGCGACCTCGCGATCGCCGAGCGTTGTCGCCGAGAGCAGGCGCGCCACCGTCACGCCGCCGTCGATCTCACGCCCCAGCTGCGGCGGGGTGATCCGTAGGTCGCCGCCTGCGAGCGCGAGCTCACCGGACACCGGCGCTTGATTCGCATCGCGGGCGACGGAGGCCACGAACCCGGCGAGGGCATCGCCACGCGCGCGCATCGCGAACGATACGTTCGCGTCGCCGCGAAGCGCGTCGATCCAGGCCCCCGCGCGGTCGAGCGCCGACCCGCTCTTGCCGTACGCGAGCGCCGCGGCGACGGCCGCGTCGACGTCGGGGACGATGCCGAGCGCGCCGTTCGTCGTGGTCCACTCGCGATCCCCGTCGCGCAGCGTGACGCCTGCGGCCGCCCACGGCGCGGCGATCTCGCTCTCGAGGCGCTCGCGAAGCGCCGGCGCCTCGAGCGAGCCGACAGCCACGCCGGCGACGGTGAGCCCGGGAAGCGCGCGAGAGCTGTACGCGAGCTCGGCCGCCGCGGCGGAGCCGAGCGCGAGCGCGCTCATGGCGAGGGGAACGACGAGGAAGCGCCACGGGAATGCACGGACGACGACGGCGCCGGCACGCTGGCCGCTTCGCGCGATGACCGCCATGCTCCCGCAGCCTCCTTGAGCGGAAGGCGACGAACGCCCCGCTCATCCCACGACCAAGCAAGGTGCGTGCCGTGTAGCGCTCGCTCGCCTGCTTGGTTGAACCTTTCTCCTTCCCTAGACGTGTCGAGTGTCAGCGACGTTCCGATGGGTAACGACTGATTTCCGTCAGGGCAAGTACTACGCAGCGCATAGCCCACAACTACACCGTTTGACTCATTCCCGATGTGAGCGCGCCGACATATGTGGGCCGGTGCGCCAAACGTGGACGTCGGAGAAAAAGAAGGCCCGGCACCCCAGGGGAGCAGGGAGTGCCGGGCCGTGAGGCAGACTGGCCGACGGGCGGGTCGGCCAGGGCCTGGCGAGGTGTGTCAGCTACACCCGGTCGTCTCTCCGCAGTTCTCGCACTTGTGGCAGGTGCCGCTTCGTACGGTCAGCCAGCCACAGCGCGGACAGGGGGGCGCATCGGGTGTGGAATTAAGTCGCTTGAACGTGGCGGGTGCGGCGAGATCGCCGGACCCGGCGTGAGCGTTCCCGTTCGTCGGCGCGGGATCGGCGCTCGCGAGCGGGACGACGCGGTTCAGGAGCTCGAGCTGTGCGGTGGGATCGGCGACCTCGGTCGTTCGGATGAGTCCGAGCGCGGCGCGGTCGCCCTGAGACAGGAAGCGGTTGCCGAGCCAGCGGAAAACGTAGTCGACGATCGACTTCGCGAAGCCGATCTCGGGGTTGCCGGTCCAGCCTGATGGCTCGAAGCGCATGTGGCCGAACTTCTCGACCAGGTGTACCAGGGGCACGCCGTACTGGAACAGCAGCGAGATGCTCGTGGCGAAGGAATCCATCATGCCGGACAGCGTCGAGCCCTCCTTCGCCATCGTGACGAAGAGCTCGCCGGGCGTGCCGTCCTCGAAGAGGCCGACGGTGATGTAGCCCTCGTGACCTTCGATCGTGAACTTGTGCGTGAGCGACGCGCGGGTGTCGGGCAGCCGCCGTCGCGCGGGCCGCTGGATCTCGACGACGCGGTCCACGACGGTCGCCGCCTTCGTGTTCGAGTCCTTGTCGCTCACGTTGAGCGGCTGGACCTTCTTGCTCCCGTCCCGGTAGACCGCGATCGACTTGAGGCCGTGCTTCCAGGCCTCGAGGTAGGCGTCCATCACGTCCTCGACGGTCGCGCTCTCGGGGAGATTCACGGTCTTGCTGATCGCGCCGGAGATGAACGGCTGGACCGCGCCCATCATCTTGATGTGGCCCATGTGGTGGATGAAGCGCTCGCCGTTCTGCGGCTTGAACGCGCAGTCGAACACCGCGAGGTGCTCGTCCGTGACGCCGGGCGCGCCTTCGATCGTGCCGTGCCGCTCGACGTATGCGGTGATCGCGCTCGTCTCGGTCTCGGTGTAGCCCAGCCGCCGGAGGGCCGACGGGACGGTGCCGTTGACGAGCTTCAGCATCCCGCCGCCAACGAGCTTCTTGTACTTCACGAGCGCGATGTCCGGCTCCACGCCCGTGGTGTCGCAATCCATCATGAAAGAAATCGTGCCGGTCGGCGCGAGCAGGCTGACCTGCGCGTTCCGATAGCCCGCGGTCGCGCCGATCCGCACCGCGTCATCCCACGATTGCCGCGCCGCCGAGAGCAGGCTTGCGGGGACGAGCTCGTCGCGGATGCGGTACGCGAAATCGCGGTGCATGCGCACGACGCGATCGTGCGGGTCCCGGTTGTGCTCGTACTCCTTGTATGCGCCGAGCACTTCGGCGATCCGCGCCGAGTGCGCGTAGGCCTCGCCCGTCATGAGCGCGGTCACGGACGCGGCGTACGCGCGACCCGCGTCCGAGTCGTACGGCACGCCCCGGTACATCAGCAGCGCGCCGAGGTTCGCGTAGCCGAGGCCGAGCTCGCGATTCGCCCGCGCGTTCACGCTGATCGTGTCCGTCGGGTAGTCGGCGTAGCCGACGAGGATCTCCTGTGCGGTGATCAACGTACGCACCGCGCTGGCGAAGCGGGCGGTCTCGAAGTCGCCTGCCGCGTCGACGAAGCGCATCAAGTTGAGGCTCGCGAGATTGCAGGCCGTGTTGTCCAGACTGACGAACTCGGAGCAGGGATTGGTGGCGTAGTTCCGATCCGTGTTGGCGCGGGTATGCCAATCGTTGCAGGCCGAATCGAACTGCATCCCCGGATCGCCGCACTGCCAGGTCGCCTCCGCGATCTCGTGCAGAAGCTGGCGCGCGTTCAGCGTCTCGAGGACAGCGCCGTCGACGCGCGCGGTGAGCTCCCACGGCTCGCCCGCCACGGCCTTGCGCATGAACTCGTCGCTGACGCGCACCGAGTTGTTCGCGTTCTGGAACTGGATGGAGTGCCACGCCTCGCCGTTCAGGCTCATGTCGTAGCCCATCTCGCCCAGCGCCCAGGCCTTCTTCTCTTCCTTGGCCTTGCACCAGATGAACTCGTGGACGTCGGGATGATCGGCGTTGAGGACGACCATCTTTGCGGCGCGCCGAGTCGTCCCGCCGGACTTGATCGAGCCGGCGACGGAGTCCGCGCCGCGCATGAACGAGACGGGGCCGGACGCGTAGCCCCCGCCCGACAGATGCTCCTTCTGCGACCGGATCTTCGAGACGTTGACGCCGGAGCCGGAGCCGCCCTTGAAGATCACGCCCTCGTTCTTGAACCAATCGAGGATCGAGTGCATGTCGTCCTCGACGTTCAAGATGAAGCATGCCGACGCCTGCCTGCTCACGCCCGGGACGCCGATGTTGAACCACACGGGCGAGTTGAACGACGCGAGCTGGTTCACGAGGATGTACTTCAGCTCGTCGCTGAAGGCATCCCGGTCGCTCTCGCTCGCGAAGTAGCCCTCGGCGGCTCCGTGGCGCGCGATCGTGTCGACGACCCGGTCGACGATCTGCTTCACGCTCGTCTCGCGCTGCGGCGACCCGAGCTTGCCGCGGAAGTACTTGGATGCGACGACGTTCGTCGCGGTCTGTGACCAGAACTTGGGGACCTCGACGCCCTTCTGTTCGAAGACGTTCCCGCCCTCACCGGGGATGACCGAATCGCGGAGCTCCCACTCGATCTCGTCGTACGGGTGGACGCCGGCGCGGGTGAAGCGGCGCTCGATAGCCAGACCGCGCCCCGGAGCGCGCTGGACGGACTGCGGCGCTATGTCTGCGATGGCCATGTGCGTGCCCCCCTAGAAGCGAGCGAGTGAGATGCGTGCTGGCCGCGCGTGTAGAAGAAGGAGAAGGACCCTCACGAAGCTGCCGGGCGCGGAAGCGGACGACCTGACGGTCATTGGTGGCCCCTCCTCGGTTCTTCCTGCACCGATCCTCCTAGGCCTTGGGTCTGCTGCCCGGGCCGGCCCAACATCTAGTGGCGCAGGAGGCGAAAGATAGCCCGACGGCGTCCGCTGTCAAGACCGGTGGCTCATCAAATCGGCGACGAAACCGCCGATCGCGGCATCCGCCCGAAATCTCGCGGATTTCAGATAACGCGGGTTTCCGACAGGGCGGCGGTGGCGCTGCGGGGCGGGCGCGAGCAGGCTACGCGGGCGCCGGCACCTGGGCGGTCTTGACCGCCTCGACGAAGACGCGCATCCCCTTGCGCAGGTCCTCTTCGCCGATGTTCAGCGCGGGGATGAAGCGCACGACCTGGTCGTGGAAGCCGCAGGTGATCACGAGGACGCCTCGCTCTAGCGCCGCGGCCGTCGCGGTCTTTGAGACGGCCTTGTCGTCGAACTCCGCGGCCACCATCGCTCCGATCCAGCGTACCTCGCGCAGCCGGGGATGCGAGCGGAGCGGCGTGAGCTCCTCGACCATGAGCTGGCCGAGCATCTCGGACCGCGCGACGAGCCCCTCGTCGCGAAGCACCTGGATCGTGGCGAGCCCGCACGCGCACGAGACGGGGTTGCCGCCGAACGTCGAGCCATGCGTACCGGTGCGCCACTTCGCCATGAGCTCGCGGGGTGCGACGACCGCGCCGAGGGGAAGTCCACCGCCGAGCGCCTTCGCGAGCGTCATCACGTCCGGGGTCACGCCGAGCTTCTGTCCGGCGAACCAGGCGCCGGTGCGACCGAGGCCTGTCTGGATCTCGTCGAAGACCAGCAGCGCGCCGATGCGCGTCGCGAGCACGCGCAACGCACGGAGGAATGAGGCCGGCGCCGCGACATACCCGCCTTCGCCGAGCACCGGCTCGATGAAGATCGCGGCGACGTGCTCGGGCGGGACCTCGTGCTCGAGCATCGCGTCGAGCTCCGCGAGGCAATGGGCGGCGCACGCCTCCGCATCGTGGGCGCCGGGCACGGCGCACGCGAGGGGATACGGGAACGGCGCGACGTACACCTCGGGAAGGAGCGCGCCGTAGCCGCGGCGGTAGGCCGACTTCGACGTCGTGAGCGTGGCGGCGCCGGTCGTCCGCCCGTGGAAACCGCCGCGGAAGACGATGATCGCCTCGCGGCCGGTCGCCTGACGCGTCAGCTTGATCGCGGCCTCGACCGCTTCCGCGCCGCTGTTGCCGAAGACGATCGCATCGAGGCCGGTCGGCGTGAGGGTGGCGAGCGTCTCGGCGAGCGCGACGTTCGATTCGTACTTGGCTACGCCGGCCGAGATGTGCATGAGCCGTGACGCCTGGTCGGTCACCGCCTTCACGACACGCGGGTGCGCGTGGCCCACCACGGTGACCGCGATCCCGCAGGTGAGATCGAGGACGCGTTTCCCGTCAGTCGTGATCAGCCAGCTCCCCTCGCCCCGATCGATCGTGAGCCAGGTGTAGTGGCCGAGGACGTTCGGGAAGATCTTGCGGGCGCGTGCCTCGAGGTCGCTCACGCGCCCACTCTATCCGCTATGCACCAAACGACCGGTGTATGCGGCGCGTCATCCCATCGACTGCGGCGCGCTGGTCAGCCGGGACGGCGGTCGTCGGAGTCCGAGGCGACGAGGACCTGGAGCGTCGTCCGGTCCTCGCCGATGATGCGCACGCGGTACCCCTGGATCCCCGCCCGCAGCAGCGTCGCGAGCCGCTCCGTCCCCTGGAAGCTCACGCGGACCTTGAGGACCCCGTGCCGGTAGTACTCGGTGCGGAGCTGACCGACGCCGCGCACGCGGCGAAGGGCGAGCTCGAACCGGTGCCAATCATCGGGCGTCGGCAGAGGTGTGACCACGAGGTCGACCTCGCCCGGACCCGGCGGCGTGCGCGGCGACGGGATCGCTTGCGATTTCGCCGCGTCCTCGTCGGTCAGCGCCTTCTGGATGAGATCCCGCTGCTGGCGATCCTCGCGCGGCGGCAGGAGGCGCGGTCTCGGCTCCGAGGGGATCGGCGCGTCGTGACGGGTCGGCGGTGGGGGCGGGACCTCCTCGCGCGGCGGCGTCGGTGGCGCCGGCTTCTTGGGCTCGGGGCGGCGGGCTCCGATGCGTGCCGAGAGGTCCACGATCTCCTCGTCGTGCTTGCCCTTCTTCTTGTCGTCGCCTGCCACGACGCTCAGCGGACCGCCCAGGCCCAGGTGAACGCGGCGACGATCGCGAGGATCGAGAGGGCCACGGCGGACGCCGTCGCCAGGGTCCGGCGGCGCGGGCCCCGCGCGGGCGTTGTGAGGACGGCGTCGATCGCGGCCCTCAGCTCCTCGGCCGTCGCGTCCTTGCGCAGCCAGCCGCGCGCGTCCGGAAGGCGGCGGACCAGTCCCTGCCCGTCGGCGGCGCTCCCCGAGAGGACGTAGCTGGGCGCCTCGATCCGCGGCGCCGGGCCCACCTTCAGAAGGAGCCCGTCGACCAGGGCGGCATCCGGCCGCCAGTGTTTCAGTGCGGCCTCGGCTTGATCGAGCGACTGCACGCGCACCACCTCGTAACGGGCCTCCATACCCAGCAGCGTCGCGAGCGCGGCACCGATCGTCGGATGCGCGACGACGAGGAGCACCTTCGGTCGCGTGATGCCACGAATTCTGCCTCGCCTTGCGGCCGTCGTATACGCTGATGCGCGCACGCGGGGAGTTGGCGAGGGCAAATACGGCGGGAGTGTGACCGCGTGTCCGACGAGCCTCAGCGCATGAGCGCGTCCGGCGACGTCATCGGCGCGCTCTCCGACCGCGTCGGCGAGCTCTCCAAGCGTGTCGCCTCCCTCGAAGCCGAGCTCGACGCCGCCCGCAAGCGGGTCGCCGTCTACGAGGAATTCGACGCCACCGTCCGCGAGGCGCTCGCGGGGGCCCTCCGCGCAGCGCACCAGATCCGGGACCGCGCCGAGCGCGCCGCCGATCAGATCCTCGAGCAGGCGCGCCAGGAGCGCCGTCTCCTTCTGAACGAGATCGAGCGGCTCCGCGAGGAGCGCGACCGCCTCGACGAGGAGATCGCGACCTCGCGCCGCGGCGGCATCTCGGCCGTCGGCACGCCGCGGACCGAGCGCGCGCCCGAGCAGTCCTCGGCCGAGCTGCGCGGCCTCGCCGCTGACGCGCTCCGCGGGATCTTCGTCGAGCTCCTCGACGACGTCCGCCGCCAGGCGAGCACCGCGACCGACGCGGCAAGAAGCGCGACCGCGGCGGCACACGAGGCGAAGGCCGCCGAGATCGAGACGCGCGCCGCCGAAGCCGGGGCCGCGCGCGCCGCGGAAGAGCGTCGTGCCGAAGAGGATCGGCGCACGGTCGAGGAGCGTCGCGCCGAAGAGGAGCGCCGCCGGGCCGCCGAAGCCGAGCGCGCCGCCGAGGCAGAGCGACTCGGGGAAGCGGCTCGCGCCGCGGAAGCGTCAGCGCGCGCGGCGGAGGAGGCGGCACGCGCCGCCGAAGCGCGCGCGCAGCAGCTTGCCGCGCAGGTGGAGGAAGAGGAGATCTTCGAGTCCGCGGCGGCCGACCGCGCTGCCGAGGAGCGCCGCGCCGCCGTGGAGCAGCTGCGCCTCGCGCAGGAGGCCGAACGTACCGCGGCCATGCAGCGCGCCGCCGAAAGCGAGCGGATCGCGCAGGCCGTGCGCGCCGCGGAGGCCGCGGCCCAGGCCGCGCAGGAGTCCGCCCGCGCCGCAGAGGCGGCACGCTCGGAGGAGGCCGCGAAAGAGGCCGAGCAGCGTCGCAGCCTCGAGCAAGCCACGCGCGCGCTCGAAGCCGCCCGGGCCGCCGATGCGGCGCGCGCCGCGGAAGCCGCCCGGGCGGCGGACGCTCGCGCGGTCGAAGAGGCGCACGCCGCCGAGGAGGCTCGCGCTCGCGCGACGGCGGAAGCCGCCCGCGCGGCCGCGGAAGCTGGCCGCGCGGCGCAGGCCGCGCGCGCCGCGGAGACCAGGCCCGCCGCGGGCGGGTGGGCTCCGCCCGTGCCCCCCGCGCAGACGCCGCAATCCTGGTCGGTCCCGACGCCGCCTCCCCCGGTGGAGGTAGAGAAGATCTTCGGCGAGCCGGCGGCGCCGCCCATGCGGCCGCAGCTCGTCGAGCAAGAGGCACGCGCCGCGCCGGAAATCGCTCGGCAGAGGGACGAGCCGGCGGCCCCGGCAAGCGAGATTTCCCTTATGTTGACCCCCGTACCGTCCTTCCCGCGTCTCGTCGAGATCGAGCGCCGCATTCAGTCGCTCCCGATCGTCCGCACGCTCTACGTGCGTGATTTCCGTGCCGGCGTCGCGACGCTCGCGGTCGGCCTGCGCTCGCCCATGTCGTCCGACGAGGTCGCGTCCGCGCTCGCGACGCTCGCCGATCTCCGCATGCGCGTCACGCGCGCGGCGCGCAACGCACTCGAGCTGCGCATCGAGGGCGAGGCCGGCGTCGCCTAATCCGGCGTGACCCTTCGTCTCGACGCCGATTTCTGGACCGCGCGCATGGCGTACCTCGCCAAGCTGGCGCGCGCCGACGCGATCGGCGTGGTCCTCAACCTGCGCAACGAGGGCTACGTCACGTACGTCGCGCACAACGTCCCCGCCGACACGCGCTGGACCGAGGGGCCGCAGGGCGCGCTGCTCGCACAGGTGCTCACACGCCGCACGCCGGAGCAGGCGGCGACGGTCGCCATACCCCTCGCCGACGGCCGCACCGCGGATGCGGTCGCGGTCGCACCGGTGGTCTGGAAGGACCAGCTCGTGGGCGCGCTCGCGGCGATGCTCGTCGGTCGCGTGTTCACGCCGGAAGAGACGAGCGACCTGTCGCGCGTCGCCGAGCTGGTCGGGCTCGAGCTCGCCGAGGCGAACGCGCTCTGGCGCGCGCAACGCCAGCACCAGGACGCCGAGACGAAGCTGCGCGCGGTGCGCGTCCTCCAGGCGGTCATCCGCAAGGAGCGCGATCCGAACCAGCTCCTCGAGCGCGCGACGGCCCAGCTCGCCGAGGTCTTCGCCGCGGACGGCGTGTCGATCATGCTCGCCGACGATCACGGCGAGCTCTCCGTCCGCACCTCGCAGGGACTGTCCGAGGAGGCCAAGCGCGACCGCAAGCGCGTCGGCGAAGGGATCTCGGGCAAGGTCGCGCTGAGCGGGCAGGCCATCCTGCTCACCGGCAAGGTGCAGGGCGGCACCGACCCCACGGTGAGCGAGTCGATCATCGCCCCGCTCCGCGCGGGCGGAAAGACGATCGGCGTCGTGAACGTGAAGCATCGCTCGCCCGAGGAGCGGTACGGCGAGGCGCACGTCGAATCGCTCACGCAGGTCGCGTCCGATATCGCCGCGGCCTTGCTCACGGCGGAGGACTACCAGCGCGCCGAGGAGGACCGCCGGCAGGCGCTCGTGCTCTACGAGCTCTCGCGGCTCGCGACGCTCGGGACCGATCCGCAGAACGACCTCGAGACCGCGGCGATGATGCTCGGGGACAACCTGCGGCACGACGTCGTCGGCGTGTGGGCCGCCGAGGAGCACAAGCTGAAGCTCCGCGCCTCGGCCGGCTACGGACCGATCATCCCCGCCGACATCCCGACCTCCACCGGGAGCGACACGGTCCTCGCGCGCGTCCTTCGCGAGCGGCGAACGGCGACCGCGAGCTACGGCAACACGGCCGAGCCGCGGCCGGACTGGGCCGCGCCCGCGGCGGCGAACTTCCTTCTCGCGCCGATCGGCGGCGCGCACGCGGGCGTCGTGCTCGGGGTGCTCGTCCTCGGCCGCGCGTTGACCGCGTACACGAGCGCGGACGCCGACTTCGCGACGACGGTCGGCGAGTACCTCGCGGGCATGCTCCAGAAATCGGCGTCGAACGACGTCGTACAGCGCACCGCCGCGACCGAACGGCGCCGCATCGCCCAGGAGCTCCACGACGGGCTCGCGCAGGAGCTGACCGGTGTCGTGCTCGCCCTCGAGGGCTGCCAGCGCGCGCTCGATCGCGATCCGAGCCTGCTCGGCCCGCAGCTCGCGAAGGCGGCGCGAGATGCGAGGGCGACGCTGTCGGACGTGCGCCAGTACATGGCCGCGCTTCGGCAGACGGAGGAGGCCGGTGGGCTCAACCTACCGGTGACGGTCGCGCGTCTCGTCGACGACCTGCGCCGGCAGACCGGGCTGCATGTCGATCTCGAGGAGACGGGCGTCGAGCGCGAGCTCGAACCCTTCGTCGAGCGCGCGGTCATCCGCATCGTTGGCGAGTCGCTTCGGAACGTCGGGCAGCACTCGGGCGCCTCGAACGCCAAGGTCATGCTGCGCTACGACTCCGAGCAGGTCGTCATCACCATCGAAGACGATGGCAAGGGCTTCGACGCGAACGAGCTCGGCACCGCCGAAGAGCGCGGGCACTACGGCATCGTCGGGATGCGCGAGCGCGCCGAAGGCGTGGGCGGTCAGCTCGTCGTTCGGAGCGAGACCGGGCGCGGGACGATCGTCCGAGCCTCGATCCCCTACCGGGCGACCGCCGGGGACGTCACGCCCGGCTGGACCGGCAGCGTCGACGACGCCGAGCAGCCGGGGCCGATCGAGGACATCGAGCGCAGCGAGAAGGCCGGCTTCCTCGGCAGGCTGTTCGGGCGATGATCGAGAACCGCGAGCGGCGCAAGATCCG
>Ga0209057_1001720_pt1 | contig 17358 bp, 13 predicted proteins | sample GraSoiAngelo_146_FD_185903 | JGI IMG/M metagenome (GOLD analysis project Ga0209057, IMG submission 185903) | Grasslands soil microbial communities from the Angelo Coastal Reserve, California, USA - 14_1009_05_30cm (SPAdes) (version 2) | ecosystem: Environmental > Terrestrial > Soil > Grasslands ... | reverse complement strand
GATGTCTGCCAGCACCCGTTCGTTCTCGAGGAAGTAATCGTGGCGGATCGGGCCCTCGTCGGCAGAGGTCACGTCAATGGTGTCCATGCCATCGATGAGGACGACGTTGCGATCGGAGTCGCCCGCGCGCGGATGAGCCGACAGCAGCGCTGAGACGCGCAACGCGAGGTCGGAGGCCGTGTACAGCGTGATCCGCTCCGCCGTCGCGACGATCGCAGGGAGGACGTCGCGAAACGCGTCCGCGTCCACGTCTGGCGCCGCAAAGATGATCTGTCCGAATCGCGCCGCGTGCGGCCCGACGGCGAGGCTGTGCAGGGCCGCCACCACGGGTCGGCTGCCCAGGCTGTGCGCAAGCAGATGGATTTGGGCGCGTCCGGTACGCGCGGCAAGAGCTTGGAGGAACCCGGCGAGGTGGGGCGTCGTCCAATCGGCGTTGCTCGAGTCGCCAAGGTACGACCAGCGATTCCCGTTCGACGGCCAGCTGTACAGGACCACAGCGCCCTCGAACTGGAGTTGATGCTTCAACTGCCCTGCCCAGAGGACCGCTTCGTCGAAGCTGAAATTGTACCCGTGCACGAATACCAGGATGTCCCTGGCTCCTGTCCGCGTGAGAGCAGAGCTCAGCGACTGCTCGAACTTCTCCTGCGACAGCGGAATGCCCAGCGCGATTGTTCGTGCCGGAAGCAGTACGGGCGAAATGCCGAACGACAGGGCTCCCGAGCCGCGATCGCCGGCGAAACTGTTCGACGACAAGGCTTTCCTGTCGGTCGCATAGAACACTTCCACCCGGGTGTCCGGGGACGGTCCTCGCCAGGAGATAGAGCTGGCAGCACACCCGGACGAGATCAGCGCGCAGACCAGCAGGCCGTGCCTTCCTGGCCGACGGTGCGCTCTGATCGCGGCGGGTATTGACCTCACGCGAGTCCGCTGTTGCACGCGCCGCGCCGCACCGCGCCTCGCTGCAGGAGGCCGCGCGAAGCGGCGAGCGCGCGATCAGGATTTCCACGCAAACGTCAGGTTTCCACCGTGCAACCGGACCCGGCTCGGAGTGGCGATCGACGGCATTCACCTTGCACCACCTTCGCCCTTGCACCATTGCGCGCCGGCGCTCGCAGCCGCCGACGCATCGGGTCTGCTTCCCAGCCGCGTCGAATTGGAGTTGGTGCAATGAAGGCAATGCATCGCCTCGCTCCGGACATTGTGGATCTGCTCACCTGCATCGTGAGGGTCTGCAGCGCCTACCAGGGGAGTGTGATCAGCTGGTGCCGCAGCCGAAGGACCAACAAGGATGTCGGCGGCCATCATGCGAGCAAGCACCTCTGCGCGTGTGCATGCGACGTTGTCTACGACCCACGGCCGCGCCTCGGGAACGGTGGCAAGCCAGAGCCTTACCGTCCGCCGCTCTCGCTGCTACAGGCCGAGTGCGCCCTGTACAACGTGAAGGTGATCCGCGAGCATGGCCATGATCACTTCGAGTGTTCGCAACTGCCGCTGCGGATGTACTTCTAGGGCGGCTGGGCATTGAGTCGGTGCGGTCCAGCGCCCATTATTTCGCAAGCGCGATGTGGACGCCGTTCCAGTGTGGGGGCGGTGGGTCGGCGATCATCTTTTGGCACCGCTTCAGCAGGACGCGGCTCGGACCGTCGTCGGGATGCTGCGAGAGTCGAGCGATCGCGCCGTTGAAATCGCGCTGCACGTACGACGCGAACGCGGCTTCGTACGCGCGGGCTGCGGGAAGCACACCGATGGCGTCCCCCGCCGCGCCGAGAAGATCGTAGACCATCACGCCCTCGCTCCTCCCCTTCACGGCGACGCAATCGAGGCGCCGGAAGACGAAGTCGCGGCCGGCCTTCTCCACGATGGGCTCGCTGACGATGGCGTCGACCTCGTATTGCTTGCACAGCGCTTCGAGCCGGGACGCCAGGTTCACGCCGTCGCCAAGCGCGGTGTAGCTGAACCGATCCGGCGCGCCGAAGTGCCCCACCATGACGACGTCCCGGTGCAAGCCGTATCGGGTGCGCAGCGGCGGCAGTCCCGTCCAGGACGGCGAGGCGTACAGTTTTGCCGTCGCGGTCCGGCATTCCAGGATCGCGCGGCAGGCGAGCCGCGCGTGCTCGGGCCGCAGCGTCGGGGCATTCCACAAGGCCATCACGGCGTCGCCGATGAACTTGTCGATGGTGCCGCCGCAGGAACGGATCGCCTCCGTCATCGTCTGCATGTACAAGCCGAGCGATCGCGCCAGCTCGTCGGGCGGGACGTGCTCGGAAAGCGAAGTGAATCCCTCCAGATCGGTGAAGAGGATGGACAGCTCCCTCATCTCTCCGCCGAGCGCCGGCTCGCGGTTCTGCGCGTACAGCTCGCGCACCAGATCGAGCGGCGCGTACTTGCCCATGCCACGCAGCGCGGTCTTCGCCTGCTCCAGACCCGAGAGCACGGCGTGGATGTCGCGAAACGGCGTCTTCACCGGTGAAGCCGCGAAGTCGAGCATGCGCATCCGCGCTGCGCCACCGCCGATACGTCCCAGGCCGCGTCGCAACGCGAAGAGCGCGAGGCCGCCGCCGAGCAGGACCAGCCCGATGATCACCGCACACGCCATCAAGAGTCGCACCCGGACGGCACGCAGCTCGCGCGTATAGGCCGACTCGGGGACCACGACGCCGACGAACCAGTCCTGCGATCCCGCCAGGGCGCGGAAAGTCGCCAGCCAGCGTTCTCCGTCTACCTGCAGCTCGCCGGTGCGCTCGACACCCTGCTTCTCGTCGAGCAGCGGGCCGCGCAGCGCGAGGGAAATGGCCGGCGGCAGCCCCTCCGGGGCGATACGCAGGTCGTCGCCGACCAGGGTCAAGCGATCTTGCGGCGACAGGCGCGTGATCAGCCTTCCGTCCGCGTCGGTGATGAAGATCCGGTGTGGATCGTCCTTGCCGACCTGCAGCGCCGAAACGGAATCGATGGCCGACGCCAGAAGAGCGGCCCGCACCACGCCGATCAGCCGGCCTTTGCCGTTCTCCACGGCCTTCTGGACGGACACGACGACGCGCCGCCGGTCGGCCGGAAGCATCTGATCGAGCTGCGACCAGGCCAGGTCGGTCCAGATCGGCTGGCCGCCCACGTCTCGCGACGCGGCCGACATGAACGTGAGATGGCGGGTCGGGTCCGGCGCCTGGCCTTCGCTGACCCACGCGCCGTCCTCCAGCCCACCTCCCATCGGGCGCTGCCGCACCTCCGAGGTACCCGACGCGATCCTGCGCGTCAGCACGGCGGCGTCGCCGTGAATTCCGGAGCGGAAGACGGAGAGCTGCCACCGGCCGGCCGGCGCGAGCGTCGGGTTGCCTTCCGCGTCGTAACCCGTGCGGTGCGCGTGGATGAAGGTCACTTCGGCGAGGCTGGGGTTGCGCACCACCTCCCGGAACAGCGCCGCCTCCACGCCGGGAAGATCGTGCGGCGGTACCACTCCGAGCTCGATCTCGCGCTCCAGATCCGCGATCGCCGTCGACGCGCCGTCGAGCTGCGCGCGAACCTGCGCCTCCACTCGGCGCGCAGCGGCGTCGCGCAGCTTCTCCGCGCTGGTCAGAATCGATCGCCGCGAACCCTCGAGGACCACTGCGGCCAGCGCTCCGAGCAGCACCGCCATCAGCGCCAGCGCCGCGACGAACGCTCCCAGCAGGGTCACGCGCGGCAGACGCATCTGGTTCAGCCGCCCGACGCGAACTCTGGATAGAGGGTCATGCCGCCGTCGACGTACATGCTCGTGCCGGTAATGTAATCCGATTCGTCGGAGGCGAGAAAGATTGCTGCCTTCCCGATATCGTCGGGCTCGCCGATGCGCTTGTAGGGAATGAGCCGCATCAGCGCCGCGTACGCTTCGGGCGTGCTCCAGGCGGCGGTGTTGATCGGAGTGCGGATGGCGCCCGGCGAGATGCTGTTCACCCGGATGCGCTGCGGCGCGACCTCCTGGGCCAGGCTCTTCATCATCAGCATCACGCCGCCCTTCGAGGCGGCATAGTTGACGTGGCCCGCCCAAGGGATCACCTCGTGGACCGAGCTGATGCAGATGATCTTCCCCGCCGCCTTCGAGACGCTCTCCACCACCCCACGGCGCTTGAACTCGCGCACCGCCTCGCGAGCGCAGAGGAACTGGCCGGTGAGGTTGACGCCGATGACGGTGTTCCACTGCTCGAGCGTGAGGTCCTCGAAGGCAGCGTCGCGCTGCAGGCCGGCGTTGTTGACCAGGATGTCGACGGTGCCAAAGTGCTCGATGGCTCGCTGGAAGAGCTCCTTCACTTCCGCCTCGCGCGAGACATCCGCGCGATGCGCAAGGGCCCGGCTACCGGACTGCGAGATCGTCCGCACCACCTCCATCGCCGCGTCCTCGCCGTCGCGGTAGTTGACGACGACGTCCGCGCCAGCGCCGCCCAGCGCGATGGCGATGGCGCGGCCGATCCCGGAGTTCGCGCCGGTGACGACGGCTTTCTGGCCTTGCAACGGTCTGGTCGAGGTCATTTCGAGCTCCTGTTCGAGGACCCTCTTGGGTACGCTCCCGGCAGCTCTCCGTTACACGCTGTAACCGAACGGGTCTCCGCGCTGTAACAGAACGCGTCCCCGTGGGACAATCACTCAACGTCAACGGAGCAAACCGAATGGGATTTCTTTCGCGCGCACAGGCCGCCTTCCTCTCCACCGCCGAACGTCTCGCCTTCCTCGGTCCTACGCTCGCGCGGCTGACGCTGGGCGTCGTCTTCATCGGCACCGGTTGGGGCAAGCTGCACGGACTTCAGAAGGTCACGGAATTCTTCACGGAGTTGGGTATCCCAGCCCCCGGTTTCAATGCCGTGCTCGCCTCCACGGCGGAGTTCGTCTGCGGTGCGTTGCTCCTGATCGGCCTGCTCAGCAGGCTCGCGGCGATCCCGCTGATCGTCACGATGACCGTGGCGATCATCACCGCCAAGAGCGCGGACCTGCACGGCCTCTCCGATCTGCTCGGCTTCGAGGAGTGGACGTACATCGTGCTCGCGGTCTGGATCCTCGTCGCGGGGCCGGGTCCGCTCTCGCTCGATCGGGTCCTGCAGAATGTCCTGCGGCAGCCTCGCACCGAAGCGAACACGCGCGCAGCGACGGTCTAGCCCCTGTAACGAATGCCTGCTGCGTCCGACCCACGGGCATGAACCGGATCCTGTGGGCCGCGCTTCTCGCCCTCTCGTCGCTGATCGCGAGTGGAACGAAAAGCTGCATCTCGACTGCGCATGCCGATCCCTTACCGCACGTCCGCAAGGTGGGCTGCGTCGGTCTCACGGTTTCCGACGTGGATCGATCCGCCGAGTTCTACGCGCGCGTCCTCGGGTTCGAGAAGATCGCCGACGTCGAGCAGGCCGGCGATCCGCTGGAGCAGCTCCAGGGAGTGTTCGGGGTGCGCCTGCGCACCGCGCGCATGCAGCTCGGCCGCGAATGCCTGGACTTGACGGAATACCTGGCGCCGCGCGGACGGCCGCCTCCGGCCGATGCGCGCAGCAACGATCGATATTTCCAGCACGCTGCGATCGTCATCTCGGACATGGACCGCGCGTATGCCGCGCTGCGCGCCGCGCGCGTCGAGCACGCGTCCACCGGCCCGCAAAGGCTTCCGGACTGGAATGCGAACGCGGCCGGCATCCGCGCCTTCTACTTTCGCGACCCGGACCGGCACGTACTGGAAGTGATCCAGTTTCCGCGCGGCAAAGGCGATGGCCGATGGCAAGCGACGGATCGGCTGTTCCTCGGAATCGACCACACGGCCATCGTCGTGAGCGACACCGACGCGAGTCTCCGCTTCTACCGCGACACCCTCGGGCTGCGCGTCGCCGGCACCAGCGAGAACTGGGGCACCGAGCAGGAGCACCTGAACAATGTCTTCGGGGCGCGGCTGCGCATCACGACGCTTCGCGGCACTTCCGGGCCCGGCGTCGAGCTGCTCGAGTACCTCGCGCCGCGCGACGGACGCCCGATGCCTGCCGACGAGCGCGCAAACGATCTGATCCACTGGCAGACGACGCTCTTCACCGGCGACCTCGGCGGAGCCGCCGCCGCCCTGCGCGGCCTGCACGCCGCGTTCGTCTCGCCTGGCGCCGTCGCGCTCTCCGACATAAGGCTAGGATACGGGCGCGCCCTGCTCGCCCGCGATCCCGACGGGCACGTGTTGCAGCTTGCCGCCGAGTAACGCTTCCGCTGCGAAGACGTACTGAGGGAGGACCATGACTACCCGCGAAGAGGAGAGGCTTGGCGAGTCGCGCGATCGCACGGCCCACTGGAAGCGCTGGGGCCCGTACCTGAGCGAGCGCGCGTGGGGCACCGTCCGCGAGGACTACAGCCCGGGCGGCACGGCGTGGGACTACGTCCCGCACGACCACGCGCGCTCGCGCGCGTATCGCTGGAACGAGGACGGCATCGCGGGAATTTCCGACCGGCGCCAGAATCTCTGCTTCTCGGTGGCGCTCTGGAACAAGCGCGATCCGATCCTAAAGGAGCGCCTCTTCGGCCTCACCGGTCAGGAAGGAAACCACGGCGAGGACGTGAAGGAGCTCTACTACTACCTCGACTCGACGCCGACGCACTCGTATATGAAGTACCTGTACAAGTATCCGCAGGCCGAGTTCCCCTATGCGCACCTCGCCGAGGAGAACCGCAGACGAGGACGCGCAGGCCGCGAGCTGGAGCTGATCGACACCGGCATTTTCGACCAGGACCGCTACTTCGACGTCTTCGTCGAGTACGCGAAGGCGGACGTCGACGACATCTGCATCCGCATCGAAGTGGCGAACCGCGGAGCGCAGGCCGCCGAGGTGGAAGTCCTCCCGACGCTGTGGTTCCGCAATACCTGGAGCTGGGGCCGCGAGCAGAAGCGCCCCTCGCTGCGCGCCAGCGGTCCTTCCTCCGTTCATGCCGGCAAGTACCAGCTGAGCTGCGAAGGCACGCCCGAGCTGCTCTTCTGCGACAACGAGACAAACTCGGGCCGTCTGTTCGGCGTCCCAGGTCCGCGGTATCCAAAGGACGGCATCCACGATTACGTGATCCACGGGTCGGAGACGGTCAACCCGGATCGGGTCGGCACGAAGTGCGCGGCGCGCTACAAGCTGACCGTTCCAGGTCACGGCAGCGCCGTGATCCGGCTGAGGCTCTCCCACGGCGTTGCGCAGCTCGTGGACGCGACCGATGGGATCCTCGGGACACGCAAGCGGGAAGCGGAGGAGTTCTACGCGAGCGTGATTCCGACGACGCTCTCGGCGGACGCGCGCAACGTCATGCGGCAGGCGCTGGCGGGCATGCTCTGGTCGAAGCAGTTCTACCACTACGTCGTGCGCGACTGGCTGGAGGGTGACCCGGCGCAGCCGGCGCCGCCGCGGGAGCGCAAAAACGGCCGCAATGCCGACTGGGGCCACCTCTACAACGCCGACGTCATCTCCATGCCCGACAAGTGGGAATACCCGTGGTTTGCCGCCTGGGACCTCGCCTTCCACTGCATCCCGCTCGCGCTGGTGGACAGTGACTTCGCCAAGGACCAGCTCGTGCTTCTCCTGCGCGAGTGGTACATGCACCCGAACGGGCAGATTCCGGCCTACGAGTGGGCGTTCGGCGACGTCAACCCGCCGGTCTTCGCCTGGGCCGCCTGGCGCGTCTACAAGATCGAGAAGAAACGGCGCGGCTCCGGCGACCGCAAGTTCCTCAAGCGCGTCTTCCACAAGCTGATGCTCAACTTCACCTGGTGGGTGAACCGCAAGGACGCGGAAGGTCGCAACGTCTTCCAGGGCGGCTTCCTCGGCCTGGACAACATCGGCGTCTTCGACCGCAGCGCTCCGCTGCCGGGCGGCGGACACCTCGAGCAGTCCGACGGCACGAGCTGGATGGCGATGTACTGCCTGAACATGCTCTCCATCGCACTGGAGCTGGCGCGCGAGGAGGACGAGTACGAGGACGTCGCAAGCAAGTTCTGGGAGCACTTCGTCCACATCGCCCGGGCGATGAACACGATGGGCCTCTGGGACGAGGAGGACGGCTTCTACTACGACGTCCTTCACCGCGGCAGCGAGGAGATGACGCTGCGGATCCGATCGATGGTCGGCCTCATTCCGCTCTTCGCGGTGGAACCGATCCCCGCCGAGCTGATCGCGAAGTTCCCCGCGTTCGCCCGGCGGATGGAATGGTTCATCGACCACCGGCCCGATCTGACGGAGGGCGTCGCCTGCATGCGAACGCTCGGCGCCATGGATCGACGGCTGTTCTCGGTGGTCGAACCGCGGAAACTGCCGAAGATCCTGCGGCGGCTGCTCGACGAGTCGGAGTTCCTCTCGCCGCACGGCATCCGCGCGCTCTCGCGCGTCCACCGCGACCAGCCTTACAGCCTGAAGATCGACGGCGCCGAGTACGGCGTGCGGTACGAGCCCGCGGAGTCGTCGAGCGGCCTGTTCGGTGGCAACTCCAACTGGCGCGGCCCCATCTGGTTCCCGGTGAACTACCTGCTGATCGAGTCGCTGCAGAAGTTCCATCACTATCTGGGCGACGGGTTCACGGTGGAATTCCCGACTGGCTCTGGCCGGCACCTCACGCTCGCACAAGTGGCGACGGAGCTCTCGCGGCGGCTCTCCTCCATCTTCCTCCGCGATGGCGACGGTCGCCGGCCGGCGTTCGGCAAGGCCGAGAAGATGCAGCGCGATCCTCACTTCCGCGACTACCTGCTCTTCCACGAGTACTTCAACGGCGACGACGGCTCGGGCGTCGGCGCGAATCACCAGACGGGCTGGACCGGCCTGGTGGCGAAGCTGCTCCAGCAGAGCGGAGAGTGAAATGCGCGTGAACCGGAAGATCTGCCAGGACTACGAGCGGTCGTCGCATCTCGAGTGGCTGGAGACGAACGGCACCGGCGGCTTCGCGATGGGAACCGTCGCCGGCACGAACACGCGCCGGTACCACGGGCTCCTCGTCGCTTCGCTCCGACCGCCGGTCGATCGGCACGTGCTCCTCTCGCGCCTCGACGAAGTGGTCTCGGGCGAGGGCGCGCCCGACGCTCCGCTCGCGACGAACCAGTACCCAGGGACCCTTGCGCCGCGAGGATATGCGCATCTGGTCGAGTTCCGACTCGATCCGTTCCCGACCTGGGTATTCGACGTCGGCGGCGCCCATGTCGAGAAGCAGCTCTTCCTGGTGCCGGGTGAGCAGTCCGTCGTCGTCACCTATCGCGCGACGCGGCCGCGGAAGATCGCCATCTCGCCGTTCCTCGCCTTCCGCGACTATCACTCGCTGAGCCGCGCGAATCCGTCGCTGGACGGCTCCCTGCGCGAGGATCGCAATGGCGGCGCGCTGGTCGTCCGCGCGCGCCCGTACGGCGGGCTGCCGGAGCTGGCGCTGCACGTCAGCCCAGAAGCGCGTCTGGAGCGCGATGGGACCTGGTACTACTCGAACGAGTACCTCGCCGAGATAGATCGGGGGCTCGACTTCCGCGAAGACCTCTGGAAGCTCGGAACGCTGCACGCGGAGATCGCGCCCGACAAGCCGCTTTTCGTCGCGGCGACGATCGGCCCGCGGACGTTCGACGCGAACTCGGTCGCCGACCTGACGGCCAAGGTCAGCGAGCAGAGGCGACCGCGCGGCGCGGACCCGTTCCTCGCGCGCCTCGAGGCCGCAGCGGATCAGTTCGTCGTCCGCCGCGCCGACGGCAAGCCGACGGTGATCGCCGGCTATCCCTGGTTCACCGATTGGGGGCGGGACACGATGATCTCCCTCCCCGGCCTGCTGATCGCCCGCGGCAGGCTGCAGGAAGCGCGGGAAGTGCTCCGCGGATTTCTCGCGCACATCGATCGCGGCCTGATCCCGAACGCGTTCCCCGACCGGCCCGGGGACAAGCCCGAGTACAACACGGTGGACGCGACGCTGTGGATGTTCCAGGCGATGCACGCCTACGTGCAGAAGAGCGGCGACGCGACGTTCCTGCGCCAGGAATTCTATCCGGCCGCGAAGGAGATCGTCCGCTGGCATCAGCAAGGTACGCATCACGGGATCAAGATCGATCCCGCCGACGGTCTGCTCGCCGCGGGTGTCCCTGGCGTCCAGCTCACCTGGATGGACGCGCGCGTCGGCGATCGCGTGATCACGCCCCGGCACGGCAAGGCCGTCGAGATCAATGCCCTCTGGTTCAACGCGCTTCGTCTGATGGGGCTGTGGGGCGCCGCGCTGGGCGATGCGCAAGCAGCGGCCGCGTACGCGTCGGATGCGGATCGCGTCCGCTCCTCCTTCGAGAAGGCGTTCTGGAACGCGGAGCGCGGACATCTCGACGACGTCGTGGGAGATCCCGCGTTCCGCCCGAACCAACTCTTCGCCCTCTCGCTTCCTTTCCCGTTGCTCGACGCGGAGCAGCGCAAGTCGGTGGTTCGCGCCGTCGAGCAGAAGTTGCTCACGCCCTTCGGGTTGAAAACGCTGGCTCCCGACGAGCGCGGCTACATCGGGCAATACCGCGGCGGGCCGGCGGAGCGCGACGGCGCCTACCACCAGGGCACAGTGTGGCCCTGGCTCCTCGGTCCGTTCATCCGCGCATATCTGTGCGCCTTCGGCCGCTCTTCCGAGACGGTGCAGCACTGCCGTGACCTGCTACGGCCGATGGAGCTGCACCTCGTCGATGCTTGCCTCGGCACCATCTCGGAGGTGTTCAGCGCCGATTCGCCGTTCGCGGCGGGAGGTGCTCCCGCCCAGGCGTGGAGCGTCGCCGAGTTGATCCAGGTGCTCTCGGTCGATCTGGCGGACAACCCGAACGACAGATCGCGCCGCGACCGCAAGGCCGTCGCGGCGCCCGGATCGGAATTTCGCCGATGACGCTGCGTGAGGCCTTCCGGCGCCATTGGGCGGAGTACGCGATGGAGGCGGCGGGTCTGGGCATCTTCATGATCGCGGCATGCGCGCTGACCGTCGCGTTGGAGCATCCGGCGTCGCGCGCGCAAACCATCGATCCGACGGTGCGCCGGGCGCTGATGGGGCTCGCGATGGGTCTCACCGCCGTGGCCATCATCTACTCTCCTTGGGGCAAGCGCTCCGGTGCGCACCTGAACCCGGCGGTGACGCTCGCCTTCTGGCGCCTCGGCCGCGTTCCCGGGCACGACGCGATCTTCTATGCCGCGGCCCAGGTCGTCGGCGGAATCGCCGGGGTGGCGCTGTCGTGGCTGGTGCTGCGCGACGCGCTGGCGCTTCCTTCCACGAACTTCGCGGCCACTTTGCCGAAGGCAGGCACCGCCGCTGCGTTCGCCGCGGAGGTGGCGATCTCGTTCTTCCTCATGCTCGTCGTCCTCACCCTGACGGGAACCCGGTACGCCCGATGGGCGGGAGTTTGCGCCGGGACTTTGGTCGCCATCTACATCTTCGTCGAGGCCCCCATCTCCGGAACGAGCATGAACCCGGCACGGTCGCTGGCCTCCGCGATGGGCGCGGGGTTCGGGGCGCTGTGGATCTATTTCCTCGCGCCGCCTCTCGGCATGCTCGCCGCCGCGGCCGTGCATCGCCGCCGGCCCGGCTGCGCGAAGCTCGATCACGCGCCCGGCGTGCGCTGCATCTTCTGCGAGCAACGCCCGAAGACCGCAGCACGGCCGAAGCGCGTCGTCATCCTCGGCGGTGGATTCGGCGCTGTCTTTGCCGCGCAGCAAATGGAGCGCGAGCTGGCCGGCCGCGGCGATTACGAAGTCGTCCTCGTCGCCAAGGACAACTACTTCGTCTTCCAGCCGATGCTCCCGGAAGTGATCTCGGGAACCATCGGCCTGCTCGACCTGGTCAGTCCGCTTCGCCGGTTGCTCCCCGGAACGGAGATCCACGTCCGCGAGATCGAATCCATCGATCTGGAAAGGCGGACCGTCACCACGGCTCCGGGCTTCCTGCCCCATCCTCATGTCATCGAGTACGACCACCTGGTGCTTGCGCTGGGGACCGTCACCGACTTCCGCGGCCTGCGGGGACTGCCGGAGCACGCCCTGCCCTTCAAGAACCTCAACGACGCCCTCTATCTGCGCAACCACGTCATCCGGGCCCTCGAGGAGGCGGCCATCGAGCGACACGACGAGAAGCTGCGCCGGCAGCTCTTGACCTTCGTCGTCGCCGGCGGCGGATTCTCGGGGGTGGAGGTCGTCGCGGAGCTCAACGACTTCGTCCGCGGCGTGGCGGCCAACTACCCGCAGATCGATCCGCGCGAGATCCGGGTCGTGCTGGTGCACTCGCAGGATCGAATCCTCCCCGAGGTGCCGGAGAAGTTGGGCCGTTTCGCCCAGCGCATCCTCGCGAAGCGCGGAGTCGAGCTGCTGTTGCAGGCGAAGCTGTCCGCCGCCACCGGCGAGGAGGCAGTGCTCGCTGACGGACGTACCATCCCCACCCGCACGCTGGTGTCGACTGTGCCCTCGTTCGCGCATCCGCTGATCGAGGCGCTCGAGCTGCCCAAGAACAAGGGCGGCCGCATCCTGGTCACTCCCGAGTTGGAGATCCAGGGTCTTCCGGGAGTCTGGGCCCTGGGCGACTGCGCGCAGGTGCCGACGATGAACGGAGGCACGGCACCTCCCACCGCGCAGCATGCGACGCGCCAGGCGAAAGTGCTGGCGCACAACCTGGTCGTGGCGATCCGGGGCGGCGCACGGCGCGTCTTCGACTTCAAGGGCCTTGGAAAGATGGGCTCTCTGGGCCGCCACACCGCAGTCGCCGACGTCTTCGGGCTACAGATCTCCGGCGCGCTCGCATGGTTCCTCTGGAGGACGATCTATCTGATGAAGCTGCCGGGGTTCGGGCGCAGGCTGAAGGTCGCGGCGTCATGGACGTTCGATCTGTTCCTGCCGCCGGAGCTGGTGCAGTTCCGCTTCGGCAACAACCAGCTCCTGCTGCGCGAGCACTTCGAGCCAGGGCAGGAGGTGTTCCGGCAGGGCGATCTGGGCGACCGCATCTACGCCATCCTCGACGGAGAGGCGGAGGTGGTGGTCCGCGACCATGTGATCGCGCGGCTCGGCGCCGGCGAGCTCTTCGGGGAGATGGCATTGCTCGATCACACGACACGCAATGCGACCATCCGCTGCGCCAGGCCGCTCAGCGTCTGGAGCTTGCCGAAGAAGGAGCTGGAGCTGCTGGCGCAGGGGATGCCCGAGCTGCAGCGAAGCCTCGAGCAACTGCGCGAGCGGCGGACGCGGCCGTTGGCGAGGCCGGGTTAAGGATGCGCGAGGCGCAAACGACTTGCGAGCCATTCGACCTGGGCAGCACGTTCTTGGTCATGGCCGGGCATGCCGTCCGCTGCCGCTGCCGCCCTCGCAGCGATATAGGCGCAGGCGCCGGGATAAGGCTGGCGGCGGATGACGTCGGCGAGGTAGCCGGCGAAATCCGCGCTGCGGTCCCCGCGGCGAAGCGCTTCCTCCACACGACGCCGGGTCCGATCGACGCAGGCCAAGCTGAATTCCGCCTGCGCCTTCGGCCATTCGTCGATTTGCACGAGCAGTCGACCCCTCCGGGCGACGAGCTGGCGCGCACCGTGTGTGACGGGAGAGTCGAGCTCCACTTCCCATAGCTCCTCGTCGAACCAATACGGGAGGTGCTCGACTGCGCAGGCGTGAACTCCGTTGTCCGGACCGGCAGCACTCTCCATCCAGCCGGTTGCCGGCCAGCGAACGCCTGTGAACGGCGCCACGGCTCCGGGCGCGAAGAACTTCCAGGCGATCATTTCTCACCTCGCGATGCGCGGAACATGGCCAGCAGCTCTTGCGTCACTTCCTCGGGGACCGGCCGCTGCTCGGCCAGCGTCGAGGAAGCCGCGATCTGGGCGCGGAGCTGCCGCAAGTAGGTGACGCAGCCGGGGCAGGTCACGAGGTGCTGCTCGAACTCGGTGCGCGCGTGTGGCGGAAGCGCGCCTTCGAGGTAGTCCGTGACCTGCTCCACGGCCGCGATGCAGTCGAGATCGGCCGGCAGGGCGCGATTCATGGGTTTCTCCGTTCGACATGCCGGGCAATCTCCCGCCGCACGCGGGAGCGCGCCCTGTGCAACAGGACGCGCTGGTTCACTTCGCTCACGCCGAGCGCCTCGCACACTTCCTGCGAGGTCCAGCCTTCGACGTCGCGCAGGCGGATGACCGCGCGCTGCCCCTCCGGGAGGCGCTCGATGGCATCGCGGATGTACGCGAGCGCCTCGCGGGAGAGAAGGCGAGCCTCGGGCCAAGGCTCCGGCGCTTTCGCCCAGTGTCCGGCCCAGCGCGGATGCGAATCGGGATGGAACTCGGAAGGGTCGACGGCGGACTCGCCGTCGTCGGGCTGTAGCGCCGACAGCGGGACGCAGCGGCCGTCCTTTGCCGCACGCGTCCGCGCAAGGTTGCCGAGGATGCCGAAAATCCACGATCGCAGCGCGGACCGGCCCTCGAATCGGTCGATGTCCTGCAGCACCACTGCCCAGGTGTCCTGCACCACGTCCTCCGCCGCCGTGTCGGTCTTCACGAAGCCCCGCGCAAAGCGGACCATCCCCCCGTGGAGGCTCTCCACCAGCTCCAGGAACGCCCGCTCGTCTCCGGCGCGGAGCGCCTCGAGGAGCGCGGAGTCCTGCGCGAGGGCCAGCACTTCGGGCGCGACGGCCGGCACGGAAAGCCTCCTTTCGCCGATGGAGTCTCGCGAGGGGCGGAATTCGTTACACGCGTGTAACGGGCGCCTGCGCCGGCCGTACCCACAGGGAGGAGGCGCCATGGCGCACAGCTACGACGTGATCGTGATCGGGTCCGGGGCCGGCGGGGGGACGCTGGTCCACAATCTCGCTCCCTCGGGGAAGCGCATCCTGTTGCTCGAGCGCGGCGACTATGTCCGGCGCGAGAAGGAGAACTGGGACTCCGCCTCCGTGAATCTGAAGGGTCGCTACCAGACCAAGGAGGTCTGGAGGGACTCGCGCGGGCGCGACCTGCACCCGCACACGAACTACGCCGTCGGCGGCAACACCAAGTTCTACGGCGCCGCCCTCTTCCGCCTGCGCAAGGAGGACTTCGGCGAGCTGCGCCATCACGGCGGCGTCTCTCCGGGCTGGCCAGTCGGCTACGACGAGATGGAGCCGTACTACACGCGCGCCGAGCGCATGTACCACGTGCACGGCGAGCGCGGAGAAGACCCGACGGAGCCGTTCGCGAGCGAGCCGTATCCGCATCCCGCCGTGAGCCACGAAGAGCGGCTGCAGCACCTGGCGGAAGACTTCGCGCGCTCCGGGGTGAAGGCATTCCACACGCCGCTGGGCATCCAGATCGACGAGAAGAACCCGAACCGGAGCCAGTGCATCCGCTGCGGCACCTGCGACGGATTTCCCTGCCTGGTGCGGGCGAAGTCCGATGCGCAGGTGCTGGCGGTGGATCCGGCGCTCGAGTTTCCCAATGTGACGCTGCTCACGAACGCATACGTCGAGCGGCTGGAGACGATTCCGTCGGGTCGCGCGGTGAACAAGGTGATCGTGCGGCGCAACGGCACGCGCGAGGAGTACTCCGCCGATGTGGTGGTGGTCTCCGCGGGCGCGATCAACTCCGCGGCGCTCCTGCTGCGGTCCGCGAACGATCGCCATCCCGACGGTCTCGCGAATCGCTCCGGCGTCGTTGGCCGGCACTACATGGGGCACGTCAACTCGGTGCTGATGGCGGTGTCGAAGTGCCCGAACCCGACCATCTTCCAGAAATCTCTTTCGGTGAACGACTTCTACTTCGGGACGAAGGAGTTTCCGTACCCGATGGGGCACATCTCCTTCGTCGGCAAGCTGGACGGCCCGACGTTGAGCGCCGGCGCGCCGGCAATTGCCCCGGGGTTCACGCTGGATCTGATGGCGCGCCATTCGCTCGACTTCTGGCTGACGTCGGAGGACCTGCCGGATCCGGAGAACCGGGTGACGCTCGACGGCCAGGGGAACATCGTTCTGTCGTATCGGCCGAACAATGAGGAAGGCCATCGCCAGCTCATCGCACGGCTGAAGAAGCTGATGAACGAGCAGCGCGCCTGCCCGATGCATGGGCACGAGTGCCACCAGGGGCTGTTCGCGCGGAACCTGTACCTGGGCGAGCGGATTCCGCTGGCCGGCGTCGCCCACCAGAACGGGACCATCCGGTTCGGGAACGACCCGGAGACTTCCGCGCTGGACCGGAACTGCAAGGGGCACGACGTGGACAACCTCTACGTCGTCGACGCCAGCTTCTTCCCGTCGTCGGGAGCGGTGAATCCCGCGCTGACCATCATGGCGAATGCGCTGCGGGTCGGAGACCACCTGCGCCAGCGAATCGCGTAGAGCGGGCGGTCACTGCACCTGGATGTTGCCCTGATCTACCGGAACGAGATCGAATTCTCCCGGTACGGTGCAGTCGTTCCCGCTGCCGACTTCGAAGAAGTTGGCGAGGCTCATGAGATCGACCGATCCCTTGCCTTCGCCGCCATCGACGACCTGGAAGATTCCCTCGTAGCCTACCAGGGTCGGGTCGCTCGACCGCGTCACGATGCCGCTGATCCTCGCCGTATTGCCGACGACGTTCAGGCAATTCACGTCGATCCGCGCCGTCACTCCGGCGCTGACATCGTGCACGGTGGCGTTCCCGCTGACGGTTCCGTCGGCGCGCTGGACTGCGCTGAAGGTGATGAACTCCGAGTTGGTAGCGAACTGGATGTGACCCGAACCCTGCGCCGAGTGGAGCACCGTGACCTGGGCGACCGCGGCGGTTCCGACCGCAGCCCAGAAAAGCACGAGACGCTTCATGGGGGCCTCCTTCCGCGCATTGCACCGGCGGAGATCGGCGGCGGACTGTGCGAGTCGTCGGATTCCGCTGTCAACAGACAGCCGAGCGCCCTTCGCAGCGTGCACGCCACTCGTCTGACTTTGCGCAGCGGGGAAGATGTGCCATACGTGCGACCCCCAAGGGGAGACAAATGAGAACAAAGAGCCTGTTGTCAATGGTCGCCGTCTTGTGCGCCGCGATCGGCGTTCCTGGAATCGCACATGCCAGCTGCAATGAGGTGAAGGCCGCCCTGGCCGACAGCATCAATCTGATGGACGTCAGATGCTTCGATAGCACGGATCTGACGACCAACAATGCTGACACTACGCCCGCGAACAACTCCGTTCCCGGCCTTCCCCCGGGCGCCTTTACGCCGGTAACGGATCGCGGCGTCATCTCTCCCGATCCGCCGAACCGCACTCCGATCGGGCGCGCCGTACCGGGAATCCAGGTCAACGGCCGCTTCACCGACGATCCGACTGGAGAGGCGCGGTTCCTGCTCCGTTTGCCGACCGTCTGGAACGGCAAGCTCGTCGTCGCCGGCGCCTCGGGCACGCGCAGCGAGTTCAACGGCGACTTCGCCTGGAGTGATTACGTCGTCCAGAAGGGTTACGCCT
>Ga0209057_1001719_pt1 | contig 17359 bp, 13 predicted proteins | sample GraSoiAngelo_146_FD_185903 | JGI IMG/M metagenome (GOLD analysis project Ga0209057, IMG submission 185903) | Grasslands soil microbial communities from the Angelo Coastal Reserve, California, USA - 14_1009_05_30cm (SPAdes) (version 2) | ecosystem: Environmental > Terrestrial > Soil > Grasslands ... | reverse complement strand
GTATCGAGCGCGCCGAGCAAGTGACGGCCCAGCTGGTCGCACAAGCTGGCGGGGCCGACCGCAAAAGGGTTCTGCGTCCGGACCTGGAACAACGCTTTGACGAAGCCCTGATCGCAGGGGCGCCAAACCAACGCAAGCACTCGATCCTGGTAGTGGATGATGAACCGATGGCGCTGGAATTGTTGCATGGCGTCCTGACCGAGGCCGGCTACGAGGTGTCTGTCACTCAATCGGGTTTCGAATGTCTTGATCTGTTCCGCCGCGACGCACATGCCTATGATCTAATCCTGACGGATTTATCCATGCCTTTGATGGATGGCGAAGAGACTTTCCAACGGCTGCGGCAGATGTCGCCCACAGCGAATGTAGTGCTGATGGCGGGATTCGTTGATAGCGCTCGTTTGGAAAAAATGATGAACAATGGGTTGAGCGGATTTGTGGGCAAACCTTTCGCTCCGGTGGAGATTCTTGCGGTTGTCACCTCGGTTATTTCAGCAGCGGAACGGTCCAAGGAAGGTGGCAACGGCATCGCCGCTGCTATTTGAAAAAACCGATGACTTCCGCGCCCGCAAAAGCTTTTCAGCAGCTGTGTCAAAACCGGCTCTTTGAAGGCATTGGCGCGAAGGTGCTGGAACGAATCCGGCCCGACGTCAACATCCTGCAACTCAAACGCGGGGATGTCGTTTTCAAGGAAGGCGACTTGGGCGATTCGCTTTATCTGGTAGGCGAAGGCTCGATCAAAATCTCCAAGCAAGGTCGCGGCGGCCGACAGGAAGTGCTCGATTATGTTCAAACCGGAAACTTTTTCGGCGAAGTCGCGCTCCTGGGCGGGCAACCGCATTCGGCGATGGCAAGCGCCGCGGAACCGACCGTGCTCGGCGCGGTAAAGGAAGAAACCTTCCAGCATATTCTGGAACTCGCCCCCAGCCGCCTACACATGAATTTTCTGCGCTCGATCACCGAGCGCATGCGGAGTGTGAACTCGCATTTCATTACCGAAATCATGCGCAGCGAACGCCTCAGTCTCGTCGGCTCGATGGCGAACTCGATCATTCACGATCTCAAGAACCCGATCTGCATTGTCCGCTGCTGCTCTGATTTGATCGCGAGCGAAACGAACGATCCGCGCCTGCGGGAACTGACCAGCATGCTCGATGGCGCGGTTGACGGAATGCTGGCGATGACGCAAGAGCTCCTCGATTACGCGCGGGGCTCGACTCAGCTAAACAAACAGCTCATTTCCGTGTGGGGAATTCTCGATGAGCTTAATCAGCAATCGTTGCGTCTGCTTCCGGGTAAAAACATTCATTTTGTTAAACACATCCGTTACGACGGGAACCTCGCGATCGATCGCGCCCGTTTCGTTCGCATGCTCTCGAGCCTGATTAAAAACTCGCGCGAAGCGATGGTCGGCGGCGGAATTCTCACCATCACCACCGATCTTGTGCAGGATCAAGTTGTGCTTCGCATTTCCGATACCGGAGTTGGCATTCCGCCTGAGGTGTTGCCCAGGCTTTTCGAGCCATTCGTGACCCATGGAAAATCGAGCGGCACCGGTCTTGGGCTCGCCATTGCCCGCTCGGTGGTGGAAGCGCATGGCGGCAAAATTTCACTCTCCAGCGTTTACGGTAGCGGTAGCACGGTTGACATTCGCCTGCCAAAACCGAGCGAATAGCAACGCGGGAGACGCAGTCGTCCCAGCAACCCAATTGTAGGGCGGCGATTTTCGCCGCCGTTCTTTTTATTGGCGGTCAAAATGACCACTCTACAATTTTTACCCGCGCACGTGACCAGGAACTTCTCTTGGTAGGACGACGCTCTGCTGAGCCTGAAGGCTTTTTCCTTCTGTGGATTTTCGCGTCTTTTGGCGTGTTTAGCGGAGAAGAAATCTCGTCCGCGCGGGTCAGCTGCTTCGCTGCGCCAGTTGCAACTTCCGCTGTGCCGTCGAAAATCGTAAATCGGCCAGCCGATTTACCCCGTGGTGTAACGGTAACACAGCGCCCTTTGGAGGCGTTATTCTTGGTTCGAATCCAAGCGGGGTAGCCACGTAAAATGGCCGCGCGATTTGGTCGCGAATGGAACGTCTCGTTTATGCTCAGATAGCCTTCCATTGTGTCATTCCGAGCGCAGCGAAGCGGAGTCGAGGAATCTCTAGATCTACTTCTGACGATAATGATTAGAGATGTCTCGACTACGCTCGACATGACCAAAGAAGACCGGCCCGGACTCCGCCCTGGTAACCATTCCAGCCGCGTGAGGCGAAGCCTTTTACGCGGTTGATTCGGCGCGGCCGCTGCCTGAATATTTACGTCCGGGATGGCGTGTTTGCTCGAAGAGTAGTTGCGCGGTAAACCGGGATGAGGGGGAGAGATGTTTTCCGAAAACTATTCTGTCTGTTTGAACGACGATGGTTCGGCGCGCGCGCTCGAGCGCAACGGCCCCGTCGTTACCTATAAAGCGATCGGGTACGACAGCGGTCGGGCGGTGGCGATGCAGCTCATTCCCCTCACCAGTATTGATGAAGTGGATCGCGTCCGATTCGAAGAGAGCGCGCGGGCGGCGCAAAAGCTCGATGACAGTAACATCGCCAGAGTTTTTGATGTCGGCATCGAGGATGATCACCTCGTTTTCGTGACCGAATATTTGGAGGGTGAAACCGCTAAAGCCTGGATTGACGCGCATGGCCCGATGCCGGCGGACGCGGTTTTGCGCATCGGCCATCAAGTTATGAACGCGCTCGCGGCAGCAGCCACTCACAGCCTGACTCATCGCTCCATCCAGCCGGCGAATTTGATGATCCTTCCCGGAGCGGCGTCTGACGGCGGCTGGCCTCGGGTTAAGCTGGTCAATTTTGGTTTGGCCGGCCTGAAAGTGCGTTCGGATAGCGGCGAGATGCACGAACTTGTACCTTCGATGCCGTCGCAATTCGCTAGCCCCGAACAATTGGAAAACAGGCGTGTCGATTTTCGTTCGGACATTTTTTCTCTCGGGGCAGCGATGTGGTTTCTGCTCACCGGTGCCGCGCCCTCTGCCGCCGCCGAATCAGAGCCGCGTCTCTCCGCATCAGCCGTTGCGGTCCCACGATTTGTGCGAAATCTCGTTAGCCAAATGCTTCGCACGAATTCCGAGGAACGTCCGCAGGATCCGGCCGCGTTTGCGGAAAAAATTCACGCGTGCTTGCAAAAGGCGGAACGGCGGACTGCCTTTACTCGTAGCTTTGGACCGCCGCCCGCGATCACAACAATTCCGATACGAGAAAAGAAGCGTGTCGCCCCGGCTCTTGCTCTCGCCGCAGCAATTGCGGTTCTTGCTTCACTCGGCGCATTCTATTTCGTGCGATCGCAACGCGAATCGAAGCCGTTGGGCGTCATCATCGGTGTCCCGGAAACGGCCGAAGCCTCGTCGCTACCTGTTGCTGCATCGTCTCCGCCGTCGCCCGTTATAAATCAAGCCGCCGAACAATCTGGCCTCGTGTCTCAGCAATCTCCGACGCAAACAGCATCACCGCCGACAACGTCGGTGGCCGCGGACAAACTTTCCTCCTCACCGCAATTAGCAGCCAACAATCGTATGGCCGAACCGCCTGTCCCGGCAGAGGGTCCATCCGAAACCAGCCAGGCACCAATCAGCGCGGAGCCGCCGCCTGCAGGAAAAAGCGAGTCGCCTGCAGATGACCTGCCCGATCGGACCGCGACGGCAGCAAAAGATTCTGTTCCGGCGGTCGCCGCCGCCAGTGAGCCGCCAAACTCTCCCGACCGCGTTGCTAGCACCAGAAAGCGTGACGATTCAAGCGCATCTAAAACGAAAACCCGTCGTCCCCGCCTCGCCAAATCCGCGCGTCCGCTACCGCCGCTTCGGGTTGGCTCCGAGTCGGCCAAGGTTGTCGGTACGACCCCCAATGGAAACTGGGTTCTACGATTACCTTCCGGGGAAACAATTGTCACGCCGCCCTTGCCCAACATCGAAGATGTCCCGGTGATTTCGCATCGCCGCGTCCGCCGTGTCATACGGCCAATTCCGCTGGACGATGACGCACCGGTAATCGTCCTTCCGCCGCAGTTTTAATTGCAGCGGCAGAAGCGTTGGAGCCCTGGAGTGGCTTGTTGCGCTGCGTCATTTCGTACGCGTGAAAATCTCACGCAAGTGCGCAAAAGGCTCGCGCAAGATGGAATTCGGCTATTTTCCGAGGCCAAACGCGCCGACGTAGCTCAGCTCGTAGAGCAGCTGATTCGTAATTCAAGAGAGGGTTTTTGCGCGGCTTTTCATCGGCTTGCGCACCGTTGCCGACGCGGATGTTTCAGCCATTTCCGATTCGCGCTGCGTTACGCAGAATTGCGCCGTTTTAACATCAAAAATTTTTTGAGCCGTAGAAAACGACCATGAACGAATCCTCGCGCGTGCGCGCGTGGAACGGGGGGGCAACCCCAGCCTGATTGCCTAGAAGTTCTTCTTCAGGCTAGCGTAGATAAAACGACCGGTAGGATCGTAAATGAACCGCGGGAAGTTGTCATTAGACCGAGGCGGATCATGGTCGAAAATGTTGTTGACGCCGAGCGTGATCGTCGTCTGATCGAGTAGATATCGCCACGTCGGCCAGCCATTGTGAAAGCGCTCCACCCCGCTGCCGCGTACCCGGTCGAGAGGATTGGAAATGAGGATTTGAAGCCGGTTGTGTCGCGGTTTCTCTTCAACATCCTTTGTGGTTAGCGCACACCTCGGTTCGAGGTCGCCGTGTTTCCATGCCGATTTCGACGAGAAAGAGGATGGCCATCCATTCAGATAAAAGTACGAATGAATACTGCACGATGATGTAACCAGTAACATCGAGCGAATGCACAATGGCCGTGATAAGGCAGTTCCCGAAGCTGTAGGAGAACGCAAACAGCACGACCACGGCAAAAGAGCCATAAAGCCGACGCAGATCCGAGCTGAGAAAACAGACTATGCCCAGCGTGGCAAAGAAGATGGGCGGAAACAGAAAACACAGCAGTGCGCCAGCAACAGTAACGAGCACCGGTTGATCAAGAGTGGCTTTGGTGAACGAGAGGTTCTTCAATTCTTCGACATAATGAGTGAAGGGCGGATATGATGGCAGCAGGTTGGGCTGAAGAACGTCCAGAGCGCGAGCATAACGGCGAGCAAGCTTCACCCGTGGAGTCGCAAGAAAACTCTGTTTGTACCCAAGGTAGAACTGCGCCATTTGCTGCATCACTTTTGCCGCTATTCGGCCCGGGTGCATTCGCACCGTCCGTAGGTAGTAAGACATTTCGAAATGGAGCTGCTTGTCCGTGTCGCCCTCGAAGAAACGATCGCGCCAGCGTCGAAGGGAATCCCCGTACATGAGATAATCGGGATCGAATCTGAGCGAACGCCAAAATTTGGGCAAGTGACGCGATTTTTCAATTTCTTCCTGCAGACTGGCGCTCACCTCGTGCAACCACTCGCACCCGTGCGGCCCGCAGTCTCCGCGAGCGATGTCTTCACCCATCTGCTGGGCGATGAGATTTGCGTGAATGGTGAAAAGGGTAGTCGGCAGCCACCACTTGGCGAGAGGATCCGATTCCGCAAGTATCTGCTCGGTTCGCAGGACAGCCGCTGCGGTGATCAACGTGATAAAAATCACCAGAGCGCGCCGCGGCCAGGTTTCCCGGCGATCAAACAACGCGATCAGCACGGGAAGACCGCTGAAGAGCATTGTCAGGGCGAAGCTGGCCCTGAGAGTCACGAGTAATATTGAGTTAACAAGAACTAGTGTGGCGATAGTTGCGCTTGACAATGAGGGTCCTTCGCGACGCCGTATATCGAAAAAGTGCAGCGTCAGCAGGATGCTTAAGATGGCAAAAAAAGGCGTAATCGCTTGCGGCCGGAGCAGGTGCTCGTATTCGATTGGCTGACGGGAGAGGAGGTAAATCGCGCCTACTGCGAGACCCAGCGCGTCGTGCATTCGCGGCGAGATATGCCGAACAAACCGTCTCGTTTTCGCCCAACAGCCGATCATTAATCCGCCGGTGCCGAGGCCAAGAAGATGTTGAATAATAGTAATCGCCCCGAAGTTGTTGGTAAGGCCCAGAATGAGCAGCAGAAAACCTGGGTAAAGGAAGTTGCGGCTGTAGGTGTGTTGGAATCCTTCTCCGCCGAGTTTCAAGACTGCAGGGCCCAAGTAGCCCCACGAGTCGGGGTCAGCGAGAGGCGACGGAGGCAGGTGAAAGCGTTCATATGCCGCCAGGAGAACGATTAACGCCAACGAAATGTAGTAGACGAGCGACCAAGCGACGTCCGTTTTAGGAGCGCTGGCCTGTCCATCAGAAGTGCTGGAGTTCATCGGGTCGTGCAAAATCGCGAGACTCGAGACTTTGCACTTTCGCGGCGAACATGCATTATCCGCGATGCCGCCGCTTTTGGTATAATTTCGTCACAACGCGTACGGGTGCGTTGGGTATGCGTTGGGTCTCAGGTAGCATGAAAACAGCTCCTCCTTTCCCTCTAGCTTACTCAGCCAGAGTCGCTGCTTTCATGCTACCTGACCCCAATCGGGGATTCCAATCGGGGATTGACCCCGCTGCGCCACATTCGATGCGCTTTTAGTAAAAGTGCGACGGCGATCGCGGTGCTACATCAAATCAACCGTCGTTAGAACAAGAAAGAGGCTCGCGGAAGATGCATTTAACGGCTACTTTCCGACGCAAACGCGCCGACGTAGCTCAGCTGGTAGAGCAGCTGATTCGTAATCAGCAGGTCACGGGTTCGAATCCCGTCGTCGGCTCCAGCTCCATGCCAACCGCGATCATCGTCCCGACCTTGCAGGAAGTGGACAACATTATGCCACTGGTTGAACAGATCGAGCAAACGAAGGTTCCGTTCGGCGAAATCATCTTCGTTGATGATGGATCCACTGACGGCACTCGCGAAAAAATTCGCGCGCTGACCACAGCGCATCGGGTGCGGCTGATCGAACGCGACGGAGCTGAACGCGGATTGGCGGGCGCCATTATCACCGCCGCGAATGCATCATCGGCCGATGTTTTTGTGGCGATGGATGCCGACCTTAGTCATCCGCCAGAAAAAATCCCGGCCTTGTTACACCCGATTCTGATGAACGAAGCCGACCTCGTCATCGGCAGCCGCTATATCCTGGGTGGCGCAACCCCGGGTTGGCCAGTCTGGCGCCGGTTTCTCTCCCGCGTAGCATCCGCGCTGGCCTACCCGCTCACCGGCGTGCACGATTCCATGGGCGGATTTTTCGCGATCCGGCGCGAGTGTTTGTTGCGATTCGCTAATCAGGCGGCTGGGTTCAAGATCGTCTTCGAAACAATTGCGCGTGGACGAGCGCTGCGGGTGCGGGAAGTCCCGATCGTGTTCCGGGATCGCGCCCGGGGGATGTCCAAAATGTCGTTCGCTCAGGCGATGCGCTTTGCCTTGGCCTGGCTCCGAGCAATTGGGCGGCGCATAACCGAAGGCAAGGCTTCGGCGCCTCCCTTGCCTGCACAAAGATTATTTCGCGATTAAATTTTGCGCGCGTCGAAGATCGATCGCGAGCGCGAGATAAAGCATGAGCGCGGCGAAAAACAGGCTGCCATAAATTTGCGCGAACCGCGGCGCGATCGCCGTCGCGGTTAAAAGCGCGAGCGCGATCAACACCCAGATCAGCGATGCCGGCACTTCCAAGCTCCGTTTGATCAGGAGCGCGAGCGGAAACATTAGCCAGACAAATAAGTAACCGAAGGCGAGCGGCGTAAAAATCAGGATCAGGCTTAAAAGCGCGGCGAATTCCCGGGCGTCTCCTTCCGGCGCACGTTGGCGCGGCATTGCCACAACAAAGGACAATCCAAGGAGAAGCGCGCTCCCCATGATGACGATGTTTACCGTCCTGAAATCAAGATCGGCGAGATTCGCGTAAGCTAGTGGATCAGGTTCCTCATCAACGCTGACTCGTCTGAGCAAACGATTGGCCAGACCGAAAATCGATTGATTTTTCCAGGTATAACCACGCGCCGGCCGTTGCGCGATCCCACCTTGCTCATAATGCAACATCCCGCGTTGCCAGTCGCGAGCGTCGTTCAAGCTCTGGTGCCATCCGCGAAATGGAATTGGCAAAAGGAAAAGCAAGATAACCAGTGCGATCACCAGCGAGATCGCGGCCATCCAATAACGGCGATAAATAAAATAAAAAATTGCGAGCAACGGAAACGCTTTGATCGCGACCGCGAGCGCGACCAGGGCCCCGGCTAAGGTTTCGCGGCCGTGGCGCAAGCTGAGAAAGGCACCGAGCATGAGCGCGAGCAAAACCAGGCTCGGTTGGCCGAGATGATAACTCGACCAGACAAAAGGCATAACGATGAAGGTGGCGACGACAATGGGCGTGTTCTGAGCGCGCTGCTCCGACATCAACGCGCTTGAAAACCTGATGCACAGAATCCACGCCACCGTGTTAAGCGAAGACAAGATCAAAATCATCGCGGCCTTGCCGAAGAACGCGGGCAGGGCTAACAGCAGCGCGCAAGTGGGCGGATACATGAACGGAAAAATTTGCGCGTGTGGATAAATCTCGCCGCCTTGCAGCACCGTTTGTCCGGCTTGAAACCAGGTCCGGTAATCCATGTCCGTGCCGCTGTGCAAAAAGCGGACGAATGGGAGAAGGGTGAAGGTTATTGCCGTTACGATGAAGAGAACGCGGAATAGGAGCCGCGGGCGCGGACTTTCCAATCGCTCAGTCAAAACGCGAAGCCGAGCGATCACGCGACAATCGACTCAATCCCCGGGCGCACCTTGTGCCAGTCGGTGCTCTGTTCGTAAGCATGGGCAATTTGAAAAATGCGCGCTTCGTCCAGCGCTTTTCCGAGGAGCTGTAGCCCGATCGGCAACTTTTTTCCGTTCTCCGATTGGGCAAATCCACAGGGAACACTGATCCCGCAAATTCCCGCCAGATTTGCGGCGTTGGTAAAAATATCTGCCAGATACATCTGCAAGGGATCGGTCGTTTTCTCGCCTAGCTTGAACGCCGGAGTCGGCGACGTCGGCGAAACGAGGGCTTCTACTTTCTCAAACGCGCGCACGAAATCCTGGCGGATGAGCTCGCGCACCTTTTGCGCACGCAAATAATAGGCGTCGTAATAACCGGAACTGAGAACGTAGGTGCCGAGAATAATTCGCCGTTTCACTTCCGCACCGAATCCTTCCGCACGCGTGCGGGCGTAATGATCAAACAAACTGCTCACATTCTCTGCCCGATGCCCGTAGCGCACACCATCAAAACGCGCGAGGTTGGCCGAGGCTTCCGCCGTCGCCAGAATGTAGTAAACACTAATGGCGTAGTCCGTATGCGGAAGCGAGACCTCAGCGATTTTCGCGCCGAGTGAGCTCAGTTGTTTGACTGCTGTCATGACCGCGCTTTTCACCACCGGATCGACGCCTTCAATCATATATTCTTTGGGCAACCCAATACGGATGCCTTTCAGATCACGACCAAGGTTTTGTGCATAATCCGGGACCGGCCCATCGAGCGAGGTGGAATCGCGCGAATCGTGACCGGCAATTGCATTCATCAGCAAGGCGGAGTCCTGTACAGTTTTCGTTAGCGGCCCGATTTGATCGAGGGAAGAAGCGAAGGCAACGAGACCGAAGCGCGAGACTCGGCCATAGCTTGGTTTGAACCCGACTATTCCGGAGAGCGCGGCGGGCTGACGAATCGATCCGCCGGTGTCGCTTCCAAGCGCCCCGAAAGCAATGTCCGCGGCGATAGCTGCGGCTGAGCCACCGCTTGATCCGCCCGGCACACGCGAAAGGTCCCAGGGATTACGCGTTACCTGGGCACTGGAATTTTCCGTGGAGGAACCCATGGCGAATTCATCCATGTTCATCCGGCCGAAGGGAATCGCCCCATGCGCGCGCAATCTCTCGATCACGGTTGCGCTGTAGGGTGCACGATAGCCGCGCAAGATCCTGGAACCACAGGTACATTGCTGGCCTTCGACATTGATTAGGTCCTTGATGGCGATCGGAATCCCGCCCAACGATAAACTCACGTCCGCTTTTTCTGCTTCCGCCGTCGCCGCGGCAAGGTCGTGCACCAGATACGCGCCGATTTTGGGGTCAACGGTATTGATTCGGTCCTCCAGAGCCTGCAACGCCTCACCTGGCGAAATTTCTCTTCGCCGGAGGAAATCCCGAAGCTCGATGATGCTGAGCGCCGGCAAATCGCGCTTCGTCATTCCATTAAGTGCTTAACGGAGTCGCTCAAACCACGAGTTGGTTGCGATCGTTGCGATTCAGTTCCGGGGAGCGCACGCGCCTCGCGTGCCCATTTCGGCGCCTCGCCGAAATGCTTCTCTTGCTCAACCAAAGAAAGTCGTTGGCGAGGCGCCAACGACGGCACGCGAGGGCGCGCGCGCTCCCCGGAAAAGAGATGTCGCGGGGTGGTCACCCCAACACAAAGCGCTCCGCGCGTCGTGTCGCGAATACTGGACAGCTTCGTCATTCCACAACTTTGGTGACGATGAAAAGATTATTGGCCTTTCGCGGTGCATTGCTTAACGCCTGCCCGGCCGTGAACCAATCACGCGCTTCGTCCGCACGAAAGACATTGAAAATCGGAACAGCATGCGCCGCTGCTTCCACGCCCTCGACGTTCACTTCATTTAATTTTTCCGCGTACTTTAAGACGTCGCCGAGTTGCTTTTGAAAAAGCTTCGTCTCATCGGCGGTCAAATACAGTCGGGCTAATTGCGCGACATACGCAACGTCGAGTTCGCTTGCCATTTTAAAAATGGAAGCGCGTCATCAGCCACGTCACCGCTACCGCCAGCGCGATCACCAGGACCAAGAAAATGATCCGGCCTTCCCGGCGTGCTTTGCGCAGCGAACCCGGCCGGCGTCCGCCCCATTCTTCGTCGCCCCAGCGTTTATCGCGCAATGACAGCGAGGCGTCGAGCCGGCTTCCGCGCTGATTGGCCCGATCCAATAACTCCTCCCGTTGCCGCCGCGTTGTTTCCTGCGCCAGACGCGGCGCGTCTTCGATCATTTGCTGCAACTTCTGCATCTGGTCGCGCAACTCATTCTCGCGGCGCGCCAGTTCTTCTTGTTGCTGATCAACCGCCGAGCCGGATTTAGGCGAACGACGAATCATTCCGCAGATCTTAACCCTTCATCCACCAGAAGATGACCAATCCGACTAATCCGAGCGTCATTAGCGGCAGCGAAAGCGCGAATCCAATCAAAACCCATTGCCCAAACGAGCGCTCGCCCCGTGTCCCCGCCACCTCGGGCGCCGCTTCCGGCAACGACACGTCTTCCGAATCCTGTGTCGCGATCGCCTGTAAACGACTTCGTTGCTGGCTGAATTCCGCGCGCGCATCGTCCACCGTACTGAGGGCACGGCTCAATTCCCGGTGCAAATCCGACGGATTCCAACCTTTCGGATCAATCCCTTCCAGGATCTCGAGATGCTGCCCAAAGCTCTCGCGCGTGGCCCGCAGTTGCTCGAGTTTGTTCTGCGTCTCGTACGCTTCCCGCTCCAGCACCACCAGCGAACGCGTCAACTTATCCGTCATCTCCGCCCGGCCACGCTCCAGCTCCTCTTGCCGCCGGCTTAGTTCCTCCAACTCGCGTTTTTGTTTTTCGATCTGCTCTTGTTGCCGGCGCAATTGCAGCAATTGCTCCTGCGCTTTTTGCACCTGCGAATCGAGCAGCTCCGGTGTGACTGCATCTTCGTCGCTTAGTTCAAGCATCTGTTCCATCGCACGAGTCCGTTCTGGCATGATTTGGCGGAGCAGCGCGTTTTGCCCGCTCCAATTAAATCGGACATTAAAGAGTCAAGTTGGAATTTCCAGACTTTTCATCGTCACCGGCGCAATTTTTCTTCCCGCGCTCGAAATTTTCGTATCTGTTAGCGTCGGCCGTGTGATCGTTTGCCTCTCCCTTTTGCCAAAGGGAGAGGATGGAGGTGAGGGATTTTTCCTTTGCCTATATTGTCTCTCTCGAACCGATGGGATGCAGACCTTCGACTCCTCACCTTAATCCTATCCTCGTTCGAGGAGGAGAGGAGACGAACTTCACTGATAGCAAGCATCTCTAAAAGACATACAAACTTTCCCTTCAAATCGACGGCTTCATTTCCAACAACATGCCTTTGAAATATTCCGTTTCCGGCATCGTCGGTAAAACGGGGTGATCGAGCGCTTGCTCGAACCGCCGCAGCTGTCGTGCCGATCGACGCGCATCCACCAGTGCCGCCGAAATTGTTTCGGACAAAATTGCGTCAGTGATGTGGTGCGAACAAGAAAACGTTGCCAGAATTCCGTCGCGCGAAAGCATCTTGAAGGCGCGCATATGCAGCTCGCGGTAACCGCGAACGGCATCGCGCACGCTGCTCTTGGTTTTCGTGAATGAGGGCGGATCGAGGACGATCAAATCAAATTGCGCTCCCGCTTTTTCGGCTGCTCGTAAATAGACAAAGACATCCTGCTCCACCCATCGCACTGCCAGCTGATTGCGTTTTGCATTTTCCCGCGCTGCCGCGATTGCGTTCGTTTGCAATTCCACCCCGATGACTTCGCTTGCTCCCGCCTGCGCGCAGATGAGCGCGAACGCTCCCTCATTGGAGAAACAATCAAGGACGCGTCGGCCCGCGGCGAACTCGGTGACCACCGGATAATGTGAAATTTGATCGAGATAAAATCCGGTTTTCTGCGCGCTCAAAAGATCGATGAAAAATTTCACTCCGCAGATTTCGAATTCGGCTTCCGCTGCCTCCCCGCCTAAAACGCCACTTGTTTGGGGTAAACCTTCCGCGCGTCGCACGGCCGCGTCGCTCCGCTCGATAATATTTCTGCCTCCCAGAACTTCGCGGATGGCATCGACTAACATTTCTTTACGTTGATCCATCCCAAGAGTCGTTAGTTGCAGGACAAATTGCTCGCCGTATCGATCGAGAATTACGCCCGGCAGGCCGTCGCTCTCGCTCCAGACAACGCGATGCAGTTGGGGATTTACTTTTCGCCGCTCCCGATATTCCGCCGCCTGCGCAATTCGCCGCTTGAAAAAATCGAGATCGAGCTCTTGGCGGCGGTGAGAAAAACGGCGCGCCACAATCTTCGATTTCGAATTCCAGATCGCGCTTCCCAGCATTCGATCGCGCCCATCCTTGATCGAAATAACGTCGCCATCGGCGGGATTACCGAAGACCTTCAGCAGCTCGCTCGAGAAAACCCAATCGTGTCCGTGCAAAATTCGCGCCCGCGGTCGAATGACTATTCCAGCCATGGTTTGACGTGAGAAGTGGGAGGTGAAAGGTGAGAAGTATTATCATCCACTTCTCACGCCTCACTAATCACCTCTTACAATTCGATCCATGCAAACGACGCCGCAATCCTCAATCGAGCTTCCCGGAATCAAAAAACTGCGCAGTGGCAAAGTGCGCGAAGTGTTCGATCTCGGCGATACCTTACTCTTCGTCGTCAGCGATCGTCTCTCCGCTTTCGATGTCATTCTGCCCGATCCCATTCCGTATAAGGGAGCGGTCCTGAATCAAATCTCTGCTTTCTGGTTTCAGAAACTCGACTTCGCCAAGAACCATTTCATCACTGCGAATTTCGATGAGTTCCCGCAATCGTTGCGTGGATTTCGAGATCAGCTTGCGGGCCGCTCTATGCTCGTAAAAAAAACGGAGCCACTCACGATCGAGTGTGTGGTGCGCGGTTACCTCGCTGGCTCTGGCTGGAAGGACTACCAGCAAAACGGGTCGGTCTGCGGCGTGAAATTGCCGGACGGTCTGCAACTGGCATCGAAATTACCGGGCCCGATTTTCACTCCGTCAACCAAGAGCGACGTCGGTCACGACCTTAATATCGATCTCGACCGGGCAGGTCGCATGGTGGGCGCGGAATTGACTGAGTTGGCGCGCGATCTCAGCCTGGAACTTTATCAGGCGGGAAGCGAATACGCCGCCGCTCACGGAATCATTATCGCCGACACCAAATTCGAATTCGGAAAATTAGAGGATGAGCTGCTGCTGATCGACGAATGTCTCACGCCCGATTCCTCCCGTTTCTGGCCCGTTGATGAATATCGCGTTGGCACCAGCCCGCCGAGTTTCGACAAACAATTTGTGCGCGATTATCTGGAGACGCTCGATTGGGACAAAACGCCGCCCGCGCCCCATTTGCCGCGGGAGATCGTGGAGAAAACGAGCGCAAAATACCGCGAAGCTTTTTCGCGTCTTACCGGTGGGAAACTAGAGTAACACAGGCATCTTGCCTGTGGGGCCAACGGGGTTCCAGCCGGTTGCAAGATAGCGGCATGATGCCGGTAATGCCCGCAGCCGAGGACTGATACTGCGGAGCCGCGGATCCTTTGCTCTTGTTCCGTCATCCCGAGCGCAAGCGAGGGACCTCACCTATTCGGTTGTGTCACGCGAGGTAGATGGGACGACGATCTATGCTTGTGAGATCCCTCACCCCGAAAGCATTCGGGGTTCAGGATGACCGAAAGTGAGAATCATGCGCCCAACAATTCGGTGACGAGCGATTTTTCTTCCTTTAGTTCATTTACGCTCGCTTCAATTTTCCCGCGACTGAATTCGTTCATTGGCACGTTCTGCACTACTTCTGGCCTTCCATCTTTCACCCGGACTGGAAACGAGCAAATCAAACCCTTCTCAACTCCGTATTCGCCGGTGGAACACAATGCCACGCTGTGCCAATCCTCCCTCGGCGTATCGGTTATCAATGAACGGACCGTATCGACCACCGCGTTAGCGGCCGACGCCGCGGACGAGAGGCCGCGCGCCTTGATGATCGCGGCGCCGCGTTGTTGCACAGTCGTGATGAATTTTCCCTTTAGCCACGCTTCGTCACGGATCACTTCATTTGCGGATCGGCCGTTAATTTTTGCGTTATAGAAGTCCGGATATTGGGTGGCGGAATGATTTCCCCAGATCGTCATGTTCGTTACCGCTGTCACTTCAACGCCGGCCTTATGCGCAAGCTGCGCCTTGGCTCGATTTTCGTCGAGCCGGGTCATGGCAAACCAGCGATCGCGTGGAATTTGTTTCGCGTTACTCATCGCAATCAAACAATTGGTGTTGCACGGATTGCCAATGACCAGATTCCGCACATCGGCCGACGCGTTCTTTTCAATTGCCTGACCCTGGCCAATAAAAATCTTGCCGTTAATTCCGAGCAGATCTTTTCGTTCCATCCCGGCCTTGCGCGGCACACTCCCGACCAGCAGCGCCCAATTCACCTCGCGAAATCCTTCGTCCAGATCCGCCGTCGGCGTGATCGATTTCAGCAAGGGAAATGCGCAGTCGTGCAATTCCATGACCACGCCCTCGAGCGCGCCGAGCGCGTTTGGAATTTCTATGAGCGACAATGCGACTGGTTGCTCCGGGCCAAACATTGCCCCGGAGGCAATTCTGAAAACAAGCGAGTAACCGATTTGCCCGGCCGCGCCGGTAACGGCGACTTTGATAGGAGAAGTCATGCTTTATCTCTTATCCAAAGACACAGCACTGAGCAACAGGATGAAATGACGAATGACGAATGTCGAAGCACGAAACAATGACGAAATCCAAATGACAAAAAAAGCCTCGTCTTTCCGGCATTAGTTCATTCGCCAATGCTTCGTCATTCGTCACTCGTGCTTCGTCATTATATTCGTCCGCTTTTCTCCAGCAGCTCCCTAATCAATCTCATTCTTCGCCGAACATTGCGGCTCTCGCGCATTTGTGAAATCGTTTTCGGCAAACGCCGCGTCCAGTTTGTGGTTGCAGCCGTCCCGGGAACGTTGAATCGATCCTTTCGCGCGAGAAGATCGGTGATCATCACAATCGCAATCCACGAATTGCTGTTGAACAGCGCGCTCATTATTGCCGGATAAACGTCGCGCTCGTATTCGAGGCCTTCCTGCAGTGCGATCCCGGCAAACTGCGCGATCTTGAGCAAATCTTCCCGTGCTTGTTCGCGCGTCGGTGACTCTTCATCGAACATTTCATGCCACAACTCGCGGATCGGTTTGTGATCGTGAGTCGCGTAAGTCGTGACCGATAACCGCTCAAACTCGTTTCCGGGCGTCATTCGACCGTCCCAAAATTCCCACTGCGGAATCTTGAATCCGGCGATGCCGAGCGATTGCAGGCTTGGTCGCACATATCTCGGGACCGTGCCGAGGTCTTCCCCGACCACCCGCGTCGCTCCGCTCTCGGCCAATACCATGCGCAGATATTCTTCGCCCTCGCGTCTGTTGGCTTCACAGTTTTCCGCTGTCTCATCGTCGCGCGGCGCGAAATGAGGGGATCGTCCGGCAGTTTTTTCCAGCATTTGTGCGTGGGTCAGCGGGAGAAATTCCGCGTTCCTCTTTGGTCGCCACGGGAATGCGTAGATCCGATAAAATCCGAGCACGTGATCGATGCGGAAAATGTGGAAGATTCGCCTTACGCCGCGCACCCGCTGTCGCCACCAGGCGAAATCCTGCGCGCGCATCGCCGGCCAGTTATAAACCGGGATCCCCCAGTTTTGTCCCCACTTGATCGTGAACTGGTCATCTTTGAAATATGGTTCCGGCGGCGCGCCCCCCGACCAATCGAGATGGAAGATGTTCCGCTCAATGAAAACATCCGCGCTGTAATAACTGATGCCGAAGGGAACATCGCCCATAAGCGCGACCCCGTGTTCCTCGGCAAATTTCCTCAGCTCACGCCATTGCTCGTCCGCGATCCATTGCACGTAGGAAAAGAATTTTTCGCGCGCAGAAAACCGTGCCCGCATCTCTGTTGACTGTTCCGCCAGCCAGGAGCGTGCTGCTTGCGGATCGCGATGTTCCCGCTTCCATTCATCCCACGTTTCGCTCTCGCTGTTCAATTCCATGAGCACGCGAAAAAATGAATATGGTTTCAGCCAGCTCGATTCGCGTTCGCAAAACTGCTCGAACGCCGTCTGCCGATCTGCAGTCGCGTTGAGTTGGAAATTCTTAAACGCATGCTCGAGTAACTCGCGTTTCAACCTCCGAACGCGTTCGTATTTCACCGGCCCTCGTCGCAGGGTGGTGAGATTCTCGTTAGCCGTCACGCTCTCGAATGTCTCGTGCATCAGTTCGGCCGGCGAACCCGGAGCGAGATGCAATGTCATCGGCTCAATCGCCATCGCGCTGATCGCGTTGTAAGGCGAATTATCGCGCCCGGCTTCATTAATCGGCAGGAGTTGCACCACACCAAATCCAGTCTCGCGCGCCCACACGATGAACTCGCGTAAGGTCGCTACATCGCCGATGCCGAGACCTTTCTCGCTTCGCAACGCGAAGAGGGGAGTCAGAATACCCGCAATCTTATTTTCCGGGGATAGGTTCACCTACGAATGCCTCGACAGTT
>Ga0209057_1001716_pt1 | contig 17378 bp, 20 predicted proteins | sample GraSoiAngelo_146_FD_185903 | JGI IMG/M metagenome (GOLD analysis project Ga0209057, IMG submission 185903) | Grasslands soil microbial communities from the Angelo Coastal Reserve, California, USA - 14_1009_05_30cm (SPAdes) (version 2) | ecosystem: Environmental > Terrestrial > Soil > Grasslands ... | reverse complement strand
GCGACGCGGGCCGTTGAACCACAACCCGCGGCCGCGCACGCGGCGACGAGAGCGGCCCAGGTGCGGAAACGGAGAATCACGGGGGGCTCGGGTTCCTGGGGTCCTGTCGAACGATACTCAGGCCCGGAAGGCCGAGCCAGAACGAGCGGCTACGCGCGCGGCCTGCGCTCCATCAGCGCGAGCACGTTCCCTTCCGAGTCGCGGAAGTCGGCCAGCCAGAGCTCGTAGTCTGCCGCCCGGTGTACGAGGTGGGGCTCGCTGATGAACTCCACGCCCCGGCCGCGCAGGGTCGTGTGCGCGGCTGCGATGTCCGGGACGAGGTAATAGACGAGCGACGCCGGGTGGTCTAATTCGGGCGCTTCGGGGACGCCGAGCATCACCGTCGTCGCACCGCACTGGAAGAACGCCATGTGCGGAGGGGCCTGGAAGAGAAACGGCATGCCCAACGTGTCACGGTAGAAGTGGACCGCACGATCGAGATCGCGGGCGCGGATGAAGATCTGGCCGATCGCGGAAAGGCTGAACGTCTGAGTGGCGGTGGTCATCAAGCCTCCTGGCGACGCTTGAAACTATGCTGCCGGTTGCTGCTGCGTCAGACAGTGTATTGTGCCCAGCCCCCACACGAGATCCACCGCATGGATCCCCACGACCGCCCGATCCTTCATCAGCTCGGCGAGCATGCCGAGCGCCACGCGGTCATTCGGATCGTTGAACGTCGGGACGAGCACGGCGCCGTTCGCGATGTAGAAGTTCGCGTAACTCGCGGGCAGCCGTTGGCCGTCGCAGTAGAGCGGGCCGGGCATCGGGAGCTCGACCACGGCGATCTTCGAGCCGTCCTCGAGGCGCATCCCTTCGAGCCGCTCTCGGTTCTCCCGCAGCGCTCGGTAGTTCGCCTCCCGAGGGTCTCGCTCGCTGCACAGCACGACGGTCCGCGGATTGACGAAGCGACACAGGTCGTCCACATGGCCGTGCGTGTCATCCCCGGCGATCCCGTCGCCGAGCCACAGCACGTTGGTCGCGCCGAGGTAGTCCCGCAGCACGCCCTCGAGCTCGGCGCGGGACAGGCCCGGGTTCCGGACCTGCACCGCCGGGTCGAGCAAACACTGTTCGGTGGTGAGCAAGGTGCCACGACCGTTGACGTCGATGGCGCCCCCCTCGAGCACGATGCCTGGCTTCCCTCCCTCCCCCCGCGCGCGATAGAGCGGCAGCTTGAGCTTCGCGGCTACCCGCTCGGGGATGCGGTCGTCCTGCTTCCAGTCGGGATACTTGGCCCAGGCGTTGAACCGGAAGCGGGCGATCGCCACCTCCCGCTGTGGTGGCATGCGTCGCACGAAGATCGGCCCGAAGTCCCGGGTCCAGCCGCGGTTCGTGGGAAAGCGGAAGAACTCGACCCGGCCGAGATCGACCCCGGCCCGCGCCAGCACGCCCCGCGCCTGGCGCTCGTGGGCTGCCGAGCTCACGAAGATGCGCGCCATCTCGCCGGGGGTGAGCTTGCGGACGATCTCGGCGTACACCCAGGGAATCGGCGCGAACTTGCCCGGCCAATCGCTCCGGTTGTGAGGCCATCCGAGCCACGTCGCGTGGTGCGGCTCCCACTCCGCGGGCATGCGGAAGCCGAGGCCGGTCGGCGTCTGTGGATGGGGCACTACGGTTGCGGGTCGATGAACCGGCTGCCGAGCCCCGAGTACGCGTCGATGCGGCGGTCGCGCAGGAACGGCCACCCGCGGCGTACTTCTTCGATGCGCGCGAGATCCACCTCGGCGACCAGGATGGCTTCCCGGTCCTGCGGGGCCTCCGCGACGATCGCGCCGAACGGATCGGCCAGGAACGAGGAGCCCCAGAACTCGATCCCGTCGAGCGTCGCCCCCTCTCCGCCTCCCGGGCGCTCGAGCCCGACGCGATTCACCGCGGCGACGTAGCACCCGTTCGCGATCGCGTGACCGCGCTGGATCGTGCGCCAGGCGTCGAGCTGCGCGGCGCCCTGCGTGGCCTTCTCCGCCGGGTGCCAGCCGATCGCCGTCGGATAAAACAGCACGCTCGCCCCCTGCAAGGCGGTGAGCCGCGCGCCTTCCGGGTACCACTGGTCCCAGCAGACCAGCGTGCCGATCCGGCCTACGCGCGTGTCGAACGCGCGGAACCCCAGGTCACCCGGAGCGAAGTAGAACTTCTCGTAGTACGCAGGATCGTCGGGGATGTGCATCTTGCGGTAGATCCCCACCAGCCGGCCGTCCGCGTCGATGACCGCGGCGCTGTTGTGGTACAGCCCGGGAGCGCGGCGTTCGAACACGGGGGCGATCACCACCACCCCGGCCCGCTGCGCGACCGTGCCGAGCGCGTTGGTGGTGGGGCCCGGGACGGGCTCGGCCAGGTCGAACAGCGCCGCATCCTCACGCTGTGCGAAGTAGCGCGAGCGGAACAGCTCGGGCAGACACACGAGCCGCGCGCCCGCCGCGGCGGCCTCTTCCACCTTCGCGATCGCTGCCTGCAGGTTCGCGGCGGTGTCGGAAGACATCGCCATCTGGACGAGACCGACCTTGTACTTGGCGGGGACGGGACTGGCCATGGGACAGAAGACTACAAGGGCCCGTTCCGGAGCGACAGACCGCCGCGCGCGCTACTGCACCTCGAACTCCGCCGCCGTCAGTGCCGCGCCGTCGCCCACCGCCGAGGGTCGAACAACGCGTCGGGAAGGGCGTCGCCGGTCCGGATCTCGGTGTACTCCTCGAGCCAGCGCTCCCGCCCGTCCACGAGGAACGCCACCTCGGCCGAGATCCAGGCACCGCCGGCGGGCTGATACTTGTTGAAGCGGATGTCGCTCGTGCGGGTCGTGTCGCGCTGGCCCGGCTCCAGCAGTCGCACGAACACCAGGCGCTCCCGGTCCACCCAGAACTGCCGCCCCTTCGCGCCGACGACGTATGCGGGGCGCCCCTGCCAGGTGCCGTCGCGCACGGCGGCGAGGTCGAACCCGAGCCGCTCGAGCCGCGCCACGGTACGCTCCGCGGCGTCGAAGTACACGTCGAAGCCGAGCACCATCAGGGGGTGGATGAACGCCGACGCGCTCGCGATCGTGTCGGCGTGAAACACGAACTGGGAGTCGTTGACGAACAGGATGCCGTTCCCCGAATCGGCCGGGGTGAACTCGATGCGCAACTTACCGGGCAGCGCGGCGTACTCCCGCCAGACGGAGTGCTCCGTGGTCCCGTCGGGACGCGTCGCCGTGTTGCGCTGTACGAAGCTGAGCGTGCGATACCAGGCGCCGGCATAGCGGTCGTGCATGGCGCGGATGATCTGTCGCCCGTCCGGCGGGGCGGTGAACAGCGCGGCCACGACGAGGGTGTGTGCCAGCACGGGGGGCCTCCTTAGCGATCCAGCCGGTAGCCGGCTTTGCGCACGGTGAGGATGTAGCGCGGCGCCGCGGCGTCGGCCTCGAGCTTGCGGCGCAGCTCGGCGACGTGCGTGTCCACCGTGCGACTGAGCACGGCGGCGCTGTAGCCCCACACCTCGCTGAGGAGCTCCATCCGCGTCGCCACCGCGCCGCGTCGTTTGACCAGCGCGTACAGCAGGTCGAACTCCTTGGGCGTGAGGCACACGAGCTCCCCGCCCCGCAGCACGGTGCGCGACGCGGGGACGATCTCGACGTCGCCGAACCGCTCCGGCGGCCCTGCGCCGTCCCGGCCCGGCGGGGCCGCGCGGCGCAGCAGCGCCTCGACGCGCGCGAGCAGCTCCAGCACGCCGAACGGCTTGGTGACGTAGTCGTCGGCGCCGAGCCGGAGCCCGCGGACCTTGTCGGCTTCCTCACCGCGCGCCGTGAGGATGAGGACGGGCATGCGACGACCTTCGTCGCGCAGCGCGCGCAGCACGCGATAGCCGTCCATGCCCGGCAACATCAAGTCGAGAATCACCAGGTCGGGCCCGCTGCGCGCCCGGGCGAGCCCGTCGGTCCCGTCGTCCACGACCTCCACCTCGTAGCCCTCGATCTCCAGGTTGTTGCGGAGCCCGTAGGCGAGATCGGGGTTGTCCTCGACGACGAGGATTCGCTTCATGGCGTCGCGCCCGCGGGCGTGAGTGGCAGCTCGATCACGAAGCGCGCTCCGGCGGCGGCCGCCCCTCCGGTTCCGTTGGGCGGGTCCTCCGCCCAGGCGCGGCCGCCGTGCAGCGCCACCAGCTCGCGCACCACCGAGAGGCCGATGCCGGTGCCCGCGACAGACGAGCCGCGGTCCCGCTCCAGGCGCCAGAAGCGCTCCCAGATACGCTCGCGGTCGGCGGCCGGGATGCCGGGTCCCGCGTCGTCCACCCAAATGCGGGCCCGGCTGTCGATCGCCGCGAGGCCGACCGTGACGGTCTGGCCCGCGGGACCGTACTTCACGGCGTTGTCGAGCAGGTTGAGCAGCATCTGGCGCAGCGCCTCGGCGTCGACCGGGGCCACGACCCCGTCGGCGAGCTCGGTCCGCAGGTTGACGCCGCGCGTCGTGGCCAGCGGCGCGAACCCTTCGACCGCCTCGCGCACGAGCGGCGCCAGCGCCGCCGGCGCGGGGGACAGGCGCGTGACCTGGCGCTCCGAGCGCGAGAAGTGCAGCAGGTTCTCGACCAGATGGGTGAGCCGGCGTGCTTCCTGGTCGACGATCTCGAGCGAGCGGACGCGCTCCCCCTCCGAGCGCACCCGGCCGAGCAGCAGCGTCTCCGAGAACATGCGGATCTGCGCCAGCGGGGTGCGCAGCTCGTGGGACACGCCGGACACGAAGTCGGCGCGCAGGCGCGCCAGCTCGTACTCGCGGGCGAGCTGCAGCAGGGCGACCACGATCAGCCCCGCCGTGAGTGCGAGGAGGATCAACAGCTGGGGCAGCGGCGAGCGCGGCATCCCGCCGATGATCAGCTTGGGCGCCATGTCGGGCCGCAGCGCGACGTAGACCCGCATCCCGCCAAACATCGCCTCCACCGAGTCGCGCGCGGCGAACGTCGTCTCGTACTGCACCGGCGAGCGATACAGCTCCTTCCCGTCCGCGTCGGTGACGATCATCGAGCCGAGCGAATCGTAGATCACGCCCCCGGTGAGGGGGCGGGGAAGCAGCGGGAACTTGTCCTCGCCCATGGTATAGACGGGCTCGAGCTCCTTGGGATCGCCCTCGAGGCCGAGCACGGTGCGAGGGGTGCCGGCCTTGTCCTTGACGATCGTGTAGACGATCGCCCGCGGGACCCCCTCCACCGTGCGGACGATGGCGGCGAGGTGCTCCTCGGAGTCGTACACGGTGCGCATGTGAACCGGCAGCGTGTCGACCAGCCACTTCCGGGCGGCCCGGGACGGCGCGCTGCCGGCGGTCTCGAGCCGGCGGTTCCCCAGGTCGTAGCGGAACGTGTACCGGCCGCGCCGGACGAATCCAGCAGCGTGCGATTCGAGTCCGGCGGCGAGCGCCGCTGGAGACGGCAACGGGGCACCCGGCGTTCCGGCTTTGGCGCGCCACAGCGCTTCGGTGCCCGGGGCGAAGGCCTGGTAGTAGAGCTCCATGCCGACGCGCTGTCCAAAGCGGGCGGCCGCGAGCCGCGCATAGTCGTGCAGGATGCGCTCGGCGGTCGCGCGGTGATACAGGAACGTGCGATGCGCCTGCAACGTGATTACGCCCGCGAGCCCGAGTGTGAGGAGCAGCAACACCGCGACGAACAGGCCGCGGGGGTGGGTCTTGAGGATCGGGGTGTGCATCGTGCTGCCGAGAAATGCACCGCGCGCTGAAGACTGGCAAGGTGCTCTGACGGTTTTCTGACAGGGCCCGCACGGCGCCTCGACCCTCCGGGGCGGGCCGGGCGGTATTTTCCTGCCAGGTTGTGGTGGAAGTGCGACGGCCACTTCGCCCGACCCATCGGCCCGGGGAGCGGTACGTGCCCCGGGTTTGATTTTGTATAATTGTGCCATGCCGCGCCTCGCCGCGCCGTCGCTGCTCATCGTCGCGCTCGCGACCGCCGGGGCGTGGAAGGGAGGGGGTCGTATGGCGTTCTCGCTGTCGAGCACCGCGTTCCAGAACGGGACGGCGATCCCGGTCAAGCACACCTGCGATGGAGCGGACGTGTCGCCGCCGCTCGCCTGGAGCGGCGGGCCGCCCGGCGCGGCGGCCTTCGCCCTGATCGCCGACGACCCCGACGCGCCCGGGGGAACGTGGGTGCATTGGGTGCTTTACAACCTGCCGGCAACGGCGACGGCCCTGCCGGAAAACGTGGCCAAGACCGAGTTGCTCCCGGACCTTGGCGGAGGCGGCGCGTTGCAGGGCCGCAACGACTTCCGCCACGCAGGCTATGGCGGTCCGTGCCCACCGCCGGGGCCGGCGCACCGCTACTTCTTCAAGCTGTACGCGCTCGACGCCGCCCTGAAGCTCAAGGCCGGCGCGCCCAAGCCGGACGTGGAGGCCGCGATGAAGGGCCATGTGCTCGGCACGGCGCAGCTCGTGGGGACGTACGCGAGACAGAAGCGATGAGAGGGTTCGGCGCTGCGTTGCTCGCCGGGATGGCGCTGGTCCCACCGTTCAGGGTGATCGTGCTCCCGGCCCAGCTCCGCGGCATGATGAGCGCCGTGTGGGTGACGAACAACCGGCACTGGGACGAGCTCGCCGGCCAGAACACGCTCACTCAGCTGCTCGGCACCGGGCGGCCGACGCAGCTCGAGTATCTGGGGTGCCTCGCAGGTGACGTCGCGAACGACACCCTGTTCGTGCGCCGGCTGGTCCAGGCGGCGCACTTGAAGCAGCTGCAGTTCGCCGTCGCGGGAGACTGCGAGGGCGTACCCGACCTTGTCGGCACCTGGCACACGCATCCCTACCGCGCCGACGCGGCGGGGCGGGCCCAGAAGGAACCCGGGCTCTCGGCCCTCGATCTCGAGAGCTTCGCGGCGGCACGCGACCTCGTCACGATCGTGATGTGGGACCTGGACTCGCTCGACGCGGCGATGAAGACCCCGGACGGCGCGCTGCGCCACCCGGCGCCGGTCGCAGTGCGCTAGGGGGCGCGCGCCACGTCGGCGTCGAACACGCCCGTCAGTATCCGGCGGTCCCGCTTTACTTGAACCCACAGACGGTAATGGCCGGGCTGCGGGAAGGCGTACGGGAATGAGAGGGAGCAGGGAGCAGGGGACGCCGTTGCTCAGGTGCGGATCCTGCTCCCGGCTCCCAGCTCCCGGCTCCCTGCTCGTGTGCATTTCGGTCAGCCGCCTGCCGAGCAGTCCCCGGATGGTGTCTCCCGGCTGCCGGAGCTGAAACGTCTCCTGCGCCGCGACCGAGATGGTCCCTGCGGGATGCAGGTGGACGAACACCGCGCCGTCATCGCGCGCGATCATCGCGTGCCCCGCCATGCCCATGTACGGCTCGAGCGCGGCGGGTCTCCCATCGGGCCTCGCGACCGTGAACGTGAGGGATGCGTCCCGGTTCACCACGAGCGCCGAGTCTCCGCGTTGCCACGTCATCGTGGACCCATCGCTCAGCACTGCGGAGTCAGTCTTCCCTCTTCCCGCCTCCCTCTTCCCCGTTTCTATCCAGGCATCGTCCGGGTCGGACGGCCGCCATGCGCCCGCCAGCAGCGCCACGTCGACGCTCGTGAGCAGCGTTTGGGCGAACCCGCTCTCGTGCACGATGTCGGCGTAGACGCGATAGCCGCCCGGCGGCAGCGGGGGCAGGTCGGCTTCGAACGTCGCCGAGTCGTGGGGCAGGGGATGCAGGTGGGCAAACGCATCGAGGGCCGAATCCCGCACGAGGAACAGGTGCATCAGGTGACCGTGGTCGGGGACGAGCGGCGTCCACTGGCGCTGGGGATTGATCCACGCGGTCGATCGCGAGCCGGAGGACCGGCCGGGCGCCGGTGCCGCGCACCGTGGCGGTGGCGTGGAACGGGCGGTACAGGCCGCTCCGGTACGCGGCGTCCACGCCGTTCCACCACGCCCGGCCGCCGAGCGACGCGAACGCGAGCAGCGCGGCGCCCGCGGCCATGGCGAGCCGAGCCCTCCAGATGCGCCGTCCATCGGGCGCGACGCCCGGCTCGAGCACGCTCTCGCGCACGGCCGCGCCAACGATCGTGATCGCGCCCGCAAGCAGCAACGCGCCCAGCGCAACGAGCCCGGCGGCGAGGGACTTCGCGAGCGGCAGGCGTCCGGTGGCGACGGCCATGACCGGAACGAGTACGACACCCGTGCCCTCCGAGCCCTCGACGGTGACCCGCACGCTGTACGAGCCGTCGCGCATCAACCACAGGGCGGCGCTGTACAGCGTCGCGTCTCCGGGCACGCGTTGGGCGACATCGGGCGGCGGCGGGGCGGCGGTCATGGGGTCCCAGTACACCGGCAGGACTAGCACGCGCTGCACCGAGCGCGGGGCGAGCAGGCGCACGCTGATCTGGACCAGGCCCGGTACCACGCCGGGGTTCCGCACGATGATCCGCACCGGATACGGGCCCGCGGCGCCCTCGAAGTAGGTGTCGGGGCTGCCCACGTGGGCCCAGGTGGCGAGGGTAATCGCCGCGACGACCAGCAGGCGGCCGCGCGCGCGGCTCATCGCTTCACCCGGGCCATCCCGTTGCCCAGCCACAGCCCGAGTCGCGCCGAGGCCACGGCGAGGCCCGCGGCGATCGCGAGTCCGCGAGCCGTCACGGGATCCGCGCGGATGTTCCAGAAACGATACCGCCACGGCCCGAGCCGGCTCGAGTAGTCCCACTGGTCCACGCCGAACAGGAAATTCCGGGCGTGCGCCGTCAGGAGAAACTCGGTGAAGAACCACTGCGCCACGAAGAACAGCGCGACAAACGCGAGCCCGAGGAGGACGGAGATGGTCCAGTCGTGATGGGGACCGGCGCGCCGCATGAGCAGGTCGACGGCCACCGCCGGCACCACGAGGAGGAGCGGAAACGGCGGGGCCACCATGTGGGTCACGGGGTTGAACACCGGCGCGAGCTTCGGGGTCGCGGGGAAGAGCTGCAGCACCCAGATCATCACGAGCGAGATCGCCATGTACGCCGCCGCCGCGCTCGTGGCCGGCCACTGGAGCCGGCAGGCGCGCGCCGTGGCGACCAGGATCAGGGGAAACGCTCCCGCGGCGACCTTGTAATAGAGGCTGGTGTGCGCGGAGTTGGGGAATCCGATCTGCTCAATCCCCATGATCGCAATGTCCTGCAGCAGAATCCCCGCGACGTACGCGACCAGCAGGCCATACACGCGGCGCGCGGCTCCCACCTCGCGGTTCTGGAGCGCGAGCACCAACAGCAGCGCTCCCAGCTTGATTCCCCACGTCCCCGCCGCGAGGATCACGTGGGGTGGGGATAGCACCTTCACGTCCAGCCCGTACGCGTTGTGCCACCAGTTGTCGAGCGGGCCCGAGGTGATCATCGCGATCGTGCCCCAGATCGCGACCCACGCGCCGAGCGGTGCGCGGAAGCCCCAGAACGTGACCCCGGTGGCGCGCTGCTCCGGCGCCCCCGCGAACGTGGTGCGAAGCGCGAGCCAGCCGCACGTCACGCCGGCGAGCACGCCGCCCAGATAGATGGCCAGGTGGGCCGGCGTCCAGAACGTGTCGCGGCCGATGGTGCGGTGCCACGAGATATCCCAGATCACGCCGACGACCGCGCTGGTGGACGCCAGCACGAGGGCGCTGACGTGCCACGGCACGGTCGGGGCCCGAGGCGGTACGCCGCTGGCAACGGTCACGGAAACCCCTTTTCAGCTTGACGGAAGCGTGCGCGCGGTCTATGGTTTCGTCAAACCATGGTGTTTCAAGCAGAAACCCCGGTCATGGCGGCGCCGCACCCTCCCGTCACAATCGACGTCATTGCCTACGCTCCGGTGGCCTTCTTCCACTGTCTGCATTGTGAGTCGATCTGGCAGCACACCGACGTCAGAGCCAAGGCCCGCCGTGAGCAGCTGGAAACCTCCCTCCCCCCAGACCTGAGAGACCAATACCAGCAGCTTTCCGACTGGGTGCGCCGCATGGACGAGGCGCACGGGCGGCGGGTGCGGTTCCGGATCGTCGACGCCGCGTCGGTGGAGGGCTGTCTCAAATCGTTGCGCTACGGCGTGCGGCACTATCCCGCGGTGATTGTGGACGGTAAGGACAAGAGCACCGGCGCGGATCTCGAACGCGCGACCGCGCTCATCGAGCGGCGGCTCGCTGCAGTCACGGGAGGCTCGGAATGAATATCCGGACGACTATCCTGGTGCTCGTGCTCATCCCGGTCGTCGTGGTGGGTAGCATCGCGGCGGCCCACTGGCCGATGAACGCGGCGATCGTGGCGGTGCTCGGCGGCGTGATGATCTACCTGGCGTACAATCTCTACGCGCGCCGCATCGATCGCGACGTGCTTCGGCCGGACCCGAAAAAGGCCACGCCCGCGCGAATGTACATGGACGGCGTGGATTTCATGCCGACCAGCCGGAGCGTGCTGTACGGTTACCACTTCAAGTCGATTGCCGCGGCCGGCCCGATTGTGGGGGTCATCGCCGCCACGAACCTGTGGGGCTGGCTCCCGTCCATCCTGTGGCTCATTCTGGGCGTCTCGTTCATCGGATGGGCGAGCGACTACTCCGCGATCATGGTGGCCGTGCGCAACGACGGCAATTCCTTGTCGGCCATCGCGCACCGGCTGATCGCGCCCCGCACCCGGCTGATCCTCTTCGTGTTCATCTTCTTCTATCTCTTGCTCCTCGCCGGCGCATTCGTCGGCATTCTGGCCGGCATCCTGGACCCGCGAGCGGACGTCCCCTTCGGCATCCTGATGCTGGCCGTGATGGGCTTGCTCGCCGGCCAGATGCTGTACCGCTGGAAGATGGACTTGATCGTGGTCACCGCCGTCGCCGTCTTCGTCACGCTCGGCTCCATGGCGATTGGAGCGCGGGGGCTGAGCGTCCAGAAGGGCACCACCGCCGACGGGAAGCCCGCCGCGGCGCTGGTCTACGGCGGTCCGATCAACGCGATCGTGGCCGGGCTCGACGATGCGATCAACAGCCTCACCGGCGGCGGGGCCCTCTACACGGTCTCGGACCCGACGAAGGCGGACCCGCGGCTGGCGGCGACGACGATGAATGCCCAGGGCACGGTCGTGCCCAAGTACGTGGACGAAAGCGGCGGCATCAAGATGCTGCCCTCATTCATCTTCTGGTGCATCTTCCTGTTTGTCTTCTCCTATCTCGGGACGATCCTGCCGATCTGGCGCTTCGCCCAGCCGGTCAACTACATCGGGTTCTGGGTGACGTTCCTGACGATCGGCCTCTCGGCGTTGGGTGCGATCGTGGGTGGCGTCTGGGGCCTGCTGGGGAACGCGGACGCCCTCAAGGCCGTCACCTTCCAGACCGCCGTCTTCAAGAGCTGGATGCCGGTGCTGCAAGTGCCCGACCAGGCCGTGGCCGCGATCCAGCCGATCTGGCCGATGCTGTTCGTGACCATCGCGTGCGGGGCCATCTCCGGGTGGCACGCCCTGTTCGGCTCCATCGGTACGGCGCGACAGCTGGAGTATGAAACCGACGCCTTGCCCGTCGGCGGTGGCGCGATGTTCAGCGAGAACACGCTCGCCCTGCTGTCGCTGATCGCCGTCTCGATCGCGGGGGGCGCGGGAGGCGGCGCGTTTGCCGCGGGCGTGGGCAAGCTGCTCGGGATCGTTTCGTTCGGGGCGATTCCGGCGGCGTACGGCACGGCCCTCGGGTTCGGCGCCTTCGTCGTGATCGTCCTGACCGTGGTGCAGCTGGTGTTCCGCCTGATGCGGGTCACCCTGTCCGAATGGCTGGGGGACGCCTGGGTGGGCTTCAAGAATCCCCACATCGCCGCCATCGTGTCGATGGTACTGACCTTGGGGCTGGTGATGAGCGGCACGTGGATCTATCTGTGGCAGCTGTTCGGCGCGTCGAACCAGTTGATGGCGGCCTTGAGCCTGCTGATCGTCACCTTGTGGCTCAAGTCCAGCGGGCGCAATCCCTCGTACGCGCTCTATCCGATGATCTTCATGTACGTCACGACGATGGCTGGCACCCTCGTGACGGCGTACAACCTGTACGCCAGTATCCTTTCCAACCCGCATGTCGCGGGGCAACCGATCAACGTGCTCGGGGCGGTGGCGATGATCATCGTGGCGATCCTGCTGTTCGCCGCCGCGCTGCTGATCGCCTACGACGCATGGGGCGCGTGGCAGAAGCTGCGCGCCAGCCCGCTGCGGCCGGCGCCCGCGACCGGGAGCGACTGAGCCGGGTCTCACAGTCGCTGCGCGAGCCGGCGGAACGCCTCCACCACGTCGTGCGACTCGGCGCGGTCCAGCCCGCGCACCTCCCACTGCATTTCCAAGTTGGGCGTGGTGCGGCGCACGGCCAGACGCACCAGCGGGAGCGCGACGCCGGCGAGCATCTCGGGCGCCGTGTCCCCTCGCCCCCCCCCCGCCCCCCCCGGCCCCCCGCCGCGCTGGTAAGCGACCAGCGGCGAGCCGGAGGGCACGGGGGCGGGAGTCCAGCGGTCGCCCTCGAGCGCGCGCGCGACGCCGCGGGTCGACCAGGCACGCGGGTGCAGGGCCTCGAGCTCGAAGCGTGGCGCGGCGCGCAGCTCGGCGCGCACGATCAGCAGGTCGCGTCGCCCCCGGGCCCGGAACAACCACCACAGGAGGGGCAGGTCGCGGGGTTCGAGCAGCACGAAGACCTCGGCGGACTTGAGGGGCGGGAGCGCGTGCTGCACCTTCAGCTCGACGCCGGACGATCCGAGCCAGCGGAGCGTGGTGCGTTCGCCGAGCAGCGTCATTCCAGGCTGGAACCAGCGGAGCAACCGGTTACCGCGGCGAATGTTGAGGAGCGTGCCGAGGGCGAACCAGCCCACCACGATCAGCGCGGTGAGGACGAACGCGGCGCGGCCCCCCCCCAGGTCCATTGTGCTAGATTGCAGCCACGATGCGGCCACTGGAGACGATCCGCGGCTTTCTGTACGGGCTGACCGGCCTGGAGTTCGAGCGCCAGGCGTTGGAAATGCGGGGGTCGCTGGAAACGATCTTCTTCGTGACCACGCTGGGCGACATGCTCGGGCTGCCGATCATTCCGCCGGTGTACTCGCTCCGCGTGCTGCCGTACGCCGTGCCGCACATCGCCACGTGGAAGCGGCGGGTGCTGCGCGAGCGCGAATTCTCGGACGGCGAAGAATTCCACCTCCACGGCGTTTGACCCAGGGCGGCGAGGGGAGCGCGACGATGACCGAGCAAGAAAAGCGCGGTTGGTTCACTCGGCTGAAGGAAATCCTCTACGGGATGGGCGCGCACGACATGTCGCGCTACGCGCTGCGCACCCGCGCCAGCATGGAGCACCTGTTTATCCTCATTACGATGGGCGATCTCATCGGCGTGCCGATCCTGCCGCCGTACTACTCGTTGCGGCTGCTCCCTTACGTCGTCCCTAATATCGCCACCTGGAAGCGGCGCATGCTGCGGGAGAAAGACATCTCCGACGCCATGTTCTAGGTCGATCTCCTCCGGATGTCACTGCGACAATGGTTCGAGCGTAACGGCGACCGCCGCTACATCATGTTCGGCGGCAAGGGCGGTTTGGGCAAGACGACCTTTTCCGCCGCCACCGCGTACTGGCTGGCCCGGCAGGGACACCGGGTGTTGGTGTTTTCCGTGGACCCCCAGGCCTCCCTCAGCGACATCTTCGAGCGGGACATCTTCGGCAAGGGCGCCGTCAAGATCGTCGACAACCTGTGGGCGCAAGAGATCGACGCCGACTCCAACATCAAGGCGTACCAGCAGGAGGTCCGCAAGAAGATCGTAGACATGTACGGCTTCGAGCACATTCCGGAGGAAATCGAGCAATACATCCAGGCGGCTTCGGCCGAGCCGGCCATGGAGGAGTCGGCCATCTTCGACGCGGTGGTGGACATCGTGGTGAAGGGCGACTACGACTACTACATCTACGACCTCGTGCCGCTGGGCCACGCGCTCTATTACCTCTCGATGGCGAAGGTGTACGACGAGTGGATCAACCGCATCACGCAGCTCCGAGAACAGATGCGGGAGCACGAGGAGATGGTGGCGCGGATCAAGCGTCAGAAGGTCACCGAAGAAGACCAGATCCTGCACGAGCTGCAGTACATCAAGGGCCGCATCAACCAGTCGTCCAGCATCCTGACCGACAAGGAGCGCACCGCGTTTTTCTTCGTGGTCGTGCCCGAGCAAATGATCATCCTGGACACCGAGAAGGCCACGGAGTTGTTCTCCCGGTTTGACGTCCCCATCGCCGGGTACGTCGTGAACCGGGTCCTGCCGGAGGAGCTCGCCCGGCAGCGGGTGCCCCCCTACCTCCAGAACCGCCTCGCGGTGCAGAGCCACTACCTGGAGCAGATCAAGCAGACGTTCGGCGACCGGCTAGTCGGCTCCGTGCCGGAGCTCGAGCGCGACGTCACGGGCCTGCCGATGATCGAGAAGCTGGCGGCCATCATGTACGGCGACGGCCGCGGCTGATGCCCGGCATCGAGCGGTCGTTGAGCGCGTACCTCGGGTCGCTGCCGACCTTGAAGTACCTGTTCTTCGGGGGCAAGGGGGGCGTCGGCAAGACCGTGATGGCCGGTGCCACCGCGCTGCACCTCGCGCAACACGGGAAGCGCACCCTGCTCGCGTCCACCAACCCCGTGCACAGCCTGAGCGGCCTGCTGGACCAGAACGTCTACGGCAGGGTCGTCGCGGTGAACGGCGTCCCCAATCTGTGGGCCTACGAGATCGACACCAAGGAGAACATCGAGCGCTCGAAGCAGGACATCAAGCAGAAGATCCGCTGGTTCCTCAAGTTCGCCGAGATTTCCTCCCAGGCGGACGCGTTCGTCGAATCGGCGACCATGAACCCTGCGTTCGAAGAGTCGGCCATGTTCGAAAGCATGGTGGATCTGATGTTCAAGGACGAGTACGACGCGTACGTGTTCGACACGGCGCCGACCGCCAATGCGCGGCGGCTCCTGGGCATGAGCAAGGTCTATTCGCTCTGGGTCAACAAGATGATGAAGTCGCGGGAGGAGGCGCGCTCGCTGCGCGAGCTACTCTCGTTCACCAAAAAGAAGGAAGCCGACCCGCTGATGGACTACTTGGTGTCATTTCGCGAGCGGATCGCACACGCGCGCGAGCTGCTGACCGACAAGGCGAGGACCGCCTTCTTCTTCGTGACGCTCCCCGAGGCGCTGCCCATCGCGGTGATCAAGCGCTTTATCCAGTGGTTCCACGACTTCGGGATCCCGGTGGGGGGCGTGGTGGTGAACATGCTGATCCAGAAGGATCAGGTGCAGCCCGACTCGCCCGAGTTCGTCCGCAACCGTGTGGCGATGCAAGACGCCTACATGCAGGAGATCTGGCGCGACTTCGACGGCGCCGTGCGGGCCATCGTGCCGCTGTTCGACAACGAGGTGCGCGGCGTCTCGGGCTTGACTCGAGTCCTGCCGCACGCATTCACCGCGCAACCTGGAGCCGCGTTCTAAATCCGAGGACCGAGGAGGTGTTGGTGTCAGGTGTCAGGTGTCAGGTGCTGACTTTCACACCTGGTACCTGACACCTCACACCCGGCACCCATTACAGCGTGTACAGCACACTGAGGGCGTACTGGTTAGCGCTGGCCGGACCCGTGCTCCACCGGGTCGCCGCGCGGAACCATTCCAGCCCGAGCGCGTAGCGTCCCGCCCGGTAGCGCAAGAGGGCATCGCCGACGTGACTCAGCTGGCGCGCCAGCGTCAAGGTGGTCTCTTGCGTGTACTTCTTGGCATCCGGCTGGTCCATGCCGTAAAAGGCCCAGAGGCTCCAGTGGGGATCGACGTCGTAGCCGGCCTGGGCCCACGCGCCCCAGCCCTTAATCCTCGACGCCGCGCCAACTCCACCCGCTGCAGCGGTTGGTCGTCCGTCCTGCGAGATGTGCCCGAACTGTTGTCCCAACCCCTTTCCGTAGTAGACGTTGCCATGCAACGTGAGCTTGCTCGGCGCCACGTTGAAGCCTGCCTCGACCCCCCACGCGGTCGCGTTGTCACCGGCGACCCCCGTGCCCAGCGTGTCCTTCCAGTCGAGATGGCCGACGACGTAGCCGCTCCAGCTGAGCGTCGCGGTCTTGTGCGTGAAGTTAAGGAGCGCCTCGAGCTCGGGCAGTCCCGAGGCCTCGCCGTTGCCGATGAGGTTGGCGCTATCGCGGGCGTTGCCTGCGGCGAACGGTCCCGACCCCTTGAACGCAGCCAGCTGAAGCTGGGCGTTGACCGACTGCCCCGTCGTGAGGTCGTGATATATGAAGAGCCCCGGGTACCGCCAGCCGATCTTGCCCGCGGAGCCGTACCCCAACGGAAACGCGATGTGCGTCAACGACACCGGTGTCTCGCCGAACAGGGGCGACCAGTACTGGCCGATCCGCACCGTCGTGCGGCCGTTCGACAGGTCGACGTACGCGAAGCGGATGCGCATCTGCGGCTGCTCATCCCCGAACGGTGGGTTGCCGTTGAACGCCCCGAAGAAGTCGGCCTCGAGCGTGGCCTTGGGCGCCCACTTGCCAAGCACGGGCGTGCTGCTGAAGGTGAAATTGATGCGCGTGTTCCGCACGTCGCCGTCGGTGAAGGTCTTGTCACTCGCAGGCTGGTTCGCGGGCGAGGCCGCCCATTCGGCATTTTGCCCTTGGCCGAACCCGCCGAACAGCCCACGGTCGCTGAACATGGTTGCGCTGACAAAGCCGCTTATGGTGAGCGTCTGCCCCTCCCCGAACTTCACCACCTGCTGAGCCCCGGCGGGAGACGCGCCCGCGAGGATCAAGACCAGAGCGACGGCGAGCCCAGAGAACGATGCCATTCGGACTCTCATGACATCCCCTCCCTAGTGAAAGAGTGGTTCAGAAGCGGCTAACTCCGCGGCTTCCGCACGTGGGCCGTGGTATCGGGCGGCTTCGCCAGACTCACTGGCGGAGAATAGATGATGTAATACGGGCTGTCGGGCACGAGGAGCGGCTTGACAACCTCGGGTGGCGGGACGAGGAAGGTCGCGCTGAGCACGACGGCGAGCCGGAGGGGGATACGGAGGTACATGGCGCTCCTCGCTAACGGCTGGAGTTCGACGGGGACTTCCCGGAAGGCGCATCGTCCGAGGGCGCGCCACGAGCGAGCCACTCGCGGAACGGCTCCGCCTCTTGGGCGAGCCGCCATTCTTCGAAGATCGACAACGCCATGGCGCGCACGCCGCCTTCGGCGCCGCCGGCGCCCCGGCATTGGTCGAGGAGCCAGGCCTCGAACGCGCCCGGCTCGGGGTCAGCCGCGACCGCCCGCTCGAGCAGGTCGCGCTTGATCCCGAGGCCGATCGCATCGGGGGTGGTGTCGCGCTTGCGACGCTGCCGCCTGCCCTCGGATGCCTCGAGCGCGGCGAGCAGCTCGCGGCACACGTCGCTCGGGCGGGTCCCC
>Ga0209057_1001712_pt1 | contig 17407 bp, 19 predicted proteins | sample GraSoiAngelo_146_FD_185903 | JGI IMG/M metagenome (GOLD analysis project Ga0209057, IMG submission 185903) | Grasslands soil microbial communities from the Angelo Coastal Reserve, California, USA - 14_1009_05_30cm (SPAdes) (version 2) | ecosystem: Environmental > Terrestrial > Soil > Grasslands ... | reverse complement strand
AAACGTCGTCCTCAGCTGACCGCTTTCTTCACGAGCGCGCCGATCGTAGCCTCTTCGGCGGCAGTCAACTTCTTCAGGGCGAAGGCGACCGGCCAGAGGCCTCCGTCGTCGAGGTTCGCAGAGTCGTTGAAGCCGAACGTCGCGTACCTCGTGCTGAACTTCTGCGCGCTTTGGAAGAAACAGACGACCTTGCCGTCCTTGGCATACGCGGGCATCCCGTACCAGAGTTTCGGCGAAAGGGCCGGCGCGCTGGCTTTGACGATCGCATGGAGCCGCTCGGCCATGGCGCGATCTGGTGCCTTCATGGCGGCGATTTTCTCGAGCACGGCGCTTTCCCCGTCCGCCTTGTCCGCGCGCGGGCGGGGGCGCGCTCCCGACTGCAGCTCTTGGACGCGCTCCCTCATGGCGGCCTTTTCCTCGTCCGTGAATCCCGTGACCGCCCTTCGGCTTGCGATGGTGCTCTTGGCGGACTTCTGCGTGCCCTTCATTGCAGGTTTCGTCCCGGCCATGGTGCCAGCTCCTACGCCTTCGCCGCGTGGGCGACCTTTTTCGGCTGGAGGATCCGGATGGCGTTGCCGAAGGGGTCACGGATGCCCATGTCGGTGCCGTAGAAGCGGTCGGCGGGCTCCTGGGTGAAGTCGGTGACACCTCGCGCCTTGAGGGTCTCGTAGAGACCCCGGACGTCGTCCGACTGGAAGACGAGGCCTCCCAGGGCACCCTTGGTGATCAGCTCGCGGAGCTGCGCGGCGGTGGCTTCGTCGTGCACCGGCGGGCCGGGCTCTTCCAGGGAGATTTCGGTGCCGGGGTCGTCGGGGACGCGCACCGTCAGCCAGCGGTAGGAACCTTGCTTGATGTCCTGGCCTTTCTCCAGCCCTACCTTGTTGACGTAGAAGTCGAGGGCCTCGTCCTTGTCGAGGACCATGATGGAAGTGGCGTTTAGCTTGGTGATCATTCGCTTGTCTTCTCCTCTGCGAGATTTGATCGGGACGACCCCCATGCTATGGAGCCGCCGCCGCGGCGGCTATTCCAAAAGTGCTCGATCGCATCGCCACCCCCGCCGCCACCACCGGCCGCATGGCCGCCATCTGGAGGCAGGTGGGCGGCAACATCGGCTCATGCCCCACGCGGTAGTCCGATGGCGTCTCTCCGACGATCTCCCGGAACGTGCGGCTGAAGGTCCCCGAGCTGGTGAAGCCGACGTCGAAGCAGATGTCGGTGACGCTGCGGTCGGTCTCGCGCAGCAGGAACATCGAGCGCTCCACCCGTCGTCGCTGCAGGTAACGGTGCGGCGTCTCTCCGAAAACGGCGCGGAAGCGACGGATGAAGTGCGCGCGGGAGAGATGGGGCACCGAGGCCACGGCGCGGACGTCGAGCGGCTCGAAGTAGGCGCGGTCCATGGCGTCGCGCGCGCGCAGTACGCGCCGGTTCAGGTCCTCGACTTCCCGGCTCACGGTCCAACGCTACGCCATCAGGGGGCCAGCTGCCGGTAACCCGAGCCTCATCCCTTGGCTGTTGGGCGGCATTCGCGACGCAACTCTGAGAGGCATCAGTGATGCGCGTTGCGTTCGAGGACCCCGCGGATGAAAGCGGCCTGTGCAACCTGCTCAAAGTTGTGGCCGGCAACGCTCACAAGGCGGACACCAAGAGTTACAGGCGGGTCCCAGTTCTTATCAACAATGCGGTCGAGGGCAGAATCCGTCAGCGTTCGCACAAAACGAGTTGTCATTTCGTTCACAGCGCCGAAGTAGCCGAGCAACAATTCGGCATCACCAGTTACGGCTGCCACTTGTTTGGCGGTATGTCCGTAGCCTGTGTCCGCGGGGGCTAACGGCAGGCGCCACCGAGTTGCCCAACCGGATGAGGTCCACACTTGCGGCTTGTGTGCGACCTCAGCAATGTGATCGTCGGCGATCCGGCTCATATGCCACACCAACCATGCGATCGAGTTTGCTTCGCGGTCGAGACGAAATGTCAGTTGGGCCGGAGTTAGCCCTTCAACGACATCGTGCACCTGGGCGGGAATTCGATCGAAGGCTTCAATCAATAGCTCGCTGCTGGTCATACCGCTCCTCAGTTATTGCGTCCAACCGACTACAAAAGCCCTGCGACCTCGAGCCTTCTGGGTGCAGCTGTGTAGGTCTCTACGCGGCCTTTTGTCGCTCTCAGCTGTGCCATCTGGTTACAACGCTAGCGGGGACTCTCGAAACGCCAGCGCGTCGCGCCATGCGGTTCCTTGGTCGCGACACCCACCGCCGCGGTCGGCGTGACGGCGTAGAGATCCCACGGCCCGCGACCTGCACTTGGCGCACTGTACTCCGCCGTGATGGCTCCAGCGCTCGCTCGCGCCGGCCAACCTAGCGACGCGTAAAGGTTCGCCACGCGCTCCAGGACTGCCTCATCGGTCACCTTGCGCGCAGTGCCCTCGACCACGACGTCGATGTCATCCAACGAGACCGACACCGCGCAGCTCGGGTTGGCGACAAGGTTCCGGCTCTTCCGCAGTCGAGGCCCGCTCACGAAATAGAAATTGTCATCGACCCAGATCGCGCCCACCGCAGCCAGGTGCGGCCTCCCATCGGGATCCGTTGTGGCCAGCCAGCAGGTGCGCCCGGGCCCTTCCTCGCGGGCTTGCTCCTCAAGCTGCTTCAATGCCCGCGACCACGGAATCGGCTCGTGTCCGTAGATGTCCAGGTTCTGCTCTTGCATCTCCTACTCCTTCCGGTTGATAACCCTTATGACGGCCCGATGCCCTCCAACTCATCGGTGGCCGCAAGGCGCCGCGAACGTGACTACCAGCGCTGGTGTACAAGCGGCGCGATGCGCTCTCGATAGAGCTCTGCAATCCGGTCCATCGTCGACGCGGGCAGCTCAGGGAGATCGGAAGCGGCCGCATTGGCGCTCGCCTGCTCCGGAGTTTTGGCCCCAGGTATGACCGTGCTAATGCCGTCGTTCATCAGGATCCAGCGCAAGGCCATTTGGGCCATGGTCGTCTCATGTGGCATCAATGACCGCAACTCCTCGACCGCCACTAGCGCGGTTTCGTAATCGACTCCGGCGAAGGTTTCCCCGACGTCAAAGCTCTCACCGTGGCGATTGAAGTTGCGGTGGTCGGTGGCCGCGAATTGCGTGTCGCGATTGAACTTTCCGGTAAGCAGCCCCGACGCAAGCGGCACGCGAGCGATCACCCCGACATTGCGCTCGCGCGCCGCGCTTAGAAACCGCTCGGCGGGCCGCTGCCGGAAGATGTTGTAGATGATCTGGACCGTGGCTACGTTCGGATACTCGATCGCTTTGAGGCCCTCCTCGACACGTTCGACGCTCACGCCGTAACTCGCGATCCGACCATCCGTGATGAAGCTGTCCATGGCGTCAAAGATTTCTGGTCGGTAGTAGCTGTCGGTCGGGAGAGAGTGGAGCTGGACGAGGTCGAGCCGATCCATGTTTAGGTTCTCTCGAGATCGGTCGATCCAAGCGCCAAAGTTCTCGCGTGTGTACGCCTTGAGGTCCAGCGGCGCTCGCCGGCCGATCTTGGTGGCAACGACGATCGGTTCCGTGCGCTCTTTACGGAAACCGGCGATAAGCCGCTCGCTGCGTCCATCGCCGTAAACATCCGCCGTGTCGAAGAAGGTCACACCGGCGTCGGCCGCGGCATGAAGCGCCCGCAAGCTCTGCTCGTCGTCGACCTGTCCCCAGTCCGCTCCGATCGCCCACGCGCCGAAGCCGATCTCGCTGACTTGACGCCCTGTCCTGCCGAGGGGCCGATATAGCATCAGATCGACAACTCGAACACGAATGTAGCCCAAGGCCAAATCCCGATCAAAAGCCCCGCCAGCCAGGTGTCTCGTAGTGGCCTTCCCGCGAACCGATGAATTCCGAACGCCCGCGGAGTCTCTATCGTCGACACCCGACTTCTAGTTCACTCAAGGAGCACGACCGTGACCAGCGATACCACCACACACGCAAAGGGCACCGGCCAGTACGCCGAGGTCAATGGCATCAACCTCTACTACGAGACTCACGGGAGCGGGCGGCCGCTCGTCCTGCTCCACGGCGGCCTCGGCTCGGGCGAGATGTTCGGCCCTGTCCTACCAACCATCGCGGAGCGCCACGAGGTCGTCGTCGTCGACCTGCAAGGACACGGCCGTACCGCTGACATCGATCGACCGCTCGACGTCCGGCTGATGGCCGGCGACATCGCGGCGCTCATCGACCATCTCGGCCTGGCCGCGCCGGACGTGGTCGGCTACTCGCTCGGCGGTGGGGTGGCGCTGCAAACTGCGGCCAAGTACCCGGCCAAGGTCAGGCGGCTCGTCATGGTCTCCGCGAACCTACGGCCCGACGCAATCTATGCGGAGATGCGGGTACAGCAGGGGCAGGTCAACGCAGCGGCCGCCGAGTTCATGAAAGAAACGCCGATGTATCAGCTCTACCAGCGGGTCGCACCGCGACCTGAGGACTTCCCGAAGCTGCTGACCAAGATCGGCGAAGCGATGGCCAAGGACTTCGACTTCACCGAGGACGTCCGCGGTCTCCAGATGCCGACCCTCGTGATGGCCGCTGACGCTGATATGGCTCCGCCAAGCCACTACGTCGAAGTCTTCAAGTTGCTCGATGGCGGCCTCCGCGATGGCGGCTGGATGAGCGAGAACCGGCCCAAGGGCGGTCACGCGCTGGCCATCCTTCCGGGCCTGACCCACTACAACATCGTCAACTCGCCGCTGTTCGCCGCGGCCACCCTCGCCTTCCTCGACGCGTAGCCGATATCAGACCCACGAGACCGCTCGTCGCCGCCTGACTCTCGGGCCATCGTTTAATCGATGGTCATCAGCAAGGTTCTCATCACGGGATCATCGGACGGCCTGGGACTCGCGGCCGGCAAGCGCCTGCTGGCCGCGGGTCACGAGGTGGCGCTGCACGCCCGCAACGAGAACCGCGCCAAAGATGCGCAAGCGGCGGCGCCCACGGCAGCGGCCGTCGTCATCGGCGACGTGGCCAGCATCGCCGAAACACGAGCTGTCGCCGAGCAAGCCAATCGCCTGGGTCCATTCGACGCCGTGATCCACAACGTCGGGGTCGGCGACCGCGAGCGCCGGATCGAAACAGCGGACGGCCTGGAGCACACCTTCGCCATCAACGTGCTCGCCCCGTACCTACTCACTGCGCTCATCAAACCGCCGAGGCGACTTGTCTATCTCAGCTCCGGCATGCACCAGGGCGGAAACCCCGACTTCGATGACCTTCAGTGGAAGAGGCGGCGCTGGAGCGGCATGCAGGCCTACTCTGACTCCAAGCTGTTCGATGCCGCGCTGGCCTTCGCCATCGCCCGCCGGTGGCCTTGGGCGCTTTCCAATGCGGTGGACCCAGGTTGGGTGCCGACCAAGATGGGCGGACGCGGAGCGCCGGACAATCTTGACGAGGGCTCGGAGACACAAGCCTGGCTGGCGGTCAGCGACGAACCCGCGGCGAGGACGACCGGCGGCTATTGGTACCACAAGCGCCGGCGCCAATCGCATCCGGCCGCCCACGATGAAACCGTCCAAGAGGCCCTGTTGGCCGCGTGCGAGGAGCTAAGTGGGACGGCCTTCCCGGACTCGATGTGAGCGAGTTGAGCCCGGTGACATACAGCCTCGTAGTCATCGCCCCGGGCCTCATCGCGCTGGCTGCACAAGACGTGACACGGCCGGACGTGCGAAAAATCGACTGAATGGTTGATGTTGGGCCGGACGCTGGGCGATTAGCTTCGGGGCATGAACTACCAATCCGCACCAGACTCCTTCCTTTCCGCTCTCTCGACGCGCGACTTTGGACTGTTCGCGGAGTGCCTGGCGCCTCAAGCGCAAGCGCGACTGCTCTTGCCCCCAGGACCCGAGGTGCGCACTGGGCGCGAGGAGATCGCCCGGCGCTTCGAGGGCTGGTTCTCGCGCGCGACTGACTTCGAGGTCCTCGAAACAGGGCGCGTACAGGTCGGGCCTCGAGAGCGGCTCAGTTGGCGCTTCCGCATGAGCCGAGAGGGCAAGCCGCACGAGATCGTCGAGCAAGTCGCGTTCGTCAACGTGCGGCCGGATGGGATCTCCCAGATCGACTTGCTGTGTTCGGGGTTTGTCCGAGAGGAGGACGCCGTGGCCTCGTGCGCCGTCGAAGCCGGCCCGTCTCGCGGCGCTCGATAATGTGCGGATTATCGGCACCGCTGGAGGCGGTCAGTCAGTAGCCGACAGGCCGAGGTCTGACCACAGCCTGCGTCTGGCCGAGCTCCTCGCGGCGGTCTCTCTCGCCACCGACCTGTCGCACGACGTGCCGGCGGAGAGTGCGCTGCGAGATGCACTGCTCGCGGTCGAGCTCGCTCGCCTCGCCGGCTGGACCGACGCCGACGTGTCGGACGTCTATTACCTCGCGCTCCTCTATCACATGGGATGCACGGGCGCGGTGGCGGCGCAGAGCCGGCTGGGCGGCGGCGATGACATCAAGGTGCGTCATTGGATGTCGGAGGTCGACTACGCCGACAGTCCAGAGCTCATGCGCATCGTCGTCACCCGTCTCGCATCGCACTGGGGACTTTCGGGACTCGCGGAAGGCATGAGCGCGGTTGCGACCGCCGGGCGTGACATGCCTGAGGCCCTCGCCAACGTCGCCGAGGCCGCCGCGCGACTCTCGCGAAGGCTCGGCGCCAGCCCTCGCGTCACCGATGCACTCGGCCACGCGTACGGGCGGTGGGACGGCAAAGTCTTTCCGTCGTTGCCGAGCGCCGAAGGGCTCTCAGCAACCGCACGCCTTGTGCACCTGGTCCATGTGGCCGAGATCCACCACCAGGCCGGAGGCGTCGAAGTCGCGGATGCCGTCGTCCGGCAGCGCAGCGGCACCGAATTCGACCCTGAGCTTGCCGCGCTCTGGCTGCAGAACAGCCAAGACCTCTTGCGCACGCTGTCATTGGATTCGGTGTGGGATCAGGCGTTGAGCGCGGAACCGGAGCCGCATCGCCGCGTCGGTCCATCCCACCTGGACGAGATCAGCGCCGCCCTCGCCGATTTCGTCGACCTGGCCTCGCCCTTCACCCGCGGACACTCCACCCGCGTCGCAAAGCTGGCTGAGGCAGCCGCGTTGAATGCGGGGCTGGGTGGGGAGGACGCGGCAACTGTGCGGCGTGCGGGCCAGGTCCACGACCTCGGCATGGTCAGCGTGCCGAACCGGGTCTGGATCAAGCACGGTTCGCTCAATCAATCGGAGTGGGAGCGGGTTCGCCTGCACGCTTATCACACCCAGCGCATCCTCAGCCTCGCCGCGCCGCTGCGGGCGGCCGCGACCATCGCTGGCCTCCATCACGAGCGACTCGACGGCTCCGGCTACCACGTCGGGCTCGGCGCCAACGCACTGCCGTTCACCGCCCGCCTCCTCGCGGTCGCGGAGGTGTATCAGGCGATGAGCGAAGATCGGGCGTGGCGGCCTGCCCTCGAAGCGAAAGAGATTGCGCGGCAATTGCAGGATCAGGTGGCTGTTCGGCGTCTCGACCCTAGAGCCGTTGATGCAGTGCTCTCAGCGGCCGGCCGGCCTCGGCAGAAAGGAAGGTCGAGCCAGGCTTGGCCGGCTGGCCTGACGGATCGCGAAGTCGATGTCCTGAAGGCGCTGACGCGTGGCCTCGGCAACAAGCAGATCGCACGCGAGCTGCAGGTCGCCCAAGCCACTGTGCACACTCACGTCATCAACCTCTACGGCAAGATCGGCGTCAACACGCGAGCCGGGGCAACGCTTTTCGCCTTCGAGAACGACCTGATCGACTCACCATCGCGCTGACAGCTCGACCGAACGGTGGATACCGCCGGTCGCTTTGAAGCGCTACGCTCGACCAGTTACCCCCCGATTTGATTGCGCAAGGAGGTTCGCGATGCCGCTCTACATGGACATTCACCACAAGATCGATGGCCTGACCGCGGAGGCAATTAAAGGCGCTCACGAGCAAGATCTGAAGGTTCAGGAAAAACTCGGAGTGAAGTATCTCCACTACTGGTTCGATGAAGGGTCGGGCAAGGCCTTTTGCCTCGTTGAGGCACCGAGCAAGGAAGCCGCCAACGCGGTGCATCGCGAAGCACACGGCCTGGTGGCAGATGAGCTGATCGAGGTACAGGAGGGCGCCTAGTCCGTCACAGTGGTACTAGCCCGCGGATAACGATCGGCCATGGTGCCGTGCGCCTCGATGGCGGCGATCTCGGCTGGCGTCGAGGGCCGGAAACGCTACCTAGTCATCAGGCATGGGCTCCCGGTCGCTGGGCCGGGAGTTCCCGCACGCGCGGGATCAGCCGGGTGGCGTAGAGCTCGATGTTGGTCATGAGCGTTTCGTGCTCTATCTGCAGGTAGCGCCGCCAGAAATCTACATGTTGAACTGACATGGACATCGACCCAGCAATACCGCCGAGCGGTTCGGGGTGTGTCGAATGCCTCGCGAGCGGAGGTTGGTGGCTCCACTTGCGCCGCTGTGCGGGTGGTGGACACATCGGCTGCTGTGACTCATCCCCATCGCAGCACGCAAGCCACCATGCCGCTGACACAGGGCATCCGATCATCCAGAGCTATGAGCCGGGCGAGGAGTGGTTCTGGGATTACGCGACGCAGCAGTTCTGGAACGGTCCCGAGCTTGCCCCGCCCCGCCACCATCCGCTCGACCAACCGGTGCCAGGACCCGCGGGGCGCGTGCCCCGGCGCAAAGACGACTGCACTGACATGACGACGATCGGCTTCCTCGGCAGCGGAAACCTGGGCGGGACTGTGGCCCGGTTGGCGTCAGCGGAGGCGGACATCCACCAAGACACCCGTACCGTCCCGGACTTCGCTGACGCCATCCGGCGGCACGAGGTCATCGCCGCGATCGAGAGGTCAGCAGCATCGGGGGACCGCGTCAAGCTGTAGCCCAGATGCTACGTCTCCAACATTTCCGAGCAGTCAGCACGTGTCGAAATGGCCATCTGTCATTCGATGAGTGGGTGAGACGGCAAAAGTCCGAGCCCATCACGATGCGGAAGTTGTAATAAAAGGAGACAGAGATGCGTGTGCTGATCATGGCGAAGGAAGGCGAGCAGAGCGCGGCGGCGACTCCCCCAACGCCGGAGGCGATGGCGGAGTACCAGAAGTTCAACGACGAGCTGGTCAAAGCGGGCGTGGTGCTCGAGGCCGGCCGGCTCTACCCGAGCTCGCAGAGCAAGCGTGTCCGTTTCGACGGCAAGAAGCGCACCGTCATCGACGGGCCGTTCGCGGAGACCAAGGAGCTTGTGGCCGGATACTGGCTGTGGCAGGTGCGCTCGATCGATGAGGCCCTCGAGTGGCTCAAGCGGGCACCGTATGACGGCGGGACCTTCGAGGTCCGTCAGGTCCTCGAATACGAGGGCATGTGAAGGACCTCTCGCCATAGGTCTGGGAGCTGGACACGCGTCCGATAGTCCAGGGCGCCGCAAGGCAGCGACCGCCGAAGCGCATCGCGCGACCGAGGCGATCTGGCGGATCGAGTCGGCCCGGCTGATCGCCGGGCTGGCTCGCGTCGTCGGCGACATCGGGACGGCTGAGGAGCTCGCACAGGACGCCCTGGTCGCCGCGCTCGAGCAGTGGCCTGCCGAGGGCGTGCCGGAGCGTCCCGGCGCCTGGCTCATGGGCACGGCCAAGCACCGCGCGTTCGACCTGATCCGGCGTCGCAAGATGCTTGAGCGCAAACACGAAGAGATTGGACGCGAGTTGGAACGGACTCAGGAAGGCTTGGAAGTGGACACCGCAATCGAGGCGGACGTGGGGGACGATCTCCTGGGCCTCATCTTCATGGCCTGCCATCCGGTGCTCGCAAAGGACGCACGGGTTGCGCTCACGCTTCGCGTCCTCGGCGGTCTCACCACGGATGAGATCGCACGGGCCTTTCTAGTCCCTGTGCCGACCATCGCCCAGCGGATCGTCCGCGCGAAGCGAACTCTGGCCGAGGCTCACGTCAACTTCGAAGTCCCGCGCGGAGCCGAGCGCGTTGCCAGCCTCGCCTCCGTGCTTGAGGTGATCTATCTGATCTTCAACGAAGGCTATTCCGCGACAGCGGGCACGGACTGGGTCCGACCGGCGCTGTGCGAGGAGGCGCTCCGCTTGGGTCGCATCCTGGCCGAGCTTATCCCGACCGAGCCTGAGGTCCTCGGCCTCGTCGCACTCATGGAGATCCAGGCCTCTCGCCTGGGCGCTCGCGTTGGGCCCTCGGGCGAGCCCGTCCTCCTGCTCGATCAGGACCGGGCGCGCTGGGATCGCCTGCTCATTCGGCGCGGCCTGGCGGCGCTCGACCGCGCCGAGGGCCTCGGAGGCGCGCTGGGTCCCTACGCGCTTCAGGCGGCGATCGCTTCCTGCCACGCTCGAGCGACGACCGCGGCGGAGACGGACTGGCCGCGCATCGTCGCGCTCTACGACGCGGTCGCGGAGCTCGCGCCATCGCCGGTCGTCGAGCTGAATCGGGCGGTCGCGGTGGGGATGGCCTTCGGTCCCGCTGCCGGCCTCGACCTCGTAGACGCGCTCGTCGGCGAGCCGTCGCTCAAGTCGTACCACCTACTGCCGGCCGTGCGCGGCGACCTCCTTAGGAAGCTCGGCCGAATGGAGGAGGCGGTTGCCGAGTTCCTGCGCGCCGCGTCGCTGACGGACAACGTGCCCGAGCGTGACCTCCTGCAGAGGCGAGCCGTCGAGTGCGCCGCGGAACGGATGACGGGCTAGAGCACGGATCAGCGGCCCGGCTACTCACGTCCGCGAGCGCTCCAGGCTGAGTCGTAGCAAACTCCCGAAATGAGGGGCAACGTTGTCGTCCACTCGGCGACATCGGACCACATCACCGCGGTCAAGTCGGAGACACACCCGCTGGTCGACCTCGCTAGGATTCGAGGGTAGCGTTGGCGCGCGGCTTCAGGGTGCAATCGGCCGAAGCTTAAGGGGGAAGGCTCTATGACCAAAGGGCTGTCCACAGTAGGTGCGATCATTGCTGCCATCGCCGTCTCTGTGTCTGCCTCCACGACGTCCGTTTCGTCTCCGCTCAATGTCACGAACAGCCAGTTCGCCGGCAACGAGGAATCTCTCGGAATGGATTCCACTGGCACGCTGCTCGCCGCGTCCTGGAACGACTGGCACTACAACGACGGCTGCGGCTTCACTTACTCCACCGACGGCGGCACCACCTGGGCGCCTCAGACCTTCGCTCCGTTCACGTCATTTACCAATGACCCCAACCTTCCCGGGGCTGGACGCTTTCCCATCGCCGGCGACCCGGTCGTGGTCTGGAATCCGGCCTTCCACACATTCGATGTCATCTGCCAGGCCTTCGGTCTAAAGGCCGGACAGATCCAGCTGTTGTCCGCCACATTCGATCCAGCAAGAGCCAATGCGAGCGCAAATGAGAACTTCAGCTACGGAACCGCTGTCGGTGGCGCGCCAGCTTGGACCGCGCCTGTACCCATCACGACCGGAAAGTCGAACGGCTCGCAGAAGGGCTCGATTGGCAAGTTTCCCGACCACGAGGCAGGTGTTGTCGATACCGGCACCACTCCCGGCCACCATTTCGGCCGCCTGTACATCGCCTGGGCCGAGTTCAACGGCCTTGGACGCTCACCCATCGAGCTTGCCTACTCCGACGACAACGGCGTCACCTGGACCGGCCCGATCTACGTCAGCGACGCAGGGCACCAGTTCGACCAGGACGCGACTCCTCGTGTCGGCCCGGACGGCTCGGTCTATGTCAGCTTCATCAACGGGCCGAACGAAAAGAGCCTCAAGAACAACGCCGCGCTCATAGCCAAATCGGTGGACGGAGGGAATACCTGGAGCCAGAGCTACATCGCGGCTGCGATTCCCAACCCGACGTCGAACATTCCCAACGCGCTCTACCGTGGAGGCACGAACGTGACGTCAGTCGTCGATCAGAGGACCGGGAACGTCGTTTTGGTATATGACGACGCGACCACCGGCACCCTGAACGAATATGCCGTGCACACTCTGGCCCCTGGAAACCTCACGGCGTGGTCTACGCCTGTGCGCGTCAAGGCCACATCGTCGACGCAGTTCTTTCCATGGCTCTCCTCGGCGCCCAATGGACGCATCGATCTCGTCTACTACGACCGCGCGTGCGATGCCGACGACGTGCTCGTGTGCGTCACCCTGTCTTCGTCGACGGACGACGGCATCACCTGGTCCAGCGTGCCGCTGCTAAGCGACGGTTTCGACGGCGACACCTTCGGCGCATGCCTGGCGTTCGTCGATCCGCCGAACTGTACCAACTACTTCCTGGGTGACTACATCGCTGTGGCGTCGACCAACAGGAAGGCACAGGCCATGTGGACCGGCAACGGACCGCACACGCTCGACGTCTTCACGGCTCGAGTCTCGTTTTGAGCGGGTCGGCGACCGGCTGATCAGGCCGATCGCCGTGACGCCCGCCAGGGATCCGACACCGACCGTGTAGAGCGGCGGCGCGACCATACCGTGCGAACCCTCAGGAAACTCGCGCCGCTTCTTTACAGGTCGATGACACGATTCCCAGCGGATTCTCACAAATCCCACACGTGGCCCTCAGGTTCCGTGGTCAGCCTGACCGTCAGTGCGCAGGGACGTTCTCGGCATGGTCACCGGCTGGACCGGCTCGCGACGTTGGCCAACCGGCCTTTCGTCTGCGGCTCAACTCCTCGGCGAGGTCGCGGTCGGCGTGGTCGCGGGCCCTCCCGGGCGTCCTCGCATATCGATCGGTGGTGGTAACAGCCGCGCATCAGGTGGAGACCACGCTGCGCCAGATCGATGGGAGCAGGTCATGAAGAAACTGGTGCGCGGAAACCTGACGCGGCGGAAGGTCCTCGTCACGCTTGTCGTGTTGACCACGGCCCTCGGGGGCACCATCGTGTACGCCCAGGCGGCGAAGCCCACGACCACGTACCGGACGGCCCAGGTCACGTACGGCACGATCACCCAGTCCATAGGCATGGCCGGCAACTTGCAGCCGGTCAGCGAGGCAGACCTCAACTTTGCCTCCTCCGGCACCGTCCAGTCGGTGTCGGTCCAGGTCGGCCAGACAGTCGCGGCGGGGACCACCCTGGCCGCCCTCGATCCGACGCTCCTGTCCGCCCAGGTGCTGCAGGCCGAGGCGTCGCTCGCGTCGGCTCAGGCCAAGCTCGCCCAGGACAGGGCCGGGGCGACCCCACAAACCCTGACCGCTGGGCAGAACGCCGTCGCGGCGGCTCAGGTCAACGCCAACAACGCGCAAACGAGCTTCAACGACACGCAAGCCATCAACGCGCAGTCGGTCGCTGTCGCGCAAGGGGTGGCCACAGCCGCACAGGCAGTGGTCAATGCGGATGAGGCGACCGCGCCGCCAAGTCCCACCCTCGCTGCTGATCAGGCCGCTCTCGCCGCAGCCAACAACGCACTCGCCGCGGCCAAGGCCAAGGCGCAGCAGAGCAACGACCAGGCCGCCGCCTCGCTGGCGTTGGCGCGACAGCAGCTGTCCAGCGCCAAGAGCTCGCTTGCCGCGCTGCGGACGAGCACCCCCGCGTCGACGCTTCAGATGGACGAAGCCCAGATCCAGATCGCGCAGGCGAACCTGAGCACGACGCAGCACCAGCTCAACGGCGCCACCATCAAGTCTCCGATCGCGGGTGTCGTTTCCCAGGTCAACGTCTCGGCCGGCCAGGCGGTCAGCGGAGGCGGTTCTGGGACGGGCACCTCGTCGAGCTACGCAATCGTTGTCTACAGCCCTGGCTCGTATGAGGTGACAGGAACCGTCAGCGACGCCCAGGTGAACCTGGTCGCCGTCGGCCAGACGGTCCAGGTGACGCCGGCCGGTTCGACCCAGGCGCTGCAGGGCAAAGTCACAGCGATCTCCCCGGCTGCGACCATCACCTCTGGTGTCGCGACATTCGTCGTGACTGCGCAGCTGGCTGACAACAGCAACTCGATCAAGCCCGGGGTCTCCGCCACGGCGACCATCGTCACCAACCAGGTCGTTCACGTCCTCACCGTGCCGACGAGTGCCGTGCACACGACAGCCACAGGAAGCACCGTCCAGATCCTTGTCAACGGCAAGCCGCAGACGGTCGTGGTGACCACGGGCGCGTCCGATCCGACTCGCATCCAGATCTTGTCCGGGCTGCAGCTCAACCAGACCGTGGTCATTGCGGTCATCTCGAGCTCGGTCCCTAGCAGCAGCGCGGGGACCGCCCTCGGCGCCGGCGGCGGGGCACGGGGAGGAGGCGGAGGCGGCGCCACCCGCGGTGGTGGAACCGGCGGATGAGCGTCGGCGTGGCGCCGGAGCAAGAGCCGCTGATACGACTGGAATCGATCTCGAAGCTCTACGGATCAGGTGACGCGCAGGTGGCGGCGCTGCGCAATTTCTCTCTACGCGTCGCGCAGGGCGAGTTGCTCGCCGTGATGGGACCGTCGGGATCGGGCAAGTCGACGCTGATGAACATACTCGGCTGCCTTGACAGTCCGACTTCGGGCCGCTACTGGTTCGCGGGCGAGGACGTCAGCAGGCTCAGCGAGACCCAGCTCGCCCATGTGCGCAATCGTCGGATCGGGTTTGTCTTCCAGCAGTTCCAGCTGCTGCCCAAGCTGTCGGCCTGGCGCAACGTCGAGTTGCCGCTGCTGTATCGCAACGCGAGCGATCGAAGAAGCCTCGCCGTCCACGCACTGGAGACGGTCGGCCTTGGCAATCGCATCGAACACCGCCCGACGCAGCTTTCCGGCGGCCAGCAGCAACGGGTTGCAATCGCGCGCGCACTGGTCACCGACCCCGATCTGATCCTGGCCGACGAGCCGACGGGAAACCTCGATACCGCCGCGAGCCGGGAAGTGCTCGCGGTATTGCGAGACCTGAACCAGGGGGGCCGCACGATCATTGTCATCACGCACGACCCCGAGGTCGCTCCCATCGCAAGGCGCACGGTTCATGTTCGCGATGGACAGCTCGTGCAGCAAAAGGCCGCATGAGCATCCTGCAAACGATCGAAACCGGCTTGCGCAGCCTGCTCGGTCACCGCTTGCGGTCTGTCCTGACGACTCTCGGGATTCTTTTCGGTGTCGCTGCGGTGATCGCCACCGTGGGCATCGGTCAGGCCTCTTCCGACAGCGTCACCGCGCGCATCACATCGCTCGGCACCAATCTGCTGACCGTGTCGCCTGGCAGCACGGTCTTCGGGGGAGTGTTCGGCGGCGGGGCAAGCGCGAACTCTCTGACCATGCGGGACGTGGCGGGACTATCAGACCGCCAAAACGCGCCGGATATCTCCGCGGTCGCCCCCGTCTCGCAGGGCCGGGTCTCGCTGGTCAGCACGTCCAGCAACTGGAGCACGACTCTTTCGGGCAGCACTCCAGACTGGCTGATCGCCAACGCTCGGTCGATGAGCAGCGGGACCTTCATCACCAGTGCCGACGTGAGCACCAGCGCCCAGGTGATCGTGCTCGGGGCCACCACCGCCTCCAACGTCGGGGCCGGGGTCGGTGATCTGATCACGGTCAAGCAGATCCCCTTCCAGGTCATTGGGATCCTTGCCTCAACCGGCAGCCAGGGCTTCGGAAACCAGGACGACCTGGCCGTCGTGCCGCTCACAACTGCCCAGGACGAGCTAATCGGAGGGGTCGGCACCGTGCAGAGAATCCTGCTCAGCGCGACGAGCTCGGCGAACCTTGGCACCGCCTATGCAGAGGCGAACCAGATCCTTCTCCAGACGCATGGCATCACCAACCCGAGTCAGGCCGACTTCTCGATCGCGTCCCAAACGCAGGTGCTGAGCACCGCTCAGGCCGTGACCCAGACGCTGACCATCCTGCTCGCGAGCGTCGCCGCCATCTCGCTGCTGGTGGGTGGGATCGGGGTCATGAACATCATGCTGGTGTCGGTCACGGAGCGAACCAGCGAGATCGGACTGCGCAAGGCGCTGGGCGCCACGCCGGGCGACCTCTTCCGCCAGTTCGTGATCGAGGCCGGCGCTCTGACCGCTGTCGGCGGCCTGCTCGGGGTCGCCACTGGATTGGCTGCCGGTTACATCGTGCCTCGAACGGCCAACATCGCGGTCACCATCACCCCCGCTCCGATCGCGATAGCGGTGGCGGTGGCGGTGGTTGTCGGACTCGTCTTCGGCGTCTACCCAGCGCTCAGAGCTGCTCGGCTCGCGCCCATCGAGGCGCTGCGCGCCCAGTAACTGCTCCAAGGAGGACCCATGAACCGATTCAGCATCATCCTGTTCATTGGCGCGAGCTTAGTCCTCGCCGCTTGCGGCAACTCTGCGAGCGCCGGAAACACGGCATCACCTAGCCCCGGCATCGCCCGCGCGCCTCGTGGCGGCGCCTCCGGCCAGTTGGTGCAGATCAACGGCAACACGCTCATCCTCACCGGCGCTAACGGCGACGTCACGGTCACGTACACGACCACCACGACAATCACCAAGATGTCGACGGCCACCCTGGCCGACATCACGGCGGGCGAATGCATCTTCGCGACCGGTGCGAAGGATTCGTCCGGGCTGATCACAGCCACATCCGTGCGGCTGGCGCCCAAGAACTCGCGCGGCTGCACCACTGGCGGAGCAGCATTCAGTCCGCCTGCCGGCGCCAGCCCGCGGCCGACCCCGAGCGGTCAGGCCAACATGAGCGTCGTGAGCGGTGAAGTGACCGCGGTCAGTGGAACCTCGGTCACGGTTCTCACCGCATCCACCGGTACCCAGACATTCACAGTGCCGACCGTGGCCAACGTGACGGTGAGTTCGGCAGCGAGCGCGGCTTCCTTTCAGGTCGGCCAGTGCTTACGCGCGACCGGGGCGCCAGATGCCTCCGGGACCGTTCAGGCGACGTCGCTGACGATCACCCCTGCCGGCGCAAATGGAACCTGCTCGACCGGCTCTGGTTTCGGCCGCCGGGCAGGCAACGGAGCTCCGGCCGGGGGCTAGAGTGCCTGGCGCTCGGTGTGTCCTGGCCGAACCACGGCCTTGACGCTGTGGGGATCGCGACCGGCGTTGAGGGCTTGCTCGGTGGCGGCAAGCCCGAACTCGCCTGTGACCAGGTCGTCGAGACCGACTCGGCCGCTTGCGACCAGGGCAATCGCGGTGGGCCACGTGTTGGCGTAGCGGAACGTGCCTGTGATCACCAGTTCGCGTCGCTGGATGACCGCAAGAGGCAGCGTGAGTTCGTCTGCGCCCATGCCGACCAGGACGATTCTCCCTGCCGCTCGAACCGACCGAGCGCCTGCAGCGATGGCGGATGGTGAACCCGAGCAGTCGATGAATGCGTCGAAATCGCCGTCGATGGCCTCAGCTCCCGCAAGGGCGATCTCCGTCGCGCCGCTTGTCCGCGCGGCCTCGAGTCGATGGCGGTTGACATCGGTCACCACGATGCGAGTTGCCCCGGCGGCATGCGCAACTTTCGTGGTTACGAGGCCGAC
>Ga0209057_1001701_pt1 | contig 17495 bp, 18 predicted proteins | sample GraSoiAngelo_146_FD_185903 | JGI IMG/M metagenome (GOLD analysis project Ga0209057, IMG submission 185903) | Grasslands soil microbial communities from the Angelo Coastal Reserve, California, USA - 14_1009_05_30cm (SPAdes) (version 2) | ecosystem: Environmental > Terrestrial > Soil > Grasslands ... | reverse complement strand
CTTCGGCGTTTTTATGGTTTTTCTCCGTTTTGCTATTTCGTAGAATCAATAACTTACGTAGAATCAACCCCCCTGAGGGGTTCGACTCCCACCCCGGGCACCAATTCCGTTCTAAACAAAATACTTAGCTCGCATTTACTGTACCAATCGGTTTTTCTGTACCGATTGAGACGTTCTCCATCGCTTCCCGCTGGCTTGCGGGAATCGCGTGGGCGTAGATTCTAAGCGTGGTCTTCACGTCAGCATGACGTAGTTGCTGCAAGACGCTGAAAGGTACGCAGGAGTCCACCAGCTCGGTTGCCAGCCCATGCCTAAAGGCGTGGAGACCTGCTCGCTTCGCAGGTATGCCCAAACGCTTGAGGATTGGCTTCAACACGAATTGGACGAGCGATTCCCGCTTCATCGAACGTGTCCCTTGCCGGTTCGTAAACAGTATCCCGGCTGGATTTGGTTTGTAGTGATGCGTGAGAAAATTCCGCAACACTGGCTCCAATGCAGACGGCATCGGAAGCGTGGCTATGGAATTCTTGGTCTTGGGTTGGCGAACTTCCCGCGTCTGGTCATCAGCCGATTTGTTGGCCCGGATTGTTTTGCGATCAAAGTCAAGGTCGCCTACCGTTAGAGCAAGCAATTCCCCGGCACGCAACCCCGTACTCCAAGCGACGGCGAAGAGTGTTTTGTACGGTTCCTTCGCGGCGTTGATGATTTGAGTCGCCTGCTCACGCGTAAAGAAAGGAACGATAACCGCTTGCTCCGAGCCGAGTTCAAGGTCTTTGAAACCGACAGTAGGTACTCGGATTTCGCAGCGAGCGGCATAGTTGAAAACAGCAAACACCGAACTAAGGAGGTTGATGACAGTTTTTCGTGAGACCTTTCTCCGTAGTTCAGTGGCAAATTGTTGGAGTTCCTGCACGCCTATTGCGTGGGGTGCTGAGGTACCAAACCGCGGCAGGACGTAAAGCCTCAATCCCGACTCGCGAGCACGAACTGCGGCAGGTGAGAGGTTAGGGGCAATGGCTTGCCGCCACAGATTAACCGCATCGGTGAAAGTCTGCCCACGGTAAGCAGGCGCGACACTACCACGCCTACGGTTTACCTGCTGCATGATCCGGTCGTGTTCTCGACGAGCAGCACGCTCGGAGGTTTGTTGAAGGCTACCGAGAAACTGACGCACTCGTTTGGTGTCGCCCTCAATATCGTCGTAGAAAATTGAGTACATCCTACCGTCTGCCTCTTTTATGAAGCAGCCCTTCTGGAATCGTCGTCTCGCCACTGGCCCTCTTTTGCCTGCGGGTAACGGCGTTGCGGTTACAGGGTATACGGGCGAGCTTACAGCTACAACGGTTTCGGGCACGGGCACACGAATCCTGAGTTGGATTCGGTGGCATTCCTGCGTTTGCAGGCGATGCTAAACCGTCGGTAGGTCGCGCTGCTGGAAGTCCGCGTAACTGCTTGCACCCGCCAGCGCGTGGGGTGCTTACCCTTCCAGTGACACAATTATAATTTCGTCGTGGAGAATCATCAAGACTTAACTGATTCGCGACGCAAAAACTGTCGCGAGCGTCGCGACGGTATACTTGGAAGCATGGGCGAACAGGGCATTTTCTACGACGTTTTTAGCACCAACAAAAAAGAATGGGACGCCGAGCAATGGCGCGAGCACTGTAGAGAATTGGGACGTGCAGGGCGGACCAAAAGGCAAGAAGCCAATCAGCGCCAGTGGGACATAGGCTACTGGCTATTGGCGGGCGCAAAGCACTTCAAGCGAGTCTCCATTAGTGCAGGTCGCAAACCGGACTAATTCCTGGGCCGCTCATCCTCGCCTCCCTGCAATTCGCAATTTCAGAGCTTCAAGCTCTTGCTTCGTCATGCTTTGCAGAGCCATCGCTCGTCAATCCGTTCCAGGATGAAAGCAGGTCCCATCAATGGCTCGATCCATGAAATATCCCTTCTTCGCCATGTTCAGTTTGTCCGGGTCCATGTAGATGAGGGAATGAGGGAATAGGCGCTTGACACCTGAACACCGCTGGCGTATGAACGTAGGTAACTGGGGTACAGCTCCAAAATCTAACGGAACCGGCGTGTTCCACTGGTACACCGTCTCGGACGGAAGCTCATTTGGAAGTGTCCCAGAGGAGGGCCTATGCCTGCTACCCAGCCGAGCAAGGAACTTCGCGCACTTTGTTACGAGCATCACGTCAAGATGAGGCTTAATCGGAGCCTCGTGAACAGCGATGGTGACGCTACACAAACGCTCGCGTATGCCTGTACGGAGCCTGATTGTCTCGTCCACTACAACATCTATCGTGGATACTTCATCCTGAGTCAAGACGGAAACACGAATGAGCTGGACATGGTTCCCAGAGTCCGATGTCTCCACGATGGGACGCCCATGTATCTTGCTGAAGCCGATACGAAGAAAAGTGGCTTTCGCCTGTGGATATGCCCGCAATGCGATGGGAGATGCACGAATGAGGAGGGCCTCATAGGCTTGGCGTCGCAGGGGATTCAGGATCATCTCGGCGGGAAAAACGCGGCGTAGCCCGAACCCAAAGCTACCTTCGCTTCAGTGCGGATGTGTGCGCTGTCGGATTGCGGAAGTGCCGTCTGCGCCCCAGCGAGCAGACGCCGCACGGACTTCGGCACTGTGTTCGACACCAAGCGCATCACGAAAATAAACGCGGCAATCTACCATTTGGGATGGGCAGAGGAGGAGGGGCTAAAGGTATATCCCGGCACAGAGTACTGGCGTGGCCGGTCTCGGGGTAAATCTGAACGCGGATCGGCTAACGACGGGCCGCAAACGCCGCGAGGAAGAAGACAGCAAGCGTCGTGAAAAGGAGCGCGATGCACAGACTGTAAATTGCCGCGTCCCGACTGTCAAAAACTAATGTAGACGACGAGGGAGACACAGCTACCGCCGCTTTCTCCTTTTTCACAATTGCGGTGATGAACTTGAGCGGAGTCAGAAGATAATCGAATGTCATGTGTGTTTCTCCAGTCTTACAGCCATTTGATTGTAAGCATACGGAGCGCGCCCACAAAAGATATATAAATGGTCCTTAAATCCCCGCTCCCTAATAGTGGCGTAGCCATCTGGTAACGCTTGGGTGTAATCTCTTTCTCGCCTAAACCGAGGCCCGTCCGACAAGAAGGAATAATAAATGGGGAAGCAATGTCCGAAATCGCGTTGCAAGAAGAGATTCTGGCCGCACTGAGGTCGAACGCCAATAAATGGCGAAACATTCCGATCACAAAATCGACATCCGAAGCGCGCACCATATTCGACCTAATTGGTGACAGAGAACATGGCCGGGATTTCGACCTTCATACCGAAAAGCCGTTAGTGAAGGGGAGTTCAGTTCTCTCCGTCGAGATGTTTGGCGGGTTGCAGCCGGACATCGTGGTATGGTCCAAGCGTTCAAGCCAGAACCGTATCGTTATCGAAGTAAAGCAGGGAACGGAAGCCACGCACAAAGAAGACGATGCTTCGCAATTCTTGCGTTACTTTCTCCATCTTCTCGTCACTTCAGACCCGAGGCCGAAGGGGAAGGCCGACATTGACAGAGGATTCCTGGTAGCGGCTCCGACCCCATGGTTTGAGAGGCAGTCACTCTCCCAAGCGTGGCATCATCTTGTTAAGCAATACGGCCCGCCCGCTTGCCGAGACATTCCACATAACGCTTGGCGAACTGCACGCAGATAGTATTTAAGATTCAACGCAGCACAGTTAAGGCTTCTACCACTCTTCGCGGTGGCTCCTGAAGAAGTTACTTTCGCGGAGTGGGATATGCGGCGCGGCTCGCAGCAACGGGGACCGCATGTTTTCTAGGTGCTCCAATCCGACAGACTTAAGGTGACGTGCCACGCTCGCAACCGTCCGGTCTTTCTCGAGGGCGATTGCTTCGATCTGCCGGTATAACGACGCCGTGACTCTCGCCGACACTCGAATGGTTTTCGTTTCGCGCTTTCTGCGACTCTTGTTGCTATCCTTGTGCGTTGGCATGATGTTCTTTTTGCGCCTCCCTGCGGCGCAGTGTAAGCCTGAATTTTCGGCACTCGAAGCGAAGGTATGAATGTCGAAGCGAGAATAGCACGGGGCAGCGTAATCCGTGGGCTTTTCCACAGTATTTTTTGCTTGGCCGTCTTCCAAGACCCATCGCGGCTGCCCCTTACCAGAATTGCGCCCGTGAAGTCTGTGAACTTTCTCACACTCCTGAAAATGTAACCTGTCCCGTCTAATCTGTTCGTCAGGCCAGTTCTCCCGCAGTTCGCAAACCGATAGCCTGCTCAGGGTAATGAACGCGGCCTTGCAACTTCCAACGGTCACTATTGTGTTGAACAGTTGTCCGTCGAAGGTAAGCGTGTGCCGAGGCCGACAGCCTCCCAAAGCACCTTCCGTTCCGACGTAGGTCTGGATAACAAACCAGCGAGTTTAGATGAAAAAACTCACTAACTTCCGTGAGCACGTGTCTCAAGGTCGTTGACAAGGGCCAATCCTGAGTCTGTGTTCAAATCAGCCACACTACTATTCGGGTGGGATGTCCAAATTTGACCACCTCTTTTGGACTGCGGCGGACCGCAACTGGATTTTGTGGTACTACACACGTAAATCCGCGAGGGAGTCGGTGGGGCCAGCTACCGATACAAACAAGGCTTCCTTTCGATTCGTCGAGGTTTTAGTTGACGGTAACTGAGTTTTTTGCTACGAAGAAATTTCGCTCTGCAATGAGGCAATCTGGTGAGTTCGCTACCGAAGTCGACTAGGAAACAAAAGGGAGGGGTTTCTTTCGATCCCCAAGTGTTTCTTTCGACGGTGGGCGCGGCGAGGACTATTACTCAGTGTCCGAAAGACTACAAAATCTTCTCCCAGGGTGATCCCGCCGAGAATGTTTTCTATATTCAGCAAGGTAGGGTAAAGATCAAGGTCAAATCCAAGCAGGGCAAAGAAGCGGTCATTGCAATCCTAGGCGCCGGTGAGTTCCTTGGTGAGGCATGCTTAATAGGTCAGACTGTCTGCCTGGCGACGGCTACCGCGATTGCACCTAGCACTATTCTTAGAATTGAAAAGAACGAGATGCTGCGTGTCCTCCACGAGGAGCGTACGTTTTCAGACCTTTTCATACCGTACGTGCTTTCACGCAACGTGCGCGCCCAGGAGGACTTGGTCGATCAACTTTTTAACTCCAGCGAGCAACGGCTGGCCCGCACTCTTTTGTTGCTCGCCAATTACGGTAAGGAAGGCACACCCGAAACTGTAGTTCCGGAGATAAACCAGGAAACCCTAGCAGGAATGGTTGGCACAACCCGGTCACGCGTGAGCTTTTTTATGAATAAGTTCAAGAAGTTGGGCTTTATCGATTACAAGAACGGATTGCGAGTGCACAGGTCCCTTCTAAATATCGTCCTGCACGACTGAGCACTTTTGCACACCTTCGTTTCATACGTCGGCATTTTAATTGAACAGTAACTGAATAACGACATTAGGGTATTTCCCTAGATAGCTTCGTAATCGTGTGCACCCTAGGATTGGAGCAGCAAGAGCCCTTAATGCCCCCCTCTTGAAACCGACGCAACAAATACGCTCAACTCCAGAGGTGAAGTGAAAATGGCCTACTACAGCGTGCACAGTACTAACCCAAGAGAGAAAAACCGGAGCACCGGACGCCCCACGCAGATCGAACGGCGTCGTGCAACCCGCCATCACTTCGTAAGCGCCGTGGAAGTGATCAATGTAGAATCACGGAAGCAACTCGTCTCCCTTACTCGCAACTTGAGTCTCTGCGGTTGCTTCGTCACAGTTAAGGTTCCTTCCCCCAAGGGGACAAGAGTTAGCCTGAAAATCTCAAATTCGAAAGCGAACTTCTCCGCTGTAGGTGATGTGACCCATAACCTGTTCGACGAAGGGATGGGCATCGAGTTTGTCCAGGTTGAGGCCAAGGATCAAGTGGTTCTCGAAGAGTGGTTGGCCGAGGCAAACGCGAATGCCGTCGGACATCAATTCTGATTGTCAACGACCGTGAAGCTATACGGCGTGGTATCCGGTTTCTTCTTACCCGCGACTCCCTGGGAATTTGCGACGAAGCCGAAAATGGCAAGCAAGCATTTGAGAAGGTTAGAGAGCTAAGCTCGATCTGGTAATTCTCAACGTCAGTATGCCCGTGATGAACGGCGTCGAAGCCGCTCGGGAAATACGTGGTTCGCACCTTGTACGAAAATTGACGGTTAGGCATCTCCCACAACCAGTGGGACACCTTGCAACTGTTTATATGCTTAGAATTCAAACACTCTCGGGGGCCAGTATGGCAACGGGAAGGGCTGGCTCCGGGAATTTTTCCGAGCCTCTGATGGCTTCGACCCCACATGCCCGCCTCAAGCGAGACAGTCCTTAGCGGATCGGAAGGCAGACATCTGCCTTTGCACATCCTCTTTGTTCATAAGTAACGCAGCGGACGTAGAACGTTGCCAGCAAGAGCTCAACAAGATGCATTTCACGGTCAGCGCCGAGATCGTCGGAACTCCCGAAGAGTTCAGCGAGCGGCTGGGCTCGCACGCCTATGACCTTGTTGTCGCCGAGTATCCCAGCCCCGATTGGCGGGAAACGCAGACACTGGAACTCCTGCACCTATCGAAGAGCCAGATCCCGCTTATCTTCGTCGGTGGCATCCTGCAACGGCCTTGCGCCACGGAGTTCATTACAAGAGGCGCCTACCATTGTATTGAAATGGGGCGCATTGGTCATTGGGGAACAGTAAGGGAACAGCAAGCCCCGAATACCGTGGAAAACCGTGGCGCAAGGCACAAGAAAGAGCTAGACGATTCAACAACATAGAGTTCTGGAACAATCGGCAGGATTCCGCTTCGGAAAAGAAAGAGCACTCTGGAACTATTCTGTGTACGCCGCGTGGACCTCAGTCCGGCGTTTTTGCAGTTTTTCTCCCTTTTGCTGTTTCGTAGAATCAATAACTTGCGCGTCTTCAACGCTCTTAGTAGTTCGATCCCCACGGCCCCTACCAACCATCCTTCTGATTGGTAGACACTTAGAAAGAAATCCCCGAGGGGCACTAAATCTCGAAAGAGTTGCGCGGAAATTCCGGCTAACCCGGCGCGAACGGGAGACAGTTGATCTTCTACTCCAGGATCTTAATACCAAGCAAATCGCCAGCCGGATGGACATCAGCCCAAACACGGCAAAGGTTTTCTTAAGATCCGTGATGATCAAAGTCGGAGCCGAAAACAGGACCGGCATCATCGGGAGAATTCTTCAGGCGTCAAAATCAGTAAACGAGGGAACCTCTCCCTAGCCTCATTCTCTGTTCATCCCGCGTTCATTCTTACGGGTAGATGGGTCACCGCGCGCGCTCCGGAAAGGCCGGACTTCTTCAAGGGCGGCTTTTGTTTGCTCGGATGCCCACGCAGATCCCCACGCTCGTTCAGGTTCCTTGGATAGAGCACGCCCCATCCGGCCGGAACTACCATATCAGTTTGCAGTACGTTATCTGAGTAGACAATTCCAGCAACGTCGACAGCCGCTGCGGTCGCCGGAAGTGCTGACAGCAAGCCTCGAAGCGTCGGCTCGCCTTTTAGGTTATCGACCTGATACGCGAACCTTGACACTGGAGAGCAGATCAAAACCTGCATCTTTGACTGTCTTCCCGTCCTCATTTTTCCGATTTATCCATCACCTTTGAGCGAAGCAACGCGCGATGTGATGCGATCCCTCCGCCGCCCTCAAATCAGCATCCGGTTGTAAAGGCGAGGCAGTTGTTTTGGTCACCTGCGTGAAAACGAACTTCAACCTGCACTTTCTGTCATCTTATGCTTCAGTTTTGTACTTACTGCCACGTTATGCTTCAAAAGCATGAAAATGGAGCGGCTCCCGCCGGCGGATTTCAAAGGACTTCTGCTCTGACTGCCGCCATTTTATGCTTCATTTCACTGCCAATTTATGGTTCAAGGTACATGTTCGAATGCAGAATTGCTCGCGAGATCCCTGCAGAAGAAATGCTTAAGCTCACCTTCGCTCGTGGCGACAAAAATCTCCTCGGCGTCAGCATCATCATCTTTCTGTTCAGTGTCTTGCTTGTCGTGCCCGCGCTTTCGCAACAATCGTCCACCCCGCGCGCTTATCTCGGCTTCGATCGAAACGACTACCCGGGTGATGCCGCGCTGCTTGCTCTACGCAGATCGTTCTCCTTTGCCGGCTATTGGCTTGGCCCTCCTCCCGGCGCAAAATCTAATTCCTGGTCCGGCAAACGCGAACTCGTACGCTCGCTGGGCTTCGGTTTCCTGGTTCTCTATAGCGGACCGCAAAGCAACGAACTCCAGCAAAAGTGGTCGGAGCAGCACGTCTTCAACAACCTCAAGACCCGGCTGTCTTCGGCTAGGAAAAGAGGGGCAAGCGACGCGCGACAAGCCACGGCAGCCGCAAAGAAGGAAGGCTTTCCATCTCACACCGTGATATTCCTGGATATTGAAGAGGGTGGCCGCTTACCTGCTGTGTACCACGCGTACCTCCGCTCCTGGGTCGATCAGTTGGAACGCGCAGGTTATCGCGCTGGCGTATATTGTTCGGGCATGCCCGTCGACGAAGGCGGCGGTGTCACCATCATTACTGCCGATGACGTCCGCAAGAACACTGGTAAGCGCGGCGTCGTCTACTGGGTCTACAACGATGCCTGCCCTCCCTCGCCGGGATGCGCGACGCCGCAAAATCCGCTTCCTCCATCCGCCAGCGGACTGCCTTACGCCGCCGTCTGGCAATTCGCGCAATCGCCACGTCGCAAACAATTCACCGCTCGTTGTGCCGCCACCTATTCCGCCGACGGCAATTGCTACGCTCCTAGTGATACTGCGCATTCTTGGAATCTCGACATCAATTCCGCGGATTCATCCGACCCGTCGCATGGCAGATGACGTTGTGACAAAAAAGAGGGGCCGCCATTTGGCCGCCCCCAGTATTCCTGCCGGCGCCGCGAGCCGAATCAGATTTGTCCCATTCCGCCGTCCACGTTGATCTCTACACCGGTAATGTAGGAAGCATCTTGCGAAGCGAGAAAAGCCACCGCGCCGGCTACCTCTTCCGGCTGTCCAAACCGCTTCATCGGAACTTTCGTGACGATTTCCTTCGCGAATTCATCAACGGCTTCTTTTGAAAGTCCAGTTCTCCCGAAAATCGGCGTCACAATTGGCCCCGGCGCAACCGTGTTAACCCGGATCCCGCGCCCCGCCAGTTCCGCTGCTGCAGTTCGCGCTAGCGACCGCAGCGCCGCTTTGGTTGCCGAATACGCGCTAGCACCCGCCGTGCCTTTGCGATCTGCCACGCTGGTATTCAAAATAATCGAAGCGCCGTCATTCAGCAGCGGCAGCGCTTTTTGGATTGTGAAGTACGCTCCCTTGATGTTGATGTCAAATTGCTCGTCGTACAGCGTCTCGGACGTATCCGCAAGCGGCGCGAATTTTGCCACGCCCGCGTTCACAAACAAGACATCAATCTTGCCGAACTTCTTCGAAACTTCCGCGTACAGCTTGTCGACGTCTGCCAGCTTGGCCACGTCCGCCTGCACTGCCAGTACGCCGTTGCCGATCGTTTTTACTGCCTCGTCCAGCGTCTTCTTGCTTCGGCCCGCGATAGCCACTTTTGCTCCTTCTTCCTGCAAACGCTTCGCGGCGGCTAGCCCGATACCGCTGTTCCCACCTGTCACTACTGCTACTTTTCCTTCGAGCCTTTTCATGTCCTTCTCCTTGTGCTTCCCGAACCGTATGCCTGGACCCGGAGCTTTCCACTGCCGGCATCCCTAACAATTCGATACTTGGATGAGCATCGAAGTATTCGGTTGCATGATTGTTGGGCCAGCTTCGCGGAGTGCCGGAACACTTATGGCGGGAAGCACACCAAGTCCGCTACACTACAAGCAGGCCTATGGATCGCGCTAAAGTCGAAAAAATATCGAAAGCCCTGGCCGATGCGACTCGCCTCCGCATCTTTGAGGCCATCTCCCGTACCAGACGCATGAACTGCGGAGAAATCGTGTCGATGCGCGGCGTCACGCCGGCGACGGTTTCGCATCACTTGAAGATTCTCAACGAAGCTGGGCTGATTGCCTGTCGGCGCCAAGGCCAGTTTATTTATAGCGAGGCAATCCCGGAAACCATCAAAGCGTATACGCGGGTGCTCACAAAAATCTCCAGCGGCAAGAAACCCGGACGTCAGCGTTAGTTCTGGGTCTTAGTCAGGGGATCTCGGGCAGCCTAAAAAATAGGGACTCGCATGCCGTGGTCCATCCCGGCGACTCCCCTACAGCCGGAGTCCCATCACAAGTTCTATTTTCTCTCTTTCTTCGCCCCAACCTATCTTCTTCAGTTCACGGAATTTGCTGAATCCTGTTGCTTTTCGGGACATCATCCCATTTCCTTTGTGCCTTTTACGACAACGCGGCATCTAACCGAGGTATAATGAACTGTTCACATTTTTAACGCATAGCACCCATCAAAATAATTCGTGGGGCAGTCTGGGGGGAATGCAGTTAAGGTGTTTTCAGAGAGGGTGAGGAGCTACCCAGAGTGTACCCACCAAGAAAGGCAGCCAACGGGAGTACTAGTACATGACAAAACAATTTCTACTTGCCAGTGACTTTGACCAGACGCTTAGTTTCAACGACTCGGGAGTCGTTCTTAGCGAGCTGATCGGCTTCCACGGTTTTCACGACAAGGTGAAAGGCCTTGCCGAAATGAACCTCGTCCAGCAGGGCGCGGAGCTTAGCTACCTGATTCTGCATGATCCGGATTTTCGAAACGTGCGTCGGGAACATCTTCTCGAAACCGGTAAGCGCATCCGCTTGAAGCACGACGTAGCGCTGTTTGCACGGGCGCTCGACAATCTCGCCGAGGGCTACAAGTTCCACTTCAACGTCATTTCCGCGGCGCCGCAGGAGATCATCGAATCGGCGCTCGAGGGCATCGTGCCCCCGGATCACATTTTCGGCACGCGTTTCCGCTACAAGGAAGCAACCGGTGAAGTCGACTCCATCATTCGCGCTTCGGCAGGATGGGGCAAGATTACCGTGCTCGAGGAATTGCGTTCCAGCCTCGGCATCAGCCACGACAGTATCATTTACATGGGTGATGGCAGCTCCGATCTCCCGGTCATGATGCACATCAATCAGTACGATGGGCTCACGATCGCCGTTTCGGAAGCTAAGTTCATCACGCGCGTGGCCAAGCGCACGGTCGTTAGCGATAACGCCATGAGCGTTCTGGTTCCCGTGTGCGAAAAAGTCCTGCGCTGGGACTCCGCCAAGATCCGTCGCTTCTTCGCGTCTTACGGCTTAACTATGCTGGAGTGGGAAAAAGTACGCACGGACCTGGTCACCATCCAGGACTCCAGCGAGCAAGTGCCGGTAGCTACAGCATCCCAACTCAACGCCTAACTGTATCTGATCCTGAAGGGGCCGGGCTTCAGCCCGGCCTTTCTTTTTTGCTATTCTCTTTCACGCGCGGAGGTTCAAATGTCCAGGAAATCCATTCTCATGATCGTCGGTGATTACGTCGAAGACTACGAAGTGATGGTCCCGTTTCAGGCGTTGTTGATGGTAGGCCACGCAGTCCATGTTGTCTGCCCCGGGAAAAAATCCGGCGACTTCGTCCCAACTTCCATCCACGACTTCGAAGGCGATCAGACCTACACCGAAAAGCGTGGCCACAATTTCGCTCTTAACGCCACCTTCAATCAGATCAAGCCAGAAGAATACGACGCTCTCATCATTCCCGGCGGCCGCGCCCCGGAATACATCCGTCTGAATCCCCGCGTCATCGAGATCGTTCGCTACTTCTCAAAGGCCAATAAGCCCATCGCCGCCATCTGCCACGCAGCGCAGGTTCTCGCCGCTGCGGGAGTTTTGCAAGGAAAGAAGTGCAGCGCCTATCCGGCCACTGGCCCGGACGTTACTCTCGCTGGAGGCACATACGTCGATCTCCCCATGACCGATGCCCTGGTCGATGGCAACCTCGTCACCGGGCCCGCTTGGCCTGCGCTCAACTCTTGGCTTGCCAGGTTTCTCAGCGTCCTGGGCACAAAAATCGAAGTGTAATTTTCAAATCGTAGATTTGAATCCGTCCGCGCTGGAAAAAGAATGCCGTCTTGGCTCTTCCTAAAAACTCATTCGTAGAGGATAATTTTCTGTTCGGCATTCCGCGAAAGGGCAATTCGTAATCTAATGGCAAACGTCAACACCAAGAGAGGCGTCATCGGTATTCTCACCGGAGGCGGCGACGTTCCCGGTCTCAACCCAGCTATCCGCGGAGTCACTCTTCGCGCCATTCGCGAAGGCTATCAGGTCGTCGGCATTCGCCACGGCTGGGCTGGCCTCGTCGACATGGTCCGCGAAAAGGACTACGACAACTCCGACAATTTTTTTCTTCTCGACGAAGAAATCGTCGATCGCGCCGGCCGCACCGGTGGTACCTTTCTCCATTCCTCGCGCACCAATCCCGGCCGCGTCACCAAATCCAATGTCCCTTTGCATCTCAAGGATAAATTCACCGCGGAAAAAAACGACCTCACTCCCGAAGTCCTCAAGAACCTCGCTTGGCTCGGCATTGACACTCTCATTCCCATTGGCGGCGACGATACCCTCAGCTACGGAGTTCGCCTCCACAAAGAGGGCTTCAAGGTCATCGGCATTCCGAAGACTATGGACAATGACGTCCCCGGCACCGACTACTGCATCGGCTTCAGCACCTGCGTTACCCGTACCATTCAGATGGTCAACAGCCTCCGTACTTCCGCTGGCTCCCACGAACGCTTCATGGTCCTCGAGGTTTTCGGTCGTTATGCTGGGTTCACCGCCATGCTTCCTACCATGGCCGGTGCAGCCAATCGCTGCGTTATCCCGGAATTCAAATTCAATATCGAGCATCTTACCGAGCTGCTGGTCGCCGACCGCCGCAAGAACCCCAGCCGCTACTCCATTGTCCTCGTCTCAGAAGGCGCCATGTTCGAAGGTGGCGAAATGATTTTCGAAAGCGAGAGTACTGACGCCTACGGCCATAAGAAGCTCGGTGGCATCGGCGATGTTGTTGCTGAAAAGGTGCGCGACCTCTCCGCCAAATTCAACAACGGCAAGAAAATCGACGTCATCAATCAAAAGCTCGGCTATCTCGTTCGTTGCGGCGATCCCGATGCCATTGACTCCATCGCCCCGATGGCCTACGGCAATCTCGCTCTTGATCTCCTCTTGAAAAATGTTAGCGGCCGTCTCGTCGTCCTCAAGAACGGCCACTACGACAACATTCCTCTCGAAACTGTCACCGCCACCAAGAAGGTCGTCAACGTCAAGGAACAGTACAATACCGACCGCCTTCGCCCGCAGTACGCCAGCTTCGAAATGCGCCCGCTCTTCCTCATGACCAACGAAGTGCGATAGTCTCTCTCCCGATATCTTGGCGGACAACGCCGTTTGTCTAGGGAGGTCCTATCTACGTTCTCGGGATTGACGTTGGTACCGGAGGAACGCGCGCCCTCATCATAGATGGCCGCGGCCGCCTCGTTTCTTCCGCCACGGAAGAGCACCAGCCCTTCGCTTCGCCGCAAATCGGTTGGGCCGAACAGCACCCCGAGGATTGGTGGCGTGCCACCTGCATCGCGGTTCGTAAAGCCATCGCGAGCGCCAATCTCAGCGCCGAAGAAATTGCTTGCGTCGGTTTCTCCGGCCAAATGCACGGCGCGGTCATGCTGGACGAGCAGGGAAGCGTCGTTCGTCCCGCTTTGATCTGGTGCGATGTCCGCACGGAAAAACAGTGCCACGACCTGACCGCCAAAATCGGCCAGGAGCGGCTGATTCAGCTCACCTGCAATCCAGCGCTGGCGAATTTCACGCTTACGAAACTGCTTTGGATCCGCGAGAACGAGCCCGCAAATTGGAAGCGCGTCCGCTCCGTCATGCTGCCGAAGGACTACGTGCGCTTCCGCCTCACCGGCGAACACGCCACCGATATGGCAGACGCTTCCGGCACGCTGCTTCTCGATGTGGCCAATCGCCGCTGGTCGCGGGAAATGTTGCAAGGCGCCGAAATCGATGAACGCTTGTTGCCGTTGCTCCACGAATCTCCTGCCGTGTGCGCGAAAATTTCCAGCAAAGGAGCCGCGGAAACAGGTCTGCGCGTTGGCACGCCCGTTGTGGCCGGTGCAGGCGACCAGGCCGCCGGCGCCACGGGCATGGGCATCGTCTCGGCCGGAGCGGTCAGCGCTACGATTGGCACTTCCGGCGTCGTTTTTGCCGCCACTGATCGCCCCGCACTTGATCCTCGCGGCCGCGTCCACACCTTTTGCCACGCCATCCCTGGACGCTGGCACGTCATGGGTGTCACGCAAGCCGCCGGCCTCTCGCTGCGCTGGTTTCGCGATACCTTTGCAACAAATTCCAGCGGCACTCAAGAAACTTACGACCAGCTCACAGCCGAAGCCGCCAAAATTCCCGCAGGTTCCGACGGCCTCTTGTGGACGCCCTATCTCATGGGCGAGCGCACTCCGCATCTGGATTCCAACGCCCGCGGCGCACTCGTCGGCCTAACTGCCTCACATACACGCGCCCATGTCGTTCGCGCAATTCTTGAAGGCGTCGCCTTCAGCCTCCGCGACACCTTCACTCTTTTCGGAGAAATGAACGTCCCCGTCACCAGCATGCGGCTCGGCGGAGGCGGCGCTCGCTCTCCGCTATGGCGCCAGATCCAGGCCGATGTTTACGGCCGCGCCGTCGAAATTGTCGAAGCCGAGGAAGGAGCCGCCTACGGCGCTGCCCTCCTCGCTGGCGTCGGCGCTGGCCTGTGGCCCTCGGTTGACGCTGCCTGCGCAGCCACCGTCCGCGTCGCCTCGCGCGTCAGTCCCCAGCACGCTGCCGTCGCTATCCTCAACTCCTCTTACGCCGCCTTCCGCCGCGTCTATCCCGCCACAAACAGCATCTTCGCCTCGCACTGAACTCCCCCTCCCCTCGTCGAAGGTTTTCCCCTACCGTTTTCAATAGTTCCCCCGATTGCTGGCCAGTCCTCCCAGGAGTACATAACCCGTGAGCTATAGTCAGCCCGCTATAGTCGGCTCGAGTGTCCAGGCGTCTTAGGGCCGGGGTGCTATGGGGCACAGATCTCCGACGGCGTCTCTCGTTTTACCAACGGCCGCCTTCGCTTTTCCCAGGGATCACCGATGCTCGGCTCCATGTGTGTGTGCGTCCACAGAAGCTTCCTCTGCTTTCCATAACGCCGGTTAGTTTCTCCTTTGGAAGCTTCCGACACTTCTTGCCGTTTCTTGATGCGCCTGTCCCATCGCTAAGTCTCGCCGCTGCTGCGGCACGTTCGCGGAAAGGAGTTTTGACCATGAACTCAAGAAAATTCATCGCCTCACTGGTTTGCTGCGCATTGGTGTCGCTGTTTGCCCTGGGAATTTGTTCTCCACGAGGGGTGGCAGGGCAACTCGTGTCCGGGGTGTACAAAATCACGCAGACGACCGACCTGGGAACTGAAGTGCGCGTCACGATGAAGATTCGCCTGATGAATGCCAGTGACGACAGGATGTTTGTGACCCAGGTGCGCCTGCGCGAGTTTCTGCCCCACGGGAAGGCGACGGACGAGCCCGTCAACGTCATTTTGGAGCCCCACGGCAGCTCGGAATTCACCCAAGAGTTCACCATCGCGAAGCAGGAATACGAACTCTGGAGCAGAGGCGCACGGCCGCACCTCGGACTGAAGGTTCAGGTTGCCGGAGGCGCGGAAACCACAATCACGATTCCGCTGATGCAGCGCCCAGGATCGAGGTGAGCGTCGTGCGTAGAACATATATTTCGGCCATTTCCGCAATCGCGCTTCTAGTTTCCGTGGCGACTGCCATCCAGGCGCAACAACAACACACGATAACTACAGTAGCGGGGGGCATCCCAAACAATATAACGGCGTTGCAGGTGGGCGTTGGTACTCCCGCGAGGGTTTTCAAAGATTCTGCCGGGAATTTGTATATATCGACGATGGTAGTCGGCGATGAGGGCTTGTACGGAAATGTTGTCTATAAGGTTGACCCATCCGGGCAATTGACCACGGTCGCTGGGAATGGAACGGAAGGATTCAGCGGGGACGGCGGCCCAGCCACCAACGCTGCACTCAGTGGTCCCCAGGGCGTGTACATTGACAGCGCGGGGAACATCTTCATTGCCGATAGTCTGAACGACCGAATCCGGGAAGTCGATGCCGCCACCGGGATTATTCACACCGTGGCAGGAAATGGAAACTTTGGATTCAGCGGGGACGGCGGCCCGGCCACTAGTGCAGAACTCCATAGCCCCAGCGGTGTGTTCGGTGACAGCGCGGGGAACATCTTTATTGCGGATTCGGGCAATGAGCGCATTCGGGAAGTCGTGGCCGCCACCGGGATTATTCACACCGTGGCAGGAAATGGAAACTTTGGCTTCAGTGGGGACGGCGGTCCGGCCCCAGACGCTGAACTTGTCACCCCCAGCGGCGTGTTCGTCGACATCTCTGGAAACATCTTCATTGCGGACACTGGCAATGCCCGTATCCGGGAGGTGGTCGCGGCCACGGGGATTATTCAAACCGTGGCAGGGAATGGGACGAATGGCGGAGGCGGGGATGGCGGCCCCGCCACTAGCGCCCAACTCAACGGACCCTTCGACGTAGCCGTCGATGGCTCCGGGAACGTCTTCATCGCGGATAGCGGGAACCAACGCATCCGGGAGGTGGTAGCTTCCACAGGAACGATTCAGACCGTCGCTGGCAACGGTGCCCAGGGCTTCAGTGGTGACGGTGGCCCCGCCACCAGCGCTTCTTTGCGAAACCCCTTCGGCCTCTCTGTCGACGGTTCTGGAAATATCTTCATAGCGGATCGTGACAATAATCGCATTCGGAAAGTGGTTGCCGCTACGGGGAACATTCAGACCGTCGCGGGGAATGGAACCTTTGGCTACAGCGGGGATGGAGGTCCAGCCACCAGCGCAACAATTAATGTTCCCAGCGATGTGTATGCCGACAGTGCCGGGAACCTCTTCGTTGCGGATAGCTTCAACAATCGCATTCGGAAAGTGGTTGCCGCTACGGGGGACATTCAGACGGTAGCCGGGAATGGAATCGCTGATTTCAGTGGGGACGGGGGCCTGGCCGCCAGCGCTGCACTACATTCCCCCGAGGGAGTATTCGTTGACGGTGCTGGGAACATCTTCATTGCCGATCACTCAAACGGGCGCATCCGGGAAGTGGTCGCCGCCACTGGGAACATTCAGACCGTGGCCGGGAATGGAACCTTTAATTTCAGCGGCGACGGCGGCCCGGCCACCAGCGCCGGCTTAGTTCAGTCTAACGGCGTTTTCGTGGATAGTTCAGCAAACATATTCCTTCCCGACAATAGTCGCATCCGGGAAGTGGTTGGCACTACTGGAATCATTCATACCGTCGCTGGGAATGGAACGTATGGTTCGAGCGGAGACGGAGGGCCGGCCACC
>Ga0209057_1001697_pt1 | contig 17505 bp, 18 predicted proteins | sample GraSoiAngelo_146_FD_185903 | JGI IMG/M metagenome (GOLD analysis project Ga0209057, IMG submission 185903) | Grasslands soil microbial communities from the Angelo Coastal Reserve, California, USA - 14_1009_05_30cm (SPAdes) (version 2) | ecosystem: Environmental > Terrestrial > Soil > Grasslands ... | reverse complement strand
AGTCCGATGAGGATGTACTTGCCTCGCCGGCCCACGGAATCGATCCGCATTCCGACCACCGCGTCGACGAACTCTTCCGGCTCGGGATGCCGGACGATCGTCGGAAAGTTGAGCTCGCATCGGACGATGGTGCGTCCGACGAGGTGCGGACGCAGATCCGCGACGATGGTCTCCACCTCAGGGAGCTCAGGCACGCACGACCGCTAGCTTTTTCATGTCGGCCCAGTTCGGACCGACCTTCATCTCGACCTCGATCCCGGTCTCGAGCTCGTACGCGCCGGTCATGATGCGCGGAACTTTCTCGGCGAACTGATCGAGCTCCGCACGCGGGACCTCGAACAGCAGCTCGTCGTGGACCTGGAGCAGCATCCGGCCTTCGATCTGGTCGGCCTCAATCTCGCGCTGTAGCCGCACCATCGCGATCTTGATGATGTCCGCGGCCAGCGACTGCATCGGGAAGTTGATCGCCATCCGCTCCGCGGCGCTTCGCAGCTGGAAATTGGGCGACCGGAGATCGGGGATCGCGCGGCGGCGGCCCGTCGCGCTGACCACGAGCCCCTCCTCGCGCGCCTTGCGTCGCAAATCGTCGAGGAACTCGCGCAGCTTCGAGTAGGTCGACCAGTACTGGCCGAGGAACTCGCGCGCCACATCCCCCGTGATCCCCAGCTGCTGCGACAGGCCGTACTCGCCCTGGCCGTAGATGGAGCCGAAGTTTGCGATCTTGGCGAGGCGGCGCTGGCTGGGATCGACCTGCTCGATCGGAACCTTGAAGACCGCGGCCGCGGTGGCCGTGTGGATGTCCTGGCCCGCCTTGAACGCATCGAGCAGCATCGGATCGCCGCTCAGGTGCGCCGCGATGCGCAGCTCGATCTGAGCGTAGTCCGCGGAGACCATCACGTGGTCCGGTCGTCCCGCCTTGAAGGCGCGCCGGATGCGCTGCCCGAGCTCGGTCCGGATCGGGATGTTCATCAGGTTCGGGTTGGACGAGGCGAGCCGGCCGGTCGCGGTGCTCGCCTGCCCGAACGACGTGTGGACGCGACCGCTCATGGGGTCGACCAGCTGCGGCAGCGCGTCGACATAGGTCGATTTCAACTTCGAAAGCTGGCGGTGCTCGAGGATCAGGCCGATGATCGGGTGCTTCTCGCGCAGCGCCTCGAGCGTGTCCGCATCGGTCGAGTAGCCGGTCTTGGTCCGCTTGCCGACCGGAAGGCGCAGGTCCTCGAACAGGACTTTCGCCAGCTGTTGCGGAGCGTTGAGGTTGAACTTCTGGCCTGCGACCTCCTCCACCTCCGTCTCGATCGCGGCCAGCTGCCCGGCGAGCTCTTCCTGCATCTCTTTGAGATACGACACGTCGATCGCGACGCCCTCCGACTCCATGTCGGCGAGCACGCCGGCGAGCGGCAGCTCGATCTCGTGGAACAGGTAGTCGACTCCGAGATTGCGCATCTCGGCCTCGAGTCGGGGCCGCAGGTTGAGGATCGCTTCCGCGCGGCGAGCAGCGAACTCGGCCGCTTCGTTCTCACCCACCGCCGACGGTTTGCGCGCGGCGCGGCCCGTGCCGAGCAGCTGCTCGGTGCTCACCAGCTCCATGGCGAGGAACTCTCGCGCGAGATCCTCCAACCGCGGATCACGTGATCCCGCGCCAAGGAGATATGCCGCCAGGAACGTGCTGAAGGCCCAATCGCGCTTGCCGCCTCCGAGCGAGCGCAGCGCCAGCTCTGTTTCTTTCGCGTCGTGTCCGGAGATCGGCCGTCCCGACAGCGTGCTTGCCACCGCGTCCATCGCCTCCGGCTCGGTGACGTAAAAGGTCTTGCCCCCCATCGAGACGCCGAGGCCGAGGATGCGACAGCCTCGACCGGTGCCTTCGGTGAACGCGAAGACCCCGACGTCTTCGGAGCCGTCCACCAGACTCGCGGCCTCGGCGGGATCCTGGACGATCGTCAGGCCGGCTGCTCGAGGCGCCGGCTCCAGGGCCAGGCTCGGTTGGACAGGCACCTGGTCCGGCGGCGGGAAACGGCTCAGCAGCTGGCGAAATTCGAGGTGGTCGAAGACCCGTCGTGCCTTGTCGTAGTCGTAACGCGTCCAGCGCGCACGCTCCAGCTCGAGCTCGACCGGCACGTCGCGGACGATGGTCACCATCCGCTTGCCCAGCCGCACTTTGTCGGCGTTCGCCTGGATCGCGGTCTTCAGCCGGCCTTCGGGAAGCTCATCGACCCGCTCCAGCAGCGCGTCGACGGTGACGTAGTCCTGCACCAGCTTGGCGGCGGTCTTGTCGCCGACGCCGGGGACCCCCGGAATGTTGTCCGAGGTGTCGCCGCGCAAAGCCTTGAAGTCGATGAGCTGCGGCGGCTCGAAGCCGTAGCGCTGGCGCACCTGGTCCGGCCCGTACAGGAACGTGTCGGTGATGCCGCGGCGCGGCACCAGGGCCTCCACCGACTCGGTCACGAGCTGCAAGCAGTCGAGGTCGCCCGAGACGATGGTGACCGAATGCCCGCGCTCCTCGGCGATGCGGGCGAGCGTGCCGATGACGTCGTCGGCCTCGAAACCCTCGACTCCATAGATGGGGATCGACAACGCGCCGAGCAGCTCGCGGACCATTTCGATCTGCGGACGGAGGTCTTCGGGCATCGCGCGCCTTCCGGCCTTGTACTGCTCGTACTCCTGGGAGCGGAATGTGGGTTTGCCAAGATCGAACGCCGCGATGGCGTACTCAGGACGTGACGCCAGCACGATCGCCAGCATCGAGGTGAAGCCGTAGACGGCGTTGGTCACCCGGCCGTCCGAGGTGCTCATCGGCGGCAGGGCGAAGAAAGCTCGATAGATCAGGCTGTGGGCGTCGATCAATATCAGGCGCCCTTTTCTCCCCTTCGCCACGTTCGGATTTTACGTACGTCCGGAGCGACACCCCGAGCGGGGTTGGCGCGTTCAAATAGGAGGGATGGCGAGGACCGAAGGGTAGAATGGACCCGAGGATGAAAAACCTCATCGAGGTGTCCGTGGACAGCATCCGCATCCACATGCCGACTGCCCAGCACCTCGTGATCCTCAAGGAAAAGGAAGCCGACCGATACCTGCCGATCTGGATCGGTTCGTTCGAGGCTCAGGCCATCGCCACCAAGATCTCAGGCAACACCCTTGGGCGCCCGCTGACCCATGACCTGATGGCGACAGCGTTCGGCGACCTGGGCATCAGCATCCGGCGCATCGTCGTCACGCGCCTTGCCGACCAGGTGTTCTACGCCCGCCTCTATGTGAAGCAGAACGGGCGCGACCTGGACTTCGACGCGCGGCCGTCTGACGCCATCGCGCTCGCCGTCCGAGTCGAATGCCCGATCTTCGTCGCCTCCGAGGTCATGGAGACCGCCGGCATCATCCCCGAGGCCGACGAGGCCGAAGGCGACAAGGACAAGGTGGAGACTGTCGTCGACGAGGAGCGGCTCGCCGTGTTCCGCGACTTCGTGAACAGCCTGGACCTCCCCGAGCTTCCCGACGAGCCAGGCACGAAGGACGAGCCCGGCGCGCAGGACAGGCCCGGAGGTCGTCCCGGCCGGGGCTGACAACACGCCGCTCTCGGGCGAGTTTGACCTCGCCTTTCGGGTTTTCGTTGCGCTTGTGATCGGCCTCGCGCTCGGCACTGAGCGCGAGATCAGCGGCCACGCGGCCGGGATGCGCACGATGGCGCTCATCGGGGCCGGCTCGTGCTTGTTCACCGGGCTGGGTCTGATCCCGATTTTCGGCAAGACCGTCGACCCGACCCGGATCGCGGCCCAGATCGTCACCGGTGTTGGCTTCCTGGGGGCGGGCAGCATTCTCAGACAGGGCGAAGACGTTCGCGGCCTCACCACGGCGGCGATGATCTGGGTCGTTGCCTCGCTCGGGATGGCCGTCGGCTTTGGCTATTACACCGTCGCGGTGATCGCTGGCCTCATGGTCATCGTCACGCTGGTTTCGATCAAGCCGCTTGAAGAGCGCTTCATCAAGAACCGTAGAAACAGGCGGCTCACCGACCCGCACCCGCCCGAGCCGCCGTGACCCCTGGCAAGGTCGCGATCGTCACCGACTCGACGTCGGACCTACCGGCGCAGCTCGCCAGGTCTCGACGCATCACCATCGTTCCACTGACTCTCAACTTCGAAGGGCGCTCGCTGCTCGACGGCGTCGACATCAGGCCGACTGAGTTCTACCGCAAATTGCCGAACGCGACGACCCACCCGACAACGTCGCAGCCCGCGCCGGGACGTTTTGCCGAAACGTACGCGGAGCTCTTGAACACTCACGACGCGATCGTCTCGATCCACATCTCGGAGAGGCTGAGCGGCACTTATGCATCCGCTATGCAGGGCGCGGAGATGACCGACGCGAAGCGTGTTCACGTGATCGACTCGCAGCTCGCCTCGATGTCGCTCGGGTTGCTGACACTCGCCGCCTCCGAGCTCGTCGCGCAGGGCGCCGGGGCGGAAGCGGTCGTGGCCAAGGTGAACGACATGCGCGAGCACGTGCAGACGTATTTCTCGGTCGCCACTCTCGAGTTCCTGAGGCGTGGTGGCCGCATCGGCCGCGCGAGCGCGCTGCTCGGGTCGGTGCTGCAGGTGAAGCCGGTGCTCTGCATCCGAGACGGCCTCGTCACCCCGCTCGAGCGGGTGCGCACTTTCGACCGCGCACTCAACCGTGTCATTGAAATGACGCGCGCGTTGGATCGCGGCCAGGGACTGTGTGTGATCGTCGGGCACGCCGACGCCGAGGCGGATGCCGAGCGCGTGGCGCGGGAGCTCGAACCGGTCGCCGAGACTCTGATGATCCAGCCGCTCGGCCCGGTGGTCGGCGCTCACGCCGGACCCGGCGTGGTCGGAGTCGGGTGCTACCCGGCCGATTTGCTGCCGCTCGGCCTCAAGCGTGTCGCCAGCGCACAGACCCGGGCGTGACCGACTTGCTCACGCGACCTTCGACGGCGAGGGCCTGCAGGTGGGCCAGCCCCTCCTGGAGAGCGAGCCGCTTCTCATAAAAGTTGTCGCGCGGACCCCATAGGTCGAGCGCCACCTGCCAGCCGGACTTTTCTTCGCGACCGATGATCTCCACGATTTGATCCATCCGGCGCTGGTGGTGCGAGATCAGCGCGTCGACACGACTCGCAATGTCGGAGAAGGGGCGGCCGTGCGCCGGCAGCACCAGCTTTGGTTTGTGAGCCGCCATTCGTCTCAGCCCTTCGAGATATTCATGGAGCGGATCAGGCGTGCTCTGCGGATGCAGTCCGATGTTCGGCGAGAGCTCGGGCAGGACGTGATCGCCGGCGAATAGCAATCCATCAGCGCCGTCGTAGAGGCAGATGTGGCCTGGCGAGTGGCCTGGCGTCCACTCGACACGGAGCCGTCGGCTTCCCATCTCGATCGATTCGGCGCCGTCGAGCTGCACCGACGGCTCGGCCGTCTTCACGACCTGGCTCAGCGCGCGTTGCGAGTTGCTCAAGACCTCGGCTTCGTCTGCGGGCACTCCGTTCACGAGCAGGTAATGCAGGACCTCTTCGACGAGATGCTCGAGCTCGACGTAGCGCGGATGCACGAGCGGGACTTCGAGTCGATGGATGTAGAGGTCGGCGAGGCCATCGCCCGCGAACGTGCCCGCCGCGCCGTAGTGGTCGGGGTGGATGTGCGTCACCACGAGGCGGCGCAAGCGGTGTGCGCCGAGCTGCCTCAACGCCCTCTGGATGGCTTCGACCGACTCGTCGGAGTTCATGCCGCAATCCAGCAGGTCCGCCTCGCGGCCGTCCGGAAACACGAAGACGTTGACGAGCCCGTCCTCGAACGGGATCGGCAGGCGGAGCTCGAACACGCCCGCCGCAACCTCGCTCAGCGCGAGTTCAATCGCCACCCCGGCATTGTCCATGACCCGGCTAAGATGAGTACCAGGCCGTACTCGACCGTACTAAAAACGAAACCGATTGCTGCATTGGAGGAGCCGATGTCTGAAGTCCAGATGACCCCCGACCAGATCGTCGATGCCATGCCGAACTACCTCATCCCCGAAAAGGCCACGACCACCAAGGCGACGATCCAGTTCGACCTCAGCGGCGACGCGGGCGGCAAGTGGTGGGTGCGAATCCACGACGGCAAGGCCGAGTCCGGCAAGGGCGACCCGGGCGAGCCTGCGAACCTGACCCTGCTGGCGGACGCCCACGACTGGGTCAAGATCATGACCGGCGAGATGGACGCGACCGCCGCGTTCATGCAGGGCAAGCTGAAGATCAAAGGCGACATGGGGCTGGCGATCAAGATGCAGTCGATGTTCCGGAGGCCGAACTAAGCGCCTAGAGATTGAACTTCCAGGTGCTCAGCCTGGAGGACATCTCCTTTTCCAGGTTCAGCGGGCCCGAGTGCAGGTCCATGATCACGACGTGATGTGGCGTGAGGGCGATGCGCCGCCCGTCCGTCAGCTTCACGGCCTCGACCGCGTTGCCCCACGAGATCGTCTCCAGGTCCGGCACGGGCTTGAGGTTCACCTCCACCCAGTGGGCGAGGTCCGCCGAGCCCTCCCGCTGGTAGGTCGAGATGATCATGACCGCGAACAGGCCGGCGTCGGGCGAGCACTGGGGCTGGCCTGACGGGGGAGAAGTACAGGGCACGTTTGTGATGTCGAAGGTCAGGTCCAGGCCGGACGGGCTCTGGATCGCCTGGGAGCGCTCGATGTACTTCCAGCTACCGGGGTAGCAGAAGGCCCAGCCCGCCTGCAGATCCTCGTAGCCGTGGTCGCCCTGCGCGCACTTGAGATTGCCGCCGATCTGAGGTACGCTCGGCACCGGACGCGGGCCACTCGGCTGGCAACCGACCACCGCGGCCAGGATCGCGATCGCGACCAGGAGTTTCCGGGGGAATGGCAGCGGGGACGGCATCGGCGACTAATTGTGCGGGAGCGGGTACGCATGTCGGTGCAGGCGTTCTGACTCTCGGAATCCAAACGTTGCCGTTCCGGGTAATGAGTTTGGAGGGGGGTTTACGCAATGGCAGTTCGGAAGAAGACGGAAAACGCTCCGGCGGAGAGGCTCGAAGCTGACAGGAGACGGCTGGAGCTCCTGGCCGCGCAGTGCGGCGAGGAGGCCGGCCTGCACCGCCCGTTGAACGACGTGACCGGCGGCGTGATCACGGGGATTCCAGAGGACACGGACCTCGCCCAGGCGCTGTCCGACCGGGAGACGACGGACTTGCTCGTCCACCTGCTCGACCAGAACCGGGAGCAGGTCGAGCGCGCCCTGGAGCGGCTGCGCGAAGGCGCCTACGGGATCTGCGAAGGCTGCGGCCGGCGCATACCGGAAGCCCGGCTGAAGTACCAGCCGGCGGCAACGCGCTGCGTCGAATGCCAGGCCCACTGGGACAGACTCAACGGAAGAACCGCCTAACTCTTGTAGCGCCGGAAGCCGTCGGTGTCCCGGATAGTCCGGACTATCCGGGGTTTGCCAAGGACTTCACTTCGCTATGTCCGGACTAACCGGAGGTCTCTTCAGACGCTCGACTGACTGCGTCCCCTGCCGGCCCGCCACGCGCCAGCGCCCAGCGCCAACCCCACGATGACCATCCCCGACCCGATCCAGAACCACTTGATGTCGCCGCTCATGTAGCTGCCCGGGATGTAACCGAGCCCCTGGCCGGCGAAAACCGCGCCCGCCAGCAGGATGATCGCGCCGACGACCGCGAGCCCGCCCCTCACACCCCTCCGTACACGACCGACTTCTCCTCGGTGTACTGCAGGAACGCCTCCACCCCGTGCTCCTTGCCGAATCCGGACTGCTTGGTGCCGCCGAAGGGCAGCTCGTCGTGGGCGATGACGATCGAGTTGACCCAGGTGTAGCCCGCCTCGAGCTCCTGCACTGCGCGGTGCGCGGCCGCCATGTTGGCGGTCCAGATCGAGGAGCCGAGACCAAACTGCGTGTCGTTGGCCAGGCGCAGGCCTTCGTCGAGATCTTTGATCTTGCGCACCGGGAGCGCCGGCCCGAAGACCTCTTCCGTCCACATCCGAGCGCCATCGGGCACGTTTTCGACGATCGTCGGCTCGATGAACCAACCGCGCTCGTACTCCGAGCCCTCGGGCCGGCCGCCGCCGAAAACCACTTTCGCGCCGCGATCGAGCGCGTCCTTCAACTGCGCCTCGACCTCCGCGCGCTGCGTTTCTGTGTGCATCGGTCCCATGCGGCTGTCCTTGTCGAGTCCGTTGCCGGGCTTGAGCTTGGCGGCGCGCGCAACCAGCTTTTCCATCAAAGCGTCGTACGCGCCTTCCTGCACGTAGAGGCGCTTGGTGGAGAGACACTGCTGGCCGCAGTTGAAGAACCGCCCGACCGAGATCGCCCGCGCGGCGCCCTCGAGGTCGGCGTCGTCGAGAACGATGCATGGGTCGCTGCCGCCGAGCTCGAGCGTGACTTTCTTCAAATTCTCGGATGCCTTCGCCATCACGCGCTTGCCGGTCGGCGTCGAGCCGGTGAGCGCGATCTTCCGGATCAGCGGGTGCGCGACGATGGCCTCACCGGTCGCTTGGCCCAGGACGACGTTGACGACTCCCTCGGGCAGGCCGCCTTCGATGAGCGCCTCGATGCACAGGAGCGTGGCCAGCGGCGTCGTGCTGGCCGGCTTCAGGACCACCGTGTTGCCCGCGGCGATCGCAGGCGCGACCTTGTTCGCCGCGAGGGTGAGGGGAAAGTTCCAGGGCACGATGGCGCCGCACACGCCGATGGGCCTTCGCACCACGAGCCCGTACGTCGTGAGGTCTGGAAGCCTGACGTACTGGCCGTGGATCTTGTCCGCCAGGTCGGCGAACCATCCGATGTTCTCTCCGAACCGGCGAGCCTCCAGTCGCGACTCGAGCAGCGTCTTGCCCTGCTCCTTGGTCAGGACGGGCGCGATCTCCTCGACTTTCGACAGCATGTGCTGCGAAGCCTTGTGCAAGATCTCGCGGCGCTGGTTCGCGGGCAGCTTCGACCACGTCGTGAATGCTTTGGCGGCCGCCTGCGCGGCCTTGTCCACGTCGGCCGACCCGCCGGCCGGAACTTCGTCGACGACTTCGCCGGTCGCTGGGTTCCGGACCTCGTACGTCTTGCCGGACGCCGCCTTGGTCCGGTCTCCCTCGATGATCATCGTCGCCATTGGGCACCCCTCTTCAGTTCGCTGTTCAGTACTTCGATAAGGTTATCGGGATATGCCGGTCAGGTTGGAAAAGGACGGCGGAGTCGGCATCATCGTGCTCGACCGGCCTCCGGCCAACAGCTATGACTACGACTTCCTGCGGGCATTTGCGGGTGCGATCGACGACGCGCGCATCGACCTGAGCATCAAGTCGGCCGTCGTGGTGACGAGCGCGTCAGAGAAGTTCTTCTCGGCCGGCGCCGACGTGGGTGCGTTCGCCGCGGGCAGCCCCAGATCGCGTTTCATGACTGCCCTCATGGCGCATGAGGCGTTTCGCAAGATGGAGAACACACCGCTGGTTTTCATCGCGGCGATCGCGGGCCATTGCCTTGGTGGCGGGCTGGAGCTCGCGCTGGCCTGTGACTTGCGGTTTGCGGCCGAGGGCGGTTATCAGATCGGTCTGCCAGAGGTCAACCTGGGGCTGTTTCCCGGATCCGGCGGCACTCAGAGGCTGCCTCGCCTGGTTGGGCTCGCCAAGGGCCTGGACCTCATCGCAAACGCCACCACGCTGAAACCGGCCGAGGCCAAAGACGCCGGCATCGTCGACCGGCTGTTTCCGGACGCCGCCGCCTGCCGCGCCGGCGCGATCGAATACGCGGCCAAGCTCGCGGCCGGTCCGGGAGTCGCCATCGGCCACGCCAAGCTCGCGATCACGCAGGGCTATGGCGGGCCACTCGACCTTGGTTTGGCCATCGAGCGCGAGGCGATCGGCCGCGTCTTCGTGACTGAGGACGCGGAGGAAGGCATCAAAGCGTTCACCGAAAAGCGCAAGCCAGACTTCAAGAGCAAGTAGTGCTACGCTGCCGCCTCGAAATTCAAAGCAGGAGGTGGCGTTTGAATGGCTGAAGTTGTTGTGACCGTTCCCGGCCGTCGGCTGCCTCCGGAGTTTCTTACTAGCTAATCCTCCGTCGGGCGGACCGATATCGCCCATGCGTGTGCAACCGGAGGATTTGGTTTGGGCACTCCCCGCGTCATCGCCGATTTCGGCGCGGAGTATCTCGTCCAGGACGGCGCCGCCGTCAGGCGCGCCGCCGCGCGGCGCTGCGACCCTGTAGTCGGGGACTGGGTCCTCCTCGAGGGCAACTTCATCGTCGAAGTCCTTCCGCGCCACACGGTGTTCTCGCGCAAAGCCGCCGGAGCGGAAACCAGGGAACAGGTCCTGGCGGCCAACGTCGACATCGCGTTCGTGATCGCAGCAGCGACCGACGTCAACGTGCGACGAATTGAACGCTATCTGACCATCGCCTGGCAGAGCGGAGCGGCGCCGGTCGTGGTCCTGACCAAGGCCGATGTCGTCGGCTCGACCGACCATCTGCGCCAGGAGCTCGAGGGCGCGTCGGCGAGAATACCTGTGGTCGTTACCAGCGCCGTCACCGGCGAAGGCCTCGACGAGATCGCACGCCTGCTTCAGCCAGCGAAGACCGGGATACTGCTCGGCCCGTCAGGAGCCGGCAAGTCCACCCTCATCAATCGCATCGTCGGCGAGGACGTCATGCGCACGCGGGAGGTCCGTCGCTCTGGCGAGGGACGACATATGACGAGCCACCGCCAGCTGGTGCAGCTTCCCAGCGGCGGCATGATCATCGACACGCCCGGCCTGCGTGAAGCCCAGCTGTGGGAAGGCGAAGACGCCCTCGCCAACGTCTTCGAAGATATCGAGGAGCTCGCGTTGCGTTGCAGATTCGGCGACTGCTCGCATGTCTCCGAGCCCGGTTGCGCGATCAAGGCTGCGCTGGCGGACGGCAGTCTGGAGCGCGGGCGTTTCCACAGCTACCACAAGCTGCAGCGCGAGCTCCGCGCGGTCGCGGTGCGAAGCGACGCTCGTCTTCAAGCAGACGAGCGTCGAAGGTGGAGGCAGATCGCGGTCGCGAACCGCGTCAGGGAACGTTACTTCCGGCGGTGAATTCCGTCCCAGAACGGGACGTGGCCCTTCGCGATCCGGTCGAGGACCCCGTCCGCCTGGGCCTGCGTGATCGTCTTGTGGTCGACGAGGACTTCCAGCCGCGGCTTCAGGTTGGCGACCAGCTTCGTCTCGAACTGTTCCTTGGTCATGCCCTTGTCTTTGGCCAGGTCGGAGACCTTCTGGCCCGCCTTCAGGTCTTTGATCAGCTGCTCCGGCTTGATGCCGAGCAAGTCAGCCTCGGCTTCGACCACGGCGCGCCGGATCGCTTTGCGGTCCGCGTGCCTGTCGCCGGCGGGCTGCTGCGTGCCGGCCGCGGTCGGGGTCGGATTTGGCGAGGGGCTCGCGGCGAGGGCGCTCACCGCGCCCACGCTGAGCAGCGCGGCGACGCCGGCCGCGCTCAGGGTCTTGACGGCGACTGCTGCAAACGGAGTCATTCGTTCTCTCCTCAGACGAGATTTGTGAGGTCGAGAATGGCGCGACGCTGTCAGACGCCGGTTGCGTCCGGGTCAGGTTTCTGTAACTAGCCGCGTGTCCAGAAACCGTCCGGGTCGAAATGCCGAATCGCCTCGAGCTCGGACTTTGTCGGCTCTGATGTTTCGCTTACATCGTCGGCGACCTTCAGTTCCCAGCCGGTGTTGCCTCGAACATCGCCAACGGTTTGACCTGGATGGAACGACGCGAGGTAGGCCTCGCCGCCGCCTTCGGGAAAACGCAGCACTCCCAGCGTGGTGATGATCGAAACGGGTCCCCCACCCAGCAGGCCGTTCCGCTTGCGCCAACCCGGGGTCCCGTCGCCATATCCCGGCGAGGTGATGAACGAGACGCGGTCGACCAGACGCCGACGCTCGTGGCTCATCAACGTCACCCAGCGCCGGCTCAGGATCGCGATGTCCGCCCCTCCCCCGCTCCCCGGCAGCTTCACGCTCGGCTTTCGCGGGTCGCCGACATAGGAGGTATTGAGGTTGCCGAAGCGATCGACCTCGGCGCCACCGATGAAGCCCAGGTCGACGTTGCCCTGCGCCATCAAGGCCATGGCGTTGGACATGCGCGTCGCCCACAGCGCGCCGGCGACGTTCGGCGGATCGCCCATGGTGCCGAGAAACCCGGAGGCCGGCTGGTCGCGCATGAGTCCCACCTCGAACAGGCCGCGCGCGGTGGGCGCGTGCGCGTTGCGCGCGACCGCATAAGCGAGGATCGGCAGCCGCATGCCGACGAAGACGAGGTCGCCGTCGCGGATCTCACGCGAGGCGACCGCGACCATCAATTCTTGCGGCGTGTAGCTACTCATGGCCAAAGTCGGCGGGGACCGAAGGCCGGTGGTGCGTGATCCGGATCGCTTCCAGGTCGACCCCCTTCATATAGGACGCGCGATCCGGCACCTCGAGCACCTGGTGTCGCAACCATTGCTCGAATCCCTCGACGGACCGCGACTGCTCCGCGTAGTCGCGGTAAGCGGCGTGGTCCCTTTTGAAGTGGCCCTGGACCGGGGACGGATGCGCGCCGCCCGGCTCGTGCACCACCGCGACCACCTTCGTTTCCGGAAACAGGATCCGGTTCGGGTCGCTCAGCGTCACGTCGGGGCCGACCAGCTCCTCGCAGCTCACGACCACGCGATCGGCCGCCAATCCTGCCTCCTCCGTGATGCCCAGCGGTCCCCACGCGTGCGCCCGACCGTGCTCATCGGCGCGCTGCACGTGAACGATGGCGATATCAGGCCGCACCGCCTTGACGTGGACGAGCCCGTCGCCGGTCGACAGATCGGGATTGGTGCGGAGGATGTCGCTGCCCAGCAGCGTCCGTGTGGGCAGGCTCGGCACGTTCCACGCCGCCGCCCACAACGCAAGCGAGATGGAGAAGTTGGAGTGGTCGCGCACTTCCAGGGGTACAGGGATGCGCTGCTCGGAGGCGCGGCGATAGCAGTGGCCGAGTCCTTCGGACACGTTGCCCACCCACGCGGCGGTCACGCGCCGCACGCAGCCCGCCCCGATGAGCTGGTCGAACAGCGAATCGGAGATCGGTCCGACAAGCTCGAGGTCGCGGCGACGCTGCCGGATCATCTCGTGCCCTGCTGCGAAAGGGATCAAAGCCTCGAGCCCCGTTCCCATCGCGACGGTTGCGCGATCGGGCACGAATCGTTCGACGGCTTGCGCCATCGACATGACTTTCGTCATGCCACTACTGAACGATCGACTCCATGTACGAGCGGTAGTTTCGCTCCAGCTCCGGCATCGAGTCGCCGCCGAACTTCTCGAGAAAGGCCTCGGCGAGCGTCAACGCGACCACCGCTTCACCGATGACCCCGGCGGCCGGCACCACGCACACGTCGCTGCGCTCGTAGTGGGCCTCGGTCTTTTCTTTGGTCTTGAGGTCGATCGACTGCATCGGTTTCTTCATCGTCGAGATTGGCTTGATCGCGACGCGCAGGTCGATCGACTCGCCGTTCGTCACGCCGCCCGTGATGCCACCAGCGCGATTCGTGAGGTGTCGAAAACGACCCTCCTCGTAATCGATCTGGTCGTGAAATTCGGAGCCGCGCCGCGCCGCACCCTGAAACCCCGCACCGAACTCCACGCCTTTGATCGCATTGATCGACATCACGGCTTGGGCCAGCTTGCCGTCTAGCTTGCGGTCCCAATGCACGTAGCTGCCGAGTCCCGGCGGAACGCCGCGGGCGACGATCCGAAAGGTGCCGCCGAGAGTGTCACCTGCCTCGGCCACCTCATCGATTGCGGCCACCATGCGCTTCGACGCGTCAGGGTCAGGGCAGCGGACAGGCGAAGCCTCGATGTCCTCGACGTCGAGAATGTCCGGATCGATCCCCTCGAACCCGATGTCGATCGTGCCGATGGACTGCGTGAAGCTCAGGACATTGATCCCGAAGTGACCCAGCAACTTCTTTGCGACCCCACCGGCGGCCACGCGTGTCGCCGTCTCACGCGCCGACGACCGCTCGAGCACGTTGCGGATGTCGGTGTGGCCGTACTTCAGGGCCCCCGCCAGGTCGGCGTGACCCGGCCGCAACCGCGTCACGACCTTGGGCTCGAAGCCCTCCTTGGCCGCCGTCATCTGGGCGGTCCAGTTCACGTGGTCCTTGTTCTCGAGCACCAGCGTGACGGGGCTGCCGATGGTGAAGCCGCCGCGCACGCCGCTGACGATTCGGGCGACGTCGGTCTCGATCTTCTGCCGGCCACCGCGCCCATGGCCGCCTTGCCTCCGGGCGAGGTCGCGACGAAGATCCTCTTCGGAGATCTCGAGACCGGAAGGCAAGCCTTCGATCACGACCGTGAGCTGGGGTCCGTGCGACTCCCCGGAAGTCAGCCACCTGAGCATGCAGGCGATCATAGAGTGACCGCCGTGACCGCCCAAACGATCGCCCCCACCCGGCCGGGGCCGTGAACGGCCCAGGCCGACCTCCCCAGCGAGTGGGGAGGTGAAATCCCTGGAGGTGGCGCTCATCGACGTTGGCGGGACGCTGTGGCCGAATTCCTGGCCGATCCGCAAGGCAGACGCCGCGGGCCGCCGCCTCCGGATCCGCGCCGCGATGCCAGGAATCGAGCCGGCGACCGTCGACGCGCTGGCAGATGACCTGATTGAAAGCAGCCGGCCGGGCGACGAGGCCCGCGCCATCTCGACCGAGAACAAGGTCTCGATCAACTCGCCGGCCGAGATGCTCATCACCGGGTGTCTCAGCCGCTGCGGACTGCCGGCTGATGCGGACACCATCCGGCGCATCCGGCGGGCCATGTCGATCCCGGTCTCCGACCGCATGAGGCCGCTGCCCGGCGCCGTCGAGCTGCTGGCCGAGATCCGCGACCTCGGCATGCGCAACGTGATCGCCAGCAACACCTACTGGCGTGACGCGGACAGCTACTGGGAGGACTTCCGCCTCCTCGGCATGGCGGAGCATGTCGACGGGATCATCACCTCCGTCGATGCGGGGCACCTGAAGCCCCATCCCGCGGTGTTCGAGATGGCGATGCGATGGGCCGACGTTCCGGCTGAGCGCTGCGTCGTGATTGGGAATCGCGAGGAGAACGACATCGAGCCCGCACTCGCTCTGGGGATGCTGACGATCCTCGTGTATCCCGACGATCCCAAACCGGCCGCGAGCCGGGCGCACGCGACCGCGCCGGACTTGTGGGCCTGCGCTCGCGCGATCAGGGAGATGGCCGGCTAGAACATCGATTCATTGGTGGAGGCCACCGTCACCACGCGTCGACGACTCCGCTCCGATCGGGCGGAGCAATGCGGATGACGGCGGCCCGACCGAGCAGTGTGATGTTCATCACCCGCTCCACCGCCCGGCGTTGCACGTTCCCCCCGTGGAGACGGAGCTCCACGAAAATGAGAACGCAGCGGAAACCGTGATCTACCCGCCAATTCGAAAAGGTCTTTGTATGCAAACGCTGTCTTTACACTGTCAAACAAGGACGTGAACCAATTGCATCGCGAAGCCTTGCGAGACGTCGAACGTGTGGTGCTCACGCTCGACGTCAATGGAGAGGCGCGACAGCTCTTGGTGCCCTCGCACAAGACGCTGCTCGAAGTGCTGCGCGAGGACATGCAGCTCACCGGCACCAAGCACGGATGCGAGCTCGGTGAATGTGGGACGTGCACGGTGCTGATCGACGGCAAGCCGCAATTGAGCTGTCTGCTGCTGCCGATTCAGCTTCAGGGCCGAGCGATCACGACGATCGAAGGGATGGCGAACGGTTCGGACCTGCATCCGCTCCAGGTCGCGTTTGCGGAGCTCGGCGCGGCGCAGTGCGGATACTGCACGCCGGGCATCCTGCTTGCCGCGAGGTCGCTGCTCGAGGAGAATCCGCGGCCGGCGCGAGATGAGATCCGTGAGGCCCTCGCGGGCAACCTGTGTCGATGCACCGGGTACACCAAGATCCTGCAGGCCGTGGAACTTGCTGCGGGGCGTATGAGATGAACGATCGCCCCCACCCTGCGGCTTGGCCGCAGACCTCCCCACATGGTGGGGAGGTGAAGCTCAACGTCGTCGGCAAACCCTTGCCCAAGGTCGACGCCGCGGCCAAGGTGACGGGACGTGCTCTCTACGCCGACGACATCGCGCTCCCGCGCACGCTGCACTGCAAGATCCTGCGCAGCCCGCATCCTCACGCGCGCATCCTCTCGATCGACACCTCGGCCGCCAAACGCATCCCGGGCGTGCTGGCCGTGATCACCGGCCTGGACCTGCCCATCAAGTTCGGGATCCTGCCGGTGACGCAGGACGAGCGCGCCCTGGAACACGAGAAGGTCCGCTACGTGGGCGACCCGATAGCGGCGGTCGCGGCGACCGAAGAGGAAATCGCCGCGGCCGCTTGCGACGCGATCGCGGTCGAATACGAGGTGCTCGAGCCGGTGATGTCGATCGAGGCCGCCCTCCAAACCCCGAAGGACGAGCGCATCCAGGACTACGGGGGCCCCAACAACGTCCACAAGTTCGTGGCGCTGGAGTTCGGTGACGTCGACGCTGGGTTCTCGCGAGCGGACCACGTTCGCGAAGACGTCTTCTTTTTCCAGGGCAACACGCACCTGCCGATGGAGCAGCACAGCGCGATCGCGACCTATGTCGACGGGAAGGTCACGCTCTGGTCGTCAACGCAGGTGGTGCATTACGTCCACCGCGCCTTGAGCAAGGTGCTCGAGCTTCCAATGAATCGAATCAGGGTGATCGGCGCCGCGCACGGTGGTGGATTCGGAGGCAAGACCGATCCGTTCGCGCACGAGATCATCGTGTGCAAGCTCTCCATGATCACGGGCCGTCCGGTCAAGTGCACGCTGACTCGCGAAGAGGTCTTCTACGCGCACCGCGGCCGGCATCCCGTGCTCATGTGGGTCCGCACTGGCGTGACCCGCGACGGCCGCATCACAGCCATGCACTTCCGGAGCGCACTCGACGGTGGCGCGTACGGCTCGTACGGCGTGGCTTCGACCTTCTACACCGGCGCGCTGCAGACCGTGACGTACGACATCCCCGCGTATCGGTTCGAGGGGTGCCGCGTGTTCACCAACAAGCCGCCGTGCGGGCCCAAGCGTGGCCACGGCACGCCCCAACCGAGATTCGCGCTCGAGCTGCACCTGGAAAAGATCGCCCACGATATCGGGCTCGACCCTGTGGAGCTGAAGCGGCGCAACTTCGTCCAGCCGAACACGCGGACCGTGAACTGGCTTCGGGTCACCTCATGCGGCCTCGAGGAGTGCACGGACCGAGTCATCGACGCATCGCGATTCCACGACCGCGAGAGGCGGCCGGGGCACGGCATGGGGTTTGCGATCTCCAGCTATCTCTCCGGTGCGGGCACCGCGATCTACTGGAACGACATGCCCCATTCCGAGGTCCAGATCAAGGTCGACCGCGGCGGCGTCACCGCGTACTGCGGAGCGATGGAAATCGGCCAGGGCTCCGATTCGGTGCTCGCGACCATCGTC
>Ga0209057_1001696_pt1 | contig 17515 bp, 15 predicted proteins | sample GraSoiAngelo_146_FD_185903 | JGI IMG/M metagenome (GOLD analysis project Ga0209057, IMG submission 185903) | Grasslands soil microbial communities from the Angelo Coastal Reserve, California, USA - 14_1009_05_30cm (SPAdes) (version 2) | ecosystem: Environmental > Terrestrial > Soil > Grasslands ... | reverse complement strand
CGATTGAGAATCCGCGCATGCGCATGCACCCTGGCGGTGGGCGGCTCCGGTCCAAAGCGGCCCATGAATTCTACCAGCACCAGCTGTTGCTTCCATCCCGTGGCGACCGTCGCGCCGCCGGCGTCGTGGAGCGCCCCCACTTTGCCCTAGTGGTAGACGACGCGTACGTCGTGCCAGCCCAGCCCGAGTGTGTATCCCCATCCCGTGCCCGAGAAATACGAAGGGTAGTCCTCGGAAACAGGCTCAATCGGGTCGCCCGTACCGTGCTCGAGCGCGTAGTTCGAAAGCCCCACTCCCGCCTCGACGAAGGCGCTCCCGTTCACGCGAGGGTAATACGCCAGCAACACCGTCCCGGTGCTCGTGGTAGGAAGCTTGCCCTGCCGCAGCCCGTTCAACCAGAAGTCGCCCTGGACCCCGAGCTGCACATGTGGATCGAGCGTTCCGCCAAAGCCCAGGTTGAACGTCCAGCCGCTGAGTCGCCGCCTGTTGCCGCACGTGTCGCAAGAGAAAACCGCCGACCCGTAGCCCAGGCCCAGCCCCATCCAACCGCCGTGGCGCGGGTCAACGTGTTGGCCGCGCGCGGGCGCGCCCGACGCGCACAGCATCACACTGACGAAGCAGAGTCGCGAAACGAGGGTCATGGTGATCCTCCCGGCGACGAATCAGTCGGGGAGGTCTCAAGCGGTTTTCAAGCGAGGGCTTGACCCGTCCGCGCCCACGCTGGGACCTTTCCTTTATGGTCTGGATGGGCTCCGCACGTTGGACCACGACCCAGGTCTGCATCGGCTTGCTGGCCGCGACGGCGGCGGCGTGCGGCTCGCGCGGCGCCGAGCGCACGCTCCTCGCCACGCGCATCCCCGTAGCCCGACTCGACTCCGTCCTCAAGACCGCCGACAGCGTACGCCTGCCGCTCGGCGCAGCGCGGATTCTCTCGGGCGTCGCCGCGGAGAGCGGGCTCGCCGCGCGCACCCCGCACGATACCATGACCGTTGGCGAAATCCTGACCTGGGCCCGGGCCGAACAGGTCCGCAAGAAACAGGTCGACGCGGCTGCGGCAACGGCCGAGCGCGCGCGCCAGGACAGCGTCCGCCAGCTGCTCGCGCCCCTGCTCGCCGTCTCGATCGTCAAGAAGATGTACCTGCCCAAGGACCCCGCGTCCGAGCAGTACGAGGACTACATCTCACTCGCCTTCGCATATCAGAACAAAGGCACCAAGGCGATGCGCGCCTTCCAGGGCGACGCCACATTCCTCGACACCTTCGGCGACTCGATCTACAGCGCGCACCTGAAGGTGGACATGGCGCTCGCGCCGGGGCAGACGCGGCGTGAACCCGCCCGCATCGTCCGCTTCAATCCGTTCCGCGTCGCCCATCAGCGGCTGCGGGATACGCCCCTCGAAAAAATGAAACTCGTTTGGGAGACCACGGACGTGGTGTTCGCCGACGGCACACGGCTCAGTCTCTCAGCCGACCGCACGGAACCATAGGCCCGAAGTGTGGCGGCGACGCCACACACGCGCGTCGTTACCCGCTATCGCTCTTGCGACTCTTAGCAAATTGTGCAGTTTGTGCAGCAATCGTGTCTTGGCCAGGAACCCACTTCCGAGGGCTGCCCATGACTGATCTGCCCGCGTCGGACGCTCAACTCGTCGAACGCATGGCCGCTGGTGACCGCCGCGCTCACGAACAGCTCGGCGAGCGCCACCGACTCTCCCTGTACGCGCGCGTGTACGCGCTACTCGCCGATGCCGCGGCGACCGAGGAGGTCCTGGCCGAGACGCTGGAGCGCGCCTGGCGTGCCGCCCGGCACTTCAATCCCGGCGCCGGCAGCGTGGCCGCGTGGCTTTCCGAGATCGCGCGCGACCTGGCGCAGCGCCGCCAGCGCCCCGTGATCTCTTGACCCCGGACTGTCAGCCTGCGCGGCCAGGGCGTATCTTGACGATACGTCCTGATGACCGCGCCTTGGCCGCACACGTTCCCGTCGCGCGCCGCAGAGCAGCTGCTCGGCGCGCCGCGCGAATTCCGCATCCCCCGCAGCGGGGATCGGGACCTGTGGTTCAGGGGGTGGAGCCTGGGTCACGCCGCTGGGCGTAGGGCCGCACCCGTCGGCACCAGTGGCATGGACATCGACATCTATCTCACGGTCGGCAAGCGGCTGGTGGCGCACGTGTGCCAGTGGTCCCTGCGCGAAGGCGGGGGGCTCGTGGAAGAGCACCGGGTAGCCGCCCTCGAATCCCCGACGGAAACGATCGACTGGCTCAAGCAGGACCACGCCGGCCGGCTCGGCTACCTCTCCAAGCGAGCCTGGGTGCAAGCGTGCGCCACCTGGCCCGGTTTGCGGAGCGAGGCCGAAGAGCGCGTGGAGTGACTGTCGCGTCCACGCTTCTCCCCGCGCACCACAATTCTTGGTTCATGTTGGATCGTCGCAGCACCGGGGGCTCCACAGCCTTCCGGCAACGTCCTGCCGGATAAGCAGTTACACAATGAACTCCGGCCGCACGACTCGTGCGAAGGCAAGGCTCGACCCGAGCCCGTCCCGAGGCCTTGCCCATGCGCGCACGCTGTACCCTCGCCCGTGGCGCCCTGATCGGCGTCGCGAGCGCCTTGCTCCTCGCCACCTGTCGCGAGGACAACCCACCGCTGGCGCCGCTCGCACCCCCTGCGACCGCCGGTCCAAGTTTCGCCACTATCACGAACGGGCAGGTGCTGGTCGGAGCGGGCGACATCGCCCGCTGCAACAGCAACGCTGACGAAGCTACGGCGAAGCTGCTCGACGCAATTCCCGGAACGGTGTTCGCGGACGGGGACCTCGCCTACGACAACGGCGCGAGCGATAAGTTCAAGAACTGCTACAACCCGAGCTGGGGTCGTCATAAGGCGCGCACCCGCCCGACGCCGGGTGAGATCGAGTACAAGACGAGCGGCGCGTCCGCGTATTTCAATTATTTCGGGGCCGCGGCGGGGACGTCCGGGCAGGGCTACTACAGTTACGACCTGGGCGATTGGCACGTCGTGGTGCTGAACAGCGAGAGGGCGACGAGCGCCGGTTCAACCCAGGAGCAGTGGCTCCGTGCCGATCTCGCAGCCAGCTCGCGACGCTGCACCCTGGCCTACTGGCACAGCCCCCGCTTTTTCTCGGGCAGCGCCCCCGGCGGAAACACTGCCGTCCGGCCGTTGTGGGACGACCTCTACGCGGCCGGCGCGGAGATCGTGATCAACGCGCACTTTCAGAACTACGAGCGGTTCGCGCCCCAGACCCCGGACGGCACGGCGGACACGGCGTTGGGGATCCGGGAATTCGTCGTGGGCACGGGCGGAGCCGGCCACACTTCCTTCGGATCGGTCTCCCCCAACAGCGAGGTCCGCAACAGCTCGACGTACGGCGTGCTCAAGCTCACGCTCAGTGCCGACGGCTCCAATGCATACACGTGGGAATTCATCCCCATCGCGGGCTCGAGCTTCACTGACTCGGGCTCGGGGAGCTGCCACGATACGGCTCCGCCTCCGCCGCCTCCGCCGCCCCCGCCGCCTCCGCCACCGCCCCCGCCGGGAGGCGTGGTGCTCGTGGGCGCGGGCGACATCGCCAACTGCAGCTCGACCGGCGACGAAGCCACGGCCACGCTGCTGGATGGGATACAGGGAACGGTGTACACGTCCGGTGACAACGTCTATCCCGACGGCTCGTCCAGCGACTTCACGAACTGCTACAACCCGACCTGGGGTCGCCACAAGGCGCGTACCCGTCCCACGCCCGGGATTCACGACTACAACACCTCCGGGGCTTCCGCCTATTTCAGCTACTTCGGCAGCGCGGCCGGGACGGCGGGGAAGGGCTATTACAGCTACGACCTCGGCGCCTGGCACGTGGTGGCGCTCAACTCGCAGATCGATATCAGCGCCACATCGACGCAGCTCCAGTGGCTGAAGAACGACCTCGCCGCGGCGTCGGGCCGCTGCATTGTCGCCTACTTCTATCGACCGCGCTTCAGCTCGGGCACGACCCACGGCGGCACGACCGCGGTGCAGGCCGCGTGGCAGGTGTTGTACGACGCCCACGCGGAGCTGGTACTGAACGGGCACGAGCACAACTACGAACGCTTCGCTCCGCAAACCCCGACCGGCGCCGCGGACCCGCAGTCGGGCATTCGCGAGTTCGTGGTTGGCACGGGCGGGAGCGAGTCAGGCTATCCGTTCGGAACCCCCGCGGCGAACAGCGAAGTCCGCAACAACACGACGTTCGGCGTGTTGCAGCTCACGCTCGATTCCGCGTCGTACTCATGGAAGTTTGTGCCCGTCGCCGGCAAGACGTTCACCGATGCCGGCACCGCCCCGTGCCACGCCGGCCACGGCGCGCCCACCCCGCCGCCCCCGAACCAGGCGCCGACGGCGCGGCCGGGCGGGCCGTACGCCGGTGCGGCCGGCGACACCATTCATTTCAACGGCAGCGCGTCGTCGGACCCTGACGGCAACACGCCGCTCACCTACGCCTGGACGTTCGGCGACGGCGCGAGCGGCAGCGGCGCGACGCCGACGCACGTGTACGCGGCCACCGGCACGTTCACGGTGACGCTCGTCGTGACCGACAGCCGCGGCGCGGCAAGCAGCCCGGCGACGACCACGGCCACCATCGGCTCGACGCCCAACCAGTCGCCGGTGGCTCGGCCCGGCGGGCCGTACTCCGGCGTGGCGGGCAGCACGGTGCAGTTCGACGGCAGCGCCTCGTCCGATCCGGACGGCAACACGCCGCTCACCTACGCCTGGACGTTCGGCGACGGCGCGAGCGGCACCGGCGCGACGCCGGCCCACAGCTACGCGGCGGCGGGGACGTATTCGGTCAGCCTGGTCGTGACGGACAGTCGCGGCGCGTCGAGTGCGCCGGGTACTACCTCGGCCACGATCGCACTGGCTCCGCCTCCGCCGCCCACCGATTCGGCGGTCACCCTGATCGTCGCGGGCAACATCGCCAGCTGCGGCAGCACGCGCGATGAGCTCACCGCGCAACTGCTGGACACGATCCCGGGGACCGTATTGACGCTGGGCGACGCCGTGGTTCCGGACGCGAGCGCCTACACCACCTGCTACGACCCGTCGTGGGGCAGGCAGAAGGCACGCTCGTACAACACGCTGGGCAATCACGACTACTACAACGGCCACGTGAGTGGCGTGTGGGACTACTGGGGCGACCGCGCCGGCCCGCGTAACCTCGGCTATTACAGTTTCGACGTCGGCGCGTGGCACATCATCGTGCTCAACTCGAACGGGAGCTTCGTGCCCGACGGCGCCGGCTCGGCGCAGGACGTATGGCTCCAGAACGACCTCGCGGCCAACAGCAAGAAGTGCACGCTCGCCACGTTCCACCAGCCGCGGTTCTTCTCGTCGGATACGCCCGGCTGGACCAGCGACGACGGGGTGAAAAATTTCTGGACCCGCCTCTATGCGGCAGGCGTCGATCTCGTCCTGAACGGCCAGCAACACCAGTACGAGCGGCTCGCGCCGATGACGCCCGACGGCGTCGTGGACAACGTGCAAGGGATCCGCTCCATCGACGTGGGGACGGGCGGCGAGAGTACGGCGCTGCCCGTGGCGATTCATCCCAATAGCGAGGTGATCTCGGACGCGTTCGGGGTCTTGAGGGTCACCCTGTTCGCCGATCATTACACGTGGCAGTTCGTCCCAATGCAGGGCGAGCGCTTCAGCGATCAGGGCTCGGGGACATGTCACTGAGGCTCACCCGAGCCGCCGTTCTTTGCATCTTGGTCGCCTGCGTCGAAGACGACCATCGTGCCCCCTCCTCCCCGCTCGGGCCGGCGGCGCAGAGCGCCGCGACGCCCGCGGGCGCGGTGACGCTGGTGGGCGCGGGCAACATCGCCCGCTGCGAGCGCACGGACGACGAGGCGACGGCTGCCTTGCTCGATTCCATCCCGGGCACGGTGTTCGCGCTGGGCGACAACGCCATGCCCGGCGGCACGCCCACAAAGTACCGGAACTGCTACGGGCCGAGCTGGGGACGGCACCTGTCCCGCACGCGTCCGGTCCCCGGCAACCATGAGTACGACTCGAGCGCCACCGCCGCGGGGTATTTCGGCTACTTCGGCGCGGCAGCGGGCGACCCCGCCAACGGGTATTACAGCTACGACCTGGGCGCCTGGCACATCATCGTGCTGAACAGCGCGAGTGCCTTTGTCGCGACCAGCGCCGGTTCGCCCCAGGAGCAATGGCTCAAGGCCGACCTGGCCGCCACCACGCAGCACTGCATGCTCGCTATGTGGCACCGGCCGCGGTTCTACTCCAACACCGACACCGTTTTCTACCCGACCGACGCGGTCAAGCCGTTCTGGAACGACCTGTACGCCGCGGGCGCGGACCTGATTCTCAACGCCCACTCCCGTGACTACGAGCGCTTCGCGCCGCAGACCCCGGACGGGGCCGCGGACTCGGCACGTGGGATCCGCGAGATCATCATCGGAACGGGTGGGGAGGGGCTCGACGAGCCGAACACCAATCGCATCGCGAACAGCGAGGTGAACATCAGTCAGGTGTACGGTGTGCTGCAGCTGACGCTGGCCGATGGCTCGTATACCTGGCGGTTCGTTCCCGTCGCGGGCCAGACCGCGAGCGATGCGGGCAGCGCTGCCTGTCACCACGCCCCGGCTCCGCCCCCGCCCTCTAATCAACCTCCGGTGGCGAGCCCCGCCGGCCCGTACGCGAGCGGCGTGGGCGACACGGTGCATTTCGACGGGAGCACGTCCTTCGATCCGGACAGCAACACGCCGCTCACGTACACGTGGAGCTTCGGCGACGGCAGCACCGGTACGGGGCCGACCCCGGTACATGCCTACACCGCGGCGGGCACCGACACGGTAACCCTCGTGGTAACCGACGCCGCAGGCGCGCCGAGCGCGCCCGCGAAGACCACCGCCACGATCACCGCCGGCAACCGGCCCCCCGTAGCCCAGCCGGGCGGGCCCTACGCGGCTGCGACCGGGGATACGGTCCACTTCGACGGCAGCAAGTCGTTCGACCCCGACAGCAATACGCCCCTCACGTACGCCTGGAGCTTCGGCGATGGGGGCAACGGCAGCGGCGTCAAACCGGCGCACGTCTATGCAGCGGCGGGAAGTGATACCGTGACGCTCATCGTGACCGACGCGAGGGGTAGCTCCAGCGCGCCCGCCCGGACCACCGCGACGATCAGCGCCAACCAACCGCCGGTCGCCGTGGCGGGAGGCCCCTACTCGGGGGCGGGGGCCAACACGATCCGCTTCGACGGCAGTGGCTCGTACGATCCGGACAACAACCTCCCGCTCTCCTACACGTGGACGTTCGGCGATGGCGGCACCGACGCCGGTGCCACACCTACGCACGTGTACGTCGCAGCCGGTACGTATTCGGTCACGCTGAGGGTGACGGACGCGAAGGGAGCCCCGAGTCAGCCGTCGACCACCACTGCGAGCATCACCGCTGGAGCCGACACCGCCGTGGTCCTCATCGTGGCCGGCAACATCGCGAGCTGCGGAGAGGCGCAGCGCAACACCGCGATGGCGAACCTGGTGGCCGGCATCCCGGGAACGGTGGTGACCCTGGGCGACGACGTCTTCCCTGACGCCGGCTACTATCTGCAGTGCTACGACCCCACCTGGGGTCAGCTCAAGTCACGCAGCTACTCCACGCTCGGGAACCACGACTATTACAACGGCAACGTGAACGGTGTCTGGGACTACTGGGGCGACCGGGCCGGCCCACGTGGCCTGGGATACTACAGCTTCGACGTGGGCGCCTGGCACATCATCGTGCTGAATTCGAACGTGAGTTACGTCCCGAGCAGCGTCGGCTCCGCGCAGGATACCTGGCTCGAGCACGATCTGGCCGCGGACACCAAGAAGTGCACGTTGGCCGCGTTCCATCAGCCGCGGTTCTTCTCGTCGGACACGCCGGGTTGGACCACCGATGGCTCGGTCGAGCCGTTCTGGAATCGCCTCTATGCGGCGAACGCGGACCTCGTCCTGAACGGCCAGCAGCACCAATACGAACGGCTCGCGCCCATGACGCCGGACGGTGCGCTGGACCAGGTGCGCGGCATCCGCTCGATCGACGTCGGCACCGGCGGCGAAAGCACCGCCTTGCCCGTCGCCATCCATCCCAACAGCGAGGTGATCTCGGACGCCTTTGGGGTGCTCAAGCTCACGCTGTACGCGGATCGGTACACCTGGGAGTTCGTGCCCATGCCCGGAGAGACGTTCAGCGACCAGGGCTCGGGCACGTGCCACTGACTGGTTGACGGCGCAACGCCCGCGCATCAGCGTTTGGTCGTCTTTGGGGTGAGGGTGAGGATGCCGACGGCATTCCAGTGGGCCCGTCTCAAGGCGGACGTGAAGTCTCCGCTGCGCCGGGGCGCCTGGTACCGCATCCTCACGCTCACCCCCACCGACGCCATCCTGGACGTGCGGGGCAAGCCGGTGAGCGTGCGCCGCGGCGATCTGCAGTTGTCACCCACGCCCGCGCTGCGCTGGTCGGTCGTGACCAGTCCCAAGAACTCGCCGCGCTTCCCCACCTCGTGGGGACCGCGCTACGCCGTCTGCCCCAACTGTCGCGAACGGGCTCGCCTCGTGGGCGAGCCAGCGGGCATGCGCTGCCACCGCTGCAACGGGTTTTTCGAGATCGCCTGGAACGACCGGGACCGCGCCGCCGGGTGAAGGGACCGCTACGGCGCGAGGATATTGAAGGAATTGGAGGACGCGCCGGTCGCTCCCGACGCGCTGGCCCCCAGCACATAGCCCGTCCCGGCCTTATCGATGCTGAGATCGCCGAACTGCGCGACGCCGTTCACGGGCGCCACGCTGGTCGTGCCGGACAGGTTCCCGCCCACCGGATTGACGGCGATCGTGATCGTGATGGCCGCCGTGAAGCCCGTGTCGACGTTGCCGACGGAGTCGCGGACGACCACCTGAATCGGCGGCGTGATGATGTTGCCATCCGTCGCGTTCGTCGGCTCCACCGTGAAGCTGAGCGCGTCCGCGCCGGTACCGCCGCCGCTGCCCCCGATCGGGATCCCGCTGTTTTTCCCGCCGAGGCCCAGGGGTCCACCCGGACCCGCGTCGCAGGCATTCAGCACGCAGGCGAGCGGCACCAGCAACCAGGCTGTGTGGCGCAAATGCAAGTACATATTCAAGAGACGCATGGTCACGCTCCCGCGTTGCGGACCACATAGAATGTCCCGTACGCCGCCAGCCCCCGGGCCACCCCTTTGTCCACCTCTCCCGCAATGTACACGGCGAGCTTGCCCGCGTGCCCGTCGAGCGCGGCAGCGCCCCCCGGCTCATCGCCGGGCTTGAGGCCCCGATAGCGATCGACCAGGCCGGCGCCCATCGCTTCGAGCACCCACGGCTTCATCTCGACGGTGGCCTTGGTGACGATCACACCGCGCACGGCGCCCTGCGGCGTGAACCCGACGGCTACTTCGATCGGGCCATGGGGCGTATCGACGCGAACGAACGTCAAGGCGCCCACGATGGTCGCGCCCGCCCTGCCGCTGAAAAAAGTCAACACCCCGTCTTCCGGACTCCAGTCGACGAGCTCGTGGAGGCGGTGCGCGTCCGGATCGCTCAGGTGCACGTCGCGCGCGAAGTAGGAGTCGGCGCCGGGGAGCAGGGTCTGCACGGCGTCGGGCCGCTTCACGAGGACCACGACGGGGGTGATATGGAGGACGGCGGCGATCGCCGCCCCGCGTAACAGCAGATTCATCGGTCGACTCCTCTCCTGCGAAGCCACATGTGGTGGATAGCCAGTGCGGTGACGGCGAGATAACCCACGCCCATGGCCCATCCTCCGATCAACGTGACGGCGGCGAAGCGGCCCGAGACGAACTTGGTGAGCCACATGCCCGCGAAGTCGAGCCATGGGGCCGCGAACAGCAGGGTGATGAGGGCGAGCGCCCACCCCTGGGAGAGCGACAGTCCCGCCACCACGAGCGACAGCGCGGCCGCGATGACGCCGTACATCGGGACATGCACGTGCGTGTCCTGTATCAGCAGGTTGGTGTCGACCTCGTGCACCTCGGGTTTCGCGAAATCGGCCATGGACATGGGGTGCTCCATGACCATGGTCGTCTCGGGCGGCATCGACATCGACATCTCGGGTCCGGCGTACGTGGCCGCCACGCGCCCGGGCGTGAAGCCCGCGTACAGCGAGACCATCAGTGCCCCGAACACGTATGAGACGCCGAGCGTCGCGAGCAGACACGTGACCAACCACTTGATGCGAAGGTCGGCGCGTGCGAGGTCGTAGAGCATGACGCTTCCTCCGCTAGAAGACGTACACCAGCTCGAGCACGCCCTTCGTATCCGAGCCTTGGAGCGCCCCGGCGGCGTCGGGAAAGAACGGCTGCGACGACCAATCCGCGCGGACGGCCGCTCGCAGGGCGATCTGCGGCAGGTGAAAGCGCGTGTGCTCGATGTTACTGAAGATCCCTTCGCGCGCGCTGCTCGAGTGCCACATCGGGCCCACGGTCACGGACCGCAGGATCTGCGGCGTGCCGGTGAGCAGGCCGTCCCTGTCTTCCACCTGATCGTAGCGCGCCGTGAAGCCGAGGTTGCGGGCGAGCCGCAGGAATCCGGTGACGGCCGCGCCGCGCCACGTCGGATTGGTGCCGCCCGCCTGCTCGCGGCCCAGGTTCACCTCGGCGCCGACGATCAGGCGGCCGCGGTCGATGGTGACGTCGCCCGAGAGCAGCGAGCGCTGGTTCGCGTCGGTGGAGTCGCGCTCAGGCCCGTACACGCCCGTGACCCCGACCGTGACCCAGGGGAGCGGGATGACCTGAGCCCGCAGCAGCGCGGTCTTGCCCCGATTGTTGTCCACCGCCGCGTCCCAGCCATTGGCCGCCACCGCCCAGACCTCGGCCCGCGGCGACGCGGTGTAGTGCAGCTGCACGCCGGTCAGCTTGCCTGGTCGAGCGAAGTCGAAGTTGAACGAATTGGTGGCGATCAAGTTGAGGGGCTCGTCGTCCCGCTCGAAGCCGATGGGGGCGTCGAACCGGCCGAACGCCAGGGTCCACCGGTTCGCCCGTTGCGGAGTCCAGCTGACCAGCAGGTTGTCGATCTCGGTCGACGTTTCCGTGCCCTCCAGTGCCGTCGTCAGCTGGGCGAACAGGTACACGTCTCCCACGGGCTTGAACAGACTGATGACGATCTTGCCGGCGCTGAAGCTGTTGCTGCGCGCCAGCCGGTCGTAGTCCGCTCGCCCCACGGCGAAGCCGGTCACGCTCACGGGCTGGGGCTCTTCGAACGTCACTGCGCGCTCCTGCGCGGCGGCGGGCGCCGCGACGCAGCACAGCAGGGCGCACCACGGCGCTCTGCGCATTACGTATCTCCTCCGGTTGTAGGTGGCTAACCGATCAGGTCAGCCGAGTGCGATCGGAGGGGGAGGAACCGGGGGAAAAGCTGGGGACTGGGGACCGGGGACTGGGGACTGGGGCGATGGTGCGGCAACCGGCGGCAGGATGCTCAACGGGGGCGCCAGCGGCGTGGGAACGGCCGTCGAGACCGCGAGATCGAGCCCGCCCGTCATCTGGTCGCAAAAACACGGGCCGTCCGCCGGGGACGACGCGCGCTGGCTCGTCAGGTGGTGCATAGCGTGGTGGCGGCAGGCGAGCACCTGCCGGACGGTATCGCCGCCCGGGCCGGCCGCAAGCCAGCACATGGCCGCCAACGTGAACAAGACGACTCGCGGAGCGCCGCGCATCGGGCTAAGTGTACGGCCGTCGTTTCCGCTGGCGCAACCCCCGCCGGGGCGTGTAGACTGCACGCTTCGCGGGGAGCGTGGGGAGATGAGCGAGCGGATCGACTTCCGGGACGGACGCTGGGTGGTGCCGGACCACCCCATCATTCCATTCATCGAGGGAGACGGAACGGGACCCGACATCTGGCGCGCGGCGCGCCGGGTGTTCGACGCGGCGATCGCCAAGGCCGGCCGGGGCAAGCGGAGCGTCGAGTGGCTGGAAGTGCTCGCCGGGGAGAAGGCGTTCAAGCAAGCAGGCAACTGGCTGCCCGACGCCACGCTCGACAGCATCCGGGCGCACCGCGTCGCCATCAAGGGTCCGCTCACCACCCCGGTGGGCGGCGGCATCCGGTCGCTCAACGTCACCCTGCGCCAGGTGCTCGACCTGTACGCCTGCATCCGTCCGGTGCGCTACTTCGAAGGCGTGCCGAGCCCGATGCGCGAGCCGCAGCGCCTCGACGTCGTGATCTTTCGCGAGAACATCGAGGACGTGTACTCCGGCGTGGAATACCGCGCCGGCAGCGGGGAAGCCGATGCCGTGATCGGCTTTCTGACAGAGCGGTTCGGCGCCAAGATCCGGCCCGGCAGCGCGATCGGCATCAAGCCGATGTCGCAGTTCGGCTCGCAGCGCCTCGTGGCGAAGGCGATCCAGTACGCGCTCCGTACCGGCCGCCGCTCGGTGACGCTTGTGCACAAGGGCAACATCATGAAGTTCACCGAGGGCGGGTTCCGGGAGTGGGGGTACGAGATCGCGAAACAGCGATTCGGCGACAAGACGATCCCCGAGTCGGACGCGGGACGGGGGACGGGGGACGGGGGACGGGTGATCATCAAGGACCGCATTACCGATGCGATGTTCGCCCAGCTGGTGCTGCGCCCCGACGAGTACTCGGTGATCGCGGCGCCCAACCTGAACGGCGACTTGTTGTCCGACGCGGCGGCCGCGCAGGTGGGCGGCCTGGGGCTCGCGCCCGGCGGCAACGTGGGCGACGGCTACGCCGTCTTCGAGGCGACGCACGGCACCGCGCCCAAGTACGCCGGGCAGGACAAGGTGAACCCCGGGAGCGTGATCCTCTCGGGGGCCATGATGTTCGAGGAGCTCGGCTGGACCGATGTGGCGGAGGCGATCGTGCGGGGGCTCGGCGGCGCGATCCGGTCGCGCCGGGTCACGTACGACCTCGCCCGGCAGATGTCCGGCGCCACGGAGGTCTCGACCTCGCGATTCGCCGAAGGCATTATCGAGCATGTCTAAGATGACCGGCACGACGCTCACGGCGCCGCTCGCCCAGGTCGAGACGCCGCTGCTCGCCGTCGCCCTGGCGCAGGGCGGAGCGGTCCCGGCGTCGCTCGCGGAGTTCGACCGCGCAGCGGGCGGGATCGTCGCGCGCGCGATGATTAGCGGCGACTTCAAGGGCAAGCGCGATGAAACCGCGCTGCTTTATCCGGGCGGCGCCAAGCCGCAGCGCGTCCTGCTGGTGGGATTGGGAAAGGCGGGGGACGTGACGCGCAACGGCATTCGACGGGCGGCCGCGGTCGCCGCGAAGCGCGCGCGCGCGCTGGACGCGACGCACTTCGCGTTCGCGATCGCGGCCGACGCGCGCAACGGCATCGCCGCGGGCGACTTGGGACAGGTCGTGGTCGAGGGAGCGGCGCAGGGCGCCTGGGCTTTTACCGAGCTCAAGGCCGCGCCCGACGAGCCCAAGGCCGAGGTCGAGGCGGTCGCGATCGCGTGCGACGCGAAAGAGGTGAAGGCGGTCGGCGCCGGCGAGCGACTGGGCGAAGCCATCGCCGCCGGACATTTCCTGACGCGCTACTTGCAGATGCTCCCCGGCAACGTATGCACGCCCGCCTACCTCGCCGACCGGGCCCAGCAGCTCGCCGACCAGCACGGGTTCACATGCAGCGTGCTGGACCGCGCCCAGATGCGCCAGGAAAACATGGGCGCGCTGCTGGCGGTGGCGCAGGGCAGCCAGCAGGAGCCGCGGTTCATCGTGCTCGAGTATCGCGGCGCGGGAGCGGGGGAGGCCCCAGTGGCACTGGTCGGGAAGGGCGTCACCTTCGACTCGGGCGGCATCTCGATCAAGCCGTCTCAGAACATGGAAGACATGAAGTTCGACATGTCGGGCGCGGCGGCCGTGCTCGGCACGTTCGAGGCGCTGGGGCGGCTCGAGCCGCGGCTCAACGTGGTCGGCGTCATCCCGTCGACCGAGAACCTCCCCTCCGGGACGGCGGTCAAGCCCGGCGACGTGGTGAAGAGTCACCTGGGGAAGACGATCGAGATCATCAACACCGATGCCGAGGGTCGGCTAATCCTGTGCGACGCCCTGTCGTACGTGCGGCGGTTCAAGCCGGCGGCCGTGATCGACATCGCCACGCTCACGGGCGCGGTGGTCGTCGCGCTGGGCCAGGTCGCGATCGGCATGATGGGGAACGACGAGGCCCTGCTCGCCGAAGTGCGCGAGGCCGGCGAGCGCGCGGGCGAGCGCTGCTGGCCGCTGCCGTTGTGGGACGAGTATCGCGACCTGCTCAAGTCGGACATCGCGGACATGAAGAACTCGGGAGGCCGGGGGGCCGGGTCCATCGCGGGTGGTTGGTTCCTGCGCGAATTCGCGGAGAGCTTCCCCTGGGTGCACCTCGACATCGCCGGAACGGCCTACACCGAGGGCGAGGGGCCGCATCAGGTCAAGGGTCCCACGGCGGTCGGTGTGCGGCTCTTCACCGAGTTCATCCTCAAGCGCGCGGGGGCGTGACCCGCGGCCTGGGCTGCGCGGCCGTTCTGCTCTCGCTCGCGGGCGCGGCGGCGGCACAAGTCGACACCACGGCGCGGCGCGACACCACGGCGCGGCGCGACACCACCGCCCGCGATTCCACCGCCCGCCGCGACAGCACGAAGGCCGACACCGTCCCTCACTATCTCCCGGTGTTTCCCCAGCCGATTCCTCCCGGCCCCGCCCCTCGCGGCACGCGCTACAGCTTCACCGCCGACTCGTTCGCCCTCTCGAACGTCCAGACGCTGTCCGATCTGCTGGCCCACATTCCCGGCGTGTACGTGGCGCGGGGTGGGATCTACGGCGCGGCGGAGCCGGTGCTGTACGGCGGGCGCGGGCCGGCGGGGCTCGAGCTCTATTGGGACGGCGTTTCCTATCTCCCGCTGGGGCGCGATTCCTTGTATCTCGACCCCGCCCGTATCTCGCTCGCGCCGCTCGAGCGCGTGGACGTCGTGGTGCTCCCGGCCTCGCTCCGCGTGTACCTCGTCACGGTGCGCCAGCGCTCCACGGCGACCGCGTCCCAGGTGGGCGTCGCGAGCGGCGAGGTGAGCACGGCGAACTACCGGGGCGCCTACCTGCGCCGCTGGCGCTCGGGGTTGGGCCTCTCCCTGGTCGCCGACTACAACAACAACGACGGCATCTCCGGCTCCTCCAACACCCCGTTCAACTCCGTCGACCTGTGGCTCAAGGCGGAGTACCTGCCCAACCCCCACCTGGGGGCGCAGTACCAGGTCCTGAGCTCGACCTGGCACCGCAGCGCCGGGACCGCCATTGCCGACTGGCACCGCCAGCGGCGCGACGGGATCGTGCGCCTGTTCGCCGCAACGCGCGACGACGGGTTGGGCTTGCAGGCGCAGGCGAGCTTCGCGACGGCGAGCACCAGCGGCGACACGGCCGTCTTCGACCGCCGCCTGTCCCAGGGGAGCCTCGAGCTGTCGAGCGCCTGGCCGCGCGCGCACCTGGGCCTCGCCTTCCGGACCCAGGACGAGGCGCGGCCGTGGCAGCTCGAGGGGAGCGCCGGGTGGAATCCGCTCCCGGAGCTCACCCTGTGGAGCGACGCGCGCCGCGCCCGCTACAGCCGGGGGCGCACCGGCGACCGCGCCCACCTCGCGGCGGGGCTCACGCTCCCGGCCGGGGTTTCCGTGCACGCTGATGTCGCGTGGGCCAAGGACCTCCAGGCCGCCGTCGATACCGCCGACACGCTGCAACGCACGCTCGACGTCGCCGGGGCAGTGCAATGGGATCGGGACTGGATCGGCGTCGAAGTTGGCCAGACGCGACGCGATGCGTTCGCGCCGATCGGCGTTCCCGTGGGCCTGGGGGCCGTCGCCCGATTCGGGCCCGCGCAACGCACCCGCTATTTCACGACGCGTGGCGTGGTGCGCCTGCTGCCCGGACTGGAGCTCGCCGGCTGGTACTTCGACCCGATCGTGCGGGGCGGGGACGACTTCGAGCCGCCGTATCACACGCGCGTGTCGCTCACGTTCTATTCGCGGTTCTGGCGGGTGTACCGGAGCGGGATCTTCGCGCTGCGGGTCGAGGCCGCGTCGGAGTCGTGGAGCCGGGGCGTGGCGGGGCTCGACTCGAGCGGCGCGCCGCTGGCACTTCCCGGCAGGACGTTCGGGGAGCTGAATGTCCAGATCCGCATCGCGGGCGTAACCATCTTCTGGATCGAGCGCAACGCGACGCTCGCGACCGGGAGCTACGTGCCCGGGCTCGACTACCCGCGCCACTATCAGTTTTACGGGGTGCGATGGCTGTTCACGAATTGAAAACCGGCTAGCTTTAGAGTCTGTGCCGCGGAGCATGACGGGTTTCGGCTCGGCCGAAGGCAGCGTCCTCGGCGGGCGGCTCTCCATCGAGATCCGCTCCGTGAACCACCGCTACTTCAACCCGCAGCTGAAGCTGCCGTTCGAGCTGGCGGGCACGGAGAGCCAGCTGCGCGAGCGGCTGCGCCGCCTGCTCGAGCGCGGTCACGTGACGCTCTCGGCGCGCTGGAGCGAGCCGCCGGCGACGGAGTCCGCGGTCACAGTCGATTTGGCCCGAGCGCGTCAGGTGCTGGCGGCGGCGCGGGAGCTCAAGAAGCAGCTCAAGCTCAAGGGCGAGGTGGACCTGGCTTTTGTGGCGCGGCATCCCGACGTCCTGGCGCTGGAGCGCGACGGCGCGGCGGCCGAGTGGAGCGAGGTGGAGCCGATCGTCGAGCGCGCGGCACAGCAGCTGGTCGCCATGCGGGCGCGCGAGGGCGCGACGCTGGCGACGGAGCTCGGGGGTCGGCTGGACGCGCTCGCCGAGGGCGCCCGCGCGGTGGAGCGCCGGGCGCCCGAGCGCCTCGCCGCCGAGCTCGCCCGCTTGAAGAAGGCCGTGGGGGAGCTGGCGGCCGGGGTGCCGGTGGACGAGGCGCGTCTCGCGGTCGAGGTCGCGCTGCTCGCCGACCGGGTCGATATCACGGAGGAACTGGTGCGGCTGCGGAGCCACCTCGCGGCGTGCCGCGAGGCGCTGGCGGGCGACGGAGCGGTGGGGAAGCAGCTCGGGTTCCTGGCGCAGGAGCTCTTGCGCGAGGTGAACACGATCGGATCCAAGGCGAACGACGCGGTGATCGCCCAGACGGTCATCGCGATGAAAGGCGAGCTCGAGAAGTTCCGAGAGCAGCTCGAGAACCTGGAGTGACGCCGGCGCCGCGCGTCGTGGTCCTCGCCGCCCCTTCCGGCGGCGGCAAGACGACCATTGCGCGGGAGCTCGTAACCCGGCACCCCGATCTCTTCGGGTACTCGGTGTCGGCGACCACGCGCAAGGCACGACCCGGCGAGCGGGACGGCGCGGCGTACCACTTCCTGACGCGGGACGAGTTCCTGCGACGGCGGGACGCGGGCGAGTTCCTCGAGTGGGCGCCGTACGCGGGCGAGCTGTACGGCACGCTGCGGAGCGAGGTCGAGCGCGTGCTGGCGAGCGAGCAACACGTGGTGCTGGATGTGGAAG
>Ga0209057_1001689_pt1 | contig 17571 bp, 15 predicted proteins | sample GraSoiAngelo_146_FD_185903 | JGI IMG/M metagenome (GOLD analysis project Ga0209057, IMG submission 185903) | Grasslands soil microbial communities from the Angelo Coastal Reserve, California, USA - 14_1009_05_30cm (SPAdes) (version 2) | ecosystem: Environmental > Terrestrial > Soil > Grasslands ... | reverse complement strand
GCGAATCGGCGGTTGCTTTCCAGAGCGCGCCCGAGACAAAGACTAGACCTTCGGGTGCCAGCTCCTCGCGCGCCTCGCCCACGGCGCCGACGATGCTGTCGCCGCCGACAAAGGCGGGCTGCCTGCGCGCGGCGAGCACTTTGCGGATGAAGAACGCGAAGAAACCCAGCGTGATCGCCGCCACCGCGATCGAGACGATCGGGTTGACACCCAGGCCGATGGGCCCCGTGTTGATCAGGAACGCCATGCCCAGCAGCAAGGCGAAGACACCCCCGACGCTGAGAAAGCCGTGCGTCGGCGCCTTGAGGTCGGCGATGAAGAGCACGAGCGCCAGCAGCATCAGCAGCGCACCCGCGATGTTGACCGGAAGGTTGGCGAGCGAGACGATGGCCAGGATCGCAGCGAGACCGCCCACGACGCCCGGCAGGATGAGGCCGGGATTCGAAAGCTCGGTGATGATGCCATAGCCGGCGACGATGATCAGCAGTGCCGCGATCGTCGGATCGATCAGCGCGTTCAGAAAAATCTGCCAGAAGGGCATCGGGAAGTCGTCGACGATCGCGCCCGCGGTGCGGAAAACGACGCTTCCGTTCGGACGAGGCGACTCGCGGCCGTCGAGCTGGTTCAGGAGCGTCTTGATGTCGGGCACCTCGAGGTCGGCGACGTGAAGCCTGACCGCCTCCTCGGCGTTGATGTTCACGCTGTTGCGCACCGCCTGCTCCGCCCAGTCGGCGTTGCGGCCGTGCATGGCGGTCAGGTTGCGGACGCGGGTGACCGCGTCGTTCAGGACCTTGGCGCCGAGGTCGCCGCTGAGGTTCTCGCCCGTGGCCTGGATCGGGTGAGCGGACCCGATGTTGGTCCCGGGCGCCATCGCCAGGACGTCGGCCGCCTGGGCGACGAAGAGCCCCGCCGAGGCGGCGCGCGCGCCGCTGGGATACACGTACACGACCACGGGGACCCTGGAGTTCAGGAGGCTCGTCACGATCTCGTCCATCGAGTTGGAGATCCCGCCGGGGGTGTTGACCACGACGAGGAGAGCGTCGGCGTGGTCGGCTTCGGCGCGGTTGACCGCGGACTGGATGTACGACGACATGATGGTGTTGATGTCGCCGTTGAGGTCCGCCTCTTCGACGCGAGGCGTCGAGGCGGCCGCGTTGATGGGTAGCAGCACGGCGGCGGCAATGGCGGCCCAACCCAGGCGGAGCGCAACCCGCGCGCGCATGTTCCGAGTATGGCAAGGCGCGATGTAAAACGTGGAACATCGGTCCGGGAGGAGGCCCGTCGGACGCCGCGTAGAATCGACCCGATGGGGGCGCAGCCACGGCCGGCCGACGACGACGCGGTGATGCGCGACCTCCGTCAACAGGTCCGAACCACAACGCCGCTCGATCCCGTCGAAGAGAAGGCGTTGCTCGAGAAGTCGTCTCTCGGCGACCGCGTCAGCCTCGACCGGCTCGTGGCGGCGAACCTCGGCATGGTGATCCGGCTCGCCGAGGCCCACCACGACAGCGCGCTCTCCGTGCCAGACCTGGTCATGGAAGGCTCGATCGGCCTGGTCGAGGCCGCGCGGTCGTTTGTGACCAGCGGCGAGCCTGACTTCGCGAAGTTTGCGGCCCGCAAAGTCGGCGACCAGATGGACTCCGCCATCGCCGCCGAGACCGCCGCGGTGCGAGATGCCGAGCTGCTCGTCGCGGCCGCCAGCGACTACGAGCGCACAGAGCTCTTGCTGGCGCGAGAGCTGCGACGCGCCCCGAATGAAAGCGAGATCGCCGAAAAGCTGGAGTGGACGGTGGAGCGCACTCGGTACGTGGCTCAGGTCGTGGCCGAGGCGCGGCGCCGCCACGACGAGGAGCTTCTGGCCTTCATCGATCCCGATGCCATCGACTTCGACGACACGGTTGACGGCGAATAGCACCCTGAAGCGCACCCCGCTCTACGACCGTCACGTCGCGCTCGGTGGGCGCATGGTCGACTTCGGCGGTTGGGAGATGCCCCAGCAGTACACCTCGATCCGCGATGAGCACCTCGCCGTCCGCAGGGCGGCCGGTCTGTTCGACGTCTCGCACATGGGGCGGGTGAGGATCGAGGGCGCCGGGGCCGAGGCTTACCTGCAGCGACTGCTCACCAACGATGTCGCGTCGGTCGAACCGGGGCATGCCGTGTACAGCCAGATGTGCAAGGAAGATGGCGGCACGATCGACGACCTGGTCGTCTATCGCGAGTCGAAGGATCGGTTTCTCGTCGTCGTCAACGCATCCAACCGAGACAAGGATGTCGGGTGGATGAAGCATCACCTACCGAGCGACGTGACGCTGGCAGACCACACGAGCGACCTCGGCCTGATCGCTCTTCAGGGCCCGCGTGCGCCCGAGGTCCTGCCGGCCGACGAGGACACGGACGATATCCCGTACTTCGGATTTCGCCGCGGCAAGGTAGCAGGCGCCGAGGCGATCATCTCGCGCACGGGTTACACCGGCGAGGACGGTTTCGAGCTCTTCGTCGCCAGCGACCGGCTCGGCCATGTCTGGGACGCCATCCTCGAGGCCGGGCGGTCCGCCGGAGTCCTGCCCGCGGGCCTGGGCGCCCGCGACGCGACGAGACTCGAGGCTGCGCTCCGCCTCTACGGCAACGATATGGACGAAACCGTGAACCCGTATGAGGCCGGGCTCGGCTGGACCGTGAAGCTGACCAAAGGCGACTTCATCGGCAGCGACGCGCTGAAGCAGATCAAGGCGCAGGGACCCCGCCGGACCCTGATCGGGCTCCAGACGGAGCCAGGCAGCATCGCGCGCCACGGAGCTGCGGTGATGTCAGAAGGCCGCCGGGTCGGTGCCGTCACGAGCGGCACCCATTCCTTCTTCCTCGGCTACCCGATCGCGCTCGCGATGGTGGAAGCGGGTACATTTCGGGTCGGAGACAGGGTCGTGGTCGAGGTCCGGGGCAGGGAGGCTCCGGCCGAGATCGTCAAGCTTCCTTTCTATCGGGGCTCGGCGCGCTCGGCGGTCTCGCCGACGAGGTCTTGAGCAGGCGCATTCAGCGAGAAGAAGGAGAGTCGCATGGCTGACCGTCGCTACACGAGGTCGCATGAATGGGTCATGGTCGACGGGAAGCACGCCACCATCGGGATCACGGATTACGCCCAATCGCAGCTCGGCGATGTCGTGTTCCTCGAGCTGCCGAGCACCGGGCGCAAGCTCGGGGCGCGAGAGACTTTTGGCGTCGTCGAGTCGGTCAAGGCGGCCAGCGACCTCTACGCGCCGGTGGCCGGACGGATCACCGAGGTCAACGAAAAGCTTGCCTCCAAACCGGAGCTGATCAACGCGGATCCCTACGGTGAAGGCTGGATCCTGAAGCTCGAGCTCGCAGGCGATCCGCCAGACGACCTTCTGGATGAGGCGTCTTACAAGAAGCTGACCGAGGCCTCCGCGCAGTAGCTTGCCCTACCTCGTCCACTCTCCCGAGGACCGGTCGGCGATGCTCGAAACGATCGGTGTGGGGTCGATGAACGAACTTCTCGTCGACATCCCGCAATCATTGCGGCTCGAATCGCTTCAGCTGCCGGACGGTCTGTCCGAGTTCGAAACGATGGCCCAGATCTCGGCCCTGGCCAATCGGAACACGGTGTTTCCCGACCGGTTGACGTTTCGCGGTGGCGGCGTCTACCGCCGCTTCATCCCGGCGGCGGTGGCGGCCGTGACCTCCAAGCCCGAGTTCTACACCGCCTACACCCCCTACCAACCCGAAGCCAGCCAGGGCACGCTCCAGGCGATCTTCGAGTTCCAGACGCTGATCGCCGAGCTCACCGGGCTCGACGTCGCCAATGCCTCCCTTTACGACGGCGCGACGGCCGTCGCCGAGGCGGCGATGATGGCCCACATCCACACGGGGCGCAACGAGGTCATCGTTTCTGGATACGTCCATCCGGAGTACGTGCAGGTGCTGCGAGCGTTCGGTGAGGGACGCGGGATCAAGGTTCGCAAGGACGGTGAGCCGAACAAGAAGACCGCCGCGGTCATCTTCCAGCAGCCTGACTTCCTCGGCCTGCTCGTCGACGTCAGGGCGCTGACAGCGGCGGCGCACGATGCGGGCGCCCTCGCCATCGCGTGCGTCGACCCCATCAGCCTCGCGATCCTGGCCCCGCCCGGTGAGTACGAGGCCGATATCGCCGTCGGCGAGGGCCAGCAGCTCGGGCTGTCGCCGAGCTTCGGCGGGCCGCACGTCGGCTTCGTCGCGTGCAAGCGCGAGCTGGTCCGCAAGCTGCCTGGTCGCCTGGTGGGCACGGCCTACGACGCCGCAGGCCGGCGGGGCTACGTGCTGGCCCTCGCGGCCCGAGAGCAGCACATCCGCCGCGAGAGGGCGACCTCCAACATCTGCACCAACCACTCGCTCTGTGCCCTGGCCGCTGCCGTGTACCTCACCTATATGGGCCCTTACGGGCTGCGCCACATAGCGGAGGTGAGCTTCAAGCGGGCGCACGCCCTCGCCGAGCGACTGGCCGCGCTGCCCGGATGGGAGCTCGCGTTTCCGGAACGCCAGTTCCTGAACGAGTTCCCTGTCCGCGTGCCCAAAGCACCCGCGGTCACGCGAAAGCTCGCCCGGAAGGGGATCCTCGGCGGCCTGGAGGTCAACCGCTGGTTTCGCGAGCTGAAGGGTGTGGTCACGTTCGCCTGCACCGAGGTCAACGACGCGCGAGCCCTCGACGAGCTGGTGGCGGCGTTGGAATCTTGAGCGAGCCACTCAGCTTCGAGCTGAGCCGACCGGCCGTCGACCCGCCCCGACTTCCGGACGCCGAGGTCGCCGGGCCGGCCCCGGCCGATGTGCTGCCCGCCGACGCGCTGCGGGCTCGGCCGCCCGGCCTGCCCCGGCTCAGCGAGCCCGAGATCATGCGGCACTACAGCCGCATGGCGTCGCTCAACTATTCGATCAGCGAGAACTTCTACCCGCTGGGCAGCTGCACGATGAAGTACAACCCGGTCGCCAACGAGGTGGCCGCGGCGCTGCCCGGCTTTGCCGGCCTGCATCCATACCAGGACGAGGAGTCGGTGCAGGGCGCGCTCGAGCTCATGTGGCGGCTCGAGCAGGCCCTCTGCGCGATCGTCGGGGTCGATCGGGTTACCCTCCAGCCGGCGGCCGGCGCCCACGGCGAGTGGACCGCGCTGCGCATGATCCGCGCCTACCAGCACTCCAAGGGGGAGGCCCGGACCGAGGTCCTGGTCCCGGACTCCGCGCACGGCACCAACCCGGCCAGCGCCGCGTTGAGCGGCTTCCAGGTCGTGGAGGTCAAGTCAGGCGGTGACGGCCGGATCAGCCTGGCCGACCTGGAATCGAAGCTGTCACCCCGCACCTCGGCGCTTATGCTGACCAACCCCAACACGTTGGGCCTGTTCGAGCGCGAGATCCTCGATATAGCCGAGCTTGTGCACGCAACTGGGGCGATGCTGTATTACGACGGAGCCAACCTCAACGCGTTCATGGGCATCTGCCGGCCCGGCGACATGGGCTTCGACGCGGTCCATATGAACCTGCATAAGACTTTCACCACGCCGCACGGCGGGGGCGGACCGGGTGCCGGCCCGGTGGGGGTGAAGACGGAGCTGGTGCCGTTCCTCCCCTCGCCGACCGTCGAGCGGACCAACGGCCACCTCACGTTCGACCACAAGCGGCCCCAGTCGATCGGCAGGGTGCGCAGCTTCTACGGCAACTTCGGGATGCTGGTGCGCGCGTACACCTACATCCTCGCCATGGGAGGCGATGGGCTGAGCCAGGCGTCTCAAGACGCGGTCCTGTCGGCCAACTACCTCCGCAAGCTCGTGGAGGGCGACCTCGAGATGCCGCATGACGGGCCCTGCATGCACGAGTTCGTGGCCAGCGCTCACGACCTGACCACCCGCAACGGCGTGCGCGCGCTCGATGTCGCCAAAGCGCTTCTCGACCGCGACTTTTATGCCCCGACGGTGTACTTCCCGCTCGTCGTGCCGGAGGCGATCATGGTCGAGCCGACCGAGACCGAGAGCAAGGCCACCCTGGACGCCTTTGCGCAGGCGGTGAAGGACATCGTCGCGGAGGCCAGGACCAACCCCCAAAGCCTCCACGAAGCGCCCTCGAGGACTCCCGTCGGCCGCCTGGATGAGGTGACCGCGGCACGCCGCATCAACGCCTACCTTCAGGGCCAGAGCCAGGACCCCGTCCTGCGCTGGAAAGCACCCTCCGAAAACCCCTCCTGAACTGGCCTGTTAAGGCGGGGTCCAGGGGCCTTTTTCGTATTCAAAATCCGGTAGAATTGGGGGCCTGAAGTTCTGCCCAGTTGATCCCCATGAGTTCTCCACGCTGGGAGGGCCAAAACACCGGCCGGACGCAGTCGAGGTGCGCCCGTAATGGCGGTTAGAAAGCCGCTTCCGGAGCGTGATCCAAGGCCCAAATCCCTAGGCGCGGATGTGGCGTACAACGCCGAGCAGATCCAGGTCCTCGAGGGCCGGGAGCACGTGCGGCGGCGTCCGAGCATGTACATCGGCTCGACCAGCACCACCGGCCTCCACCACCTGGTGTACGAGGTCGTCGACAACGCGGTCGACGAGGCGCTGGCCGGCTACGCGCACGGGATCGTGGTCACGCTCTTCGCCGACGGCAGCGTCGAGGTGGATGACGACGGCCGGGGCATCCCGGTCGACGTGCACAAGAAGGAAGGCCTTTCGGCCCTGGAGCTGGTGATGACTCGCCTCAACGCGGGCGGCAAGTTCGGCGGGGGCGGCTACAAGGTCTCGTCGGGGCTCCATGGCGTAGGCGTTTCCGCCGTCAACTTCCTCAGCCAGCGGCTCCAGGTTTGGGTGCACCGGAGCGGCAAGGTCTACCAGCAGGAGTACGAGCGCGGTGTGCCCAAGTCGCCGGTCAAGTCCGTCGGCAAGACCGACCGCACCGGCACCATCGTTCGGTTCTGGCCCGACCCCCAGATCTTCCCCGACACCAAATTCGACCGCGAGGTCATCCAGCACCGCCTGCGTGAGATGGCGTACCTCAACAAGAGGCTGGAGATCGCTCTGGCTGATGAGACCGTCGGCTACACCAGCACCTTCTATTTCGACGGCGGCATCGTCGCCTTCGTGCGCGCCCTGAACCGCGACAAGACGGTGGTCAATGTCCCGCCCTTCTACGTCGACCGTGAGGTCGAGGGCACCCAGGTCGAGATCGCGCTCCAGTACAACGATACGTTCGTCGAAAACGTGATCCCTTTCGCCAACACGATCCATACCATCGAGGGCGGCACCCACCTGACCGGGTTTCGCTCCGCGCTGACCAACGTGCTCAACCGCTATGCGCGCAAGACGGGAATCCTCAAGGAGCAGGACCCCAACCTCACCGGCGAGGACGTGCGGGAGGGCCTGACAGCGGTGATCAGCGTCAAGGTGCTCGAGCCGCAATTCGAAGGCCAGACCAAGGGCAAGCTGGGCAACGCCGAGGTCCAGGGTCACGTCTCGCTGGCGCTCACGGAAGGCTTCACGCAATACCTCGAGGAGAGTCCTTCGGAGGGGCGGCGGATCATCGAGAAGTCGCTCACCGCAGCGCGGGCGCGCGAGGCTGCACGCAAGGCGCGCGACCTCGTCCAGCGCAAGAGCCTTCTCGAGTCGAGCATGCTGCCCGGCAAGCTCGCCGACTGCTCCGAACGCGACCCTTCGCTGTCCGAGCTCTACATCGTCGAGGGTGACTCGGCCGGCGGCACGGCCAAAGGCGGTCGCGATCGGCGCACGCAGGCGATCCTCCCGCTGCGCGGCAAGATCCTCAACGTCGAGAAGGCACGTCTCGACAAGGTGTTGACGTCAGACGAGATCCGCAACCTCATCACCGCGATGGGGGCGGGCGTGGGCGACAACTTCAACATCGAGAAGATTCGCTATCACCGCATCGTGACCATGACCGACGCCGACGTCGACGGCAGCCACATCCGTACGCTGCTGCTCACCTTCTTCTTCCGCTACTTCCCGGCGGTGATCGACAAGGGTTACCTCTACATGGCGCAGCCGCCGCTCTTCAAGGTCTCGAAGGGAACGGGCAAGAACATGAAGGTCATCTGGTGCCAGTCCGAGTCGGAACGCGACAAAGCGTTGCGCCAGCTTGGCAAGGGCGCGGAGGCTGCGCGGATGAAGGGTCTCGGTGAGATGAACGCCGAAGAGCTGTGGGAAACGACGATGAATCCGGCGACGCGCGTCCTGCTCAAAGTGACGGTCGACGACGTGGCCGCGGTCAACGACACATTTGAAAAATTGATGGGTCCCGACGTCGAGCCGCGCAAGAAGTTCATTCAGGCGCATGCCAAGAGCGTCCGGAACCTAGACATTTAGAGGACTCTCACAATGCGAATCGCGGTCGACGCCATGGGCGGCGATCACGCGCCGGAACAGATCGTGCGCGGCGCTGCCGCAGCGGCGCTGGAGTACGGCATCGACATCTCGCTCGTAGGCCTGCCCGCCGCGGTGCAGCCCCTGCTCGACAGCCATCCCCGGCTGCAGCTGGTGCCGTGTACGCAGGTGATCGGCATGGACGAGCATCCGGCGCAGGCCGTGCGCAACAAACCCGACTCTTCAATCGCGGTCTGCGCGCGACTCTGCAAGGAAGGCCGCGCCGCGGGGTGGACGTCGGCCGGAAACTCAGGAGCGATCATGGCCGCGGCGCTGTTGATCCAGGGACGGATCAGGGGCGTGGAGCGACCGGCCCTTGGCTCCATCTTGCCAACGCAAAACGGCTTTGCGTATTTCCTCGACGTCGGCGCGAACGTCGACTCGAAGCCTGAGTCCATGGTGCAGTTCGCGATGATGGGGGCGGTCTACGCGCGTGAGATGCTCGGCCGCCCGGAGCCGCGTGTGGCGCTGCTCAGCAATGGCGAGGAAGAGGGCAAGGGCGACGAGCGCGTGCGCGAGACGGCCCGTCGCCTGAAGGGCTTCCTGCCCGGCTTCGTGGGCAACGTCGAACCCAAGGACGTCTATGGCGCGCGCGCCGACGTGGTGGTCGCGGACGGATTCGTGGGCAACGTGGCGATCAAGATGGCCGAGGCGACGGCCGAGTTCCTGTTCCGAAACCTGCGCGACGAGATCCCCAAAACGCTGTCCGGAAAAGTCGGAGGCGCGCTCATCCGGCCGCGGGTTCAGGAGCTGCGTGCGCGCGTGGATTGGCGGGAGTACGGCGGGGCGCCGCTTCTCGGCATTGACGGCGTAGCCGTGATCGCGCATGGCCGCTCCGACGCAAGAGCGATGAAGAATGCCATCCGGGTCACACGCGACGCGGTCGAAAACCAGCTCGTCGGTAAGATTCGGGCGGAGGTGGGGAGGCCATGAATTCAATGAGTCCCAACCTGGTCCGGCGTGCCGGCAAAAACGGGCGTACTCGGGTCGTCGTGACGGGGATGGGAACGGTCAACCCGATCGGCAAGAACCTCGAAGAGTACTGGCACGGCCTGATCGAGGGTCGGAGCGGAGCGAGTCCGATCGAGCGCTTCCGTAGCGACCGGCTGGCCACCAAGTTCGCATGCCAGGTCAACACCTTCGATCCTCAGGATTACATCGAGCGCAAATCGGCCTCGCGGATGGCCCGGTTCTCGCAGATGGCGGTGGCCGCGTCCGGCATGGCGCTGGCCGATTCCGGAATCGACCTGTCGAAAGAGGACGACTTCCGCGTCGGCGTGGCCATGGGCACAGGCATCGGCGCCTTCGACGACATGACCGAAGGGGCCGCCGCGTTCATCGCCAAGGGCCGCCTCAATCCCCTCTACGCGCCCACAATCATCCCGAACATGGCCGGCGCCTCGGTCGCCATGCAGTTCCACATTCGCGGTCCGAACACCACGGTCACGACAGCCTGCGCGGCATCGACGCAAACCCTCGGCGACGCGACGCGGATGATCCAGCGGGGGGACGCGGACGTGATGCTCGCCGGCGGCACTGAGGCATCTCTCTGTGAAGTCGGGATTGCGGCATTCAACGCCATCCGCGCCCTCTCGACGCGGAACGATGCGCCGGAAAAGGCAAGCCGCCCGTTCGATCGCGATCGCGACGGCTTCGTGCCGGGCGAGGGCGCCGGCACGTTGATCCTCGAATCACGGGAGCACGCGATCAACCGCGGCGCTCGCATCTATGGCGAGGTCCTGGGCTACGCGACCACGAACGATGCCTATCACCAGGTGGCGCCCGACGCGACGGGCGAGGCGCCGGCGAAGGCGGTGGTGCTGGCCCTCCAGGACGCGGGCCTCGAAGCGGAGGACATCGACTACGTCAATGCGCACGGCACGTCGACCCAGCTCAACGACGCCGGCGAGACGAAGGCGTTGAAGCTCGCTTTGGGCGCCCACGCGTACAAGGTCGCGATCAGCAGCACCAAATCGATGATCGGCCACCTTCTAGGCGCCGCGGGCGCGGTGGAGGCGATCGCGACGCTGCTGACGATCAATCGAGGCATCATCCATCCGACCATCAACTACGAAAATCCTGATCCCGACTGCGACCTCGACTATGTGCCCAACACCGCGCGCCGCAAAGACGTGCGGATCGCCATCTCCAATGGATTTGGTTTTGGCGGGCACAACGCGGTCGTAGTCCTGGCCAAGTACGAGGAGTAGCGCTTTGCCCGACGACACGCTCGGCACCGTTCTCGATCGCAACCTCCAGGAGGAGATGCAGACCTCCTACATGGAGTACGCGATGTCCGTCATCATCAGCCGGGCCCTGCCCGAGGTGCGTGACGGGCTCAAGCCGGTGCAGCGCCGGATCCTGTACGCCATGCAACGGGCGGGCGCGACCAGCGGCACCAAGACCAAGAAGTCGGCCGCGTTCGTCGGTGACGTGATGAAGCTCTACCACCCCCACGGTGACAGCGCGATCTACGACGCGCTGGTGCGCATGGCGCAGCCGTTCTCACTCCGCTATCCGCTGATCGATGGCCAGGGCAACTTCGGCAGCGTCGACGGCGACCCGCCGGCGGCGATGCGCTACACCGAGGCCAAGCTGTCGGCGATCACCGGCGAGCTGATGGCGGACATCGAAAAGCAAACCGTCGACATGGTGCCGAGCTATGACGGCTCCGAGGAAGAGCCTTCGGTCCTGCCGGCGCGGATTCCAAATCTCCTGATCAACGGCGCTTCGGGCATCGCGGTCGGCATGACGACCAACATCCCGCCGCACAACCTGCGCGAGGTGGCCGGCGCGGTCAAGCACCTGGTCGACAATCCGGACGCGACGGCGGAGGATCTCCTCGGCTTCGTCCAGGGTCCGGACTTTCCAACCGGCGGCGTGATCATGGGCACTGCCGGCATCAAGGCCGCGTACTCGACCGGCCACGGCCGGATCATCGTCCGTGCGCGGCATTCGCTCGAGCAGGCCGCCAACGGTCGCGAGCGGATCATCGTCTACGAGCTGCCCTACGCGGTCAACAAGGCCAGCCTCGTGGCCAAGATCGCTGAGCTCGTCTCCGAGCGCAAGCTCGAAGGCATCGCCGACCTGCGCGACGAGTCTGACCGCAACGGCATGCGCATCCTGATCGAGCTGAAGCGAGAGGCGCAGGTCTTCACTGTCCTGAACAACCTTTACAAGCACACGACGCTGCAGACGACCTTCGGCGTGATCATGCTGGCGATCGTCGACGGGCGCCCGGTCGTGCTGAGCCTGAAGCAGGCGCTGCAGCTCTTCATCGACCACCGGCGCAACGTCATCCTCCGCCGCACGCGGTTCGACCTGGAACGGGCGCAGGAGCGGGCCCACATCCTCGAAGGTCTCAAGATCTGTCTCGACCACCTCGACGAGGTGATCAAGACCATCCGCGCGGCCTCCGACCAGGACGTCGCCTCCACGCAACTGCAGTCGAAGTTCGGGCTCAGCGAACGCCAGGCCAAGGCGGTCCTCGCCCTGACGCTGGGCCGTTTGACCAGGCTCGAGCGCAGCAAGGTCGACGAGGAATACGAGCAGGTGATCAAGACCATCGCCTACCTCGAGAGCATCCTGGCGAGCGAGCAGAAGGTCCGGCTTTTGATCAAAGAAGAGATGGACGACGTGGTCAAGAAGTACGGCGACGACCGCCGCACCGAGATCACCGACCAGGAGGCGACCGAGCTATCAGCCGAGGACCTCGTGCCGAAGGAAGAGGTCGTCGTCACGCTGACGCACCGCGGATACGTGAAGCGGCAACCGCTGCGAGTCTTCCGGGCGCAGAAGCGCGGCGGCGTGGGTCTGAAAGGCGCGCGGCCGACAGCGAGCAGTGAAGCGCCCAGCGGCACGCGCGAAGAGGACTACGCCCTGCACCTGCTGACCACGCATACCCACGCCTCGATGCTGTTCTTCACGCAAAGCGGGCGGGTGTTCCAGCTGCGCGTGCATGAGGTTCCGGAGCGGGAGCGGCAGGCAAAGGGCATGCCGATCAACAACCTGATCGACATCGGGTCCAACGAGCGGATCACGTCTGTCTTCGTTCGCCCGGAGACCGAGAGCGAGGCGCACTACATGCTCATGGTCACCAAGAACGGATACATAAAGAAGACGGCGATGGCTGAGTACGCCAATGTCCGCCGCAACGGATTGATCGCCATCAACCTGCAGGAAGGCGACGAGCTCGATTGGGTCACGCCGACGACGGGATCGGACGAGGTGATCATCGCGACCGAGCTGGGCAAGGCTATCCGCTTCAGCGAAACGGAGGTCCGGGCGATGGGTCGGGACACGCAAGGCGTGATCGGGATCAAGCTCGGCAAAGGCGATGCGGTGGCCGGCATGGCGACCGTGATCGAGGGCGGCGACCTCCTGGTTATCACCCAGCGCGGGTACGGCAAGCGAACGCCGCTCTCGGAATATCCGATGCATCACCGAGCGGGCCAGGGTGTCTTCACGCTGAAAGTCACCGACCGCGTCGGCAAGCTCGCGGCGGTGCGCGTCGTGGGCGATCCGGAGGAGGAGATCCTGGTGATCAGCGCGACCGGAATGGTGCTGCGCACGCCGGTCGGCGCCATCTCGCAGATTGGCCGCCAGACGCAGGGCGTGATCGTGATGCGCCTGGCTCCTGACGACCAGGTCGTGGCGATCGCGCCGGTGGCCGGGATCGAGGAGAGCGACTCGAAGGAATGACGGACCTGGGCTGGATCGGTGTCTGGCTGCTGGTCGTCGGTGTCCTGGCGATCGTGCTCGAAGGCGTATTCGCTGCTGTCTGGACCGCACGGATCGTCAAGCGGTCGCGGGCTCTCAGGAAGGCCCTGGCGTCGGAACAGGCAAAGCTGCAGGCGGACTTCGCGCGGCTGCAGGCCGCGCTCGCCGACATGGAAGTTCTGTGGCAGCCCTACGGCCGGCTCTTGGGCTGGCTTCGCCACCCGATCGCGATCGCGCTGCTGCAGTCCTTCGCACGGCGTCGAGCAGCCGCGCGGTGAAGGAGGGCTTTGCGCACCAGGCGGTCGAAGACGCTTTGGCACGGGAGCGCGCACGTGTCGCTCGCGAGCTGCACGACGGGATCGCGACCGAGCTGGCGGGCGCGATCTCCCTCTTCAAGGTGTACTTCGAGAAGGGCAAAGGCCGGCCCGACGAGACCCTGACCAACGTGTACGAGATCCTCGAGAAGTCTCTTCAGCGCGTCCGCGAGTCCCTGGCGGACCTGAGGCCGGCAGCGATCAGCCCGGATGGTCTGCTCGGTGATCTGCGACGGGAGGCGGACGACTTCGCGCGTCTTTATGGCATCCGGGTCGAGCTGTCGAGCATCGGAACCGAGGACATGCTGGTCCCCCATCACCGTGAGGTGGTCGCCCAGGTTGTCCGCGAAGCGCTGACCAACGTGCGCCGTCACAGCGGATCTGCGATCTGCCGCGTGCGGCTGGCGTTCGCCGCACGACCGTTCCTGGTCGAGGTTTCAGACGAGGGTCGTGGTTTTGCGGACGGCGGCGGGGCGGGTTACGGGTTGATGGGGATGCGCGAGCGGGCCGCGGGCATCGGCGGCCGGCTGGAGGTGGTGAGCACGGAAGGCCGTGGCACCACGGTTTTCTTATTCGGGCCTAATTAGGCGCTACCAGGTCACAGCCGGAAGGCCCTGCGCTTCATCTGGACGATGGGAAACGTCAGGTCGTCCGCGGAGACGGATCGCAGCTTCTTGGTGACGTTGTCGACCAACGACCGCGCGTGGCGATCATCGGTGCGAATCGCTCTGGCGATCTCCTGCGTCGAGAGCCCGTAGCTGAGCAGCTGAGCCACCTCACCTTCGCTTACGTTCAGCTTGCTGAGCGGTCCACGCAGCGCTGCGACCAACGGGGCAAGGCTGTAGCCGAGCGTGTGAGTGTAGGCGACGTCCTCTTCTGTGTACCAGTGATCGCGCCGGCAACCGATGATCAGGAGGCCGATGGGTCGATGGCCCATCTGGCCGACAGGTGCGTACAGGATCGCGGGCCAGTCGAGCTCCCAGTCGTACTCACTCGTCTCGGGGTTCTCGAAGATCGAGTTGATGACGAGCGGGCGCTTCTCGTAGAGGGCGCGTCGCGATTGCGGCATGAGCGGCCGGGTCTGCATGAAACGACGGGAGACCTCGGAGGCCGCGATCGGTTGCAAGGCTCCGTTGCGCAGGTATCCGAGGACCCAGCGGTCGTGGCAAACGGAGCTTAGGGCCAGTCCCAGCCGGCGCCTGGCTTCTTGGAGGTCTGGAAGCTGGCCCATGCCCGCAGGTTATGTCCGCTCCGCGCTCCTGACCTCAGCGCTGATTCAGCGTTTCCTCAAGATTCCCTGAACCTGTTAGTTTGCGGGCGGGGAATCGGGGCGTGCCCGCCAAGTTGCTGGTGGTCGATGACGAACCGCGGACAGCACAGCTGACCGCTGAGTTGTTGCGTCGTGCCGGCTATTCCGTGGACGTCGCCAGCAGTGGCACCGAAGCGCTCGAGCTGATCCGCTCCGTGTCGCCCGACCTGATGCTCCTGGACTACGAGATGCCGGACATGGAGGCGCCGGAGGTCCTCGACTCGTTGCGCTCGGGCGGCGACCGGATCCCGTTTCCGGTCATCATCCTGACCGGCGCGCGTCACTCGCCGGGCGACCAGGTGGTCGGCATCGAGCGCGGCGCGACCGACTACATCGTCAAGGGCACAGACCGGCAGGTGGTGCTGGCGCGGGTGCGCGGGGCGCTACGCGAGCGGGCATCGGCGCCGGGCGCGATCTCACGGGGACGTCTGCACCTCGATGCGGCACGAGGCGAGGCTCGGCTCGGCGATCGCGTCCTGAAGCTCGAGCGCCGTCCACTGCTGATGCTGCAGCTGCTCGCGAATCGCTCCGGCGAGGTCGTAACTCGCTCGGAGGTGTTGGACCAGGTGTGGGGCACCTCCTACCGAGGTTTTGAGCACAGCCTGGAGCAGGCGGTCCACCAGATCCGGCGTGAGATGCGCGAGCCGGATTGGATCGAAACGGTCCGTGGGATCGGCTACAGGCTCGTCGTCCAGCCCTGAGCTGGCGGCGGCGATGCACCGCCTCCGCTCGACATTGGCTCGAGCGCGGGCCGAGCTCGAGCTGGCTCGGACCGATGGCGATCCGCTGCCGGTCGACCGGCTGTTGGGTGACTTGAGGGAAGCCCTGGACCTGCTCGGTCGGGTCGAGGCGGCCGCGTTCCAGATCGTGGCGGTGCTGGTGCTGGACGACGACGAGCGACTGGCCGAGCTCACAGCCCGGGGGCTGCGCCGGCTGGGCTACGAGGCCGAGTCGGCGAGTCGCATGCGTGCGTTGCGCCCGCGCGAGGTGGTGGTGCTCGACCTCGGATTGTCAGCGTCGCTCGATGCGGACCAGCTGGTCGCCCTGAGAGCCGCACGACCGATTGTCGTCACCGGGGCGGCGGACCCTGCGTCTCGGGCCCTGGCGGACGACCTGGGGGCGAGCGACTACCTGGTCAAGCCGGTCGAGCTGGACGACCTGGCGGCGGCGATCAAGCGCCGGACATCGACCTAGACTCTGTTGCCGTGACCACAATCGCGGTCGGAGGCCTCGCGTTGGCCGTCATCGTCGTGGTCGTGGTGGCCGTGGCGATCGGGATCGCGTGGCTGGTGGTCGAAGCCCGAAATCGCAACCAGTAGGCGCCCTGGGGCGTCTGCCTGATGCGTCGATGACCTGACTACCCCGCGAATGGTGGAAGCGTGACCGTAAAAACGGCGCCGCGCCTACTGCCTTCATAGATCAGCTGGCCCTGATGCTCGCGCACGACGCCGTACGACATGAAGAGGCCAAGACCAGTACCGCTCTCTTTGGTCGTGAAGTGCGGCTCAAAGAGGTGGTGGCGATTGTCGTCGGCAACCCCTGGCCCATTGTCCGCGACGCTGAGATAGGGTGACCCGTTGCCGCGACGTCCGATCCTTAAGTCGACACGACCTTTCTGTGGAGCGGCGTCGATCGCGTTGTTGAGCAGGTTCGTGATGACTTCGCGTAGGAGCAGCGGGTCCGCTCTTACCTTGACCTCGTCGGGAGATTCCTTAAGTCCCAGCTCTACTTCTTTGGAACGCGCCCGTGGTCGCGCCATGTCCAATGCACGCGAGGCAAGCCCGTTGAGATCGACCGCCTCCGTCGCGTAACTCACACGAGGAGTCGCACCTTGCGAAAGAGTGCGCAGCACCGTCACGGCGTCGTTGGCCGCGGCGGTGGCCGTCTCAACCGCGTCGCGGTCGACGGGATCGAGTCGGCGGGGATCGATCTCCTTCAGGTACCCGACGGCAGTGGCCATGTGGTTGCGAAGGTTGTGGACGACGCCCTCGACCGCTCGGCTGTGGAAGAGATGCCGATCCGCATCGGAAAGCTCCGACTCGAGAACGCGCCGAACCCGCCGCCCAGCAATGGTGTCCGTCAAAGCAAGAGCTAGTACGAAGACGATTGTCGACAGGAGATAACCCAAGAGTGAGCCATTCAGCAGATAACTAGTCAGCAGCGAAGCCAATGCAAAATATGCGTACGCGACGTAAAACTGGGCCGTGAAGTTGTGTCTAACGATGCTTCGTATCGATTCGCCGGTGCGCAGCGATAAGCCAATTCCGACCAAAATCCAGCTCGCAACATTCACGGCAACGAGCACAAGAGCCCGAGACTCGATTGTGAGCGTCCCGTCGCCCCGAAGGCGCGCAGCAACCAACGCCCCCAAGCACGCGTAGGTAGCGGCCATGATCGTGTTGCCTAAAATCGGCCATTGACCGCGCCGGGCCATGGGGACTCCTAGCGAAAGCCCAACGATAGTTGCGTGGAGTGGATTGAGCAACATCGCACCCGTCCCGATGGCTATGCCTGACAGGCTGAGGCGACCTCGCTCAATTCGAACATCAACAGAACTCAATAGAACCAGCGCGATGACGAGGTATACGACTTCAATCGCGTTGTCAGGGTGCGATGCGCTGTAATCGCGCGACACGTAGTTGGCGGCAATGGTTAGGCCCGAAAGGCATGCTAGGTATCCATAGGCCAGAGTCGTGCGGACCGATGGCTTGTTGGTAAGCTGCGCGGCATCGCGAAGACTCCGTCCGATCACAAGAAGTACCGGGTCCTTGTTGTAGACGACAGCATTGTCCCTCGCACCGCAGCGCGCGCCATGCTGGGGTCTTCACCGGACCTTCGA
>Ga0209057_1001688_pt1 | contig 17581 bp, 17 predicted proteins | sample GraSoiAngelo_146_FD_185903 | JGI IMG/M metagenome (GOLD analysis project Ga0209057, IMG submission 185903) | Grasslands soil microbial communities from the Angelo Coastal Reserve, California, USA - 14_1009_05_30cm (SPAdes) (version 2) | ecosystem: Environmental > Terrestrial > Soil > Grasslands ... | reverse complement strand
CCGCCCTATCCCGCCTTCGCCGAGTCCCGCGCGAAGCGGCTCATCAAGGCGCCGAAGCTCTATGCCGGCGACACGGGGCTCGCGCTGCACCTCCGCGGCGTCCTCGACGCGGACGCTCTCGCACGGGAGCCGACCGTCGGCGTGTGGCTCGAGAACCTCGTCCTGAACGACCTGCTCGCGTGGCGCGAGACGGAGATCGTCAAGCCGGGGCTCTTCTTCCGGCGCACGGTCACGGGCGAGGAGGTGGATCTGATCCTGGAGCGGGGAAGCGCCTCTTGCCGATCGAGGTGAAGGCCGCGCGCAACGTCCGCGTATCCGACGCGCGGGCGCTCGATGCGTTCTGCGCCGAGCTCCCTCGCCGCGCTGCGTGCGGGCTCCTCCTCTATGACGGCCGCGAGGTGCTGCGGCTCACGAAGACGACCGTCGCCGCGCCGCTGGGGAGCGTGCTCTGAAGATGCACGTTCCGATGAGGATGAGGTGGCGCCCTTGCCAGAGGTGTGCGCGCGGGATACGTGCGCTCCCATGATCGACCTCTACTATTGGCCGACGCCGAACGGCTGGAAGATCAGCATTATGCTCGAGGAGTGCAGCCTCCCGTACACTCTGAAGCCGGTGAACATCGGGCGGGGCGAGCAGTTCTCGCCGGCGTTCCTGCGGCTCTCTCCGAACAACCGCATGCCGGCGATCGTCGACCACGATCCGCCGGGCGGCGGCGATCCCGTGGCGATCTTCGAGAGCGCCGCGATTCTCCAATACCTCGCCGAGAAGGCGGGCAGGTTCCTGCCGCGCGACGTCCGCGGCAGGTACGAGGTGCTCCAGTGGGTCGCCTGGCAGGTCGCGAACCTCGGCCCCGTGGCCGGGCAGCTCAACCACTTCGCGAACTACGCGACGGAGAAGATCCCCTATGCGATCGAGCGCTTCGCGAACGAGATGAACCGCCTGCTCGGGGTCCTCGAACGGCGCCTCGCGGACCGACCCTACCTCGCGGGCGAGTACTCGATCGCCGACATCGCGACCTGGCCGTGGGTCTTCCCCGAGTACCAGGGCAAGCGGGTCCTCGCCGACTTCCCCCGCGTCGCCAGCTGGTGGGACGCCGTCGCGGGGCGGCCGGCGGTAGGGAAGGGCCGGGCGGTCGGCGAGGAGCTCCGGCGCTCCGCGCCCCTCGACGACGAGGCCCGCAAGGTGCTCTTCGGTCAGACTGCCGCCAGCGTGACGAAGGCGGAGGAGGAGAGACACTAGGCCTCGCGGAGGCCGAGCGCGAGAGCGCTCACGCTGGCCGGCAAGTTAGAGGGGGACGCTCGCCCCGCAGCACGACCTCACGACCGACGCGACGCGCGTTCCGCGGCGCTCGAGGGCGAGCGCGGGCTCCCGACGGCGGTTGCTCGACCCGCCGCGACCTCGAGCAGCACGACCCGGCCACGCGCGACGTTTCCCAGCCGGCCCTCCGCCGACAGCGTCGGGAAGCCGACGACGCCTGCCCGGAGGAGATCCCGCAATGCCGGCTCGCTCCCCACCAGCGCGAGGCCCGGCAGAAGCTCCTCCCGCCGGCGGTAGGTCGGCAGCGGGCGCCCCACGTACACCGCGACGGGGCGGATCGGGTCGCGCCAGAACGCGAGCGCGGCGGGCGGCGGGTACCGTGCCGCGACGGCGCGGGCAAAGGGCTTCAGCGAGTCGCGCTGGCTGATCGCCGCCTCGAGCGCGGGCTGGCCGGCCGCCATCCAGAGGACCGTGGCCGTCGTGACGAGCGCCAGGAGCGGAGCCCACGCGCGCCACGCGAGCGCGACGAGCAGCACGCCGGCCACGAGGCCGGTGCCGGCCGCGGCCGCGGACGGCCCGCCGGGCACGATGCGGAGCAGCGCGTCGAGCGTGCTCCGGTCGGAGGGGGAGAGCGGGAGCGAGCGTGCCGCGAACGCGAGCGCGACCAGGCCCGCGGCGGCGGCCGCGAGCACGGCCAGGCCGCGGGTGGAGAGCCGTCGCGCGGGCTCGGCCGCGAGCCGGAGCACCGCCGGCGCCGTCACCAGCGCGAGCGCGGGCAGGCTGGGCAGGAGGTAGTAGCGGAGCTTCCACTCCGCGGGCGTGAAGGCGACGAGCGGCGCCGCCGCCCAGCAGAGGAGGAAGCGCAGGCGCGGGTCGCGGAAGCCGCCCGTCCGCCACGCCTGCCAGAGCGCCAGCGCCGTGAACGGCGTCCACGGGAGCGCGACCGCCGGCAGGTGCTTCACGTAGAAGAGGAGGTGGTAGGCGAGCGACTTCGGCGAGTAGGCACCGCCGGCGGCCAGCCCGCCGGCCAGGTTGCGAAGGTAGCGCCCCATCAGGTGCTCGTGCACGAAGAGCCGACCCCAGCCCGCGAGCGCGACCGCGTACCAGCCGAGGCCGAGGACGACGAGGGCGGCGAGGCCAGGCAGGGTGACGATGTGCGGCAGCCGGCGGAGATCGCGCTCCCAGGCGAGGAAGGCGCCGAGCGTGAGCGCGAACAGCACCGGCGCGACCGGCCCCTTGGCGAAGGTCGCGGCGCCCAGCCACACGAGTGCCGCCGAAGCATCGCGGCGTTCTCCGTCGCGCCACCAGCGGAAGGCGTGCCCGAGCGCGAGGGAGAGGAGCAGCACGAGCAGCACGTCGGGCCGCGCCACGCGCGCGTGGGTGAAGAGGGCAGGGGTAGTGGCCAGGAGCGCTGCGGCGGCGAGCCCGGCGGAAGTCCCGAGCAGATCGGCGCCCAGGGCCGCCGTCCACCCGACGAGCGCCGCGCCGGCGAGCGCCGAAGGCAGCCGGACCGCCGTCTCCGAGAAGCCGGCGGTGCACGGGAGCGCCGCGAGCCAGTGGTAGAGGATCGGCTTGTCGGGGAGCAGCTCGCCGTTGAAGCGCGGCCATAGCCAGTGGCCGGCGACCACGTCCTCGACGATGCCCGCCTCGCGCGCCTCGTCGTCGCCGACGATATCCGAGGCGCCGAGCCCGTGGAGTGCGAGGACCAGGTAGCCGGCGGCGAGCAGGAGCCCTCCGCGGCTAGCGGGTGACGACAAAGTCCCGCTCGCCCCGCGGCGGGGTCCACTCGACCGACACGTCCTCCACGCGCGCGCCGGGCGGCCCGCGGCGGGTCCAGGCGATGATTGCGTCCACGGCGGCGCGCTCGCCCTCGACCTCGGCCTCGACCGTGCCGTCGGCGCGGTTCCGGACCCAGCCGCCCACGCCGAGCCGCCGGGCCTCGCTCTGCATCGAGCCGCGGAACCACACGCCCTGCACGAGGCCGCGGACGACGAGGTGCGCCCGCACTGCCATCACTTCTCCAGCAGGTGGAGGAACGCGTCCTCCTCGAGGACCGGGACGCCGAGCTTCTTCGCCTTGGCGAGCTTCGAGCCCGGGTCGGCGCCCGCCACCACGTAGTCGGTCTCCTTGCTGACGCTGGAGACGACCCGCCCGCCGAGCGCCTCGATCCGCCGCTGCGCCTCGGGCCGCGTCATGGCGGCGAGCCCGCCCGTCAGGACGAGCTTCTTTCCCGCGAGCGGCCCCTTCGCCCGGGTGACGGGTGCGGGCTTCACGCCGAGGTCGAGGAGGCGCTGGATGACCCTCCGGTTCTGCCGCTCGGCGAAGAAGCGCCGGATCGAGGCCGCCACCTCGGGGCCCACGTCGCGCACCTCCTGCAGCTCCTCCTCGCTCGTGTCCATGAGGCGGTCGAGGCGGCCGAAGTGCTCGGCCAGCGCCTTGGCTGTCGCCTCGCCCACCTGCCGGATGCCGAGCGCCACCAGGAAGTGGGCCAGCGTGGTCTGCTTGCTGCGCTCGATCTGGGCGCGCAGGTTCGCCGCCGACTTCTTCCCCATGCGCTCCAGGCCGGCGAGCGTGTCCTCGTCGAGGCGGTAGAGGTCGGCCAGATCGCGCACCAGCCCGCGCTCGACCAGTTGATCGACGAGCTTCTCGCCGAGCCCCTCGATGTCCATGGCGCCGCGCGCGCCGAAGAAGCGCACGGCCTGCTTCAGCTGCGCCGGGCAGGAGAGGCCGATGCAGCGGTATGCCACCTCGCCCTCGGCGCGCACCACCTCGGCGCCGCACACCGGGCACTTGCGCGGCATGCGGAACTTCTTCTCCTTGCCCGTGCGCTTCTCGGTGAGGACCTTGACGACGTAGGGGATGACGTCGCCCGCGCGCTCGATCAGCACGGTGTCGCCGATGCGCACGTCCTTGCGCTCGATCTCGTCCATGTTGTGGAGAGAGGCGTTGCGGATGGTGACGCCGCCCACCGCGACCGGCTCGAGCTCGGCGATGGGGGTCAGCACGCCCGTCCGCCCGACCGAAGGCACGATGGCGGCGACGCGCGTGATCGCCTGGCGCGGCTTGAACTTGTAGGCCACCGCCCAGCGCGGCGAGCGCGAGATCTCGCCGAGGCGCTTCTGGAGCGCGAGGTCGTTCACCTTCACCACCACGCCGTCGATCTCGTAGCCGAGCCGGTCGCGCTTCGCCTCCAGCTCGGCGAAGAACGCGACCACGTCCTCCAGCGTGTCGCACACGCGGCTCATGGGCACGGGCTTCAAGCCGGCATCGGCGAGTGCCTGCAGCGTCTCCCAGTGGGTGGCGAAGCGGGCGCCGCGGATCTCGCCCACGCCGTGGCAGACGAAGTCGAGCGGGCGCGCGGCGGTGATCGCGGGGTCGAGCTGCTTCAAGGACCCCGCGGCGGCGTTGCGCGGGTTGGCGAACACGGGCTGGCCGGCCTCCTCGCGCTCGCGGTTCAGCTTCTGGAAGGCCCTGAGCGGCAGGTAGACCTCGCCGCGCACCTCGAGGAGCTCGGGGGGCTTCCGCGCCTCGCTCCGCAGGCGGAGCGGCACGCTCCGGATCGTCCGGATGTTGGGCGTGACGTTCTCGCCCACGGTCGCGTCGCCGCGCGTCGAGCCGACCGTGAGCACGCCCTGCTCGTACACCAGCTCCACCGCAACGCCGTCGATCTTCGGCTCGGCCACGTACTCGATGCGCTCGCGGCCGAGGAACTTCCGCGCCCGCTCGTCGAAGGCCGCCATCTCCTCGGGCGTGGTGACGTTCTGCAGCGAGAGCATCGGCTGGCGGTGGCGGACGGTGGCGAACTCGGCGAGCGGCGCGGCGCCCACGCGCTGGGTGGGCGAGTCGGGCGTGCGCAGCTCGGGGTGCGCCTCCTCGAGCGCCTGGAGGCGGCGGAAGAGCGCGTCGTACTCCGCGTCGGAGATCTCCGGGTCGTCGAGCACGTAGTAGCGGTGGTTGTGGCGCTCGATCTCGCGCCGGAGGTGCGCGACCTCCTCCCGAACGTCGGCCTTCGTCTCCGCCCGGGCCATCGGCGGTCTGACTACCAGCTTGACGACCCTCCGTCATCTGCTATGAGGGCCCGTTCGTGCGCCGCTGCTGGATCCTGCTGGTGCTCCTCGCCCTGCCGCGCGGCGGCCGCGCGATCGAGCTGCCCGTGGTCGCGGAGACGCTGCCGAACGGGCTCCGCGTGCTGCTCCACGAGGACCACTCCTTGCCCGTCATCTCCTCCTACGTCTTCTACCGCTCGGGCTCGCGCAACGAGCGCCCCGGCCAGACCGGCATCGCGCACCTCTTCGAGCACATGATGTTCAACGGGGGGAAGAAGTTCGGGCCCGGCAAGTTCGACGACCTGATCGAGGGCAACGGCGGCTCCACCAACGGCTACACGACGCACGACTACACCGCCTACCTGAACAACTTCCCGAAGGAGGCGCTCCCGGTCGTGCTCGACCTGGAGAGCGACCGCATGGCGAACCTCGCCCTCACCAAGCAGAACCTCGAACAGGAGCGCGGCATCGTCATGGAGGAGCGCCGGCTCCGCATCGACGACCAGGTGGGCGGCGTGATGAGCGAGGAGCTCTACCTCCACGCCTTCGAGCAGAGCCCGTACCGCTGGAACACGATCGGCTTCATGTCGGACATCAGGAGGATCACCCTGGACGAGGCGCGCGCCTACTTCGAGACCTACTACGCGCCCAACAACGCGACGCTGGTGCTGGCCGGGGACCTGGAGCCGCGCGCCGCGATGGCGCTCGTGCGCCGCTACTTCGGCGGTATTCGGCGCCGTCCCGCTCCGGCGCCGGTGGACGCGAGCGAGCCGCCGCAGGACGGCGAGCGGCGCGTGGCCGTGCGCAAGAACGCCGAGCTGCCGGCGGTGCTGATCGGCTGCCACACCGCCCGCGCCGCCGACCCCGACCGGCCCGTGCTCGACGTGATCGAGCAGCTCCTCGCCCACGGCGACAGCTCGCGCCTCCACGGGGACCTGGTGCGCGCGCACGAGGTCGCGACCGGCGTGGAGGCCAACAACGACTGGGGCATCGAGCCGGACCTCTTCTGGATCTACGCCCAGGCCCGGCCCCGGAAGACGGCGGCGGACCTGGAGGAGCGCATCGACGCGGTGCTCGCGCGGCTCGCCGCCGAGCCCGTGCCCGAGGCCGAGCTCCGCAAGGCGAAGAACAAGCTGCGCGCGGAGCTGGTGCGGAACCTGAAGACCGTGAACGGCAGGGCCAGCCAGCTCGGCTTCTTCGAGACCGTGCTCGGCGACTACCGCGCCATGTTCGGGCTCGAGGCGGCGTGGGAGAAGGTCGGCGCCGAGGACGTCAAGCGCGTGGCCGCCGGCTACCTCCAGCCGGCGAAGCGCACGGTCGTCGTGCTCGAGCCGATTCCGTCCGGGCGGCCCGCGAAGGACGTGCCGCCGCGGCCGGGAGGCGTCTCGTGAGGGCGCTCGGGCTCCTCCTGGCACTCGCCGCCCCGGCGCTCGCGGCCGACGACCTCCGCCTCCCGCCGATCACGCGCGCCACGTTCGACAACGGGCTCCGCGTGCTGATCGCCGAGTACCACGAGCTTCCCCTGGTCGAGTTCCACCTGATCGTGGGCGCCGGCGCGGCCGAGGACCCGCCCGGCAAGGGAGGCCTCGCGGCGCTCACCGCCGGCACGCTCACCCGGGGCACCGGCAAGCTCTCCGCCGACGAGCTGGCGCGCGCGATCGAGTCGCTCGGCGGCCGCATCACGGCCACGCCGGGCACGGACGGCACCATCGTCACGGCCGAGTTCCTCTCCCCGGATTTCGCCGCCGGGCTCGACCTCCTGCGCCAGGTGCTCCTCGATCCCGCCTTCGCGCGCGACGAGGTCCGGCGCCGGCGCGACGAGCAGGCGGCCGGCATCGTGGCCGCGCTCGAGGACGCGAGCGCCATCGCCGACGAATGCTTCGCGGGCTTCCTCTACGGCTCTCACCCCTACGGCCGCCCGATCGAGGGCCTCAGCGCGACCGTCCCCAAGCTCGGACGCGGCGACGTGGCCGACTTCTACGAGCGCTGGTACCGCCCGAACGACACCATCCTCGTGCTCGTGGGCGACGTGTTTGCGGCCGAGGCGACGGTCCGCCTGCGCGAGGCCTTCGGCGCGTGGCGCCCGCGTCCCGACGCGCTCGCGGTGCGTGCCGCGCCCCCCTCGCGCCTGACGGCTCGCCGGGTGCTCCTGGTCGACAAGCCGGACGCCACCCAGACGCAGATCCGGCTCGGCAACGTCGCGATCGCGCGCAACGATCCCGCCTACGTCCCCGCCGTGGTCGCCAACACGATCCTCGGCGGCGGCTTCACCTCGCAGCTGATCGAGGAGCTGCGCATCAAGCGGAGCCTCACCTACTCCGCGTGGAGCATGTTCGCGGCGCGGCTCGCGGGCGGCGACTTCCGCCTGGGCACGTTCACCAAGACGCCGACCACGACCGAGACGCTCGCGCTCGCGCTCTCCGTCGAGGGCGAGTTCCGGAGCCACGCCCCCGCGCGCGAGCGCCTCGCCAAGGCGAAGACGTATCTCCGCGGGCAGTTCCCGCTCCGCATCGAGAGCCCCGACGCGCTGGCCGCGCGCCTGGCGGAGGCCGAGTTCAACGCGCTCGGCCCCGAGGAGCTGGCCACCTACCGCGCGCGCGTGGCGGCGGTGACGCCCGAGCAGGCGGCCGAGGTGGCCGGGAAGCTCATGCCGCCGCCGGAGGCGGTCGCCATCGTGGTGGTCGGCAAGGCGGCCGATATCCACGACGCCCTGGCTGCCCGCTTCGGCCCACTCGAGACGATGGCCGCGAGGGATTGCGAGAAGCTCTCGGCGGCGAAGCGATAGCTGAGCAGGGCCTCACGGCCTCCTGGAGGAGGCAAGACCGGCGATGACATCCCGGTTGAGCCATCGCTGACACCTTCGGGATGCACGGGCTCCGTTCCACCGTGCCGGCGAACCGGCACGGTGCTTGCTCCGCCGCCGTGTCATGCCCGAGCCGGTCAACCGACGTGCCCCGCTGTCCGAGGCGGCGGCCGCGTCCACGGGGCGCCGGGTGCTCCTCGTCGACGACCACCCCGACATCCGCGCCATGCTTTCCCTGGCGCTCGCGGGGGCTGGCGTGGGGGATGTCCTCACCGCCAGCGACGGCCGGGAAGCCCTCGCGCTGATCGAGCGTGACCTGCAGCAGGTGAAGGAGGTCGGGCGGCGGCTCATGGTCGACCTGATCGTGCTGGACATCATGATGCCGGGACTGAGCGGCTTCGACGTCCTCCGCGCGCTGCGCGCGCGGTTCACCGAGCTCCCACCCGTATTGATCATCAGCGCGCTCGACAGCCAGGCCCACGTCCAGGAGGCGATCGAGCTCGGGGCCGTGGAGTACGTCAGCAAGCCGATCGACATCGAGTTCCTCCGCCACAAGGTCCGGGCGCTCATCAACGCGCCGCACCGGCTCTCGTCCGATAGCGCCCGCGTCCCCGTGGTGGAGAGGACCGGGGGCGCGCAGCCGCTTCGAACCGATAAGCCCGCAGCGCGCCGCAACGCCTTGTGGATCGGATGAAGTCCGGGCCCGCCGCTGCGCGGCGGCGCTTGGGCTGACGGCAGGCGGGCGAGCCTACAGCGCGCTGCCGACCGCGGTGGGCTCCTGCTCTCCGGCCACGCGGACGACGGCGAAGAAGCGGGGCACGTAGTCGCGGCTGCTGCGCGGGAGGTAGCCGCGCTCGGCGAGGCGCCAGAACGACGCTTCGGGATCGCGGGCGAGCGCGCGGTCGACCCGGCGCTCGCCCGCGTTGTAGGCGGCCAGCGCGAGGGGCCAGTCGCCGTAGCGGTCGTGGAGGAGGCGGAGATACTGCGCGGCGGCGCGCGTGGCCCGCTCGGGCTGCACGCGGTCGTCGCGGTGGGCGTTCACCACCAGCCCGAAGCGGCGGGCGGTCGCGCGCCGGAGCTGCCAGAGGCCGCGCTCGCCCCGGCGTCCCCGGGCCATCGGGTAGAAGTTGCTCTCGATCACCGGGAGGAGCGCGAAGCTCGTCGGTACGCCGTGCGCCGCCAGGATCCTGCGCAGACCGGGCAGGTAGCGCGCCCCGCGCGCCAGGCTGTCCGCCGTCTCCTGGCGAAGCCCTGGGTGCATGCGGAGCCGCTGTTCCCAGGCGTCGATGGGCGCGTCGTCGAGGGTGCCCAGCTCGCCGGGCGGAGCGGGCGGCACGCTCGGCAGGAGCGGCGCGCTGGACGCCACGGGCGACGGCGCGTGCTGGAGCGGAGCACACGCGGCCAGGACGGCCAGGAGCATGAGTGGGGCACGCATGGCGGGTCGGAGAGAGCAAGCCGCTTGCCGCCCCCGCCGGGACGCCGAAATCGCACCGGGCGCACAGCGCGCGCTGGCTCCGAGCGGCCATCGGGTGACGCCGCCGGCAAAATTTGGACGGCTTGCCTTGCTGAAACGAATGTTTTAAGCGGTTGTTTGTGGGCGGCACCAAGGACCGGCTCCTCACCGCCGCCGCCGAGCTGTTTGCCGAGCGGGGCTTCCACCGCACCACCGTGCGCGACATCGCGGCGCGCGCGCGGGTCAACGTCGCGGCCGGGAACTACCACTACGGCTCGAAGCGGGCGCTCTACCTCGCCGTGCTGCGCGTCCAGTTCGCCGACGTGCGCGCCACCCTGCGGGCGCGCGGCGCGGCGGTGCCCGAGGGCGAGCTACGGGGGCTCTCGCGCCGGCAGCTGGCCGCGCTCCTGCGCACGCGGGTGAACGTCATGCTCGACCTGCTGATCGGGCCGCCGCCCGGGCTGCACGGAACGCTGATGCACCGGGAGATGTGCGATCCGAGCGAGGCGCTGCCGGTCATCGTCGACGAGTTCATCCTTCCCATGTTCGGCGAGATGCGGGCGATCGCCGCGCGCCTCGCCCCCGGGGTCGAGCGGAAGGCCCTCGAGCGCTGCGTCTACAGCGTGGTCGGGCAGGCGCTCTTCTACCGCTTCACCATGCCCGTCACGCTCCGTCTCCTCGGCGTGCCCGCCTATCCGCGTGGGCTTGCACGCGAGCTGGCGGCGCACATCACGGCGTTCTCGCTGGGGGGCTTCGAGCGGGTGGCGGGGAGCAGGCATGCGCGGTAGTGCGGCGGGTTGCGGGGTACCTCCGGGGCGAGTCGGGAGCCCGGCCGTCGAATGCTTTGGGCGCCGGCGGCTCGAGAGCGCGCCCGTGTTACGCGCCCGACTTCGCCCCGGAGGCACCCCGCAACCCGCCACCACCGGCGGTGGGCTCCCGGCCCGCGCCGGTTGGTGGGTGGGGGTTGCGCTCTGTGGGCTGGTGGCGGGGTGCGGGACGGTGGCGCGGATGACGCGGGTGGAGGGGGACGGGGGGTGGTCGGGGGCGCGGCGGGCGGAGGAAGTGGCGCGCCTCGCGGTGGCGCCGGCGGCCGAGGCGGCGCCGGCGGGGCCGCTCACGCTCACGGCGGCGCTCGCGCTCGCGGCGCGCGGCAACCGCCGCATCGCCGAGGCCGAGGAGCAGCTCGAGGTCGCGCGCGCGCGCGTGTGGGAGACGCGCGGGCGGCTCCTGCCGGCGACCACGGGCTCGGGCCGCTACACCTGGTACACCGATCCGCAGACCACGCGGGTGGTCCTTCCCCCCGGGCTCCTCCCGGCCGGCACCACGCCGCCCGCGGTCATCGTCCGCCAGGCCGAGTTCGGGGTGGTGAACGGGACGCTCAGGCTGCCGCTCGATCTGAGCGGCGAGCTGCAGCACACGCTCGCCGCGGCGCAGGCCGGCTACCGGGGCGAGCGGGCGCGCCTCTGGGCCACGCGGCTCGCCGAGCAGGTGCGGGTCATCCGCGCCTACTTCCAGCTCCTCGAGGCCGAGCGCCTGGCCGAGGTGACGGAGCAGACGATCGCCACGGACCGCCAGCAGCTCGCCAACGCCGAGCAGCGCTTCGCCGCGGGCCGTCTCACCAAGAACGAGCTCCTGGTCGTGCAGGTCGCGCTGCGCAACGCCGAGGAGCAGCGCCTCCAGCGGGCGCTGGCGATCGACCAGGCGCGCTGGGCCTTGAACCAGGCGGTCGGCCTCCCGGTCGACCTGCCGAGCGAGGTGGTGGACGTCCACGAGCGGCCCGCGGTGCCGGCGACCGACGAGGCGCTCCGCCTGGCGCGCGCCACGAACCCCGTCCTCGTCGCGCTCCTCGAGGAGCAGCAGCGTCTCGAGGAGACGGCGCGGGCGCTCGTTTCGAGCCGGCTGCCGCGTTTCGACGCAGGCGGCGCCATCGACTACTCGAGCGCGACCATCGTCCAGCCCCAGCGTGTCGGCTCGGGCTTCGTCGGCTTCACCTGGGACCTCGGCACCGACACGCGCCGCGAGGCCGAGATCGCCGCCGCTCGCCACGAGGCCTCGCAGAACCGCATCGCCGTCGGGCGCGAGCTCGACGAGCTCGAGACGGCGGTGCGCACGGCGCAGCGGGCCGCCGAGGAGCGCCTGGCCGCCGCCGCGGCGGCCGAGGCCGGGGTGGCGCAGGCGGAGGAGAACCTCCGCATCCGCCGCCAGCAGTTCGACGCCGGCCGGGCGACGAGCGACGACGTGCTCGACGCCGAGGCGCTGCTCGCCGGGCAGCGTGCCACCCGCGCGGGTGCGCTCTACCAGGCGCACACGCGGCGCGCCGAGCTGCAGGAGCTGCTCGGGCTCCCGCTCGACGACGTCGTCGGCGAGACGAGATGACCATGCGGAGAAGGCTCGCGCTCGCCGTGCTCGTCCTGGCCGTGGTGGCGGCGGCAGTCTGGGTCGTGCGCCGCGACCGGACGCCGCCGCACTACACCGGCTTCGTCGAGGGCGAGGAGCGCGTCATCCGGAGCGAGGTGACGGGGCGCGTGCTGGCGGTGATCTTCGCCGAGGGTGCCCAGGTCCCGCCGAACGCCGTGCTCGCGCGGCTCGACCCCGCCGACATCCAGACCCGCCTGGTGGCCAAGCACGAGGAGCTGGACGTCGCGGAGGCCGACATCCGCCGCCAGCAGCAGCAGGTCGAGCTCAGCGAGAGCACCTGGAAGCAGGACGTGAGCGCGCGGCAGGCCGAGCTCCGGCAGGCGGCATCGGTGCTGGACCTCGCCGAGCGCAGCCTCAAGCGCGAGGAGGCGCTGGTCGCCACGGGCGCCAGCACGGGGCAGCTCCTCGACGACGCGCGCGCGCGCCGCGACCAGGCGCGCAGCGCGCTCGATCGCGCCCGGGACATGCTCCGGCGCGCCGAGGCGGAGGAGGGGACGATCGCCGTCGCCCGCCGCCAGCTCGACGTGCTCGAGCAGCGCCGCGAGCTGGCGCGGGCCGAGATCGCCCAGCTCGAGGTGACGGCCGCCAAGTACGATATCCACGCGCCCGCCGTCCCCACCTCGGTGCAGACCCAGTTCATCTGGCCGGGCGAGCTGGCGCAGCCGGGCACCGCGATCGTCGCGGTGCTCGATCCGACCGACAAGTACGTGCAGGTCTACGTGCCGGTCGCCGAGGTGGACCGCTTCCGGGTCGGCCGGCGGGTCGCGATCGAGCTCGACAGCGAGCCCGGCCGCCGCTTCCCGGGCGAGGTCAGCTTCGTCGCCGATCAGGCCAACTTCACCCCCGAGAAGATCGAGACGCGGAGCGACCGCATGGGCCAGGTCTACCGCGCCAAGGTGCGCGTCCTGGAGGGGGTCGAGCGTCTCCAGCCGGGCACGGAAGGCAACGTGTACCTCCAGCCATGATCCGCCTGCGCGCCCTCGAGAAGCGCTACGGCAGCCGGCGCGCGCTCGCCGGCATCGACCTCGTGCTCGAGCGGCGCGAGATCGTGGGCGTCGTCGGGCCCGACGGCGCCGGGAAGACGACGCTCTTGCGCGCGCTGGCCGGGCTCCTCGAGATCGAGGCCCGCGAGGCGACCGTCCTCGGCCACGATCTCGGCGGCGACGTGACGGCGCTCAAGGCGCGCGTCGGCTACGTCCCGCAGGCCTTCAGCCTCCACCGCGACCTGACGGTCGAGGAGAACCTGCGCTTCACGGCGCGTCTCCACCGCTTGCCGGAGGCGGAGTTCCGCGCGCGCGCCGGGGAGCTGCTCGCGCGCACCGGGCTCGCCCCGTTCGCCGAGCGGCCGACGGGCGCGCTCTCGGGGGGCATGAAGCAGAAGCTGGCGGTCGCCAACGCGCTCCTGCCGCGGCCCGCGCTGCTCCTCCTCGACGAGCCGACGGCGGGCGTCGACGTGATGTCGCGCGCCGAGATCTGGGCGCTCCTCGAGCGCGCGCGGGCGCAGGCGCTCGTCCTCATCAGCACGAGCTACCTCGACGAGGCGGCCGCGGCAGACCGGCTGCTCTACCTGGAGGGCGGCCGTCTGGTCGCGGCCGGCACGCCGGCCGAGCTGCGCGCGGCCGTGCCCCTCCGCGTCTACCGGGCCTGGGGCGAGAACGCGCGGGCGATCGCGCGCGCCGCGAAGACGCTGCCCTACGTCGAGGCCGCGCGGGCGACCGGACGCTTCGCGCGCATCGAGGTGCGGCGCACCGACGCTCCGGGCGCGGGGCGCGTGCTCGCCGATCTGGCGGCCCTCGCCGGCGGCGCGCTCAGCTTCGTGGAGGAGGCGCCGCTCGACATGGAGTCGACGCTGCGCGCGCTCGCCGGGGGGGTGTGATGGCCGGGCCGATCATCCGGACGCGCGGGCTCACCAAGCGCTTCGGCACCTTCACCGCGGTCGACGACCTCTCGATCGAAGTGGCGGCGGGCTCGATCTTCGCCTTCCTCGGCGCCAACGGCTCCGGCAAGAGCACGACCATCCGCATGCTGATCGGCCTCATCCGGCCGACGGCGGGCGCGATCGAGGTCGACGGCGTGGACGTCATCCGCGACCCGCGCCGCGTGCGCGACCGGATCGGCTACATGGGCCAGAAGGTGAGCCTGTACGAGGGCCTCACGCTGCGCGAGAACGTCGAGTTCTACGCCGGCCTCTACGGGCTCGCCGGCGCGGCGCTCGAGCGCCGCTGGGGCGCGCTCAGCGAGCGCTTCGCGCTCGCGGAGGCCGAGCGCGAGAAGCCCGAGGACCTGCCCGCCGGCATCCGCCAGCGCGCCGGCCTCGCGGTCAGCATCATGCACCGGCCGCGGCTCCTCTTCCTCGACGAGCCGACGGCGGGGGTCGACGTGCGCAGCCGTGCGCTCTTCTGGGAGCTGATCCAGGAGGAGGGCGACGCCGGGGCGACCATCTTCGTCACCACCCACTTCCTGGAGGAGGCCGACTACTGCGAGCGGGTCTGCTTCATCGACGCGGGCCGGCTGATCGCCGACGCGCCGCCCGAGGAGCTCCGCCGCCGCTACTCGGGGGGCTACCGGGTGGAGGTGGCGCTGCCGCCCGACGCGCGCGCGGCGGCCGCGGCGCTGCTCGGCGGCGGGGCCACGCCCACCGAAGCTGGCGTCGCGCTCGCCGGCGGCCCGCTCGACGCGCGCGTCCTCGGCGCGCTCGCGCGCCTGGTAGCGGCCCACCCCGAGGCGCGCGTCTCGATCGAGCAGCCGGCGATGACGGACGTCTTCCGGCGCGTGCTGGCCGAGGCGGGGGCGGCGCGATGAGCTGGCGGCGGCTCCGCACGCTCCTCCTGCGCGAGGTGCGCGCCACGCTGCGCGACCCCTTCACGATGACCATCCTCGTCACCGTGCCGCTCGTCGCTCTCGTCCTCTTCGGGTTCGTGCTCGCGACCGACGTGAAGCACCTCTCGCTCGGCGTGCACGACGCGAGCGGGACGGCGGCCAGCCGCCGCCTGATCGCCGACCTGGCGGCGAGCGACACCTTCGACCCACGCCCCTACGCGACCCGCGCCGCCCTCGAGCACGCGCTGGTCGCGGGGACGATCAGCGCCGCGCTCGTGATCCCGCCCAACTTCGATCGGGATCTGCAGGGCAGGGAGGCGCCCCAGGTGCAGGTGATCTACGACGGGGGCGAGGCGCCGCTCGCCGGCAACGCCGAGGCGTTCATCCGCAGCCTCCTGGCGCGCAGCGGCGCCAGCCTCGCTCCCCCCACCGCGGCGCCGCCGGGCGGGGTCGAGGTCGTCACGCGCGCGCTCTTCAACCCGCGCCTCGAGGGCAAGCCCTTCATGGTGGCCGGCACCTTCGGCTTCGTGCTCTCCTTCCTGACCACGATCATCACCGCGGTCTCGATCGTGAACGAGCGCCTGACCGGCACCTTCGACCAGCTCCAGGTGACGCCGGCGACCTCGGCCGAGATCCTGCTCGGGAAGCTCCTCCCGCTCGGGGCCGTCTTCGCGCTCGACGTCGTGCTCATGATGCTGGTCGCCGGCTTCGTGCTCGGCGTCTGGCCGCAGGGGAGCGCGCTCCTCTTCGTCGCCGTGTCCTCGGGCTACGTCTTCTTCTCGCTCGCCCTCGGCCTCTACTTCTCGGCCACCTCGAGCACGGCGGCCGAGGCGGTGCAGAAGACGGTGCTGTTCAGCATCCCGCTCGTGCAGCTCTCCGGCTTCGCGTTCCCGACCCGCAACATGCCGTTCGTCTTCCGCTGGCTCGCCGAGACCTTCCCCGCCACGCACTACATCCGCGTGAGCCGCGCCATCTATCTCCGCGCCGCGGGGCCCGAAGCGCTGGCGTGGGAACTCGCCGTGCTCGCGCTCTCGGGCGTGGTGTTCGTGGCGCTCGCGCTGCGCACGATCGGAGCGCGCACGTGAGCCGCCGCTTCTGGTCGAACGTGCTCGCCGTGGCGTACCGCGAGGCGCGCGTCGTGCGCCACGACCAGGCCTTCCTGGGCGTCGTCCTCATGCAGCCGATCATGATGCTCGTCATCTTCGGCCTCGTGCTCTCCAACAAGCCGGCCAACGTGCCGTGGGCGGTGCTCGACCGGAGCGCCGGTGCGAGCGCGCGACGCCTGGTCGCCGAGGTGCAGGCGACGGGCTACTTCCGCCCGTTCCGGTCGATCGGCAGCTACGACGAGGCGCGCGATCTCCTGCAGCGCGGCAAGGCGCTCGCCGTTCTCGTCATCCCGAAGGACTTCCGGCGCGACGTCGAGCGCGGCCGGCCGCAGGTGCAGCTGCTGCTCGACGGGAGCGACCCGCTCTCCGCCGCCCGGATCGGCGCCTACGTGGCGGAGGTGGCGGGCGCGTTCGCGACGCGCCTCGTCCCCGCGAGCGCGCGGCACGTCGCGCCGCGCCTGCCGGGGCCGATCGACGTCCGGCAGCGCTTCTGGTTCAACCCGACGCTCAGCGACCGCGTCTTCTTCCTGGCCGCGTTCGCGGGCATGCTGCTCACGAACCTCTGCCTGTCGGTCACCTCGGGCGCCCTGGTCGGCGAGCGTGAGATGGGCACCTACGAGCAGATGCTCGCGCTGCCCACCACCCCGCTCGAGATCGTGCTCGGGAAGCTCGTCCCCTACGTGGTCGTGTGCTACGGGCTGCTCCTCTTCTCCGTGCTCTCGAGCGGGCTCGTCTTCGGCATCTGGCCGCAGGGGAGCTGGTTCGCGCTCCTCGCCATCACGCTGCCCTTCGTGCTCGCCTCGCTCGCGATCGGCGTCCTCGTCTCCGTGCTCGCCCAGACCACGGCACAGTCGGTGTTCATCACCGTCTTCTTCATCATGCCGTCGTTCGTGCTCTCGGGCGTGATGTACCCCTACCAGTTCATGCCGCGCGGCGTGCGCGACCTGGGCGGGCTCTTCCCGCTGCGCTGGTACCAGATCGCGCTCCGGCGGATCGTGGAGCGCGGGGGGGGCTTCGCGGAGGTGCTGGGACCGGCGCTGGCGCTGGGCGGGCTCTTCGCGCTGCTGCTCGTCCTGATCCGCTGGCGGATGAGGCCGCGGCTCGGCTAGGCGCGACCCGAGACGGCGGTGCGGGGAGGCGGGGGCACCCTCTCCGCTTCGATTCGGCGCCGCTGAATCGGGTGCTTCGATCGGCCGTCGCGCGCGGCGCCTCATAGCGCTCCGACGGCGCCCCCGCCTCCCCGCTGCGCTATTCGGCCTCGCGCGCGTGCCGTATCTCTTTCGCCGGCACGCCGAGAGCAAGCAGGCGATTCAAGTGCTGGTCCGAGGGGCTTCAGCTGATGAAGGTGGGCGGCAAGGCGAAGCTCGTCTGCCCCTCCGCCATCGCGTACGGCGACCAGGGTCGCTCGCAGATCCCGCCCGCCGCGCTGCTCGTGTTGGAGGTCGAGCTGCTCGAGATCGTGAAGAAGTAGCGCCCCGGGAACTTTGACATCGCTCTCGGGCCCGTCGTATTGACGCGCTCTCAGGACGGGCGGGAGAGCGCAGCCTTCGCCCAGGGAACTGAGAAGGCATGAGAGGAGCCCGGCATACGCGCATCTCGCTGACGCGGATGGCAGTGCTCGTGGCGGCGACGGCACCGCTCGGACTCGTGCCGGCGGCGGCCGCGGCGCAGGCGACCC
>Ga0209057_1001684_pt1 | contig 17594 bp, 16 predicted proteins | sample GraSoiAngelo_146_FD_185903 | JGI IMG/M metagenome (GOLD analysis project Ga0209057, IMG submission 185903) | Grasslands soil microbial communities from the Angelo Coastal Reserve, California, USA - 14_1009_05_30cm (SPAdes) (version 2) | ecosystem: Environmental > Terrestrial > Soil > Grasslands ... | reverse complement strand
CGTGCAGGGTGGCGGGGCCAGGGTGTGATAGCGCCAGTTTGCGTAAACTTCGGAGCCTACTGGGGGCCATGCCTGCACCCTGCGGGAAGGGGGGTATGAGAACGCTCGCCCCTGGGCCTGCTGGTACGGAGCACAGCGGTGCGAAGGGCAACCGCACGGACCGTCCAGACGTCCAGATACGTTGGTGACCGGGCTCCGTACCCTTGCGCTTGCACTCGCCATAGCGGCGGCTTGCGTTGGCAGTGTCGGGGCGACTCCCCTTGGGCAGGGCGGGGGCGCGCCCTTCCCGCTCGGCCGCGTTGAGCACGTAAGCTCCGCATCCAGCGACGTACGCGTGGATGCCGCGCCGGAGCAAGGCGCCAGCGCAGGTGTCGCAGAGGCTCCGGTGGTTGGTGCTTCGGGCGGTGCGCTCGTCATCAATGCCACGTTCGACAGTTCGATCACGAGCGATCCGAACTCTGCGGCGATAGAGGCAATCATCAACAACGCCGTCAGTATATTCCGATCGCTGTTCAACGATCCCATCACCGTGTCCATCCTGTTTCGGTATGCGACGACCAATCCTGATGGCTCACCGCTGCCGCCCGGGGCTCTCGCAGTAAGCTACTCCGCCGTCTATGCCGTACCATGGAATACGTACATTGATGCGCTGAAGGCGGATGCGGCGACGGCGAATGACGCCACGGCCAATGCCAGTCTGTCAGCGAGCGCCCTGTCCACAAATGTGGTGCCGTCCAGTGCGAACGGTCGGGCTGTCGGCCTGAATACCCCGCCAGCGATGTTCGCAAACGGCAGCGTCGGTGCCGGCGGGCCGTATGACGGGATCGTCACCCTCAATTCCAATCAACCCTTCAAATTTACGCGTCCCCCCGCCAGCGGCATGTACGATGGACAACGGTCAACCGAGCACGAGATGGATGAGATCCTTGGCTTCGGATCCTACCTCAACCTGGGTGGTAGCGATCTCCGGCCGCAGGATCTGTTTAGCTGGTCGGCTGCGGGTGCGCGGAACCTGATGGCCAGCGGTTCGCGCTATTTGTCGATCGATAGTGGCAATGCAAACATCGTTGGTTTCAACCAGGACCCGAGTGGAGATTTCGGCGACTGGCTGAGTGGCTCCTGCCCGCAAGCGAATCCTTATGTACAAGATGCGTTCAGTTGCACGGCTCAAGCGTCGGATGTGACGGCGACTTCACCTGAAGGCATTAATCTCGATGTTATCGGCTACGACCTGATAACGGCCACGGCCACGACGACGAGCCTGCCGACGACAACAACAACGTCCTCGACCACCACGACCACTGCACCGTCCGGGTCCACGACCACGACTCAGCCGCCGACCACGACGACCAGCAGCACGACCAGCACCAGCACGACCACCCTTCAGATCACGACCACGACCGCCGCTACGTCTACGACGACGACTATAACGGTCGATTCCAGCACTACGACGACGACCTTGCCCTGCCCCGATGCCGGTTTCGATGGTCTACGGTGCGTCTTGCACCGCGCCCTTCATCCCGTGGAGTGCGGGAACGCAACGATTCCTCGGCGCATCCAGCGGCGGCTCGCCAAGGCCAGCAGCTTGATCGACCGTGGCGCATTCGCCAGCAGTGCCAAGAAGTCGAGGGAGTTCGCCCGGAAGGCGGCGAAGACTCTCAAAAAGGCGATCGTTCTCACTGATGCGGCAACGACGCAGGGGAAGTTGTCGGGGGACTGCGGGAGCGCGATGAGCGGTATCCTCCTCGAAGCGGAACAGCGCGCGCAGGAACTGGCCTCCGCGCTATAGCGGTCGCGGCGCATGATCCCAGGCTTGATCCTTCTCGCCCAGCTTCACTGCGCTCCCAACGCGAGCGGGACCGTGGACTGCTTCGATGCGCAGAAGGGCGGGGCGCCAGTTCTCAAGATCGAGCCGAACCTGTTCGGCGGGTTCGACCTACGCCAGAGCGACGGGGAGCTCGTGCGGTGTGAGAAGAAGGCGAGCGGGGAGACCGAGTGCCGCGTCGTTCAGGAGGGTCGAAGGAAGTAGGCCGTCTCGTCTGGTCTCATTCCGGCCCGCGGAGCGAACCCCGCCAGCGGTTTCGCCATCGCGCCGAGGGGGCTCTTCTCATACCGCCTCACGCCCTTCGGCGGGCGATGGTTCGCGGTCGCGGGCGGGAAGCTGGTGATCGCTCCTGGCGAGTAGGACAGGGTCTGGGTTCGAGGAGCCGCGCCGCGGCACTGTGGGAGCGCCGCGGAGCCACATCGGGGCTGGGGGCCATCTTGACGCCGCCGCCGACTTGGGCGTATGCCTTGGTCAGGTGACCAATGCGGCAGGAAGCCCTCGACAAGGCGCGTGAGGACCCCCGGGGCACGCCGGCGCGCATCCTAGATGCAGCCGAGGACGTCTTCGCCGAGCAGGGCTATGGTGCCGCCTCCACCCGCGAGATGGCGCGCCGGGCGGGCGTTCCCTTCGGCGCACTACACTACCACTGGGGGAGCAAGCAGCACCTCTGGGAGGCGGTCTTCAAACGCCTCGGTGAGCGGACGCGTGAGACGATCATGCGGAACCTTCGGCCGGGGACCACACGGCGTGAGCTATCCGACAACCTGGTCGACTCCTTTCTGGACCTCCTCGTGGCCCACCCAAACACCACGCGCCTCGCCCACCGCATGTGCCTGGAGCGGCGCGAGCTGCACCTCAAGAGCGTGCGGGAGATGTTCGGCGAGCTGGCGCGGTTCGGCATCGGCGTGATCCGCGACACGATGCCCGACGTGCAGATCGACGTGCCCGCCGCGATCTTCGTCATCGCGAACGCGTTCATCGCCTCGCTCGCCGACGTCGACGGCCAGGAGGACTTGCTCGGCGGCAGCGTCTACACCTCGCGGCCGGCGCGCGAGCGCCTCAGGGCCGAGCTCAAGCGCTTCGCGTACCGCGTCTTCAACGTGGCCGACTGAGTTTTTTTGCCGATGATTGGCCAATTGACCAAGTCACCCGACCTAGGAGGAGAGTCGATCATGCACACCGCCCGCTTCCTACCGCCCGGCCCCGCGCTGCCCGCGTTGCTACAGGGAATCCATTATGCGTTCCGGCCCGGTCCCTTCTTCGAAGCGTGCGCCCGGCGCTACGGCGAATGCTTCACGCTACGCATGCCGGTCGGGCCGCCGATCGAAGTCATGTTCAGCAACCCGGAAGCGATCCGCCAGATCTTCACCGGCAACGAGGACGAGCTACGTGGCGGCGAGGCGTTCATCGCCCTGCAGCCGCTCCTCGGGGCGAACTCCATCCTCGCGCTCGACGGCGCTCGCCACGAGCGCGAGCGGCGCCTCATGATGCCGCCCTTCCACGGCGAGCGGATGCTGGCCTACGGCGAGACGATGCGGGCGATCGCCGACCGGGCGATCGAGCGCTGGCCGATCGGGCGCCCGTTCCCGATCCACCCCGAGATGCAGGCGATTACGCTCGAGGTGATCCTGCGCACGGTGTTCGGCGCCGAGGGTGAGGGGCTCGACGCGCTGCGGAGCCTCGTGCAGCGCTTCAGCCGCGTCATGGCGAACCCGATGTGGCTCTGGCCCCGCCTCCAGATCGACCTCGGACCGCTCTCGCCGTGGGGCCGCTTCCTGCGCGTGAAGCGTGACCTCGACACGTTCCTCTTCGCCGAGTTCGCCCGGCGCCGGGCAGACGGCAGCACGGCGCGCGACGACGTCCTCTCGCTCCTCCTTGCCGCGCGCTACGAGGATGGCGAGCCGATGCGGGACGAGGAGTTGCGCGACCAGATGATGACGCTCCTCTTCGCCGGCCACGATACCACCGCCACCTCGCTGGCCTTCGCTTTCCACAACATCCTGTGTCACTCGGAGGTCCGCGAGCGGCTGCGCGCAGAGCTCGTGCACGTCGTCGGCGCGGGGCCGCTGGCGCCCGAGCACGTCGGAAAGCTCGAGTACCTCGACGCCACCGTGAAGGAGACGCTGCGCTTGAACCCGATCATCTCCGAGGTGGGGCGCGTGCTCGCCCGCCCGATGCGCATCGGCGGGTGGGACCTGCCCGCGGGCGTGATGGCGGCGCCGTGCATCTACCTCGCCCACCGGCGTCCCGATGTGTGGCCCGAGCCCGAGCGGTTCGATCCGAAGCGGTTCGTCGGCCGGCGGCCGAGCCCGTACGAGTTCTTCCCTTTCGGCGGCGGCGTGCGCCGCTGCCTCGGGATGGCGTTCGCGCTCTACGAGATGAAGGTGGTGCTGGCGGAGGTGGCGTCGCGCGTCGAGCTCCGCCTCGCGACCGGGTACCGCATGCAGCGCGTGCGGCGGAGCATCACGCTCGCGCCGTCGAAGGGCATGCCGGTGGTGGTCGAGCGGCGGGCCGCCTGAGGACTATTCCAGCGGGCACGCTCCTCTGGCGCGGACGGGTGCGGCCGGCTCCGCTCCGCGCCGTTCGCCGGTAGTCGGGAAAGTTAGTTAGCTCCTGGCGAGTGGGCCGACAGCAGCAAAGCAGCTACACCAAAGAGCATTACTTCGGGGGCACCGGGCACCCGGTGCCGAGATGGGCTACGGCTGATCGGGAGGCGAGCCAATAACCCCTTTGGCAGCCGGATCGGTCAGGCCCCGTAGATCGGGCACTTATCGAGCCGGCTGACCGACGCTTCCGGCGCGGTCAGAACCACTCGATTCTGGCGTCTTCAGCGACTGACTCGTAGCTCACCGGGGACTGCCGACGAGGTCCGGGCCTGTGGCGGCGCATCGCTCTCCGCGCTACGCTCCACGGCGACTCGCACGCCGAGGAGGGGCCGGATGGCCGAGGCCCGCAAGGGTGCCGACAAGCATCGTCTTCCGAAGCGAGGGCACAGGCACGGCATCCTAGCCCTGCTGCTCCTAGCGCTCGGATGCGCTGAACGCGGGGCCGTCACTATCGAGGAGCCACCGGGCGCTGTGGTATGCCGTCGTGGCCCGCAGTGCGATGCGAAGTGGCAGCGTGCCCTGGAGTGGGTGCGCGCCAACTCACGCTGGAACGTACTTGAGGCAACTGACGCGGTCATCAGGACCGAGGGGCCGCTCGACACGCTCGTTCCGGCCTTCACGATCCGGCGGCTCGAGCGAAGTGAGGACCCCGGCTCCGAGGTCGTCGTCTTCCAGGCGGGATGCAGCCCTGACCGCGTTGGCGTAGCCGTCGATCACATGCCGCCGCGTGGACCTCGCTGGAGGAATGTGTCTGGCGCAGAGGCGAAGTACACGGAGTGCAACCCGCCCGTTGGCGACTTGGAGGCGAGCTTCGTGCGCTTCGTGAACGCGGGCGGCGCGATGCCGACGCCCCGCTGACTTCGCCCTGGAGCGACGTGGATGCCCGTGCCGAGGTGTACCGGCGTCGGCGGAACACAGTAGCCGTGGACGAAGCTGACTGCATTGTTGCAGCGCGAGCAGCATGGGCGAGGGGTCCAGGCCACGTTTCCCGGCGGGTCGGGATCATCCTAAGGCTCAGCCATGGCATCGTTGGTGCGTTACTCGGTGTCTCCCTTGGCGGTGCCTTCCTCGACCTCTGGGCCGCAGTGGTCAGCGGCGTGATCGGCTTCTCTCTCGGCACCATCTTCGGAGAGCGCGGCGTCGCTTGGATTTGCTGGACGATCCGACGCCTACCGTGGTGGGTCCCGTGGTAGGGCGCGCCGCGCCACGGTGACGCAATCGTCAGTCTCGTCCATGAGTCGTCGTCATCGAGCAGGCGCGATGGTGCTGAGTGGTTGGCTGCTCATCGGGCGTCGGTGGACTGGCGTGGATGCTTGGGAGGAAGTGTCGCTAAGAAGACCATTCCACACGCAGGCCGCCTGCGAGGACCATCGGCGCGCCAAGGCAACGATGGTAGCCACTCGGGGTTGGGCCGAGACCCGCTGCGTGACTCGGCAGGAGTTTGCGCACCACTATACGAAGTCTAGGACTGGAGACTTCGAGCCCTAACTACCGCAACGGCCCCACCACGTGCCCGTGGACGTGACCCAGCGTCGCTGACCCGCGCGATCAAGCAGAATTCCTTGACCGCCAGAGTTCGTCCGTGGGACGATGACGGTTGAGGGGGGCCGTCGTGACGCGGACGCTGTTTCCACTGAGCAACCTGGCCGCTTTGGCGGTCTGTGTCGCCGCGCTCGTCAACCTTGCCGCGCCAAGTTTGACACGGGCTGCCGTGTGCGGCGACGTGAACGGCGACGGTGTCGTGAATATCGGTGACGCGCTCGTCGTGGCGCAGTACGACGTTGGTCTGCGCACGTGCGGGGTAGCGCCGTTCAGTCACCCCGAGGTCTGCGACGTGAACGGGGACGCGGCCTGCGACATCGGTGACGCTCTCAGGATGGCGCAGTGCGACGTGGGGCTGATCGGCTGTGCGTTCACCTGCGGGTCGTTTGCGTGCTCATCCACCACTACCACCACCACGACGACCTCGACCTCCTCGACAACGACCACGACCACTGCACCCCCGGCCTGCCACTTCCCCGCGACGGGGCAGACGACCTGCTGGGACAGCAGCGGGAACGTGATTCCGTGTGCGGGCACGGGTCAGGATGGTGACCTCCAGAAGGGGGCACCGCTCAGCTACACGGACAATGGGGATGGGACGATCACCGACAACAATACCGGCCTGATGTGGGAGAAGCTCAGCATGGATGGCTCGGTCCACGATGTGAGCAATACCTATACCTGGGCGAACGCCTTCGCCCAGCCTGTCGCGACGCTCAACGGCACGAGCTTCGCGGGCCACACCGACTGGCGGATGCCGAACGTGAAGGAGCTGGAGAGCATCATGAACTACCAGAACGTCGACCCGACTGTCTCGCCGGCCTTCAACACGAACTGCACGTCGGGCTGCACGGTGCTGACCTGTAGCTGCACCACGTCGTCGTCCGGCTACTGGTCGTCTACTACGGCCGCCAGCAACCCGTCGACCGCAGGAGTCCTGGACACCGGCGGCGGCGGCGTGTGCCTCGACAGTAAGAGCTTCCTCGACAACGTGCGGGGAGTGCGGGGCGGCTCGTGAATCCCGCCGCCAGTGTCCGTGTAGTGTCCGTGAACTTGAGCCGGGACGCGCCCCCAGCAACCAAGTCGGTCGCGCGAGGAAGCCAGAGCCCCGCCGCCTCCCTCCCTTCCCTGCCCTCCGCTGGCGATTCTCGTGCCTGCGCTTGTGCGGGTTCTTCGGGTGCAGCACCTACTATCGCATCCAGAAGTTCGACAGCAACGGGAGCTTCCTCACCGCGTGGGGCAGCGCGGGCAGCGGGGACGGGCAGTTCAACAGTCCTGGTGGCGTCGCCGTCGAGGGGGGCGGAAGCGTCTACGTCGCCGACGCTGGCAACTACCGCATTCAGAAGTTCGCGTGTCCATAGGGGAGGACCGTCGGCCGCGTCCATGACGAGATCGACGCATCGTCAGTGGTGAGGGCGAGGGAACAAACGGGCCAGGGACGCGCTCTCAGAAGCACCCTGCACCCAAGCCAGACTCATAGATCAGCTTTCATCCCGGCCACACGCCCGAACGTCGCCAAGGGGCTCCGGCCCGAAGAGGACGTTGGATGAGACTAGCAACCTCTATGCGGGATGCGTGGTGGCGGGCGTTCATCCAGCCGACTACGCGGCGCTGACCTGCCGAAGCGGGCACGGACGCGTCCTGCGGTAGCCCGTAAAGGGACAAAAAAAACCCGTGCGGGGATTCTGCTGACATGGGCGACGGGCTGGATGACGGGAGAGAAGGGCTACAAACGCCCCTGAGCGCCTTGTGCGACTCGGCGACGGATCAGTCGATGATGCCCTTCGCCCGCAGGTAGGCGGCGTGCGCGCCGCTCGGCGGCCCGAAGAAATGTTGCCGCCCGCGCTCCATCCGCCGGTCGAAGCCGCGCCGATCCGTGAGGTAGAGGCACGCCAACCCCGGCTCCCCCTAGGCGCGAAAGACGGCGGCGGTGGTCGCGTCAGCGCCATACCCCTAAGGGGACAAGGGGTCCCCTAGTCGTCGTCGTCACGCCCCTCGGGACCACCCGGACCACCCGCGCGCCAGCCGCGCCAGCTCCGCGAGCGGCCCCTCGAGCGCTGTGAACGCACTAGCGCTGGATCACCGTCGTTTGCAGCGCCGGCGACGCTGAGATCTGCGACTCGCAGAACCGGTCGAGCAACCACTGCTTCTGGCTGAACAGCAGCGTCTGGTCGTAGTGGTGCGGCGAGTCCGGGTTCTCCGACTCCGAGTACGTGAGGATGGTCCGCGTGTCGGGGCACGACCCCGACCCCCACGTCACCACCTGCACGAACGAGGACCCGCCGGTGACCTCGCTCAGGCCCTGGCCGGGCACCCACGTCGTCCAGATGGCATTGAAGTCGCCGTGGGGATCGCCGGTCCCGCCGTGGATCGGGATCCGCACCCCGCTCCACGTGATGGCCTGCTGGTCGCCGACCGGGGTGTCGAGCGGCAGCCCGGCGTCGCGGAAATCCTGGATCGCGTCGCCGAGCGCCGTCTGCACCTGCGGGTTGGTGGTGTCCAGGCCGTACGGCGTGGTCACCGGATGGGTGACGTCGAACGGATGGGAGAACGGTGTGGGCTCGGCCTGGGACGCGTAGTCCCAGAACCGCCGGAACAGGAGCGCGCCCCGGGAATCGAGGTTCTCGCGCCCGTCCCAGTTCGCGAGGACGTCGCACGCGTTGCCCGGTGCGACGGGCGCTCCGGTGCTCGTCGGCACCGCCCCGACGGCCGCGAACTGCCGGCACATCGTCACGAGGTCGTCCTTCGTGATGAGCGCCGCGTAGGACCAGTCGCTGAACACGAGGTCCTGCATGGCCTGGCGCGTGAACGCGCGCCGGTCCGCGAGCGTCCCGACCATGACCAGGCCGTTGCGCGTCCGTAGGGTCCGCGCCGTGCGCTCTTGCCCGATGATCCGCGGAAACCCCTCGAGCGGGTGCTTCGGGTTCGACAGCCAGTAGCTGTCGTTCGAGTTCGTCACGTAGTCTTTGCGAAGCAGGGACGGCTCCTCGCTCGGCCCGAAGATGCCGGGGACGACCGAGTCCGGGTCGGTGCCCCAGTCGCACGCCGTGCGCGAGCCGTCGAGGATCGGCAACCCGATGGCTGCGAACGTCGCCTGCCCGGCCGGCGTGTCGCACTGCTGCGCTTGATCGTTCGTGACGTGCGGGATCGCGCCGAGGTCCGCGTACAGCGCTTGGCCCCACTTGTCGGCCGCGATCGTGTTGACCCACGGGATGCCCTGGTACTCCTTGAGGATCTTCAGCACGTCGCCGACCGTCCGGGCCCGGTCCACGTCGAAGAAGTGGTTCAGGACGCGACCGAAGTTCTCGGCGTTCACGTCGCGGATGGCGAAGGCCGTCGTCTCGGTCCACGGCAGGGGGACGCCGACGAGGTCGGTGAACACCGGCCCGTACCGCGTCCACCACAGCGTCCTGGTGACGGTCTGGAGGGACCCGTCCGGCTGGAGGGCCTGGACCGAGACCGGCCGCGGATCCATGGCGACGGGCTGCCCGTCGAGGAGGTACGACGTCGGGTCGCCGGGAACGAGCGTGAGCTGGTACGGCGTGAACCGGAACGCCGTCGAGACGGTGTGGCTCCACGCCACGGTCGCCGTGTGGCCGATGTTGATGGCCGGAACCCCGTACAGCCCGACGCCCGTGACGTTGACCTGACCGGGGATCGTGAGCTGCATCTGGTAGAAGCGTTCCGGGCCGTGCCACGGGAAGTGCGGGTTCCCCAGCAGGAGCCCGGCTCCGTTGTTGGTCCCGGCGCTCCCCACGGCCACGGCGTTGCTTCCGAGCCGCGCCCTCACCTTCGACCAGTTCGCGGCGATCGCCCCAGCGGCGCTCTGCGGGTCGAAGGCCGTCGTCGTGCCTCCGGGGGGCGGCGGCGAGGCTTCCGCGATCCCCGGGATCACGACGTCGTAGCCGGCCAGCAGGATGAGCTGGTAGAAGCGCCGGTACACATCGTCCACGGTGATGGAGCGGACCCACGGCTGTCCCTGGCACCTGGGATCGGGCACGCCGCTCGATCCCCCGACGTCGCTCAGGTACCGGTTGTAGCCCTCGGCGTATCCCTGGACGTCCTGGAGGACGGCGGGCTCCGGTCCGAGCGGCGGCAGCTCGGCCAGCATCCGGTCGATGACGTGCGAGTCGATGATCTGCCGGAAGAACAGGTCGGAATCCAGGTTGTTGACGCGGATCCCCAGCGCCTCCTGGACGTAGCTCCCATCCGGGCCGAAGAACCGGGACCGTTCCCCGTCGACCGTGACGTACGTCTCGGCGATCGTGCAGATGTTGTCCTGGGCGAACGCGTATCCGGTGCCGAACCCGAGGCTCTGCCAGTCGTTGGCCAGGATGTGGGGGATGCCGTACTCGGTGCGGCGGATCTCGGCCCACAGGCCCGACGTCTGGCCGCCGGCGAGGGGGGCCGAGATGGCGACGAGCACTCCGGTGACGAGAAGGCAGACGACCGACCTGCGCATGAGTCCCTCCGGGGTCGTAGTCCGGGAGATCGTCTTGCTCGGCAAGTCTGTCCTCGAACCAACGGCGAGGGTGTGCGCACGCATAGGACACTTGCGTAGCCCGGCGCGGGTCCGCCCGTCCATCGCGCGCCGGCGGGATTTCTCACGCACAAAGAGGGGCGCGCCCGATCGCGGAGAGGGTAATCGCACCCGCCGGGATGCGCGATGTCCCGTCCCTGCGGACGGACACTCTCGAGGGATTCGGATGACGTCTGCATCACGGTCGCCCTCGTGGAGCTCGGTCTGAACTCGGTCACGGCCACCACGAACCCACCACTGATCCGCGCCGAGACGTGAATTATTCGGGCTAGCCCACGTGATGGTGCCCGCGCCGTTGACTGTGCGATGCTGTCTTCGTTCGTCCAGAGGGCCGGCATCGCCGCTAGATTGGTATGAGGGTGGCGGCAGGTGGATGCGGGTTCGACGCAAGCGGGGTTGCCGGAGAAGGAGGCCCCATCATGTCGCGCTCGCGCGTACGCATCGGGTTCGCGGCGCTGACTTGTTCCCCCGACACGGACCACTCGGAGGAGCCCATGCGTCCCGGGAGGTTCGCCGCCCGTTGTTCCCTCGCTCTCTCGTTGCTCGTCGCGATGGCGCTCGGTTTTGTCTCGTCGGCCTGCTCGGCCGATCCCGTGCCCAATCCCGCGGTCTCCGGCCCCATCGAGGGCGGAGTCCACGGCTATCCGTGGAACCACTCGTTGTTCGCGCTCCGCGGGCCGGGCTACGACTACACGGAGCAGGAGTTCTTCTTCAGCGGGATGGCCACTGATCTCTCGACTGGCGTTCAAGCGCCCTACGAGAGCAGGATGCTCGTTCGCCTCCCGCGCAACCCCGCCGACTTCAGCGGCATCGTCACGGTGGAATGGCTGAACGTCACCGGTCAGATGGACCTCGAGACGTCGTGGCCGGTGGAGGCGCAGTACCTGATGGGGCAGGGCATCGGCTACGTCGGCGTTTCTGCACAGCTGGCCGGCGTGTGCTGCGGACCCACGACGCTGAAGGGATGGGATCCCGTCCGATACGCGCCACTGGAGCACCCCGGCGACCGATTCAGCTACGACATCTTCTCGCAAGCCATCAGGGCGCTGCGTGATCCCGCGGGCAACGAGACGACGGACCCCTCGGCGAGTCCCGTCGATCCCATGCGAGGCATGGCCGTACGATGGATCGTCGCCAATGGGGCGTCCCAATCGGCGTCCTTCCTGACGACCTTCGTCAACGGCGGCTACAACCGCGGGCAGATCGACCTGTACGTGATCACCAGGGGCGGCGGACCGTACGAGGATTTCTCAACGCCGATCTTCCAGCTGAACGAGGAGAACAACCGGGTCCGTCAGGATGACAACCCGCGGTTCGTGGCCTGGGAGGAGGCCGGGGCCGCCCATGCTCCGGCGGTGTGGTGGAGCTACATCGCGCGCGAGCAGCAGCGCGACCTGGGGCAGCCCGACGTCATCGACGCGGCGTGCTCGGTGAACCACGGCGCCGTAGACTACAGCGCCCGCGCACTCAGCCACTGGGTGTCGCAGTACTTCGCGACCGGTCAGCTGCCACCCCCGGCTCCTCGTGTCGAGCGCGACAGCTCGGGGAACATAGTCCGGGACTCCAACGGCCTGGCCGAGGGCGGGCTGCGACACGTGTTCGTCCAGGTGCCGGTGGGCTTCAATTCCTCGCAGGGGTGCCCCCTGTACGGCGACTACCAGGCGTGGAGCGCGACGAAGATCCGTTCGCTGTACCCGACGCACGCGGTCTACGTGGGGAAGGTCCATGCGTGGGCTGATCGGGAAGTTTCGCTCGGCTGGCTCCTCCCCGCAGACCGAACGGATGTTCTCCGCAAGGCCCAGGGCTTCACGGCGCCATGGACCGGTGCCTGCTCCTCGAGCTGTCCTGCCCCGCTCGGCCTGTAGAGCCCACTGAACGCAGACAGACAGAGCTGGCGGTGGGATTCGAACCCACGACCTAGCGATTACAAATCGCTTGCGCTACCGGACTGCGCCACGCCAGCGTGCTTCCACGAGTGTACGCCGGCAGGATCATCTGACCCGGGAGGGCAACGCTCCATCTCCCCGAGCAATTCGGGGATGCGGTCCACTTGGACCTCGGCGGCGAGGGCGGGTTTTGGCGGCGCGAGTGCCCTTCCTACTGCCAGCTATTCCGCCCAGGGAACGTGTAGCTGGTGGGGGTCTCGTCGCGCGGGACGAAGACGTGGCCGTAGATGCCGCCCCGCCCGAAGCCGAGGCTCGGTGCCGGGGGAAGCGGGTACGGGTAGTACGGGTACACGGGGTAGCCGTAGGCCGGGTACGGATAGCCTGGAGCCACAGCCGCTCCGGCGAAGAAGGCGGGCGCCCGGAAGGACAGGCATCGGTGGGCGAGGGCGGGTCGGGTGAGCGCGACGAGCAGGAGCGTCCCGAGGCCGATCATGTGAGGGTCTTCATGGTGCTGCCTCCAAGTGTTGGCTCGAACACCGAGGCACGCCGGCATTTGCTCGATGCGTCGAAGCCTATCCTGCGGACAGAGCCGACGCGAGGACCGCCGCGTCCGGTGCGACAAGGCGTGGCCGAGACCGGCTCAGGCGGCTCGACGCGCGATCCGCGCCACCGCTGGCGCGGTCGGCGTGGCGTCCCGCCCCTTCGTGTTTCTGCTACCACGCTGCTACCAAGCCGCCAGAACCACCCCGAACTTGGCCGCTGGGCAGCAAGCGTGCCAGCCTTGAGTTTGCTGGCGTTGTGCTGCCGAGTGCTGCCGAGTTAGGGCAGCGTGATTAGAGCTGGTTGCCCCAGCAGTGGTCGCCGTTGTGGTGCGTGTTGACGACCCGACGCGCGGGCCCTCGCCAGACGCGCGCGTAGGTCTCGATCAGCTGCCGCGTGTGGGGGAGGTCCCAGAAGGTGTCGACGACGAGGCCGCCGGCACGGTTCACGAGCCCCGAGTTGCTGGTCCCGAGCCCGCGCTCCTCCTGGAGGCAGGCGTAGACGTCGCGCGCGATCTCACGCAGCTCCATGCCGTCCCCGATAACACCGTGCGCCGCGGTTTGACAATCGCGCGCGCGCTCGGCTAGGCGCCGCGGGATGGAGTTCGGCCTCTTCGTCCAGGCGCACGTCCCGCGCCACGAGGTCGAGGCCGACCCCGGCGGCGCCGAGCACGCGCGCCTCCTCCGCGAGATCGAGCTGGCCGAGGCCTCGGACCGCCACGGCTTCAAGTACGTCTGGTCGGTCGAGCACCACTTCCTCGAGGAGTACTCGCACCTCTCCGCCTCGGAGATCGTGCTGCCCTTCATCGCCGCGCGCACCACGCGCATCCACGTCGGCTCGGCGATCTGGAACCTGACCCCGCCGGTCAACCACCCGGCGCGCGTCGCCGAGCGCGTCGCCATGCTCGACCACCTCTCCGAGGGCCGCTTCGAGTTCGGCACCGGCCGCGGCTCCTCCTCGACCGAGTTCAAGGGCTTCGGCATCCCCGACGGCGAGACCACGCGCGGCATGTTCGACGAGGCGCTGCGCGAGATCCTCCGCATGTGGCGCGAGACGCCGTACGGTTACGAGGGCCGGTTCTTCTCCATGCCGCCGCGCAACGTGCTCCCCAAGCCCTGGACGCGCCCGCACCCGCCGCTCTGGATGGCGTGCGGCAGCCCGTCCACCTTCGAGAAGGCGGCCCGTCTCGGCGTCGGTGCGCTCTGCTTCTCGCTCGGCACGCCGCGCGACTTCGAGCCGCTCATCCGCGCCTACAAGGACGCGATCCGGCACGCCGAGCCCGTCGGCGCCTACGTCAACGACAACGTCGCGTGCGTGACGCAGCTCGTGTGCATGGAGGACCGGAAGAAGGCGCGCACCGTCGCCCTCGGCATGGGGAGCAGCTACCACACGAGCCTCGTCTTCCGGTACCTCGACAGCTTCCCGCGCCCGCCGGGGGTGCCCGAGTGGCCGCGGCTCATCCCCGAGCCCGACGCCGCGACGCTCGAGGAGCGCATCCGGGCCGGCAACCGGCTGGTGGGCGATCCCGACGAGGTGGCGGGCGGCGTCCAGATGTACGCCGACGTCGGCTGCGACCAGCTGATCTTCGGGCTGCTCGCCTCGCGCCAGCCGCAGGAGGTGGCCCTGCATACGATCGAGCTCTTCGGGCACGAGGTGATCCCGCGTTTCGACCGGGATACCCTCCACTCGACGACGCGCATGCGCGCGGCGGCGCGCGCATGAGCGCCCTCCTCCAGGACCGCGTCGCGATCGTGTCCGGGATCGGCCCGGGGCTCGGGCGCGCGGTCGCGCTCGCCCTGGCGCGCGAGGGGGCGGACGTCGTCCTCGCGGCACGCACGGCGGCGGCGCTCGAGGCGGTCGCGGCCGAGGTGCGCGCCCTCGGGCGGCGGGCGCTCGCCGTCCCGACCGACGTGGCGCGCGCGGAGGACTGCCGCCGCCTCGCCGACGCGGCGCACGCCGAGCTCGGGCGCATCGACGTGCTCGTCAACAACGCGTTCCGCTCGGCGCCCTACGAGCTGGTCGAGGAGGCGACCATGGAGGACTGGCGGCGCATCTTCGACGTGAACCTGTTCGGCGCGCTCCAGCTCTCGCAGGCCGTCATCCCGCGCCTGAAGGCGCAGGGCAGCGGCTCGATCATCATGATCGGCTCGATGTCGATGCGCGTCATCGAGCCGCGCTTCGGGGGCTACGCTGCCTCCAAGGCCGCGCTCGTCTCCGCGGTGCAGACCATGGCGAAGGAGCTGGGCGCCTCCGGCATCCGCGTCAACTCGGTCGTGCCGGGCTACATCTGGGGGCCGGCGCTCGAGGGCTACTTCAAGCAGCTCGCGCAGGAGCAGGCGACGACGCCCGAGGCGGTGTACGCGGAGATCGCCTCGCGCACGGCGCTGAACCACATCCCCGACTCGGACGAGGTGGCAGCCGCGGTCGTCTTCTTCGCCTCGGACCTATCACGAGCGGTGACCGGGCAGGCGCTCGACGTGAACGGCGGGCACTACTTCCACTAGGAGTCAGCCTCCTAGCGCACTACTCCACCTCGACGCGCACGCCGCCCACCGCCACGCTCCGCCCCGCGACGGGGAGCCCCCTCGCGCGCGCGATCGCCAGCGCGCGCTCGGCGTCCGTCGCGGTGACGCCGAAGGCGCACACGCCCTCGCCGCGGCCGTCGGCGACCGGCACGAAGCGGATGGCGCCCGGCGAGAGCGCGAGCGTGCTCGCCCCGTCGGCGCGCCGCGGCGCCGCCAGCCCGAGCACCTCCGCCCAGCGGGCCGCCATGCGCGGCGGATCGTCCGCCTGGATGGTCACGCTCGCGATGCCGCGCACCACCTCCGTGCGGACCTTCGCCCGCCACTCGGGGCCGCCCCAGCGCCACGACTCCGGTGGCACGGGCTGGTCGAGCGAGACGATGGCGCCGCCCAGGTCGCGCGGATGGAGGTGGGCGGTCGCGATGTCGTCGAGCTCGACCTGCCAGACGATGCGTACGCCGAGCGCGGCCAGGCGCGCGCGGTCCGCGCGCAGGTTGGCGGTCTGCAGGATCACCATGTAGCCGCCGTCGCCTCGGCGCTTGTCGAGCAGGCGGCCGGCGGTGGTGCCCTCGCGCACGGGCGAGACCACCTCGAGGAAGGTCTCCCCCACCGGCATGACGGCGTTGTGCAGGCCGAACGCGGCCACGCCCGGGTCGCGGAACCCGACCTCGATGCCGAGCACGGCGGTCAGGTCGGCGACCACCGGCTCGAGCTCCCGCGCCACCAGCGCGATCTGGCGGATGTGCATGGCGCTCAGCGGCCCTGGAAGCGCGGCTCGCGCTTCTCCAGGAAGGCGGCGACGCCCTCGCGGTGGTCGGCGGTCTGCCCGCAGCGGAGGTGCGTCACGGCCTCGCGGTCGAGCATGGTGCGGAAGTCGGCGGTGAGCGACTGGTTCACGTTCTCCTTCATGTAGCGGTAGCTGACGAGCGGCCCGTGCGCGATGCGCGTGGCGATCTTGCGCACCTCGTCCAGGAAGGCGTCGTGCGGCAAGACGCGGTTCACGAGGCCGAGCCCCGCGGCCTCCTCCGCCGAGACGAGGTCGGCCAGGAAGAAGAGCTCCTTCGCCTTGGCCGGGCCGACCCGGCGCGTGAGCTGCCAGGTGGTGCCGTAGTCGCCGCCGAAGCCCACCTTGGCGAAGGCAGTCCCGAAGCGGGCCCGGTCCGAGGCGAAGACCAGGTCGCACGAGAGCGCGATCCCGAGGCCCGCGCCCACCACCGCCCCGTTCACGGCGGCGATCGTGACCTTCGGGATCTCCGCCAGCAGCCGCGAGAGCTCCTGCCCGGCACGCTGCCGGTCGACGCGCTGCTCGAAGGTGAGGGCTTCCCGGGCCGGCGAGCCCATCGCGGACACGTCCCCGCCCGCGCAGAACGCGCGCCCGGCGCCGGTGACGAGCACGGCGCCCACCTCCGCGTCCTCGGCGCAGCGGCGGAGGTGGTCGATGCCAGCGGCGATCATCGCCTCGGAGAGCGCGTTCAGCTTCTCGGGGCGGTTGAGCGTGAGCGTCGCCATGCGTTCCGAGAGCTCGAAACGGAGATCGTCGGTGTCGGTCGCCATCGGTCGCCCTCCTCCCGGGCCGGCACGCCCGGCGGCGCGGGACTATAGCGTGCTCGGGTCCGCTTGGGTATGACGGCGCCGATGGCGACCATCCGCCTCGCGCGCGAGGAGGACGCGGCCGCGATGCTCGCGATCTACGCGCCCTACGTGCGCGATACGGCCATCTCCTTCGAGACCGAGCCGCCCTCCGAGGAGGAGTTCCGGCAGCGCGTCCGGGCGACGCTCGAGGTCGGGCTCTGGCTCCTCTGCGAGGCGGGCGGCGGCATGCTCGGCTACGCCTACGGCGGGCGCTTCCACCCGCGGCGCGCCTACCAGTGGACGGTCGAGGTGACGGTGTACGTGCACCAGGAGCACCACCGCAAGGGTGTCGGCCTCGGCCTGTACACGTCGCTGCTCGGTTGCCTCGCGCTGCAGGGTTTCCGCGGCGCGGTCGGCATCATCGCGCTCCCCAACCCGGCGAGCGTGGGCCTTCACGAGCGGATGGGCTTCGCGCCGGCCGGGGTGCTGCGCGCCGTCGGCTACAAGCACGGGCGCTGGCACGACGTCGGCTGGTGGCAGCGCGCGCTCGGCGCGCACGGG
>Ga0209057_1001678_pt1 | contig 17606 bp, 17 predicted proteins | sample GraSoiAngelo_146_FD_185903 | JGI IMG/M metagenome (GOLD analysis project Ga0209057, IMG submission 185903) | Grasslands soil microbial communities from the Angelo Coastal Reserve, California, USA - 14_1009_05_30cm (SPAdes) (version 2) | ecosystem: Environmental > Terrestrial > Soil > Grasslands ... | reverse complement strand
GGCAGGCGCGCCACGCTTTCGACGATCTCCAGTTTACGGCCGCGCACACCCTGCTCCAGTACCGCATCGACCACGGCGGCGGGAGGTGGCGAGCTCGCCGCGCCCCCCCCGACCGTCGCGCGCAACGCTTGGAGCGACATCCCGGGATCGAGGGGATGCTCCTTGTGGTGTCGCCGCAACACTTCAGCCAGCCGTGCCGCTTCAGCCGTGACGGCCGCGCTCGCGACGAGCATCTCAGCCAACGCCAGGAGCCCGTCCCCCACCTCGGCGATGACCGTGGTCACGCGGCGCGGCGCCACGCCGAGCCGTACGGCGAGCGTATCCGTCGCTACGCCCGTGAGCCCCGCTTCGACGACCAGCGCTTCGAGTCGCAGCGCCGGCGTCTGGTCCGGAACGATTCGCCGCCGGCGCAGCCGCGTGCGTTGCGGCGGGAAGGGGTCGAGCACGACCCCGCCCCCGATCGTGGTGACCGGTGAGAACGAGCGCAGCACGAAGCGGTCGCCGCCTCGCGCCACCAGGGGCGTCTCGAGCACGAGGCGCGCCGGACCCGTTTCCCCCGGCCCGATAGCCCGCGTCTGGACCACGCGCGCAAGGACTTCCGCGGTCCCCAAGTGAACGCGGACGCGAGTGCGCGAGGCGAGCGGCTTGTGCGCCCCGCGGAGCAGCTCGACCGCGGCGTCGAGCATGCCTGTGGCGTGCCAGCCCGGACCCGTGACCGCGACGTCGCCGCGCGCGAGCTCGCTCTTGTCCACGCCCACGAGCGCCAGCGCGGTGCGGCGTCCCGGGACGGCCCGCGCTGCGGACTCGCCGTGGACCTCTATTGAGCGCACCCGCACATCGCGCCCCAGCGGGAGCAGCCGCACCGACTCGCCGACGGCGACGCCGCCGCTCCACGTCGACCCGGTCACAACCGTGCCCGCGCCCGCCACGGCGAACACCCGGTCGATGGGCAGTCGGAACAGGTCGGCCGCGGGCCGCTCGACCAGGTCGGCGGCGACCCGGCCCAGGGCGCCGCGCAGCTCGTCCAGCCCTTCGCCCGTGAGCGCGGACACGGCCACGGCGCGCTCCCAGCGGACGCGGCTCGCGGCCAGCCGGGCCGCCACTTCGCCTTGCACCAGCTCGAGCCATTCGGCATCCACCAGGTCGCGCTTCGTAATGACGGGGATACCGCGACGCACGCCGAGCAGCTCGACGATGGCGAGGTGCTCCTCGGTCTGGGGCATGATCCCTTCATCCGCGGCGATGACGAGCAGGGCGACGTCGATGCCGGTGGCGCCCGCCAGCATGTTACGGACGAATCCTTCGTGCCCGGGAACGTCGACCACGCTCGCCTGCACGTCGTCTCCCAGCGGCAGCGGCGCGAATCCCAGGTCGATCGTGATGCCGCGACGCTTCTCCTCCTCCCAGCGGTCGGTGTCGACCCCGGTGAGGGCTTTCACCAGGGCGGTCTTGCCGTGGTCGATGTGCCCCGCGGTGCCGATTACGAAGCGGCGGAGGGAATCGGAGTTGGAGTGGGGGGTACCCACGCGTGACGCTCCCAGAAGTCCAGGGCGGAAAGGGGGCCAGCCTCGCCCAGGTGGTAGCGGACGAAGCGGGCGACGAGGCGGCGGTGAGCGGCCGCGTGCGGGCGGTCGAGCAGCGGCAGATCCGCGCGCGGGTCGTTCAGGGCGAGGAGATCACGGTACGCGCGCGGCGGCAGGCGGCTGGGTGCGTGGCCCGCTGCGGGCGCGCAGCGCGCGCACAGGGCGCCGCCGTCCGCCACGCTGAAGGGCACGGGCTCATTCGCCGCCTGGTCGATCGCGGCGCCGTCGCGGGCACAGCGCGCCAGCGAGGGCTCGAAGCCCAGCACGGCAAGCAGGGACCACACCGCCCGCACGGCGGCGGCATCGACCCGGTCCGGGGGCGCCAGCTCAAGCGCGTCGAGCGCGTCGGTGAGGGTGTCGTAGGCGGCCGCCAGCGGGGCCGGGGGCGCCATCTTGAGCATGACTTCCGTGAGCGCCGTGGCGCCGGCAAAGCGCCCCACGTCCGCCGCGAGCTCGCGCCGCAGGTTGACCAGGTCGAATGCTCCCAGCGTATGGAGCTCGCGGGTCTCGCGGAAGTAGAGCTGAGCCGTCCCCTCGCTCAACAGCTCGAGCCCCGCCCCGAAACGGCTCTTGGGACGGAGCGCGCCTTTCGCGATCGCGCTCTGCACGCCGAGATCGCGCGTCGCGAGCCGTACGACCTTGGACGTCTCGCTGTAGCGGTACGTCTGCAGCACGATGGCGGGGGTGGTGACGAGCGCCATGGCTATTGCGTCGCGGCGATCGCGGCCGTGGTCGGGCAGCCGCCGACAGTCACCGTGTGGATTTCGCGGTAATCGGGTGGCGCCGTGAGCACGTGGACGGTACCGGGGAGCGCCACGAACTCGGGCGGAGAGCAAGTCGCCTCGACCGCGTACACGCGGCCACGCAGGTCGATCGCGAGCCCTGAGACGCCCTGCCCACCTGGCTTGATCCCATTGCCCGGCCCCCGCGTGACCGCGCGGACGGACGTATTCACCTCGAGGATGCCCTCGAGCGCCGAGGCGATGAGCAGCCGGCCTCCGGTCGGATGAAACGCCACGACGCCCGGCGACTCACCCAGTCCGTTCAGCACCGCCATCTCGGTCCGCGTCTTGGGGTCCACGATCGAGAGCCTGCCATCGGCGGCGCCGGCGTGGCCGGCCGCGATCACGTACAGCAGGCTGTCGTCGCCCACGACGGCAAAGCGCGCGTTCACGCCCGTCAGGGGAATCGAATCCGGGGTGGGGGGGAGCGTCGTGCAGCAGTCGAACGATGTGAGCCAGCTGGGGCCCGCGGGCGTCGCGCCCGCGAGATTGCTGTTGACGACGAACACGCGCGTGCCGACCAGCACCACCGCGTGCGGGGAAACGCCGACCGCGACGCTGGCCGTGTCACCGCTCAGGTAATTGAGGCGGGTGACCGAGTTGAGGTTGGGATTGGCGATCCACGCGATCGAGTCGTCCTGAATGGCCGCGCCCGTCGCCCCCGACCCCGCGGCCAGCGGCAGCACATAGTCCGGTCGCGCGCACAGCGCCAGGGCGCTCGGGGGACAGGTGAACAGGAGGCTGACGCCGACGGCGTCCGCCGCCCCGAGCGGGACGACGAACACATGCCCCCGGCCGTCGATCGTCTGCGGGCTCGCGCTGGCGCTCTGCCAGTCGCGGGTGGACACGGTGAAGTCCGTGGCCGAAATGACCGACAGGGTCCGGTCCGAGGCATTGACGACCCCGATCACCTGCCCCGCCGAGCTGGTCTGCTCGAGGGCGTCGCTGCACGCGGCGGCGAGCGCGAGGGCGAGCAGGGCGAGTCGTCTCATCGAGCGGCAGTCTCCACAAGATCACAATATACGAATCGTCGGTCGCGCAGCACGACCGGGCCGCGCTCGTGCCGCACGGCGCTCCGAAACCCAGGGCCCGCATACACGAACGTGTGGAACTCGCCGTTTTCTCCGCACGGGTCCACGCTGGACGGGAGGTCCCGCAGCAGGTCGGCGTCGAACTCCCGACCCGCGAACTCAGCGGCGAGCTGGTCCGCATCCACGCACACGAGCACCGCGCGGTATCCCAGCCGGATGCATTCGTGCGCCAGCGCCCGCGTATCGCGCAGCCACAGCGGAAACAGCGCTCGCATCCCGATCCGCGCCAGCATCCGCTCGCGATAGGCGCGAATGTCCGCCAGGAACAGGTCCCCGAAAACGACCGTGTCGAGACCCGGCACGCGGTCCCGCAGCGCCACCAGCGTGGCGCCCATGTTGCCTTCGTACTGCTCGTTCGTGGCGCCCGGCGGGATCACCACTTGCTCAAGCGGCAAGCCGAGCGAGGCGGCCTGCTGCTCGAGCAGGGTGCGGCGCACGCCGTGCATGCTGATCCGGTCGTATTCTGCCGTGACCGTCGTGAGGAGCGCCGCCACGCGGTAGCGACCGTCCAGCAGGATCTCGCGTAGCGCGAGCGCGCTGTCTTTGCCGCCGCTCCACGCGACGAGGACGTCCTTAGGCACTGGTGTCCTCGCGTTCACTCTCCCCACGCCAGGCGCCCCCCGACGAGCACCGTACGCCCCCGAGCCGGGAAGTGCTTCACCTCCTCGTACGCGTGATCGAGCAGGTTCTCGACTCGGGCCGATACCGCAAGACCGGGTGTGCCGCCACGCGGGCGCACCAGGTCGAGCTGGGCGGCGACGTCGACGCGGGCATACGAGGGGAGTGTCACCCGTGGAAACGGGAACGTGGAGAAGTCCTGATCCTGCCGGTCGCCGACATAGGTCACGGCGAGCGAAATGGTGCCGCGTGGACTCAACCGATATCCGGTATCGAGCCGTGCCGAGTGCCTTGGCCGGCGGGTCAGCGGCCGTCCGGCCGCCAACAGCGCTCCGGACGACGAATCGAAGCCGGGATTGGTGATCTCGGTGTGCAGGTACGTGTAGCTCGCGGCCAGCGACAGCGGTCCGGCCGAGGCGAAGCGCGCGCCCAACTCGAGGCCGTTCGCGTCGGCGGCGGCCACGTTGGAATAGTTCGGAGCGCCGGTCGCCGCACTGGGATTGTAATCGATCAAGTCGACAAAGCTCTGATCGAAGAACGTCGCGGAGACGCTCACCCGATCCCCCGCGAGCCACTGCTCGAGGCCCACCTCCCAGCTGCGGGAGTGCTCGGGCCGAAGGTTGGGGTTACCGACCGAGTAACCGGTGGAGTAGTTCTCCGAGAAACTCGGCTCCCGGAAACCAGTGCCGCCTGTCGCCCGGAGACGCGTCGCGGCGGTGAAGCGGTACACCGCGCCCAGGCGGTAAGCGACGAACGTGCCGAATCGCTGATTGTCCTCTACTCGGGCACCGGTCGTCAACCCGATTCGACCGACGTCGGTGACTCCCTCCGCGTAGTAAGCGGCGTTCCAGCGCGCCGAGTCGATCGGCAGCGTCGTGCAGTCACCGAATGACGTCTGACACACGTTAAAGCTGCGCTCGCGTTCCTGTTCGACAGCCGTCCCCAGCGTGATGACCGTGCCTGACGCCAGGTACAGGTTGGCGCGCAGGTCGGCGCTGGAGCGCCGCACGTCTTCAAGATTCTGGAATCGCGTGCTATCCGTGGCGCTGTCGGGCCGGTTGTCGAACCCTGCGTTGCTCTCGTTGGTGGCGAGCAGCAAGCGCGCTTCGAACTGGCTGGTGAAGTGGTGCCCGAGGTCGAGCCCGATCGCTGGTCCGCTCCCATAGTTGAACTGGTTGTGGTCGACGGATCTCCCCGCACCGTTGGTCGGAAAGTGAAAGACGTCGTCGCCGTACCGCAGCGTGACGGTAGCGTCGGTACGGTCATCCGGCACGACGCGCGCGAGGCCCGAAAAGACGGTGTTGTAATAGCGGCTGTTGAACGGATAGATCCCGTGGCTGGCAAAACGCGAGATCGAAACCGAATAACTAGTCACCGGGCTCCCTCCGGACGCCTCCGCGTCCCACGCCGTCGTCCCATACGTGCCGCCGCGTGCGCTCACCTCGGCGCGGCTCGTGCCCGTCCCGCGTCGCGTGAAGATCTGGACGACGCCCGTTACGGCGTCCGAGCCGTACAACACGCTGGCCGGCCCCCGCACGACCTCGATCCGCTCGACGTTGTCCGTCGTCAGGTTGGCGAAATCGAACGATCCGCCGGGCTGGTTCACTGGGACGCCGTCGAGCAACACCTTGACGTAATTACTCTGCCCACCCCGCATGAACAGGGAGGTCTGGCCGCCGAAGGACCCGGTTTGCACGACCGCCGCCCCGGGGACATCCCGCAGTGCCTCGAACACCGTCTGGATCCCCTGTGCGCGGATGTCTTCTCCGCGCAGCACCGTGACCGCGGCTGGGACAGCGGCGAGCGACCGCGGTCCGCGTGTCGCCGTCACGACCACCGGATTCAGCTGCACGGTGTCGGATGGCTGCTGGCCACACAGCAGCACGGGCACGAGGAGTGGCGCTAACCCGCAAGGCAAGGCTCTCATTGGTGGTCCTCCTTTTTGCGCAGGGGGATCATCTGGGGTCGTCCTTCGAATGCCGAAATGACGACCGGCCACTCGAACACGGTGGCCGCGGTCTCCCGGGTCAGGACGTCGGCCGGGGCACCGCGCGCCACGGCTCGCCCCTCGGCGAGGATCAAGACCTGATCGGCGAACCGCGCCGCGAGATTGACGTGATGCGTGATCAGCAGTGCGCCGAGCCCGTGCGCGTCCACCTGCGTGCGCACCAGCTCGAACAGCTCCATCTCGTGCCGCAGGTCGAGCGAGGCGGTCGGCTCGTCCAACACGAGCAGGCGGGGCTCCTGCGCCAGCGCCCGCGCCAGCCGCACGCGCTGGTACTCGCCACCCGAGAGGGTCCAGAGCCAGCGGTCGGCCAGGGCGGCCGCGTCGCACGCGACGAGCGCGCGCTCGAGGGCCGCCCGGTCCGCCGCGCCCACGCCGCCGAGCAGCGAGAGGTGCGGGTAGCGCCCGAGCAGTACGGTCTCCCGTACGCGCTGCGGGAACAGGTTGTCCTCGCGCTGGGGAAGCACGCCCACCACGCGCGCCAGGTCGCGCCGCGACCAGGTGTGCGCCGGGCGTCCCAGGATCTCGACCTCACCGGCGACGAGCGGCACGAGGCCGAGGGCCGCGCGCACCAGCGTCGTCTTGCCGCTGCCGTTGGGTCCGAGCACCGCGTGGAGCTCGCCTGCGCGGAGCTCGAGCGAGACGCCCACCAGACTGTCGCGCGCGGCATCCGGGTAGCGGCACGTGACGCCGCGCAGCGCGACGATCAGCCCACGGTCCATCGGCGCAGCAAAAAGGCGAACACCGGGACACCAAGCAGGGCGGTGACGATCCCCACTGGCAGCTCGCGCGGTGCCACCACGGTGCGGGCGAGCGTGTCGGCAGCCGCGAGCAGGACGCCGCCCGTGAGAAACGCGGTGGGGAGGAGGGTGCGATGCAGCCGGCCCCATAGGAGGCGGCAGACGTGCGGCACGACAAGGCCGACGAAGCCGATCACGCCCGCGACCGCGACGGCCGCGGCGGTGAGAAGCGAGGCGGCCAGATAGACGACCCGCTTGAGCCGCCGTACGTCCGCGCCGAGGTACTGGGCGGGCTCCTCGCCGAGCGCGAGCAGATCGAGCGGCCGCGCCGCCGCGATGAGGACGCCGAGCGGCAGCGGCGCGTAGGCGAGCATCACCAGCACCGTGGTCCACGACGCCCCGGAAAACCCGCCCCACAGCCACAGGAACGCGTTCCGCAGCTCGGTGGCCTCGGCGAGGGAGACGATGGCCGTGGTGATCGCCCCCGCGAGCGCGCCGACCGCCACGCCGCCCAGCAGCAGGATGCGCGGGTCGAGCTCGCCGCCTCCCACGAGCCCGAGCCGATAGACCAATGCCATCGCGCCCACGGCGCCGACGAACGCCGCGAGCGGGAGGGCCCAGGGGCCGGGGAGGTGGAGCGCGATCGCGGCCACCGCGCCCAGACCGGCGCCGCCGGACAGCCCCAGCAGGAACGGATCCGCCAGCGGGTTGCGCACCAGCGCCTGGAGGCTCGTGCCCGCGACGCCGAGGGCGCCGCCCACGAGAAACGCCAGCACCGCGCGGGGCAGCCGCAACTGCCACACGATGGGCGAGCTTGCCAGGTCCGCGAGCGGCAAGTTCGCGGGCCCGACGAGGAGCGCCGCGGCGAGGGTCGCGAGAGCCGCGCCGGCCAGCACCAGGTACTTCACGGCGTGGTCTCGAGCCGGCGTCGCAGCTCGCGCACCGCCTCCGCGGCGCGCGGGCCGGGGCGGCCGAACAGCCCACCCGGCAGAACGAGAAACCGTCCTTTCCGTACCGCCGGCACCACCCGCCACTCCGGGCGACCCGCATAACGGGGCGGCGCCGCTGTATCCGACAGCACGGCGATGAAGTCGGGGTTGCGCGCCGCGATCGTCTCGATCGACACCTGGGCCGACGGTGTGGCGATGTCGTGAAACACGTTGTGCGCACCGGCGAGCCCGGCGAGCCGGTCGAGGAAGCTCCCCGCGCCGATGACGATCGGCGGGTTGTCCCAGACGATAAAAGCGAGGGACTTGGGGTTAGGGGTTGGGGACTCGGGGCCTTGGGAGACGAGACTGTCCATGGCCCGCGCCAACGAGTCCGCTGCTGCCCGGTGCCCCGTGAGCACGCCCAAGCGGCGGGCCACGGATCCCAGCTCCTCCAGCCGATTGAGATCGAACACGACGGTCCGGACGCCGAGTCGCTCGAGCTGCTCGGCGGCGGTGACGTTCGGGCCGGAGCGGTACAGCACGACGAGATCGGGCCGACGGGCGGCCACCGCCTCGACGTTGGGGGGAATGCCGTCGCCCACGCTGGGCACGGCGAGCGCGGCGGGCGGGTAGTCGCACCAGGCGGTCCGACCGACCAGACGGTCGCCCGCGCCGATGGCGAAGAGCATCTCGGTGAAGGACGGCAGCAGCGACACGATGCGACGGGCGGGCACGGCGAGCGTCACCCGGCGGTGCGCGTCGTCGATGACGGCGGGGCCGGCGGCGGGCGCACGCTCGCCCCGGGCGCACGTCGCGGCGGCGAGCGCGACGAGTCCCGCGAGGTGGGTGCGCACTGTCCAGCGGCGCATAGTGAAAAAACCCACCCCCGACGGTGCGGAGATGGGCTAGCGCCTGCGCCTCGTGCGCAGCGCCACCATCCCTCCCGCGAGGGACCTGCAGGTGGCGCGAACGGAGACGTCTCCTGGCTCCGGGCTAACGGCTCGCCTTCCCGGGTGTCGCACCCAGTGGCGTTGAGCCGCGGGCGCAGCGTGCTGCGCCCCTACAGGCCCGTCACAGTGGCGGGGCCGCGCCGGATTTGCACCGGCTTCCGTAGATCCCCGTTCGCTTGTAACGACGGAGCTAGTCTAGCGAGTTCGTGTCGATGATGCAACCGGCGGTAGAAGGCGGTAGAGGACGGTAGAAGACGGTCGGTCATGCCGGAGCCACCTCTACCGTCTTCTACCGCCCTCGACCGTCCTCTACCGTCGGCTTTCTCCGCAGCGCAACCACGAAGGCGATCGCGAGCGCGAGCGCCGCCAGGCCGACGACGAACGGGACCAGAGCGTCGGGCGTGAGCGGCCGATCGCTGAAGGCGATCGCGAGCGGCGCGCCCGCGCCGAGCGCCGGGGTGCGGTAGCGCGCGAAGCGCCGTCCCTCGATGGGCTCGATGCCGAGCGAGTCGAGCCGCGCCGCGCGCACCACGGCCGCGGTGTCCTCGAGCAGCAGGTCGAGCTCTTCGATCGGCTGGTCGATGGGCACATCCACGCGGCGCGCCGTCGCGGGCAGGACATACGTATAGCTCAGCTGCTTGCGCTCGCCCGGCGGGATGGGGCCGAACACGGCGACCGAATCGCCCCGCAGCGTGACGGCGCGCGCGGAGACGTCCCCCTGCCCGACCTGGAACTGGATCGCCGCCGCCGGAATGGCGCCGGCCCAGGTGGGACGCAGTGTGTCGGCGGCGACGCGCGTCGCCGCCCCGGGGTTCTCGAGCTCCAGCAGCTCGAGCACGTCCCGGCTGCCGTCGCGCTTGAGCTTCGCCACGGTTACGAGGCGACGGGTGACCCGCACGGCCGGACCGGCGGAGCTGGTGTCGTAGACATACAGGGCGCGGAGCGGCGCCGGCTTCGACCGGCCGGGCGTGACCGGCTCCGAGAAGTACGCGATGCCGGCGCGCCAGCTACTCACGACATAGAGCGCCGTCGAGTCGGGGCGGCGGATCGTGAGGGTGTAGCGGCCCTGGGCATCGGTGCTGGTGGAATCGATCGGCCGCCCGTCGCCGCCCATGGACACCTCGTGCAGCACCACGCGGGTGCGCGCGAGCGGCCGTCCCCCGGGCCCGTACAGCACCCGTCCCGAGACGACGATTCCTTGTGCCACGAGACCCGCCGCTCCCGCCCCGCTGAGCAGCGCGAGCAGCGCCAGGCTACGGAGTGAACTTCCCGAAATCTTCAGGATCGAGGTTCTGGAGGTAGTTCTTCAGGGCATCGGGATCGAGCGGTCCCGAGCCGGACTCGCCGCCCGGCTCGCCCGTCTCCACCGACGTGAGCGCGAGCAGGCCTTCGCTCGTGAAGATCGGCGCCTTGAGCCGGAGCGCGACGGCGATCGAGTCGGACGGCCGAGCGTCGATCTGGATCACCGCGTCGCCCCGGTAGATGTGCAGCTCCGCGTAATACGTGTTCTCCTTCACCTGGGTGATGATCACCTTGCGCAGGTCCGCGCCCAGGCCCAGGATCACCTGCTTCAGCAGGTCGTGGGTGAGTGGCCGGGCGAACTTCACGCCCGCCAGCTCCATCGCGATGGCGCTCGCCTCGGCGGGCCCGATCCAAATGGGAAGGACCCGTTCCCCCTCCTGCTCTTGGAGAATGACGACGGGCGTGTTGGTCGTGCGATCGAGCCCCAGGTGGGCGACCCGAACCTGGATGACGTTCGCGCTCAGGTCCCCATCTCCCACGATGCGAGGTACTTCTGCTGCTCGGGTGTGAGCGTGTCGATGGCGACCCCCATCGCCGCGAGCTTCAACCGGGCGATTTCGGCGTCGAGGTCGCGCGGGATGCGGTGCACGTCCTTACCCAGGTCGCGCGCGTGGCGCACGACATGCTCCGCGGCCAGCGCCTGGTTCGCGAACGACATATCCATCACGCTCGCCGGGTGTCCTTCCGCGGCCGCCAGGTTGATGAGTCGGCCGTCCGCCAGCACGAACAGGCGTTTGCCGTCGAGGCGCCACTCATCCACGAGCTCGCGCACCGCCGTGGGGCCCTGGGCCGCGCGCTTGAGACCGTCGAGATCGATCTCGACGTTGAAGTGCCCCGAATTCGCGAGAATCGCCCCGTCTTTCATAGCGCGCATGTGCTCCACGCGGATCACGTGCAAGTTGCCGGTCAAGGTGACGAACACGTCTCCCACTCGCGCCGCTTCGGCCATCGGCACGACCCGATACCCGTCCATCTGGGCTTCGAGCGCCTTGAGGGGGTCGATCTCGGTCACGAGCACGTTCGCGCCCGCGCCGCGCGCCCGCAGCGCGAACCCCCGCCCGCACCACCCATACCCCGCCACCACCAGCGTGCTCCCGGCGACCAGCAGGTTGGTGGCCCGCAGGATGCCGTCGAGCGTCGACTGCCCCGTGCCGTAGCGATTGTCGAACAGGTGCTTGGTGTCGGAGTCGTTCACCGCGATCACCGGGAACTGGAGCACGCCGTCGCGCGCCATCGCCTTGAGACGGATGACGCCGGTGGTGGTCTCCTCGGTCGATCCCGCCACACCGCCCACCAGCGCCCGCCGCTCCGTCGCGGACAGGCCCTCGACCCACTGACGCACCGGCGGCGCGAGATCGTCCAGCCGGTTCAGCGCGATCATGTGGAGCGCCCCCACCAGGTCGGCGCCGTCATCCATGGTGACATCCGGCCGATGCGCCAAGGCGGCCCGGATGTGCTCGTAATACGTGGCGTGATCTTCGCCCTTGATCGCAAACACCTTGATACCGTGATCCTTCACCAGGTGCGCCGCGACGTCGTCCTGTGTGGACAGGGGATTCGACGCGCACAGCGCCACGTCCGCGCCGCCCGCCTGGAGCGTGACCGCGAGGTTCGCCGTCTCGGTCGTGACGTGCAGGCAGGCGGAAAGGCGACGCCCGGCGAGCGGCCGTTCCCGGGAGAAGCGTTCCCGGATCAGGCGCAGCACCGGCATAGATCGCTCCGCCCACTCGGTACGGCGCCGCCCCTCGGCCGCGAGTCTCGGGTCCTTGATATCGGAAGTCGCGCTCGCAGCCGTCGTCGTCATGGGGTGACTTTCTTGGTGTAGTGCTTGGAACGTTGCGCCGCGAGCCGCAGCTCCTCGACGCGGTTCGCATGCTCCCAGGTGAACAGCTCGACTTCGCGGTCCAGGTCCTTGTCCACGAAGCGGCGCCGCTCCGGAGCGCGACCGAAATGCCCGTAGGCGGCGGTGGCCCGGTAGATCGGGTTGCGGAGGCCGAGCGCCTGGATGATCCCGAGCGGCGTGAGGTCGAACACCTCGCGGACCGCGTCTTCGATGGCCTCATCCGGCACCGTGCCGCTCCCAAACGTCTCGATCATGACGGACACCGGCTGAGCGACACCGATAGCGTAGGCCACCTGGGCCTCGCAGCGCCGCGCCAGCTTGGCCGCCACGATGTTCTTCGCCACCCAGCGCATCGCATAGGCGGCCGAGCGGTCGACCTTGGAGGGATCCTTACCGCTGAACGCGCCGCCTCCGTGGCGGGCCATGCCCCCATAGCTGTCCACGATGATCTTGCGGCCGGTGAGCCCGGCGTCGCCCTGCGGCCCGCCGACCACGAACCGGCCCGTGGGATTCACCAGCAGATCGGCGTCGCGCACCTCGAAGCCCGCGTCCGCGAGCACCGGCCGCACCACCAGCGCGATCACGCCCTCGCGCAGCTCTGCATTGTCGATCTTGTCGGAGTGTTGGGTCGAGACGACCACCTTGCTGATCCCCACGGGGCGGGGGCCCTCATACGTCACGCTCACCTGCGTCTTGCCGTCGGGACGGAGCCACGGGAGATCGCCCGCCTTGCGCACGGTCGCCAGCCGCTCGGCCAGCCGGTGGGCCAGCACGATCGGCAGTGGCATCAGTGACACCGTCTCGTCGGAGGCATAGCCGAACATCATGCCCTGGTCGCCCGCGCCGCCCTTGTCCACGCCCAGCGCGATGTCCCCGGATTGGCGGTCGATGGCGGTGAGAATGGCGCAGGTCTGGGCGTCGAAGCCGAAGCTCGCGTCGGTGTAGCCGATCGCGCTGATCGTGCCGCGCACGATGTCGGGGATGTGCACGTACGTGGACGTGGTGATCTCACCCGCGACCACGGCCATGCCCGTCGTGACCAGCGTCTCGCAGGCCACGCGCGCGGTGGGGTCCTTCGCGACGATGGCGTCCAGAACGGCGTCCGAGATCTGATCGGCGATCTTGTCGGGATGGCCTTCCGTCACCGACTCGGAGGTAAAGACGTGGCGCTGCGCTGGCATGTGTCGATCCGATGCGGGTTTAGACGTTCAAGCTAGCCGTGCGCCGCCCGCCCGGCAACCGGGCGTCGGGGTCGAGCAGCTTCAGGTCCACCGCTTCCGCGAGCGCCAGGCGCAGCAAGTCGAGCACGGCGTCGGCCGTGCGCGCGGCGAGCGCCTGCTCGGCCGCGAGTCGCGCGCGTGCCACACTCACCTGCCGCACCATCCACTTGACGATCGTCAATTTTGGCGGCGCGACAGAGAGCGTGTCGTAGCCGAGCCCGAGCAGCAGGAACGCCGACAGCGGCTCCGAGGCCATCTCACCGCACACGCTCGCGGGTTTGCCGGCGGCGCGCGCGGCATCCGCCACCATCTTGAGCAGCCGCACGACGCTCGGGTCGTGGGAGTTGAAGCGGTCGGCGAGCCGGGCATTGCCGCGGTCCACGACGAGCGTGTACTGCGTGAGGTCGTTGGTGCCGACGCTCAAGAAATCCGACGCTTCGGCCAGCCGGTCGGCGATCACGGCGGCGGCCGGCGTCTCGACCATCACCCCCACCGGAAGCGACGCGGCGGCCTCGATTCCTTCGGCGGCGAGCCGCTTCGCTTCCAGCGCGACGATCTCGCGCGTGCGATCCACTTCGTCGAGCCGGGTCACCAGCGGGATCATCAGGTGGATCTGGCCGTGGGCCGCCGCGCGCAGCGCCGCCCGGATCTGGGTATGGAAGATCTCCGGGCGGTCGAGGCACACGCGGATGGCGCGCCAGCCGAGCTGGGGGTTGGCCTCCGTCATCAGGCGGAACGGGCCCGGCAGCTTGTCGCCACCCAGGTCGTACGTGCGGACCACCACCGGATGGCCCGCGAACGCCTCGCCCACACGGCGGAAGTAGGCGGTCTGCTCGTCTTCGCTCGGCAGCGTGGTATGACTGGTGATCAGGAACTCGGTGCGCAGCAGGCCGACGCCTTCGGCGCCGTGCTCCTGCGCGGCCTTGATCTCGTCGGGAAGATCCACGTTGCCCCGCAGCACGATGCGCGCGCCGTCGGTCGTGACCGCCGGCCGCGAGGCGATTTCGTCGAGCTGCGTCGCCAGCTCGCGGCGCCGCAGCTCGCGCTCCCGGGCATCGGCGAGCTCGGCGGGCGTGGGATCGAGCAGCACCGTGCCGCGCGTCCCGTCCATCACGAGCATCGTACCCGGCGCGATGCGCTCCATCGCGCCCGTCACACCGAACACCGCCGGGATGCCGATCGAGTGGGCCAGGATCGCCGCATGCGACGTCCGCGTGCCCTCCTCGCTCACGAGCCCGACCACGTGCTCGCGGTCCAGCTGCACGGTGAGGCCCGGACCGAGCTCGCGCGCCACCACGACCGAGGGATCGGTGATCTCCTCCCACAGCTCGTCCGAGCCCCGATGCATGAGGTGCTCGAGCACCCGGATCGTCACGCCCGCGAAGTCGGCGAGCCGGTCTTTCACGCGCGGGTTGCCGGTGGCGGTCCACGCGTCGCGCACTTCTAGCGCCTTGAACTCGAACGCCTTTTCCGCGGTGAGGTGGTTCTCGCGGATCAGATCCGCGACGCCGGAGAGGAACTCCTTGTCCTCGAGCATGAGCAGCTGGGCGTCGAAGATGCGCGCCTCGTCCACGCCGGCGCGGTCCTCGGCCTTGGCCCTCAGGTCCAGCAGGTAGCGCTTCACGTCGCGCACCGCGGCGCGCAGCCGCCGTACCTCCTTCTCCACTCGGGCGCGCGGCACCACACGGTGCGGCACGTCGGGCATGGTCCAGCGCACCACGACCGCCGGCCCGATGGCGATCCCGGCGGACACGCCGATGCCCTTGAGCAGGCGCTCGCTCACGGCCGCTCCTCGTCTTCGCGCTCTTCCGCTTCGCGCATCTCCGCTTCCCGTACCTCCGCCGTCAGATGCATCTCGTGGAACCCATCGGCCACGAGGGCGAGCAGCGCCGCCATCGCCTGCTCCGCATCGTCGCCGTCGGTCCTGATGATCAGGGACGATCCGCACTCCGCCGCGAGCATCATGACGCCCATGATGCTCTTCCCATTGACCGTGAGATCGTCCTTCTTGGCCTCGACGGCGGACTTGAAGCGGCTGGCCAGCTTGACGAACTCCGCCGCGGGCCGCGCGTGCATGCCGAGGGGATTCACGATCTTCGCCTCGCGCTCGATCACGGCCATAACCACCCCGCGAGCGTGGCGAGGGCGAGCAGCACCAGCCCGAGGCGCACCCCGGTAATCCGGGCGCGGAACGACCACAGCAGCGCGAACCCGCCCGCCGCCACGGCGGCGAGCGCCACGCGCCACCAGCCCGCGAATCCGCTGCTCAGGTACCGTGCCACGAGCGGCAGCGCCGCGCCCACCACGAACGCCATGGCCGGCCCCGAGACCGCGGTCGCCCGCTGCAGCAGCGGCTGGCGCAGTGCCACGGCCACGCGCACGCCGTGCGTCCACCCCGCCCGCAGCGCCCACCAGCGCAGCGCCACATGACCGGCGTTGAAGAGCACCAGGAAGCCGAGGATGGCCGAGAGCCCAAGCCCGAGCGCCACGCCGATGAGCGCCAGCCCCGAGGTGAACGGCAGCCAGCCCGCCCACACCAGCCGGTCGCCCAGCGAGCCCAGCGGGCCGCACAACGCGGTGCGCAGCCGCTCGACCTGCTCGGGCGGCACGCCCTCGTGCTCCGCCCGGGCTGCGGCGCCCACCGCGAGCCCGCACAGGTACGGATGCGCATTGAAGAAATGCGCCCCGCGCGCCACGGCGGACCGATAGGCCGCGCCGTCGCCCGCGACCCGCAGATCGCGGAGCAACGGCTCCTCGGCCACGCCCATGCCGACCCCCTGCATGCGCTCATAGTTCCATGACCCCTGCACCGTGAACAGGCGGAGCAGGCTGCGGCCCAAGGCCGGGCGGGCGCGCGGCGCAACGCTCACCGGAGCCACACCACCGCGGCGCCGCTCACCACGCCGGCGACAAACCAGCGCAGGTCGGGCCCCCGGCCCACCAGCCGTAGCGTGCCGGCCGTCCCCGCGGCGAGAGCGCCGCCCACGGCGGCGACATCGAGCAGCAGCACGCCGCGCACGCTGATTGTGCCGGCCAGATAGGTGCGGGCCAGCAGCGCCAGGCCCAGCCCGAGCGCGGTCACCAGCGCCGCGCGCACGGCGTCGCGCACGATGGCCGCGGTGTGCAGGCGCACCAGCACGTGGGCGTCGCCGGCTTCCAGGGCGGGCGTCGCGCGCCGCACGGCCCGCGCGTTGAGCCGGCGCACCGCGTGCAGGCTCATGCCGCCGGCCATCCCGCTGATCAGGCCCACCAGGGCGCCGAGCCCGAGGCCGAGCGTGCCGGCGGCGGCGTGCGCCGCGCTCACGGCCACGACCGTCGCCGGCCCGTATTCCGGGTAGCGCACGGCACCCACGGGCATCACCTCGTACTGAAACAGCTCGAACAGCACACCCAGCGACAGACCGGTCCACACGTCGCCCAGCATCGCACCGGCGATCGGCCCGGCGACGAGCGGCCGCGCGATCATCATTTGCGGCACGCTCACCAGGTCGAGGCCGACGAAGGTCCCCCAGACGAGCAGCCCCAATAGGAGCTCCGGGCTCACGTGAAATCCTCCAGCGGCACCGGTGGGGTCGTGGGCACGTCCTGCGCGGTCACCTCGATCCCGCGGGCGGCGAGCGCCTTGAGCTGCGCCGCCTCCGCATCGCTCAGGTAGACGTAGCGCAGTCGGGGCGAGCGCCCCGGACGGTGGTGCAAACCTCCGATGTTGATGCGGGGCACGCCCCGGCTGTCGCTCGCGAGCATGGCGAGCGTGTCGATATCACCGCTGACGAGCAGGCCGACGCGCGCGTCGCGCTGCCACTCGGGGAGACACGTCAGGGCTTCCGCCGTCGAGGCGAACACCACGTCGATGTCGGGGGGCACGCCCATCCGATAGAGCTCCTGCTCCCAGGTGCTCGCGCGCACCGCGTCATCCACCAGCACGATGAAACCCACGTTGAGCGGCTTCCCCCAGCCGACCACGACCTGGCCGTGAATCAGGCGGTCGTCGATGCGGTACAGGGCGATGCTCATGCGGCCGGCGTGCGGATCGCCCGACTGCCGGCTTCGGCCGCACGCCGGGCCGCGTCGGCCGGCAGGAGATCGCGGTGGAACACGAAGTCGAGCAGCATCGCCAGGTTCACCCCCGTCACCACCGCTACGTCGGACTTGCCGCGGGCGAGCCGCACGGAGCTCGTGAGGCACGAGCCACCCGGAAGATCCACGAACAGCACGGCCGGCTTGTTGCCGATCGCCTGCGTGAGGCGCTCGGCGAGCGCTCCGGTATCGCACCCGTCGTTCGACACGGGGACGAGTGCGTCGTTCACACCGGTGATCGCAGCGACGGCGGCGAGCAGCGCCTGGGCCACGGCCGCGTGCGATACGATCACACCGCGCAAGGGCTCACTCATTGTCCTCCTCGAGATACTCCTGCAGCTGGCGGCGCTCTGCGAGGCGCTTGAGCAGCCGGTCGTTGAACGCGCGGGCCGAGTCCACGCCGCTGTAGCGGAGCAGGTGGTTCATGGCCACGACCTCGCAGATCACGGTCAGGTTCTTGCCGGGG
>Ga0209057_1001670_pt1 | contig 17642 bp, 15 predicted proteins | sample GraSoiAngelo_146_FD_185903 | JGI IMG/M metagenome (GOLD analysis project Ga0209057, IMG submission 185903) | Grasslands soil microbial communities from the Angelo Coastal Reserve, California, USA - 14_1009_05_30cm (SPAdes) (version 2) | ecosystem: Environmental > Terrestrial > Soil > Grasslands ... | reverse complement strand
CGCGAATCGTTCCCTTCTCAATCCCCGCGAAAATCACGCGCGCGCGTGTCCGGTCTGCGATCGAGGTGCTGAACTCATCATCGGCATTCAAAATAACGAAGCCACCGGGATCGATCGCTTCCGCCAGAGCACCTTTTTCCCGCGCAGTCGCTTCTCGTGATCCCATAAACTCGATGTGCGCGATCCCGACGTTGGTAATGATGGCGGCGTCGGCCGAGGCGATGCGCGCAAGCGCGGCGATCTCGCCCGGATGATTCATCCCGAGTTCCCAAACCGCGAACTCATCGTCGCGATTTGCTTCCAGCATGGTTCGGGGCAGACCGACGTGATTATTAAAGTTGCCCTCCGTTTTCGTCACCCGAAAGCCCCGTCCGAGAATCGAGGCTGCGAAATCTTTAGTTGAGGTTTTACCGTTGCTGCCAGTGATGCCGAGCACTTTTAACGGAAGAGTTTTTCGATAATTGGCGGCGAGATTTTGATAGGCAACCAGCGAGTCGGTGGCGCGTAAGATCGCGAGATTCTCCGGCAAATCAGGCGGTGGGTTCTGTGAAACAATCGCGCCGGCTGCGCCTGCCTTGGCAACGTCTTCCAGGAAATTATGGGCATCGAAATGTTCGCCGTGCAAGGCTACGAAAAGTTCTCCCGGTTTGATCCTGCGCGAATCGGTACTGACGCGCTCGATCATGGTCTCTGCGTTTCCGCACAGTATTTTGGCGCCTGCGAACTCTGCAATTTGGCGCAGTGAAAGAGCATCCATGGTATTAGCGACCGAAAAAAGAACTCCGGGGAGCGCAGGCTGCCCGCCTGCCCCGTTCGGCAGCCCGCCGAACGGAAGACAAGCTCAACCCCACGTTTTCGCATCGCATGTTTGCGGCAAGCTGCCGCAAACGGCAGGCAGGCAGCCTGCGGTCCTCGGAATGTTGTGCGTTGCTCATATTCAAAATTGCACCGGCAGATCGTCGAGTGCCCGGCGCGCCACCTGGATGTCGTCAAAGGGAATGGTATGATCGGCAAACTCCTGATATTTTTCGTGACCTTTGCCGGCGATTAACACGAGATCGCGCGGCTGAGCCATTGCCACCGCATGTCGAATGGCTTCCGCGCGCTCCACGATTTTTTCGTAATGGGTGGAGCGAAATCCCCTCTCCACTTCGTTAATAATTGCGTCCGGATTTTCTTTGCGCGGATTATCCGAAGTGATGATGGCGTGATCGGCCAGCTCGTCCGTCACGCGTCCCATCAGCGGTCGCTTTTTACGATCGCGATCGCCGCCGCAACCGAAAACGACGATTAGCTTGCGTGGTTTCAGTTCGCGCAACGTTTTCAAAACATTGCGCAACGCGTCGTCGGTATGCGCGTAATCGACAAAGATTTGAAATTGGCGTTTTGCCGGAACCAGTTCGAGGCGTCCCGGCACCTGTGGTGAGCGGGCGAGCGAGAGAATGGCTGCGCGCAGATTTACGCCCATGACAGTGGCGGCTGCCAGCGCCGCCATCGAGTTCGCAACATTGAATCGACCGATCAACGGAACCCGCACCAGATAACTTCTTCCACGCGCGTCGAGCTGATAGGAGGTGCCGGCAAATTCCGTCCGATAATTCGAAGCCCGAAAATCGGCGTGCAAACCGAGGCCGTAAGTCACGACCGGAATTTTGCCGGCCAGACGATCGACCAATTTTTCGCCGTAGCGATCGTCGATGTTAATGACCGCGCTGGCCCCCTTTTTTTTCGATTGCAAAGGGAGGTTCTGGAAAAGTTTCGCCTTGGCCTCGAAATAATTTTCCATGGTGCGGTGAAAATCGAGGTGGTCCTGGGTGAGATTGGTAAAGACGGCGACGTCCCATTCGATTCCACGGGTTCTGTCCTGCGCTAGCGCATGGGAAGAGACCTCCATCGCGGCCGCGCGGCCACCGGCGTTGACGATTTGCGCGAGCAATTCCTGAATGTCGAGCGCCTCTGGCGTGGTTCGGATCGCAGGCAAAATGCGATCGCCGATTTCGTATTGCACCGTGCCGAGCAATCCACACCGCATTCCGGCCTTTTCGCAAATGTGTTTGATGAGAAATGTCGTCGTCGTTTTCCCGTTCGTGCCGGTGACCGCGGCCATTTTTAATTTGCGCGCCGGCACCCCATAAAACGCGGATGAGAGATCGGCCAGTGCCGACCGACTATCTTCAACGACGAGACAGGTCGCGCGCGGAGACGAAATTTCGCGTTCGGCTACGATCACACTCGCTCCCTGTTCGATCGCTTGATCGACGAATTGATGGCCATCGCTTTTCTCACCGCGGATGGCAACGAAAAGAGTGTTGCCCTGCACTCGCCGCGAGTCATACGCGATGCTTTCCACTTCGCGATCAAGTGACCCGATGACCCGACGTGGCGCGATGGCACGGGTGAGAACTTTGAGCTGCATGTAAAATTAAAATGATTGCTCAATGCCCCGGCGCACTGGTTGAAGCGACTCGGCCCGCCGCGGTCGGCTTAATCAAATCGGGTTGCGGGGCCAGATCGAGATAGCGCGCGGCCTTTTCGGCAATACGGGCAAAAATCGGACCGGCCACGAGTCCGCCGTAATTCAACTCCGGTTTGGATGTCTTGGCGTCATCCAGTACTACCAGCCCAACAAATTCGGGGTGGTCAGCCGGCAAAAATCCCGTGAACGAAACGATATACTTTCCTTTTTCGTAACCGCCGTGGGGATCTACTTTTTGCGCCGTCCCGGTTTTTCCCGCAATGATGAAGCCGGGAACCGCCGCCGCCGCCGCTGTCCCGCGGTCGCTCACCACCCCACGCAGCGCACGACCAATTTGTTTCGCCGTCTCCTCGGAGATCACCTGCCGAACAACCGAAGGTGAAAATTCGCTGATTGTTTTGCCGTCGGCCGTCGTAATTGATTTGACCACCCGCGGCGTAATTAGTTTTCCGCCGTTGGCAATCGTCGCCATCGCGACTGTCATCTGCAACGGTGTCACCGCCACCTCATGTCCCATCGGTATCCGCGTAATTGAAATCTTACTCCAATTTTGCGGAGGTCGAATCATTCCGTTGATTTCGCCGGGCAACTCCACGCCGGTGCGTTCACCAAATCCGAACCGCCGGATGTATTCGTAAAACTTCTGGTCGCCGAGGCTGATCGCAAGCTTGGCCGCGCCGATGTTGCTCGATTTCACCAGAATGTCCTGCACGCTTAACTCCCCGTATGGGCGATGATCATGCAGGGTCCGCCCGCCATAATTCCAAATTCCCTTTTCACAATAGATGGTAGTGTCTGGCCGCACCTTTTTTTCGTTCAAGGCCGCCGCCGCCGTCACTATCTTGAACGTCGAACCCGGCTCCATCATGTCGATGACGGCGCGATTCTTCATTTGCTCGGGCCTGGCGGTGCTGCGCTGATTGAGATCAAAGTTCGGCCGGTTCGCCATCGCCAGAACTTCCCCGGTTTGCGGTCGCATCAGAAGGATGGTGGCCCTCTCCGGCGAATACTCGCGCACGGCCGCGTCGATTTCGTTTTCGACAATATTCTGCAAATTCAAATCAACGCTGAGATGGACCTGATAACCGTCGCGTGAGGCTCGCTCCTGGCCGCGGTAAAGCACGATTTCCTGGCCAGCGCGGTTGTGCTCGATGTAGCGATAGCCATCCTGCCCGCGCAAATATTCATCCATCGATGCTTCCACGCCCTGAATTCCCTTGTGATCAAAATCGGTAAATCCGATGACGTGACAAAGCATCGAGCCGTTGGGATAAAGGCGGGCGGCATCATGTTCGAAATAAATGCCGCGCAGATTTTGCTCACGAAGTTTGGCACGAAGCGCGTCGGCTGCTGATTCCGGTACATCCCGTTTCAGGACGATGTAATGCCGGTCGCTTCCGAGTTTTCCCCACAGCTCGTCCGCATCGATCTTCAGGTCGCGACTCAGCAGCGCGACGGCTTCGGCCACCTTCTCCTTGTTTAAATGTGACGTGTCCGCGACGACGATTTCCACCGGCACGTTGTGGGCGAGGACTTCGCCGTTGGCATCGGTGATCGCGCCGCGTTCGGCGTAAATCGGTTGTTTGTAGACATGTTTCTCCGCCGCTAGTCCGGCGTACTCGTCGTGCTTGACGAGCTGGAGATAAACGAGGCGAAACGAGAACGCGCTAAAAAGCAAGACAAAACCAATGCAAACCAGTGCGCACCGTGTCCGTCCATTCCATCTCATCTGCCAACCTGATCGTTTGCCACCGGGCGAATGGCATTTTCCTCTGGCGCGGGCCGGATCGGTGCGAGCCGGACGATGTTTTGTTCCGCAATCGGAATCATCTTGAGGTAGCCCTCTTTCAGCCGGCGTTGCAGCGCGCTGCGCGAAGTGAGCGCCGCGATCTGCACATTCGCGACATCATTTTGCGTGCGCAGACCCATCAGCTCGGTCTCGAGCGATTTCTTGCGATCGCCCAAACGATGTAACTGCAAGGTGAGATAGACATAGCAAAGTCCCGCCGCCGCCAGCAAAGCGGTGATCACAATCCAGCGCGCCAGCGAAGCTGCCCCCACCCGATTGAGTTGCCTTGAGCGGTTCATCCCAGTTTTTCGGCAACCCGCAATTTCGCGCTTCGCGCCCGCGCATTGAAACGCTGTTCGTTTTCGCTCGGCTCCACCGGCCTTGAGGTGATGACGAGGAGATCGCGCTCTTTGTTCGGGCGCGGCTCCGGCCATTCCGGCCGATCCAAATATTCACGGCTGCGGTCGCGGAAGAAATTCTTCACCATCCGGTCTTCCAGAGAATGAAATGAAATCACTGCAATCCGCGCCCCGGGCTCGAGACGCTCGGTTACCACTCGCAATCCCTGCTCCAGCGCGCCTAGCTCGTCGTTCACTTCCATGCGCAAGGCTTGGAAAACCTGGGTCGCGGGGTGGCGACGCCCGTGCCGGCCAACAATTTTCTCAATCGCACGTGCCAACCCGAGCGTTTCACAAAATGGCTCGGTCTTACGCTGCTTCACAATCGCACTGGCGATGCGCCGTGCCGCTGGTTCTTCGCCGAGATCGCGAAAGAGCCGGGTCAATTCTTCTTCGCTGTAAGTGTTAATGATCGCACCCGCGGTTTTATCGGAGCTTGGATCCATCCGCATGTCGAGCGGACCGTTCCGCATCAAACTGAAACCGCGTTCGGCATTTTCGAGCTGGCGCGAGGAAACACCGAGATCCAGGATTGCTCCGCCGATTTTACCGACCTCCAGCTCATCGAGCACACGATCGGCGTGGCGAAAATTTGCCCTCCGCAAAGTAACGCGATTGCCGAATTCGGAGAGCCGATTCGTCGCTTCCGCGATCGCATCAGGATCCTGATCGAGGGCAAGAACATCAGCGCCCGTCTTCAAGATCGCCTCGCTGTGCCCGCCGCCGCCGCAAGTCGCATCCAGCACCAGGGCCCCGGCACGCGGCGCCAGCAGCTCGATCGTCTCGCGCACGAGCACCGGGCGATGATAAATGAATTCTTCCCGGTCTTGTGCTTCTTCCTCAAACATGAGCGGGCTAGTCGTAAACCAAATCGGACGTTGAAAGAGTAATGCGTTCATCTTCGCTACAAGCCAATGACGTTAGCGACGTGTTGGTAAGTCGGTGTTTCCTCTTCGTGGGCGCGTTTCCACCGGGTCACATTCCAAATTTCAAAACGACCGCGTCCCCCCACGAGCGCGACTTCACCTTTCAATCCGATCTTGCGGCAAAGTTCCTCCGGTAAAACGAGGCGCCCTTGTTTGTCAGCGAGGCCGTGCTGGGCGCGGGAGTGCAACTGGCGCAAAAAAACGCGGCGTTCGCGTGCGGCGACGCTAGCGTTGCTTTCCGCAGCTTCGCTCATGCGGGCGAATTCCTCCGGCGACATGACGAGGAGAAACTGATTTTGGGAGTCAGGCAGAAGAATAAATTCTTCGGCACTCTTTCGGCGCCAGCGAGAGGGGATGGTGATGCGATTTTTTTCGTCAAGAGCGTGACGAAATTCGCCGGCGTAGAAGGTTTGAGCTGAGGCAATGCTTTCCATAGGCCGGCGGGATTAGCGTCCACTTTAATCCACTTCGTCCCACTTTTAACCACCACTGCCCCTTGTGGTCAATACTTTTTCTTCGCCTTTTCTTCCCCCGTTTTCCCTTCTACCTTCCCCCGCCTCCTAAAACATTATGCCCCGTCTCGCCTTCGCTCTTCTCTTCAGCTTCACCATCGGTCCCCTCTGCGCCCTCGCGCAGGAAGACAACACCGAGGTCCGGGTCAGCGTCGTGCTTAATGCCGATGGCTCGCGTACCGTCTACGAAACCAACGCGGCAACTCAGAAAACCGTCGCCACCACCACTGGCAAGGACGGCAAGCTACGCGAAAAAATTCGATGGGATCTGGGTGAGGACGGACGATTTCTGCGGGGCGAAGTTTTTGGGCCAAAGGAACAATTTCGATTTATCCTGCAAAACAAATACGACAGCAATAATCACCTGGTCGAGGAAACGCATCTGGCCAAAGACCAGAGCGTGATCGGCAAGATCGTTTTTCGCTACGACGCCGCCGGGCATCAGATCGGTTACTCGACTTACGATGGCGCGGGAAAACTCCTCGGCCAAACCGTCGCGCCGAGCCCGTCACCGACGAAACGGAAGTAACGAACCAAACAAAAGTAACGAAGAAACAAAAGATTCGGCCGCCTGCGCTTGGACTAGCCTGGAGGGCGGAGCTCTGCGACGCCGGGCTCGCAGAGCTCCGCCCCTCCACTTCCGAAAAGCTCAGTAACCTTCGTTCTCTCTGTTTCCTTCTGTTAAAAACTAATTGGGCCATTGATTGATGTTCACTCGTGGTGAGATCGCACTGGCGGCCGCCCGCCCTGGCTTGCGACGAGGCCCAAAAGGCACTAGAAGGTGGGCCGTGATCGAATACCTCCAGAAGGGCGGGCTGCTGATGTGGCCCATCCTGATTTGCAGCATCATCTCGATTGCCGTGATCGCGGAACGGCTTTTTTATCTGCATCGCGCCACCATTCACGTGGGCGAGTTCTTGAAGGGGCTGGCCAACCTGATCAAGCGCCGCAATTTTGCCGAAGCCTTGCATGAATCCGCCGGCACACCCGGGCCGGTGGCGCGCGTGATTCACGCCGCAATTATCCGGCATGATCTCCCGCGATCGGAATTGCGCGAAATCGTCCAGGAAGCCGGTCAACTGGAAGTACCCAAACTGGAGCGCTTCCTCGGTGTCCTCGCTACTCTGGCCTATCTTGCGCCCCTGCTTGGATTGCTCGGCACAGTTGCGGGAATGATTGAAGCCTTCGGCGTTATCGCATCTAATGGCGGCTATGCCACGGTGACGGAATTGTCCGCCGGCATTTACAAAAGTTTGCTCACCACTGCCGCTGGACTCGTCGTCGCGACGCCCACCTTCGTTGCTTACAGTTATCTTTCTTCGCGTGTGAATACGCTGATGCATGACATGGAGCGCGCCGGCATTGAAATCGTGCAGATGTTAGCCGAAACGGAACCAGAGAGCGGGATTATCTCCTTCCAGCCAACCGCAGAAGGCAGCCAGCGCGATTTACGCCGCGAAAAATAGCGGGCGGATGAAACTGCTCCGGACGCAGCAATATCAGTTCGGCTGGCTGATAATTTTTCCGCTGCTCGATGTCGTTTTTCTGATGATTTTTTTTCTGCTCCTCAGTTCCAATTTCGTTTTACAGCCGGGTGTTTCGGTCAACGTCCCGTTCTCAAAATTCATGTTAGCACCGCAGGTGAAGTACCAAATCATCAGTATCACCAGCGGAGCGACGGTTTATTTTCGCGATCAGAAAATTTCCATCGATGAACTGGGGCCACAGCTCGAGATCGCGCGCAAAGAGGGCCGTTCCATCATCATCAAGGCCGATCGCTATACGCCGTACGAGACGGTGATTCGGGTGGCCAACCTCGCTCTCGAGCACGGCGTGCCCTCGGTTGCGCTCGCTACCACTCCGCCGAAGTGAACGTGTCCACCGTCGCGCCGCTTGTTTTCAGTTGGGCGCCACCGCGCAAACGTCGACGCGCTTTAATCGTGTTTTTAATTCTCTCCCTCCTCTTGCACGCGCTTTGTTTCTACATCTTCCAAATTGTCTACCCGCCCACCGTTGCGCTGATGCCGCCGCCGGCGCGAGTCACATTGGTTTCGCCGGATGATCCGGAATCGCTTGCCCTCTTGCGTTGGGTGGAGGCGGAGGATCCCGCGCTCACTACGACAACACAGCGACTGCCAGAGACGAAATCTCTCGTCTTGCCGCCAGTGCAGCATCGCCCTTCTTACGCCAGTCATCAGCCGAAATTGAAAGCACTCCCGCCGCTGCTGCCCGATCTCAGCATTCCAAGCTCGGCCGCAATCGCGCCAGTTCGCCTTCCGCGAATGAAAGCGAATGCCAGCGGGCCCGGGCTAGCGCGGAAAACGACCGCGAATTTTGCCGATCTGCCCGCCGCTCTGGGCGAGCCAGTTTTCGCCGATTTCAAATTTAGTCTCACCCGCCCTGATGCACCGGCCAACGCCCGTTTCCGTGTTGCCATCGATGAGCGTGGCGCCATCCGCTTTTGTTTTTTGATCGAATCTTCGGGCGATCCGGCGCTCGATGAACAGGCGCGAAATTTTCTTCAACTCTGCCGTCTTAAGACAAAAGAAGATTCGCCCGTGACGAATGGAACCGCCCTTTTCTGGACCACTGCGACCATTCTTTGGGGGAACGATCTCGCCCCCAGCCCGGGCCCCTCCCCCAGTTCGTCGCCGTGATTCGCGTCAGCCTAGCCGCGTTGGTCACGATTTATCTGCTGGTTTTTCTTGCGGCAGTTTTCCTTGTCTGGTTAAGTAGTGAATGGAACCGCAGACGGCGCGAACGAAAAGCTTTTCGCTTCCGGCTGCGGTGTGTCATTTGCGGCTTCGAGTTCGAGGATCGCACCGATGCCATGCTGCCACGCTGTCCGCGTTGCGGCAGTTTGAACGAACGATTTAAATTCGAACGTATTTGATTTGATATGGGAATGTGGATTGGCCGTAACCGAAAAGCGCGGGTGACTTATGGTTTCGATGAGATCGCGCTCGTGCCAGGCAGTGTCACGATTAACCCTAACGAGGTCGATACAACTTTTCGCTTGCCGCGGCGCGAGGGCCCGCCCTTGGAATTAAAAATTCCGATCCTGGCCAGCGCCATGGATGGAGTGGTGAACGTGCGTTTTGCGGTGGAAATGAGCAAGCTTGGCGGTTTGGCGGTGCTCAATCTCGAAGGAGTGCAGACGCGCTACAAGAATCCCTCGGAAGTGCTCGAGAAAATCGTGCAGACGGACAAGAACGAAATCACCGCTCTCTTGCAAAAAATCTACCAGGAACCGGTGCAGCCGGAATTGATCGGGGCGCGGGTGCGGCAAATCAAGGATGGCGGCGCGATCGCGGCGGTGAGTTCGATTCCGCAACGCGCGGCGGAATTTGGCGCCATCGCCCAGGAAGCGGGCGCCGATGTTTTCGTGGTGCAAAGCACGGTCTCAACCGTGCGTCACATTTCTTCGGAATATAAATCGCTCGACCTCGCGAAATTCTGCCGAGAAATGCGGATTCCAGTGATCGTTGGCAACACCGTGGGCTACGATGTGACACTAGAGATCATGAGTTGCGGACCGGCCGCCGTTCTGGTTGGGGTCGGTCCCGGCGCGGCCTGCACTTCGCGTGGCGTGCTCGGCCTGGGGGTGCCGCAGGTTACGGCCACGGTCGATTGCGCGGCCGCGCGCGACGCCTATTTCAAAAAAACTGCGCGCTTTGTCCCGATCATTACCGATGGCGGGATGAGTAAGGGCGGGGACGTCTGCAAGGCACTCGCCTGCGGAGGCGACGCCGTAATGGTGGGAAGCGCATTTGCCAAAGCCCAGGAAGCACCGGGCCGCGGCTATCACTGGGGAATGGCAACCCCACATGCCAATCTCCCTCGTGGGACACGGATCAGAGTTGGCGCCACGGGATCGTTGAAACAAATCTTGTTCGGTCCCGCTGAAGTCGACGATGGCAGCCAGAACTTGGTCGGCGCCATTACCACTTGCATGGGTAACGTGGGCGCCCGTGATCTGGCCGAGTTTCAACAAACCGAAATCATCATCGCGCCTTCCATTAAAACCGAAGGCAAACTATTCCAAACCGTGCAAAACGTCGGAATGGGGACGCGTTGATGAAGAAAGTGAATAGTGATAAGTGATTTGTGATAAGTCGTCATCACGCGATCGCTTTTACTTCTATTCACTGATCACCAGTCACTGATCACATTCTGATGAACAACAATCGCCGCGTCGTCATCACTGGAATGGGCGCAATCACGCCCCTCGGCAACGATTTCGAGACTTTTTGGTCGAACTTGAAGAACGGCGTCAGCGGCATTCATAAAATCGAAACCTTCGACACTTCTGCCTATGATTGCCGCATCGGTGGAGAAGTGCACGGCTTCGATCCGAAAACGGTCTTCAAGAACCCGAAAGATGTTCGGCGGACTGATCGCTTTGCCCAGTTGGCCATGGCGGCGGCGAAAATGGCGATGGCCGATTGCGCCCTCGAGATGGGAAGCGAAAATCCGGACCGTTTTGGCGTTCTCGTCAGCAGCGGCATCGGCGGACTAAAAACGCTCGAAGATCAATACACCATTCTGCTTTCCAAAGGTCCAAAGCGCGTTTCCGCTTTCACCATTCCAATGCTCATCAGCAACATGGCGAGCGGATTGATCTCGATGGAATTCGGATTGCGCGGACCGAACATGTGCATCGTTACCGCTTGCGCGACTTCGAACAACGCCATTGGCGAATCCTGGCGCATGATCAAATTTGGTGACGCCGATGTTTTCCTCGCCGGCGGCTCCGAGGCAGCGATCATTCCTATCGGGCTCGCCGGGTTCGGTGCAATGAAGGCTTTAAGTACGCGGAACGACGAGCCGGAACGTGCCTCGCGACCGTGGGACCGCGATCGCGACGGCTTTGTCATCGGCGAGGGAGCGGGCGTGGTCGTCGTCGAAGAACTCGAGCGCGCAAAAAAGCGCAACGCGAAAATCTATTGCGAGCTCGTTGGCTACGGTTTAAGCGCGGATGCGCATCACATGACCGCGCCGCCGCACGATGGCGGAGGCGCGGCCAAAGCGATGGAACTGGCACTCGAACACGCGCAGCTATCGATCGATCAGGTGGATTACATCAACGCCCACGCTACTTCGACCGGTCTGGGCGACGTGGCTGAGACGCGCGCGATCAAGACTGTTTTCGGCGACCTGGCGAAAAGCGTTTCGATTAGCTCTACCAAGTCGATGACTGGCCATTTGCTGGGTGGAGCGGGCGCGGTCGAGATGGCGGTGTGCGCGCTGGCCATACGTGATGGCGTTATTCCGCCCACGATCAATCTCGATCATCCCGATGAAGAATGTGATCTCGATTTCACCGCCCACACCGCCCGGGAAAAGAAAGTGAGTGTGGCTTTGAACAACTCGTTCGGTTTCGGCGGGCACAACGCTACCCTGGTGGTGAAGGAGTTTGCTAGCTAACGAGATTTAGGTTGACGGTACAGATACGAGGAACAATTCGAACAACACCTCGCATCATTCCAAAGCGGCAGAAGACTGCCGCACTCCAAAAGCTGGCGCATTTTTGAGACGGTTTCCCAATTCGCAAAGTTTCAGCGAGATTAATTGGGGGTTTTTGCGTCTCAATAAACGCATTTTGGACTGCGCCGGCAAACATAGCGACGACGGCGCTTTTTCCAAGGCGGTGTTGAGCCTCGGGTGCATTTAACGCCCGCTGATTCGCGAAGTCCCGCAACGCTGAGCGAAGAAAAGCGGTGTCGCGCTGCGCTTGCCACCGCAGTCCAAAAAAGTGCCGCTATTGCCTCGCTCTAAAGACGATCGCGACCCACTCGTCGGTTTGAGGTCGAAGACTTCGTTAAACACACACAGGTCTCCAGACCTGTGTTCCTTGACGTTTATTCTACCATGCCTTTTGAGATGAAGAATTCAACGACTCGGGATGCGTTCTTTGCGGTCATTGCCGTGATTGCTGCTTTGGCCCCATTCCTCAACAAAGCCTTTCATATTGACGATCCGCTTTTCCTATGGATAGCGCAGCAGGTATCCCAACACCCGGCCGATCCCTATGGGTTCTCCGTGAACTGGTATGGCAGTGCAATGCCGATGTTTTCGGTCATGCAGAATCCCCCTTTAAACGCCTATTACATGGCACTGGCCGCGAGCTTCTTTGGTTGGAGCGAGCTGGCAATGCATGGCGCTTTCCTCTTTCCAGCAGTCGTAGCCGTCCTCGGGACGTTTTTTCTGGCGCAGCGCCTTTCGGGTTCACCTTTGCTCGGCGCGCTTCTCATGCTTTTCACGCCCGTCTTCCTTGTCTCGGCAACGACGATAATGTGCGACGTCTGGTTGCTTGCCCTGTGGGTATGGTCGGTTAATTACTGGCTACGCGGTCTCGAGCTTCATAACTACTGGCTTCTTCTCCTGGCCTCACTACTCGTCGCCGCTGCCGCGCTAACGAAATACTTCGGGGCCAGTCTCGTTCCGCTTCTCGCCGTTTATACTTTGGTCCAGGGCCGCCGCCTCACCAGCCGACTCTTGTTTCTTCTCATCCCCGTCGCGGTCATCGGCATCTATGAAGTGATGACTAAAGCAAAATACGGTCAAGGTCTTTTCAGCGGCGCAATGATCTATCCCTGGGAAGCAACCGCCAAAGCGGAGAAGCAATTGTCCGGACAATTTCTTACCGGGCTTTCATTCACCGGCGGTTGCCTGTTTTCTGCTTTGTTCTATGCGCCCTTCCTTAAATCGCGGAAGGTCATTATTAGCGGAATCGCGATCTTCCTCGCCCTCCTCCCATTATTTTATCTCGGGATAACGCGCGGACTCACTTGGAGAACCGGTGCCGCAGTCACGGCCGAAGGAGCTTTGTTCGCTACCATCGGAATTGGGATTCTCGCGCTGGCAGTAGCCGATATCGTCCAGCAAAAAACAGCGGATTCGCTGCTGCTGGGCCTTTGGGTATTCGGCACATTCTTTTTTGCGGCGGTGATGAACTGGTCCATCACCTCGCGAACGTTTCTGCCGATGGCGCCGGCAGTGGTGATCCTCTTGCTGAGACGATGCAAAACCTTCGCACATGACAATGGTCTCAGCCTGTGGTGGCCGCTTCTGCCAGCCGCGCTTGTTTCTCTGCTAATTACAACGGCAGATTACAAACTTGCCGACACCGCGCGCCTGGCCTCAAAGTCCTTTCAGAATCGATTCCGGAACGAGCCAGGCAAGGTATGGTTCGAAGGACATTGGGGCTTCCAGTATTATATGGAACAATGGAAGGCGAAGCCCGTGGATTGGGATCAGCGCGGGATAATCTCAAGTGATCTGCTTATCCTTGCATTAGGTAACACCAACGTTAGTTTGACTCCGCCTGTCCCAACAACTGGTCCTCCCGAACAGGTTAACTACCCTCAGTTTTTACTGGCAACGATGAGCCCAGAAATGCGCGCTGGATTTTATTCAAGCATTTGGGGCCCATTGCCCTGGGCATTTGCGCGCATCCCACCGGAGCGGTATCTCATTTTTCGTGTCAAGTAACGCGACGGGATTCCTGGCGCCCGGGCGGAGCCGTTTCGACAGGGTCGAGGCCCAGAGCTTGCCGGAGGCGGTCCAATCCACCAAGGAAGGGCCGTCAACCTCAATCCTCTCCCCGACCCCCACTCCTATGGCTCGTCAGGCCGCCGGCGGCGCGTCTGCAAAGATTGGCGCGGCAGTGATATCGGAAGCGTTGAAGCTGAAGCCGTGATTATCTTTTTGCAGCGATTTTAACAGAAGTGCGACCTGCTGCGCCGTGCCGGTAGAATAGAAACGAACCAGCCCAACCGTCGTCCGCGGACCAAAAACGGTGATCATGATCGTTTCGTCATCGACTGAGTTCATGAAAATGTGGCTGCCGTTGCCCTGGTGATAAAGGGCATTGAACTCCACTTCCCCAATCCGGCGTGCCAGTTCACGCGTCGCAGCAAAGGATCCGGCAGCGAGCGCAGCGATGATGGTCACGTCCATCACCGTCATGTCGCCGTATTGCGAAATGACATTACCGCCACGGTCGATCACGACGGTTAACTCGGCCTCCGCCTTTTTTAAGAAGTCGGCGAGCACGCCATCGAGCGTTGCGACGTCCTCGATGGTAAGGACGGGAATGGCGTTCATGCGACGCTTCGCTGCGCCTCGGGCGCGACATGTGTTTGCCCCGGCTTGGCGACGCCCGGCGCAGCAGAACGGCCGGCGTCACTTTGCTTGCTAAACTTGTGCAGCAGAACCTGCGAAACAGCGTTCAGGGTGGCGAAAACATTCTGCCCGGTGCTGGAGATGACCTCGAAACTTTGCACTCGTTTCTTCCGGTTGTTCAGGACGTAATCCAGATAATTAACGGGGGCGATATTTGGCAGATCGCGTTTGTTGTACTGCAAGACGTAGGGGACATCGTCGAGTGACATGTTTTGCTTCGCCAGGTTGTCCTCGAGATTTTTGAAACTCTCGACGTTCTCCTCCATTTTTTCCCACTGCGAATCGGCCACGAAAACGATGCCGTCGACGCTGCGCAGGACGAGCTGGCGGGTGGCGTTGTAAATTACCTGACCGGGGACGGTATAGAGCTGGAATTTGGTGACAAAGCCTTTAATAACCAGAGCGTTGAGCGGGAGAAAGTCGAAGAACAAGGTGCGATCGGATGCGGTAGCGAGTGAAACAAGGTCGCCGCGGTTTTGCGGATTAATCCGCTGATGAATGTAGCCGAGGTTGGTGGTTTTGCCGCAGAGGGCCGGACCGTAATAAACGATCTTAAACTGAATCTCGCGGCTGGCGTAATTAATGATCGACATGAGGAGTCTCCACTTGCGGATAGGTTCGCGAAAGTTCCTGTGTGATGCGGCTGAGCTCGCGCCGGCTCTCCGCACTCAATTCGCTGCCGTTGTGCACCGCGGTCAGGCAAAGATCGCCGGCACTAAAGAATGTCACGGGCGACTTTTCACCATGGACCGTCATGCAGCTAAGGGGACCGAGTTGGGTCTCAGACATATGTTTTTGCAGTTTCTTCAGCATCGTCGGTGCCACCGCGCTCAAACCTTCCATATGCATTTCGTCCGGGATGTTTCCGGCGATGATTAAGCCATCCGCGAAAATCACGCTGCAGGAGGCAACCCCGGGAAGGGCACAGGCTTGAGCGACGGCCGCCTTGGCATCAAATTTCGGAGCTGCCTCGACTGGCTTGGCCACCGAAGTCTCCCCGCTTGCTGTCGGAATGGGAACCTGAAGGTCTGCCGCTTCGACAGGCTCAAGGCCCCGAGCCTGCGGAGGGGAAATTGTTACCTTCAGAGCTTCAGCTTTCGCTACTTCCGAGGGTTCTAGCTTGGGGATTTCAGCCTTCGGCACTTCCGGCTCTGCCGGTGCAGCGGCTGGAAGGGCGGTTCCTCGACGTCGGGCAAAACGTTCCGCGTCTTCCTTTGCCTTCGCCCAAAACGGCGTCTCGAACATTTCATCCTGAGAGGCAACTTCCTGATCCTCTCGCACACGAAGAGAATCTCCGGGCAAGTTCGCCAGCACATCGGGAAGTGAAAGCGGCACCGGTGCTTCCACTGCATCAGGCAGAAACAGACTGCGATATTGCTCCGGTAGCGCTGCGTGAAAGTCTTTCGGCGAAATCACGACTTTTCCGCTTGCCAGCTGCGGCGTAATCAATGTCATCCGAAATGAAATCTTCGCGTCTGCCGGAATCGAAGCGACGTCGCCAGCGACCTGCATCGGCGGAAGACTCGCCAGGATTGGGCGCAACGAGAGCGTGACCATTGGCTCCTGAGTTGGTTCAAGCGGTCCGGCGGCAATCGGGGCAACCGTTGGCGCCTCCCGCACCGGCGATGGGGGTGCCGGCGTTTGCTCAGCGATTTTCGGCGGTGCAGCCTCCGGCAGCATTTGGAATGGAATTCGCGTCGGCGCAGCGGCCGGTGGTGCGGCGGGAGGAACGGGAGGCCCGCTGGAGGCTGGAACTCGCGGAAACGCGGACCCACCCGTTCCAATCAGCAAAGATTTTTCCGGCTTGTCTTCCGCCGGTGCGCCCGGTGTAACAATCCGCGACGTCGAACCGTCCTGGCTCGCTATCGTTCCGACACGCGGCGGAGGAATTGTGCGACTGGTCGCCGGTGCGACAGGCGGCCTCACCGCTGGCGGCGGTTGAATTGGCGGACTGGCCGGAGCCGGCTGAGTGGCAGCCGGTTTGCTGGCCGAAGGTTCGATGGGCAGCGTCAGTTCTGTGGTTGTAAACGGCGCCACCGTCGTTCCGAATTTCTCAGATTCCTCCACCATCAATTTCAAGAACGGCGTTTCAACCTGCGCCACGATTGGCTCTGCCGTCTGGTCGTCGCGAACTCGAAGGTGCAAAAGTTCATCGATTATTTTTTGCGCCGGCAACACCACCACTGCCGTATCGGACGGTTGCACCGTGTGTAGGAAAATTTCCGGTGCTTGCTGATAGATCGCTGCAATCAGAATGCTGGGACGGCCTGCTGCCAAACCCTTCTCCACCTCGGCCGCTTTTAACGTTACCCGTCGGGTGGTATCGAAACTTTCGTGTGGTTTGAGATAGCCATCCGGCATTTGCGTGATGACATCGCTCAAGGCGAGAGAGAGTGTCCTTTCCCCGCACGGTTCCGCTGACACACCCGCGCTCGGTCCCAAATCACCGAGCGTTCCAACGGGCGGACGCGTCGCTGGGATCCGCCGAGCGGCGATGACACTAGCCGCCGCCAGCGCCGGCGCGGTTGGCTCCGGCGTCATCGTGCGCACCGCATAAGGCATCACCCGCTTCGCCAGCTTGTCGCTCTCAGGCTTGTTCTCCACCGAGGGCAATGGCGCGGGCCCGGTCGGGCGGTGTCTGCCTTCAAATTTCTCTTTCGCCCGCTTAACGAGATCTAGGAACGGGATGGTCATGGCCATCTACAAATTATCGTCCGCTGCGACTCGCAATACTTCTTCCAGCGTGGTCTGGCCTTCGAGTGCCTTATCGATGCCAACCATGCGCAAGGTTTTCATTCCTTCAGTGACAGCTTGGTTCTTAATCACCGCCGCCGATGCACGCTTCATAATGAGGCGGCGGATGGATTCGGTTACCGTCAGCGCTTCAATGATCGCCAGCCGCCCGAGATAACCACGACCCTTGCAACGATCGCAACCGCTCCCGCGGTAAAAAACAGATTCAGCCTTCGGTTCAACTCCGAGGCTCGTGAAAATTTCCGGCTCAGGCATAAATTCCTCACGGCAATTGGTGCAAATCTTCCGCACCAGACGTTGCGCGCACGTCATCAATATCGAGCTCGAAATCAGGAACGGCTCGATCCCCATGTCGTCCAGACGCGTAATCGCGCCGGCAGCGTCGTTGGTATGCAAAGTCGAAAGCACCTGGTGACCGGTTAGCGCCGCTTTCACCGCGATGTCGGCAGTCTCGTTGTCGCGAATTTCACCTACCATCACGATGTCGGGGTCTTGCCGCAGGATCGAGCGCAGGGCCGAAGCAAAATCCAGCCCGATGTCGTTACGTACCGACACCTGGTTAACCCCATTGAGCTCGTACTCGATCGGGTCCTCCACCGT
>Ga0209057_1001669_pt1 | contig 17643 bp, 17 predicted proteins | sample GraSoiAngelo_146_FD_185903 | JGI IMG/M metagenome (GOLD analysis project Ga0209057, IMG submission 185903) | Grasslands soil microbial communities from the Angelo Coastal Reserve, California, USA - 14_1009_05_30cm (SPAdes) (version 2) | ecosystem: Environmental > Terrestrial > Soil > Grasslands ... | reverse complement strand
GCACGAGGAGCGGCGCCAGGCCCTCCGACGGCTCATCCATCAATAAAACGTCGGGGTTGCCGACGAGCGCCCGGCCGCAGGCGAGCATGGCCTGCTCGCCGCCCGAGAGCTTGCCCCCACGATGGTGCAAGCGTTCGCGCAGGCGGGGAAAGAGATCGAGCACCCGCGAGAGGTTCCATCCGCGACCGTTGCCGCGCCGATCGCCCACCGCCAGGTGCTCACGCACGTCGAGCGACGCGAACACGCGCCGGCCCTGCGGGACGAGGCCGACGCCGCGCCGGGCGATCTCGTGAGCGGCCAGCCCGGTGACGTCGTCGCCCTTCAGCACGACCGCGCCGCGACGCACGGGGATCAGGCCTCCGATGGCGCGGATGAGCGTCGTCTTGCCGACGCCGTTACGTCCGAGCACGGTGGCGACCTGTCCCTGCCCGACCTGCAACGACACGCCCTGGAGGATCATGCTCTCGCCGTACCCCGCGTGGACGTCGCGGACTTCAAGCATCGTCGGTCCCCAGGTAGATCTCGGCCACGCGCGGGTCCTTGCGGATCTCGGCCTGCGTGCCCTCGGCCAGCACGCGGCCATGGTGGAGGACGACGACGCGCTCGGCTAGCGCCAGCGCGACGTCCATGTCGTGCTCGATGAGCAGGAGCGTCACGTCGCGCGGGAAGCGCTGGACCATGGCGGCCACCGCGGCGGTCTCGGCCGGAGACAGGCCGGCCGTCGGCTCGTCGAGCAGCAGGACGCGCGGCCGCGCGGCGAGCGCCAGGATCAGCTCGAGCTGCCGCTGCTCGCCGTAGGAGAGGTGGCGCGTCGGCACGTCGCGCCGGTCGCCGAGGCTCCACTCGTCGAGGAGTTGCTCGGCGGCCCGCACGAGGTGCGGGTAGGCCGTCGCCGGCCGGTGCAGCGTGAAGCGCGCGCCGTCGGCGCCCTGGACGGCGAGCAGCACGTTGTCGAGCACGGTCAGCTTCGGGAAGAGCGTCGTGATCTGGAAGGTCCGGCCGAGGCCCAGGCGCGCGCGGCGAAAGGGTTGAAGGCGCGTGACGTCACGGTCGAAGAGCGTGATGCGGCCGCGGTTCGGGCTGATGAGACCGGTGACGATGTTGAAGAGCGTCGTCTTGCCCGCACCGTTGGGCCCAACGATCACCAGCCGCTCGCCGGCCGCGGCGTGCAGGCTCACGTCGCTGAGCGCCTGGAGGCCGCCGAAGTTGTGGGAGAGGCCTTCGACGGCGAGGGCGTTGATCATCCGACCTCGTCCTCGACGCGACGCTGCTCCTGCGCCATCCCGAAGCCTCCCGCCGCCTGCGGCGCCGCGATGATACGTTATCGCCCTCGCTGATCGCGCTCCGGAGCGTGAGGGGGTCGAGCGTGGCCCGCCGGCGCCCCGCGGGGCGTCTCCGCGGCCCGGTGCGGAGCCAGTCGGTTTGCCGGCTCACCGGGCAGCGAACGCGTTGCGACCGCATCGTTCGGACGTCCCGGTGCGGGCTCCACACGGGCGGTCGGCGACGCTGGCCGTACCCGTTCCGTCTGGCTCACCCCGAAGGGCGGGCGCGGAGGGACCGAGGCCACGGGCGCGGGCGTCGGCGCCGCAACGATCCGCGGCGCCGGCTCGCGTCGCGCGACCGGTGCGGTGGCCTGTGCAGGTGCCGCGACTACGCTGGGCGGCGAAGCGACGGTGGTACGAGCCGGCGGCCGCGTGGCGACGACTCGACGATCGAGGGCAGCCTCGGGCGGCCGCGCCGCGGGGCCGCTGCCGGCGACGAAGCTCGCGGCATCGGGCCGCGTACGAACCGCTCCGTGCACGGGCTGCAGCCGCTGCGTATCGACCTCCACGACGCGCGCCTCGCGCACGGGTTGCCGGCCGAAGTGATCCGCGCGGACCGCCACCACCGCGTTCTGCACGCCGACGTTCCTGTAGACGGTGACGGTCTTGACGTCGACGACGGTCGTGCGATTGACGACGACGTTGTTGACGACACGCGGCCCGCCCCAGCCGACCCACGACGGCCGCCCGACGAAGCGAGACGAGCCCCACCACGGCACGACCGGCTCGCCCCAGCCGAGCGCGACCCAGCTGAGCAGCGGCGCGTTGGCGGCAACGGCCACCCCTGGTGCGCCGAAGAAGGCAACGAGCGCAGGAGCGTACGCGGGCCGCACCACGATCGGGCCCGGCGCCCACGCCCACAAGCCATCGATGAAGACCCAGCGGCCATAGTGGTACGGCGCCCAGCCCCACGGCGCGGCGTCGACCCACGTCCAGCCGTAGTGACGATCCCAGACCCAGCGCCCGGTGCTGTACGGTACCCACCCGGCGGGAACGGCGCTCGGAACCCACACCGACCCATACGTCGGGACGACGCGCCAGTTGCCGTAGTGATCGAGATCGTCGACACCGTACACGGCGGACGAAACGTAGCGGGCGCTCATGCTGTCGATCAGCTCCTCGGTCCGCGCGTAATTCCACTGATCCCACACGTCGAGGTCCGGAGCGACGTAGGCCTGCACCGATGTGTTCGGCGCGCCGGCGAGCACGACCTCTTCGCTGGGAGTGACCGCGACGGATGGCCCACCGGCGGGCGTCATCGTGGCTCGGCCGCCCCGTCGCGTGATGAAGGACGTCTGGGCCGGCTCGACGTCGACGCGGTAATAGCCGGGACGGTCGATCGTGAAGGCGGCCTGCGGCGTGTCGAGCTCGACCGTCTGATTCGGATCGAGGCTACGCACATCGAGCGACACGTGTCCGTTCGTGACCTTGAACTGCAGGAAGTCGCGATCCTGGTTCGACAGGCCCACCTGGGTGTCGCCCCAGGCCCGCACGAAGGCCCGGGTCCCGATTTGCATCTCGAGGTCGCCCTGGTGGGCCGTGTAGAGCTCGTCGCCCGGAGCCAGCGGGATGTTGATCTCCGCCGGCGACCAGTCCTGAGCGCCCGGCCGCCAGAACGACACCTCGCCGTCGAGGTAGCTCAGGCGCGGCGGAATGAGCCCAAGGGGCGAGGCGTCAGGTGGGGCTGTGGGCACCGCGGCACGGGCGGTCGGCGCGGCGGAGGCGGTGATCGTGACGGCCAGCAGGGTTGCGAGCGCTCGGGTCGCCAGAGTCTTCATGGACCCTTGGACGAACCGTCAGGCGCTCACATTCTGACCGCCGCCTGCCGTGCGCGCAGCAGACCGAGCAAGCCGGCCGGCGCGAACAGCGTCACGACCACGTAGATGAGGCCGAGGATCAGTAGCCAGCGCTCGGTGTACGCGCTGATTGCGTTCTCGAGGAAGACGATGGCGGCGCTGCCGACGGCGGGGCCGAGCAGCGTGCCGGCGCCGCCCAGGATCACCATGATCAACGCCATCGCCGAGAAGACGATGGAGAGGTAGGCCGGGCTCACGAAGCCGTTGTAGTAGACGAACAGCGCGCCGGACAGGCCGGCCAGCGTGCCGGCCAGGACGAAGGCGACGTACTTGTGGAGCCAGACGTTGTAGCCGAGCACCTCCATGCGGCGCGCGCTCTCGCGGATGCCGACCAGCGCTCGGCCGAAGGGCGAGCGGACCACGAGCCACATCAGCGCGACGGCCAGCGAGAAGACGACGAGGATGAAGTAGTAGAAGCTGATTCCATCCCCGAGCCGCCACGGCCCGACGGCGGGACGCGTGATCCCGGGCAGGCCGTCGTCGCCGCCGGTGAGCGAGCGCCAGCCGAACGCGATGCCCCACAGCACCTGAGCGAGCGCGAGCGTGATCATCAGCAGGTAGGAGCCCTGCGCGCGCAGGGCCAGGAGCCCGAAGAGCGCGGCCGTGATGGCCGCGGCGATCAGGCCGGCCGCGAAATCGAGCCAGAAATTCGGCGTCAGGCGCAGCGACAGCAGCGCCGTCGTGTAGGCGGCGACGCCGAAATACGCGGCGTGTCCGAGCGAGGGCAGTCCCGCGTAGCCGAGGATCAGGTTCAGGCTCATCGCGAAGACGGCGAAGATGAGCATCTTGGTCAGCAGGCCGAGCTGATAGGACGAGAGCCCCCACGGCAGCGCGATCAGGAGCACGGCCGCGACCAGCGCGAGCCCGCGAGTCATCGCGCGCCGAAGAGTCCCGTGGGCCGCAGCGCGAGGATGATGGCCATCGGCGCGAAGATCGTGAACATCGCGAGGCCGGGGAACAGGACCTTGCCGAACGTGTCGAGCAGGCCCACCAGCAAGCCGCCGAACAGCGCGCCCTTGAGGCTGCCGAGGCCGCCGATGATGACGACGACGAAGGCGAGCAACAGGATCTCGAAATCGGCGCCGGGATAGACGCCGACGAGCGGCCCGCCGATGATCCCGCCGAGCGCGGCGAGGGCGGCGCCCAGCGCGAAGACGCCCGTGGACAGCAGCGAGACGTTGATGCCGGTCGCGCGCGCGATCTCGGCGTCGTCGATGGCGGCGCGGATCATCGCGCCCAGCCTCGTCCGCTCCTGGAAGATCCACAGCGCCAGCCCCACGACGATGCCGACGGCGATCACGAAGAGCCGGTACGACGGGAAGATCATCCCGGCGAAGCGCACCGACGACGACAGGCCCTCGGGCTTGGGAAGCTGGGTGGGCGTGCCGCCCCAGATCCACAGCGAGACGTCGCCGACGATCAAGAGAATCCCGAAGGTCATGAGCGCCTGGGGCAGCTCTTCGTGCTGGGGAAGCCGGCGCAGCACGAAGCGCTCCATCACCACGCCGAGCGCGACCACCAGGGCGACCGCGGCCACGGTGGCGAGCGCGAAGCTGGCGGTGGCGTGGAGCACGGAGAGCCCGACGTACGCGCCCAGGATGTAGTACGACCCGTGGGCGAGGTTGAGAATGCGCATGAGGCCGTAGATCAGCGACAGGCCGGCGGCGAGGAGGAAGAGCAGCATGCCGAACGAGAGCCCGTTCAGGACCTGGATGGTCCAGAACGTCATGCCGACGTGGCCCACAGTCCCGCGATCGTCGCGCTGTCGGCCACTCGACCGAAGTAGGTGCGCACGTTGTGGACGGCGCCGTCGTGCTCGCGCTCGGTGAAGGCGGCGGCGCAGTCCTCGGCGAGCACGGTGTCGTAGTCGCGCATGAAGGCATCGCGCAGCGTGGACTCCACGCAGACGTTGGTGGTCACGCCGCAGAAGACCAGCGTCGGGCGGGCCAGCGTGCGCAGGACCACCTCGAGCTTGCTCCCGACGAAGGCGCTGTAGCGGTGCTTGACGACCACGATCTCGTCGGCGGCCGGCTTGGCGCGGTAGAACTCGGCACCCCAGGAGTCCGTGGCGCAGATCTCGAGGCCGGCCCGAGTGCGGCGCGAGAGCCAGTTGCGGGAGTTGGTCGACCGGTCGTGATGAGTCTTCACCCACACCACCGGCACGCCGGCCCGCCGCGCGACCTCGACCAGGTGGACGATGCGCTCGGCCGCCGCCTGCACGGCGCCGAGGTGGAAGCCGAGCTTGCCGAACGTCCCCTGGTCGTCGCAGTAATCGTTCTGGACGTCGATGACGATCAACGCGCACGCGTCGGGCGTCACTGAGGAAACTCCTCGCGGATGGCCGGCATGACGTGCCGGGCGAAGCGCTCCATGTTCGCGAGCGTCATCGCGTGGGGCATGGAGCCGACCTGGAAGATGCCCTGGATGATGCCGCAGCCGGCGCGCTTGATGCCCTCCCGCAGCTTCTGCCGAACGGTCTCGGCGCTGCCCACGATGGCGTAGCCGCCCTCCTCGGCCTCCTTCCACGACGAGATGAGCGAGATGAACTTGCGCTTCGCGTGGCCGGGGCGGAGCTGCGATTCCACCGACGTGTGGCCGGGCGGGAACATGTACTCGCGGGGCAGTCGCAGTCCCTTCTTCGCGAGATACCAGAAGTGAGGCTCGAACTCCTCGCGTGCGCTCGTGTCCGTCTCGCCCACGTAGATCATCGCCGGCCAGCCGATCTGTGACGGCGGCACGTCGTAGCCGCAGTGGCTCGCCGCGTACTCGCGCAGCAGGTCGAAGTGCTCGCACATCACGTCGAACTGCGAGTAGGGCAGCGCGATGAACGGGTAGCGCCGGTCGGCCACGAAGCGGATCGTCTCGATGGAGCCGGAGCCGGGGATCCAGATGGGCGGGTGAGGCTGCTGGTAGGTGCGCGGCCACACGTTGACGAAGCGGAAGTCGTAGTGCTTGCCCTCGAAGTGGAAGGGCCCGGGCTCCGTCCACGCGCGCACGATCAGGTCGTGGGCCTCGCGGTACCGTTCGCGCATGAACGTGGGGTTGACCTCGTAGGAGTACGCCTCGACGCCGAGGCCGACGACCATGCCGGCGATCATCCGCCCGCCCGACATGACGTCGAGCATGGCGACCTCCTCGGCCACGCGCAGCGGGTGGTCGTAGAGCGGGAGCGCGCTGCCGAGCACGAGGATCTTCACGCGGCTCGTCATCTTGGTGAGCGCGGCGGCCATGATGTTGGGCGACGGCATCAGGCCGTAGGCGTTCTGGTGGTGCTCGTTGACGCCGATGACATCGAAGCCCAGCCGTTCGGCCGCCACCAGCTGGTCGAGGTAGTCCGTATAGAGCGTCCGCCCGCGCTCGGGATCGAACAGCGTGTTGGGCAGCGTCAGCCACGCCGAGTCGTGCTTCTGCTCGAAGTCGGCCGGCAGGTGGGGCCACGGCATCAGATGGAAACAGACGATCTGCACGTCAGGCCTCGAGGAAGCTCAGCACGACGTCGGCGAAGCGCTCGGGATGCTCGAAGGGCGGCAGGTGGCCGGATTTTTCGATCACCACGAGCCGGGCGCCGGGGATGCCGTTGGCGTACGCCTCGCCGTAGGCGAGCGGCAGGAGCTTGTCGTCCGAGCCCCACACGACCAGCGTCGGCGCGGTGATCCGGCCGAGCCGGCTCGTCAGCTTCCGCTGGGCCACGTGCGGGTGCCACAACAGCCGCGCGGCGGCTTCCCGGCCGCGCAGGACCGTCTCCATCAGCTCCGGCGGCACGGCATCGGGCACCAGCGTCGTCGCGAGCCTGGAGGCCGGATCGTGGAAGAGCAGCGCGCGCGCCTTGGCCGGCGTGGCCATGAAGATGTTGCCGCGCGGGACGCCGGCCACCCGCGTGCCGGCGGCGTCGACCAGCACCAGGCGCTTCACGCGCTGCGGGTGGCGCAGCGCCAGCTCGGCGGCGAGCCAGCCCCCGAGCGACAGCCCCACGACGTCCGCCTGCTCGAGCCCGAGCTCGTCCATCACGTCGACCGTGTGGAACACGAGGTCCTCGATGTCCTCGATCTCGTCGAACCCCCCGGACTCACCGAATCCCGGGTGGACCGGCAGGAACACGCGGCGGCGACCCGCCAACCAGTTGTGGACCGGCATCCATATATAGAGGCCGGCGCCGTGCAGGTAGAGGAGGGGCGGCCCGTCCCCGCCCTGCCAGAGCTGGACGGTCTTGCCGCGGACCTCGAGCGCTACTTCTTGTTCCACCATCCCCACACGTCTTCCTGACGCACGTTCGGGATGCGCTCGATCACCGTGTTCACGTAACGCCCGCCCACCTTCTCGGCCCTGGTGACGTAGATCGGCGTGATGACCTGGCGGTACTGATCGAACTCGAGATGCCCGCGCGGCGTCTTGAGCTTGGGCAGCGCGTTCTTCAGCGCCTCGCGGACCTTGTCGCGATGGCTCAGGTCGCCCTTGAGGTCGTCGAGGGCCTGGGCGATCAGCTCCAGGGTCATCCAGCCGGCGTCGCTGTAGCGGCTGGGCCAGGTCTTGTAGCGCTTGTCGTACTCGGCGACGAACGCCTTGTTCTCGGGATTGTCGAGCGTGGACGTGTAGGAGCCCATCGTCACGATCCCGAGCGCAGCGTCGCCGACCGCGGGCATGATCGTATCGTCGACCAGGACCGCGTGCCCGGTCAGCGGCATCTTTTCGCCGATGCCGTACTCCCGGTACTGCTTCACGAAGCGGATCGCGTCGGCGCCGGCGAACCACGCGTAGACCGCGTCGGCCTTCTCGGCGCCCGCCTGCGCCAGGTACGGCGCGAAGTCGGGCGTGTTGAGCGGCGGATAGATCTCCTTGACGATCTCGCCGCCGGCTGCCTTGAAGCCGGCGATGAAGGCCTCGACCGCGTGGCGGCCGGCCACGAAGTCCGTGGCCATGACGACCACCCGCCGGTACTTCGTGTTCTTCATCATCCACGCGCCCATCGGATAGTTCGACTGATCCGTCGTCTCGGCGATGCGGAAGATGGAGGGCGACGCCTGCTGGGGCGACGTGAGCACGCGCGTGAAGGCGACGGGGACGATCAGTGGCGTCTGCTGCTCGTGGACGTAGCTGCGGATGGCGACGGCGACGACGCTACTGACCGGGCCGACCAGAAAATCGACGTGATCGCGCTCGACGAGCTTCTTGATCTTGGTCAGCGCGACGTCGGGCTTGGCCTCGTCGTCCTCCTTCAGCACCTCGATCGCGCGCCCGCCCGCCTTGCGGCCGATCTTGGTGAGGTAGAGCTCGAAGCCGTTGGTGGTGTCGATCCCCTGCACCGAGAGCACGCCGGTGTATGGGAGCAGCAGGCCGATCTTGACCGCCGGCGCCTGAGCGGGCGCATCGAAGGGCAGGACCAGCGCGAGCAAGAGCAGGACGGGCAGCCATCGTCTCATCGTCGGTCCCCCGAGAGGTGCGATCAGGACGTGCATGGTAGGACGTGGCCAGCCCGATGGCAACGGCGGGCGCCAACCCTCGGGCTGCCGCACCCCCGTCACATCGATCTGGCGGCGTTGTCCTTCGTCACGACGTAGATCGGCGTCAGGAGGTTCGGCGGAATCGGCTTCTTCTCGAGCGCGAGAACGGCCACGCGAATGCCCCAGCGCCCCATGGTGACCGGGACCTGGACCATCGCCGCGGAGATCCAGCCCTCGCGCACGAGGCGCTCAGTGTCGTCGTTGTAGTCGACGATCGTGACGATCACGTCTCCGGGCTTCTTGCCCTGGGCGAGCAGCGCCTGCACGGCGCCGATGGTCAGGCGATCGCCACCGGGATCCATCTGGGAGACCTGCTTGGCCACGTTCTTGTGCTCGCCGGCGTCGTAGAGGATGACCTTCGCCCGAGCTTCTCCGCCTCGTCCACGAAGCTGTAGGCCTGGGCGACAAAGTGTGGGATGGCCATGTTCGGCTCGAGCACGCCGACGCGGTAGCCCCTGGTGGCCTGGGTGGCCGCGGGATCAGCTCATCGGCGGCCAGGCTCGCGTCCGCCACGAGCGCTTAGCGCCGCCAGTCCGATCCATATCGTCACGATGCGTCGCATACGAGTCCTGCTTCTGCGGCGCCGTATTCGAATCCAACCGCGTCAGGGTTCGATGGCGAGCCGCGGAGGAAGGATCGGAGATGGGGCAGGCCTCAACCCGCTGGAGTTGAGACCTGACCCGGACAGCAGGCGAGCGGACAGCTAGAACGAGATCCCGGAGGCTCTGGTTAATCTACACTGATGGTCACATTCGGGTCCTTGATCAGTCGAACGGACTCAACCGTCATAGACCCTTGCCCACCGTTCCCATCGCTTCAAAGGAAATGCCGGAGCCGAACAGCCCGAGGCCATGACCGTAAAAGATCGTGGTACAGATCACCGACTGTAGCAGGTAGTTGGTGAGGGCCATTCGTCCGACCGCCGCCAGGGGACGAAGCGGCCACCCGCGCCCGGAGTGCTCAGGGGCTCGGTGGTGCCTCACGCCGCAGTCCAGGCTGCGGCTGCCAGGCTGCGGCCAGCGCTTTGCTCTGTGCGCGCTGCTCTGGGCTCATGACTCTTTCGGCGGCCGCGAGCTGGGCGGCATAGAACGGGAGATTGTCTTTCGCTGCCAACCGCAGCCACATCCCGCCTTGCACCGGATCGCGCGGCAATCCCGGCAGGCCTTCCATACAGGTCTGGCCCAGGAGCAACTGCGCGTCCTGGTTGCCCTGCTCGGCGGCCAGCCGCACCCACCGCAGCCCTTCCGGGATGTCCGAGCGGGGCAAGAAATACATGGCACCCAGCAGGAAGGCCCCGTCGGCGTTGCCCTGCACGGCCGCGGCCTTGAACCACTTGAGGGCCGTGTCCGGATCCTTGGGCACACCGCGGCCCGTCAGGTACATCCGGCCCAGGACGACCTGGGCCTCCGCCTGGCCTTGCTCCGCCAGGGCCGTCGCGTCTTGCAGCGCGGTGGCTTGATACGCGTGCTGGGCCGACTCGAGATCGGCCCCAGCGGTCCCCCCTGCGCACAGCAGGATGGTGGCCAGAGAAAGCGCAAACTGTGGCAATGCCCGCATGTTTGACGGCTCCTATTCCCCTGCGAACTGACATCGCGAGCTCCCGCGGCATCATGGAACGTGAGGCCTCACGCCCGGTGCGGCATGAGGCCTCACGTGCGGGGATGCGTGAGGTTAGAACGAATTGGTCCTGTTGAACTGGAACACCTTCTTCTGGTCCACGGTGAAGTTCACCGGGCCCACGCAGGTCAGGGCGCGGCTAATCCCCGTGTTCCCGAGAGACGACGACCAATTGACCGTCACCACGTATTGCCCGGATGTCAGGCCGGTCGCAATCCAGTCGAAGCTATGCGCGGACACCGTGCTCTCATGGAAATCGAAGAAGCAACTGCCGGTCGGGTTGGTGGTCGAGACGGTGGTGCAGGTCGTGGCGAGCACGTCAAACAGGTTGCTGCTGATCTGGACGAACCGCGAGGCATAGGTCACCGGATAGTTCGGAATGACTTTGGCCGGCGCGGGGCTCACGTCGACGCTAAAGTTCACGCCCGCGAGTGCTGAGCTGGTGCCAGTGAAAGGGGTGGTCTTGGTGGTGAGGCTGACATCGGTCAGGAGGCCAATCACGGCCGACGGCCGCATGACGAATACGTTGCCATTGCCGCTGTTGGTCTTGATGCCGACGCTGAATCCTCCTACGCATAAGTCGCTCCCCTGGCCAGTGCACGCGACAGTGCCATCGGGCTGGAGGGCGCAGTTACTTTCGCAGAGTTGTCCGCCGATGATTTGGCCGCCGGACTGCAGAACACAGTGGGTCGAGCCCCCGTTGCTGCCATAGGTGAAATTCCCGCTGCTCTGGGCGAAGGCCGCACTACTCACGCCGAGCGCGGCGACGAGAAGGGCGACGGCGAGAACGACGGCTGACTTCTTCATACGCGGCCCCTCCTTGGGCAAGGCACGCGTTCCACGCGTGCCCGATTGGGAAGATCGACTCGGGAGGGGAGCGACCGCCCTCCTTCGGTAACCCGGCCATCAAGCGCATTGCGCTTGATCCGTGGCTTTGCGGCCCCGCCTCGCGGCGGGTGTGCCTTTATCGAGAGGGTCTTCTCTAGTGCAATTGGAGGGTGCACAGGGAGTGCCACAACTCGGCCATCTGGCGCCCGCGCATCAAGTTCTGGAAATCGTGAGCGTCGAGCGCACGCAATGCAATCGGCAAGCCGAACATATTTAGGCGGCGTGACAACACGGTGCCATGCGCGACGCCGGAGAGTCACGAAGCGCACACAAATTTTTTCGGTACCGACAATGTGCGTCAGTGTTTCAGAGTTGGCGATAACGCCACTGGTCCACGTCGACGGCGCGCGCGATGTTGACGCCGTTCGTGACGATGCCCATGGCGACTACGCCGAACATCGTGTTGCCGACTCAAGGGCCACACGCAGATCTTGGGGCGCGCGACGGGTACGCCCGCGCACCTCGTTGCCGCTGATCGCGTTCTCCTCTCCGCTCAGTCGACGCGGCCGCCGGAGAAGCGGCGTCCCGGCATGCTGAGGTAATAACCGCGTACATGCCCTCGGTGCCGAGCGTCCTGATGTAGCCGGGTGCAATAGCGTTGGCGCGAATGCCATAGGGCGGCGTCCACTCGAGGGCCATGAGGCGCGTGAGCATGATGAGCCCGGCCTTCACCACGCTATAGGAGCCGGCCCAGTTATACGGGAACAGACGCGCGACCGATGCGATGTTGACGAAGCAGCCCGACTTGCGCGCGATCATGTCGCGCGCGGCGGCCTGGCTCAGGAGGAACGCGCTTGAGCCCGATGTTCATCGTGGTGTCCCAGGCTTCCTCCGTCAGCGGCGGGCGATGTCGTCACGCCTGGCGACATCGCCCGCGACCGCCAGTGACTTCGAGCCGAGCGTGACCGCCCAGCCGCTGTCGCGCTGGCGGTGGCCGGATCGATGTCGTTGACGACGACGTGGGCGCCTTCGCGGGCGTAGGCGAGGGCGATGGCCTGGCCGATACCTCGCCCGGCCCCGGTGACGATCGCGACTTTATCCTTCAGTCGCATGAAAACCTCCTGCGGGATCGAGGCGCGGCGAGAGTAGCAGAAAGCTGCGAGGCTGGCGAGCGAAGTCGCCCTCGCTACAATGCGTCGTCATGAGCGCGCGCATCGTCGTCCTCGATTCCGTCACGCAGTGCCAGGGACGCGTGCAGCTCGGCGACGTCGTGGTCGCCGGATCGTTCGCCGGCGCCCTCTCGCTCGGCCTGGCGCTGCCGTTTGGCATCCGGGCGTTGATCGCGCACGCGGCCGGCGTGGGAAAGGACGAGGCCGGCATCAGCGCGCTCGCCGTCGCCGACGGGCTCGGCCTGCCCGTCGCCGCGGTCGAGACGATGTCGGCACTGATCGGTGACGGCCCGAGCGTCCACGACGAGGGAGTGATCTCCCACGCGAACGCCGTCGCCCGCGCGCTCGGCATCGCGATCGGCATGAGCGCGCACGAGGCCGCGCAACGGCTCACGCGCGCCGGCGAGCCGCGAGCGGTGACCGCGAACCTCGTCGACGAGCGCCCATGCGTGGTCGACGAGGTCGCCACCGGCCGCGTCGTGTGCCTCGACACGCTGTCGTTCGCGACGGCCGACAACGCCGGCGACGTCCTGTGCGGTGGCTCCCACAGCGGCCGTGTCAACATCGAGGCGCTCCTGCGGATCGTCCACCCTCGCGGCCTCATCGCGAGCGACGGCGGCATGGCGCGGGCGCGCTCGGGGATCAGCGGGCTCGCGCGGCTCGACGACGCCGGCGTGGCCGGCGCCGCCGTCGACGTGATGTCGGCGCGCATCGGTGATGGCCGCAGCACGTGGCAGCACGGCGTGATCTCGGCAGCGAACGCCCGCGCCGCCCAGGCCGGCGTCGTGGTGGGCCAGCCGGCCCGTGCGGCGGCGCGCCGAATACTTCATTGACTAAACTATTAATCAGGGCGACCATTAAGCTTCATGACCAGTCGGACCAGGACGCGGAACGGCTCCCGTCAGCACCGAACGGCCGAGGCGCAGCGGCTCCTCGATCTCTTGAACGCCCTGGGCAGCACCACCTTCCGCCAGCTCCTCTGGCAGAAGGCGTCCGAGATCGATCTGACCTACGCGCAGTCGCAGGTGCTCTTTCACGTGGCCGAACATCCTGACTGCCACATGGGCGAGGTGGCCAAGGCGTTCGGCGTGACGTTGCCGGCGGTGACCCACATCGTGGATCGCCTCGAGCAGAAGAATCTGTTGACGCGGGCCGATCACCCCACCGACCGGCGCGTCTACGTCCTCGATCTCACGCGCGGGGGCCGGGCGCTGGTTGAGGAGCTGCAAGCCATCCGACTGTCGGCGATGGAAGACGTGCTGGCCGGTATGAGCGTGGCCGATTCCCGCCGGGTGATCAGCGGCCTCGAAACCCTGGTCGACGCCGCGGCGCGCGTGTCGAGAGGCGAGTCATGAAGCGGGCCTTTCTCCTCGCCCTGCTGCTGGCGCTGCCCGCGTGCTCCGATCGCGCCGGCGGTAACACGCCGCCCAAGGCGCCGCCTCCGGTTCCGATCGCGGCCGGACCCGTCGTCCAGAAGATCGTGCCCGTCCAGGTCATCGCCGTCGGAAACGTGCAGGCGTACACATCGGTCAGCATCAAGTCGCGGGTGGCCGGCCAGGTCGTGAAGGTCCACTTCAAGGAAGGCGACGACGTGCGGCGGGGCGACGTGCTCTTCACGATCGATCCGTTGCCATTCGAGGCGGCGGTGCGCCAGGCCGAGGCCACGGTGGCCAAGGACATGGCCAATCTCAAGCAGGCCCAGGCGACGCTCGAGCGCGACCAGGCCCAGCTCAACAATGCGCGCGTGCAGGAGGCTCGCTACCGCGAGCTGCTCGGACGCGAGCTGATCGCCCGCGAGCAATACGACCAGCTCAAGACGAACTTCGCGGCGATGGAGGCCACGGTCGACGCCGATCGCGCCGCCGTCGAGAATGCGCGGGCCTCCATCAGCGCCGACCAGGCCGCCCTCGACAGCGCTCGCCTGAACCTGAGCTTCACCACGATCGCGGCGCCCATCGACGGGCGCGCCGGCAGCGTGCTCGTCCAGACCGGCAACGTCGTGAAGGGCAACGACGACAATCCGATCGTCGTGCTCAACCAGATCCACCCGATCTATCTGTCGTTCTCGGTGCCCGAGCAGTTCCTGGGCGACATCAAGAAGTACCGCGCGCTCGGCCTGCTCAAGGTCCAGGCACGGCTACCCAACCGCGTGGAGCCCATCGCCACCGGCGACCTGACCTTCATCAACAACACAGTCGACCCGGGCACCGGCACCATCCAGCTCAAGGCGACCTTCACCAACGCCGACAACGTGCTGTGGCCGGGGCAGTTCCTCGACGCCGTGCTCACGCTGACCTCGCAAGAGGCCATCGTCGTGCCGTCGCAGGCGATCCAGCCCGGGCAGAAGGGCCCCTACGTCTTCGTGGTGAAAGATGATCAGACGGTGGACAGTCGGCAGGTCCAGCCGGGGACACGCCTGGGCGCCGAGACCATCATCGTGAGCGGGCTCCAGCCGGGTGAGCGCGTCGTCATCGACGGTCAGCTCCGTCTTCGCCCCGGCACCAAGGTCGACGTCAAGACGCAATGAACCCCGAGCTGTACATCAGGCGTCCCGTCCTCACGACGCTTTTGATGGCGGCGATCCTCATCTTCGGCATCATGGCCTACCGCCTGCTGCCGGTGAGCGACCTGCCCAACGTCGACTTCCCGACGATCCAGGTTCAGGCAGCGCTGCCGGGGGCCAGCCCGGAAACAATGGCCTCGGCCATCGCGACGCCGCTCGAGAAGCAGTTCACCACGATCGCCGGCATCGATTCGATGACGTCGTCGAGCGCGCAGGGCCTGACCGCCATCACCATCCAGTTCTCGCTCGACCGCTCCATCGACGGTGCCGCCCAGGACGTGCAAGCGGCCATCGCCAAAGCGGCCCCGCTGCTGCCGCCCCAGATGCCGACGCCTCCCGTGTACCAGAAGGTGAACCCGGCCGACCAGCCCGTCATCTATCTGTCGCTGTCGTCGCCGACCCAGCCGCTCTACGTCGTCGACGAGTACGCGCAGACCAATCTGGGCCAGCGGATCTCGACGATCAGCGGCGTGGCCCAGGTCCAGGTGTTCGGCTCCCAGAAATACGCCGTGCGCGTCCAGGTGGATCCGCGCGAGCTCGCCGCGCGCGGCATCGGCATCGACGAGGTCCAGAACGCGGTCGCCCAGGCCAACGTGAACAAGCCGACCGGCACGCTCTACGGTCAGCACCAGTCGTTCGTCGTCCAGGCCACCGGCCAGCTCACCGACGCCGCCGCCTACCGGCCGCTGATCGTGACCTACCGCAACGGCTCGCCGGTGAGGCTCGAGCAGCTGGGCCGCGTGATCGACAGCGTGCAAACCGACAAGGTGGCGTCCTGGTACAACGACGAGCGCGCGGTGATCCTGGCCATCCAGCGGCAGCCCGGCACCAACACCGTCGAGGTCGTCGATGCGATCCGCGCGCTGCTACCGAAGTTCCGCCAGGAGTTGCCGGCCTCGGTGAACCTCAACGTTCTCTACGACCGGTCGGTGGCCATCCGCGAGTCGGTGAGCGACGTGCAGTTCACGCTCGGCCTGGCCATCGCGCTGGTGGTCATGGTCATCTTCCTCTTCCTGCGCAACGTCTCGGCCACGATCATCCCCAGCCTGGCCGTGCCGATGTCGCTGGTCGGCACGTTCGCCGTCATGTACGCGCTCGGCTACACGATCGACATCATCTCGCTGATGGCGCTCACGCTGTCGGTCGGCTTCGTCGTGGACGACGCCGTGGTCGTGCTCGAGAACATCGTGCGCCACATGGAAGAGGGCATGCCGCGGATGGAGGCGGCGCTCAAGGGGTCGAAGGAGATCGCCTTCACCATTCTCTCGATGACCCTTTCGCTGGCCGCCGTGTTCATCCCCGTCCTGTTCATGGGCGGCGTGGTGGGCCGGCTCCTCCACGAGTTCGCGGTGGTCATCGGCGCGGCGGTGCTCGTCTCCGGTGTCGTCTCGCTGACGCTCACGCCCATGCTCTGCAGCCGCTTCCTCAAGCCGCCGGCCGAATCGCACAACCGGCTGTTCATGCTCTCCGAGCGCTTCTTCGACGGCATGCTGCACGTCTACGACAAGAGCCTGCGCTGGGTGATGATCCATCGGTGGGTGACGGTCGTGAGCTTGATCGCCAGCCTCGCCGTCACGGCCTGGGCCTTCCGTGCCATCCCGAAGGGCTTCATTCCCAACGAGGACACCGGCCAGATCTTCGCGTTCACCGAGGCTGCCCAGGACATCTCGTTCGACGCCATGCGGGAGAAGCAGCAGGCGGTGGCGGCGATCGTCCGCAAGGACCCGTACGTCGAGCAGTTCATGTCGTCGATCGGCGCCGGCGGCGTCAACATCGTGCCCAACACCGGCCGCCTGTTCATCCGCCTCAAGCCCCACGACCAGCGGCCGCCGGTGGAGCAGATCATCCAGGAGCTGCGGCCGAAGCTGGCCACCGTTCCAGGGATCAACGTCTATCCTCAGGTCCTGCCCACCATCCGCATCGGCGGCCAGCTGACCAAGGCGCTCTACCAGTACACGCTCCAGAGCACGGACCTGACCGAGCTGTACCACTGGGCGCCGGTCCTCTTCGAGCGCATGCGCGCGCTGCCCGACTTCACGGACGTGAACACGGATCTCCTCATCACGAGCCCGCAGGTCCGCGTGGACATCGACCGCGACCGCGCCTCGGCCATGGGCGTCAGTGCCGATCAGATCGAGGTGGCGCTGGGCGCGGCCTACGGCGCGACCCAGGTCTCCACGATCTACACGCCGGCGAACCAGTACTGGGTCATCCTCGAGGTCGATCCCGCCTACCAGCGCGATCCCAGCCAGCTGCCGCGGCTGTACGTGCGCTCGTCGCAGGGCAAGCTGGTGCCGCTCGACGCGGTCGCCCGCCTGACGCCGGCGCTGGGGCCGCTCACCGTCAACCACCTGGGCCAGCTACCGTCGGTCACGATCTCGTTCAATCTCAAGCAAGGCGTCTCGCTCAGCCAGGCGGTGTCGCAGATCCAGCAGGTCGTGCGCGAGGTGCGCGCGCCGGCCACGCTCTTCGGCAGCTTCCAGGGCACCGCCCAGGCGTTCCAGGCCTCGCTGAAGGGTCAGGGCCTGCTCCTCCTCATCACGGTCCTCGTGATCTATCTCGTGCTGGGCATCCTCTACGAGAGCTTCATCCACCCGCTGACGATCCTGTCCGGCCTGCCGTCGGCGGCGGTGGGCGCGCTGCTGACGCTGATGCTGTTCCGCGCCGAGCTGAACGTCTACGGCTTCGTCGGCATCATCATGCTGGTCGGCATCGTGAAGAAGAACGCGATCATGATGATCGACTTCGCCCTCGAGGCCGAGCGCGGCGGCATGACTCCGGCCGAGGCCA
>Ga0209057_1001663_pt1 | contig 17670 bp, 16 predicted proteins | sample GraSoiAngelo_146_FD_185903 | JGI IMG/M metagenome (GOLD analysis project Ga0209057, IMG submission 185903) | Grasslands soil microbial communities from the Angelo Coastal Reserve, California, USA - 14_1009_05_30cm (SPAdes) (version 2) | ecosystem: Environmental > Terrestrial > Soil > Grasslands ... | reverse complement strand
CAAAGAACGCGGGATCGCGCCGTGCTGGGGTGAATAGTTCGGTATCGAGACCACGGGGAAAAATTTTCAGTTTCGTGGGATCGAAGCCGCGCTTGATCCAGCTTTGTCGATATTCTTCCGAGTTGACGAAAACGACGTCGAGCTGGCCGTAAAACCAGTGCATGTAGCGCCACGCCACGCTTTCGAGGAAGCTGTCCTCGGTAAGAATGCGGATGTATTGCGGAAAATCGGTGTGATAAATGCCGCTCGTTTGCAGGTTGAGCATTTTGGCTGCAAGCAGACCTGTTAATCCGACCGGCCCTGGAGTGCTGATAATGATCTCGGTAAATTTTTCCCGCTGAATATAATCAAGGATTCGAAGAATCGGCGGAAAGCTCAGCTTTTGTAGCTCGTATTCAGGCAGCTCGAATTCACCAATCGGCTGGAAATTCTTGATTGGGATGTTGTCGACACTCAACTCGCTGCGCGAAACAACCACGACTAATTCCTGTCCCGCGTCTGCGCCGGCCGCAGTCATCTTTCGAATCGTAGTCGCTACGCCGTTCACATCGTCCAATGTATCGGTGAACCACGCGCGTTTGCGATTTTGCAGTGCGACGGGAACTTCGCCGGTCAACTCTTTGAAAATGCCGCGGAGCCATTTTCGTGAGGGCGCCTGGCTGTGAAAACCGTAGATGTATGGCGTAAGGATCACCAGTATCGGCGCAATTGCACTGATAGCCTGCATGCTCTCGACCATGTTGCCGCTACCGATTTGCTGAACGAATTTTTTGAAAAATCGAAACGTGAGTTGCTCGGCCACCATATTCGCCATGAGAAATGTGCGGCGTTCCGGTTCGCTGACTGCGTCTAATCGCTCGGCGAGTTTCGCTTTTACTTCAGGTCGTGCAAAATAACCGGAAAGCTCCTTCCAGAGCGACACGTTTGCAGGCTTGAACAGGTCGAAAATTTTTCCGGACAACACAGCTTGTCCGGCCAGGCTCGCTTTTTCCGCGAGCGTGAATTCGGTTGGATCGCGTCCTTCCATAAAACGCGAAAACATTTTTTCCAGCAATGCGGCGCTCGGCCCGAGCTTTTCGTGGAAATGGTCTTCGATGAAACAGGCGACCGTATTGTAGAAGCCGTGCGACAGGGCGAGGGGAGTTCCACCGTGACCTCGCGCGCTGCAATCGCCGCTGCGAACGTATTCGAGAAATTTTGTCGCAGACTCCGCGTCCGGCGTTTCCGTAAAAGCCGAAGCGGCAAATTGTCCGCCGTGATCATCCGAGCCGCCGATGAAAATCTTTTTCCACGGCTCAGCGTGCGTGGGCGCCAGATTATGGCGGTTTGCAAACACGTCGATTTTCTCCGGCGTCAGTTGCCTGAGAAGAATTTGGGCAAGGTCGCTTAGAAGGGCGTCGCGCAGACCGTTGATCCCCTCGAAATGTTTGAAAAGAAGGATGAGCCGTTCGAGATGACTCGCGTCAAGCTGGCCATTAATGCTGTACAACGGATGTGCAACCGCATGTGCGATTTGTGCTATTTGGAGATAGTGCTGCAGCTCGAAAATATTATCCCGGACACCTTCGATCTTGCCGTGTTGTTCTTGTGAAATTCCCCAAACGAGGATGTGCAGCTTGCACGGATCTTGCGGAAAATAGGTCGTAACTTGTTCGCTAATAAAAGTGTGTGGGAGATCGATAATCTGCAGGCAACCATCGATTGTATCGTGATCCGTGATCGTCACATAATTCATGCCGCGCTCCAGCGACTGCCGGTGCAACTCTTTGGGATCAGAGTAACTATCGGGAAAATCGAAACGACGGAACAACCATTCCTCCGAGCGCGCGCTGTAGCGTGAGTGAATGTGTAAATCGCACTTGCTCATTCTTCAGCCTCTGTGGCCGGTCATTAATCTCCGCTCGGCGACCCAGTCCCGATAGGTTGTTGGCGTTCTCGTTTCATTGCTTCTATCTACCAATCGCAAAATCTGCCGCCAAATGACGGGATGAGAATAATCCGGCGGATGAATACTTAGCCGCAACAGAGGATTATTCTTCAAAAAGGGAAACAGTGCGCCATTCCAAGCACGGCTGACGGCGCGCCGCCAACCGCTGCGAACGCTGTACACCATCGATCTTGTGGAGAACTCTTCGCCTGAACGGAGATCGCGCACTGTGCGCAATCGCGTCGTGTATTCCAATTCGGCATCGCGCGCGGCACGTTCGCCCTCTCTGCTGAGGAGCCAGGCAGGCGCGACAAAACCTCGCGGGGTCAATCCGCTTGCACGGAATTCATCGCGCGCATTCGTGATTCGCCGCAAGGCCTCCTCATAATCGAGATCGTAAAATTCTCCTTCGTCATTCGTATACAACCTCGTCAGAAACTTGTCCCGGAAGCTTTCATGGGGATCGGGGGGACGTTCATGAAAATAGCCATGGATGACAATCTCATGACCGTCCGCTTCTAGATTCCTCAGCCACCCGATGAATTGTCGATCTCTCGTCGCCAACCCTTGATGATGATAATCGGGGATAACGAGGAGAGAACAGATGCGGACACCGTGGCGAGATAACTCCGAAATGATTTTGCTCGCGACATCCCGGTTGGACGGAGCGACATCGTGCAGAGAGACAACCATGAAGTCTCTGGTCGCGGCTGTTGTTGCGACAAGTGGGACGAATTGAGTGGCGACAACCGAAGTCATGTCTGCAAATTTTCAATAGCGCTCTTCCCAGCGACAAGCGCAAAAGAGGCAAAGACGCGCTACCCTCCCATAAGAACAATCGCACGAAACTCTCCGCCCGTCACCGGCATGACGGAGAGGCGCGATTGGCGCACAAGCTGAATTTTCTTCAGCCGGGGAGCCTCCTTGATCTGGTGAAGCGTTATCGGTCGCCGTAGCGCTTTGATCGGTACAAGGTCCACGGCACTCCAATCGCCTTCGCTGGCAGTTGGGTCTGGGTAAGCTCCACGCGTGACTTTGGCAATACCGACAACGGCTTTTTCGATGCCGCTATGATAGAAGAGCACTTCGTCGCCCCTTCTCATCCTGCGCAAATTGTTTCGCGCAGTGTAATTTCGAACGCCCGTCCAATTGGTCTTGCCCTCGGTCGTAAAGTCGGACCACGAGTAAGAGGACGGTTCTTGTTTTACCAGCCAGAAATTTTTCATGATTGAAATAGGTATCCGCTTCGCGCGCATTCGACAACTGCACGGGCGTGATTCACAATCGAGCTGATGCGGCGGCTGCCATTCATTACGTTTGAAGGATCGGAGGGGTGCGGAAAGTCCACTCAAGTCCAAAGACTGGCCGCGCGTCTGGAACGTTCTGATGTTTCATATCTCGTTACACGTGATCCGGGCGGCACGGCGATTAGTGAAACAATTCGGGAACTTCTCCAGTTCGCACCTCATGGCGAGACGATGAGACCTCAAACAGAGCTGCTCTTGTTCGAAGCGAGCCGAAGTCAGCTGGTTCGCGAAATAATTCAACCAGCACTAGAGAGTGGCCTTTGCGTGATCTCGGATCGTTTCTTCGACTCGACGACAGTTTATCAAGGCGCAGCCCGAAATCTAAACGCGGAAATGATCGCTCGGCTGAATGTATTTGCCGTTGGCGATTGCATCCCGGACCTAACCTTCGTGCTGGATGTCGATGCCGCGACTGCGAGTTCGCGAATGCGACGCGCGGGGCGCAAACCGGATCGGATGGAACAGGAATCGACGGAATTTTATGACGAGGTTCGAAAAGCCTATCGCGAGCTCGCTGCGCGTGAATCGCATCGCGCCGTTTTGATAGATGGCACGCAATCCGTTAACAAAGTCGAGGACGAGATTTGGGAAACAATCTTGTCTCGTTTTCCCGCACTGGGGGCTGGTTCGCGATTCGCAATCCGCAATCCGCAATCCTAAAATGGGTTTTTCCCGAACAGCCGCGCTTGGATATTTGCGCCGAGCCCATGAACAAAATCGACTCGCGCATGCCTATTTGATTTCGGGGTCGCAGGGGAGCGGCAAACAGCTACTCGCGGCAGAGTTGGCCAGTCTCGTGAACGGAACGAAGGCAACTGACGTTTTCTCCTCGAAGGCTCGGGAGATTTTCGTTGCTCAGCCTCAATCGAAATCCCGCCGCATCGTCATAGGGCAGATTCGCAACATCGAACATGCGTTGCAGATGCGTGCCTCACATGGGCGACGCAAAGTAGCGATCATCTCCGATGCTGATCGGCTTCAACCACAGGCTGCGAATGCATTCCTTAAGACACTGGAAGAGCCGCCGAAAGATTCGTTGTTGCTGCTTCTGAGCGCGTTGCCCGAAGCGTTGCCCGACACAATTGTTTCCCGGTGCATCGCGATCCCACTTGCTCCGGACGACGAAGACAAAAATAAACCGGAAGAACAAAAGCTTGTGAAATTGCTTCAGGGGACGGCGCGTGAGCAGAACTGGAATATTCAACACGCCTATCGATTGGCTCAGGCATTTCAGCGTCTGCTCCGCCTGATTCGCGACCAGATTAAAGGCGATACCGATGAAGCATTGCGGAGCGAGGAAGCGCGCTACGGGAATTCGACCGACGGCGTCTGGCTCGAAGAACGAGAAGAATATTACAAGGCGCTTACCGAGAGTCTCTATCTGCAACGGCGTGCCGGATTGATTGAAACCTTGTTCAGCTGGTGGACTGACGTTCTTCGATCCGGCAACGGCGTCGATTGCAGGGAATTACCGAACGCGCGAAAAGAAACCGGCGCGCTCGCCAAGCGTTTTCCTACGACGGAGATCCTGCGAAAGCTCCAGCGGTTGGAAGAATTGCGCGACCAGCTCGGTCGCAATATCCAGGAAGCGCTCGCGATCGAGGTTGCGTTCCTGGGAATCTTCGCTGGCTGAAAGTATGACTCGCCACTTTCGTTGTATTTTGATCAGAGTGAGAAGGTCGGTATGAGATTCGAGAATCAAGTTGCGATTGTAACCGGCGCGGGGAGAGGCATTGGACACGCGATTACATTGCGGCTGGCGAGCGAGGGCGCGCGTGTTGCGTGCATAAGTCGGACCGAGGCGAACGCAAAGAAAACTGCGGAGCAGATCAACGGGACGCAGCCGAACGCGGCTAGAGCATACGCCATCGATGTTGCCAGTCATGCCGCCGTTCAAAAACTCGGTACCCAGATTCTCGAGGACTTCGGCAAGATCGATATCTTAGTCAACAACGCCGGTGTCACGCGCGACGGACTTAGCATGCGCATGTCTATGGAAGACTGGGACACGGTTATCAACACGAATTTGAAGGGTGCATTCAATTTTGTCCAAGCCGTGCAGCGCCCGATGATTAAGCAGCGCAGCGGCCGCATTATTAACATTAGCTCGGTGATCGGTTTGATCGGCAACGCAGGTCAAACGAATTACGCTGCGAGCAAGGCCGGCTTGATTGGTTTTACAAAAGCGCTTGCGCGCGAACTGGCGAGCCGAAACATCACGGTGAATGCGGTTGCACCGGGATTTATCACAACCGACATGACGGCGGGATTGGCCGACGACATTAAGAAAGCGATTGAAGCGCGGATTCCGCTCGGAAAAACGGGGCAACCTGAAGATGTCGCGAGCGCGGTTGCGTTTCTCGCTTCCGCGGAGGCAAATTACATTACTGGCCAAGTCCTTTGCGTTGATGGCGGCATGGTGATGTAAAGCTGCGGATGAAACTGCTCGGAAGATCCGAGCACCCGCTTCGTGCTGCGAGATCAAACAAGTGCCTCGGCACGTTCGCTTGGCCTGCCAACCGTCTGCGCGGATAAACCGAACCGCTTGCAATAGGCCGCAAATGCTTGCGCGTCCTTGCGGACTTCGATGCCAAACTGCGACAGAGCATATCGATGACGGCCATATTGTTCTCGTGGCTGGTTTGCAAGCACTACGCGCATTCGGCGCTCCGCCTTTTCCGATAATAACCACCCGAAGTGTTGATAGATGCGTCGGGCGACAGCGATTGGATCGCGGCGGATTTCAAAATAATCCACGTCGCAAATGCGCTCAGGTGGCAAGCGATCCCGTTCCGGCAAAAATGCGTCCAGCGTTTCCGACCAGTACTGGGTGGCATCGCTGCAAACAACAAAAGGATCGACGCTGTCGCTAAACACACGGCGGAGAATTGTTATTAAACTTGATACGGAAGCCATCGCCTCAAGCGGAGCGCGGTGGGTCTGCACAAAAAGCGCATCGGGATAGACCGAAAGCAGCGTTGGCAAGGCAGACATGTGTGTCGGTGCTTTTAAAACCCAGCGCCGCGCGCTGCGTCGGAACTGCAGATGTTGTAGGAAGCGCCGGTGATATTCGTATGCCGGGAGCAAATCTTGGCGGAAGAACCAAGCCCGATAGGACGGCACATAATACATGGTATCAAACTGATCGCTCATAAAGCTCGGGGTCATGAGTCCAACACATTCTTGCGGGAGCTCCGCGCCCACGGCGTGCACGTGGCGAAACGTTGGTGCCAGCCAATTGAGGCAGTTACAACTTTGGGTCGCGCGCTGAATCCGTCGTTGCTCATTGTCGCGAGTAGGCGGGGATGGCGTCATCACCTCCCAAGTGAGCGGAGCCCGATGTTCCGGATCAGCAGCGAGCAGAGTGTGCAAGAGCGTGGTACCACTGCGGGGTAGGCCAACGATAAAGACTGGTTTGCGGATTTCCTGCCGCGCAATGCCGGGATAAAGCTGGCGATCCCGTTCCATTAACAAACGTGAACACAATGTCCGTAAAAGGTCGCTGCGGAGAGCGATCCTCCCGATCAAATTGAGTCGGGATTCACGGTGGCAGGACTCAAGCAGCCGAGAAATGGCTTCGAAAAAATCGCCTCTGCCAAAATCATCGAGGCCGCAGCGGCGCTTCGCGGTCTCGATCAAATCAACCGCGCGAAGCGGGGAGCGTGGAATTCGGGTTTTCTCCAGCAATGCGCCGCATCCATTTAGAAGCCGTACAGGGAAGAGAGGACGAGTCTGCTCGAGGGTCGTGGTAGAGGTAATCATTCGATAAAGCACATTGGTTATTAACGTCCTGCCAGATTTCGCGGCGGCTTGGCTATAGGACTTTAGGGCAATGCCATGTCGCGCGCAGCAACTGTCAAGCAGTGAAATGTGAACCTAAAGACGGTTGCGTGCTGCGCGCAACCGCTCCATCGTGGCCCTATGAAAACGGAGAAAGCTACCTTCGGTGCGGGTTGTTTTTGGGGGGTGGAAGAAACTTTCAGAAAATTGGAAGGCGTTAAATTGACAACAGTTGGCTACGCCGGCGGAATGCAACAAAATCCGACCTACGAAGATGTTTGCACGAACGCGACGGGACACGCTGAAGTGTTGGAAATTGAATTCGACCCCGCGCAAATCACCTATAACGAACTGCTTGACGTTTTTTGGTCGAACCACAATCCCACGACGTTGAATCGCCAGGGTCCTGATATTGGAACGCAATATCGCTCGGTGATTTTCTATCATTCGCCCGAGCAAAAGGCAGCAGCAGAAGTTTCCAAGAAACAGCTGGACCAGAGCGGGCGCTTTCGCAGTCCGGTCGTCACCCAAATCGAACCTGCTCCGAAATTCTGGCGCGCGGAAGACTATCATCAACGCTACCTCGAAAAGCGCGGCCAATCGCATTGCGCGATTTGAGGTAACGCAGTGACTCGAAGAATAGCCATCCTGGCTGCCATGGAAAGACAGGCTTCGAGCCTGTCGGTCGTTTCGACAGGCAAGACCCCTTCGGCCGAGACAGGGAAGCTGCCTCTCTTCCACTTTTCATGAGTCGTGAAGTGATTCGGACAAAGAATTTTGCCGCTGACGGGACGAATTTTATCCTTGATCAAGCACACAAAGCCATTGCCGACCGGAATGAATTTCGGATCGCGCTTTCTGGTGGAAACACTCCGCGGCCAGTGTACACGCGGCTCGCGACGGTCGCACGCGATCTGCGATGGGAATCAATTCGATTTACTTTTGGAGATGAACGCTGCGTCCCACCGGATGACACTCAGAGCAATTTTCGTATGGCACGCGAAACCCTTTTCGCGCCCGCCGCCATTCCTCAAAAATCGATTATGCGGATGCGCGGTGAACTCGATCCACAAATCGCGGCGCAGGAATACGAGGATCAGCTCGATCTTTTGGCGAGACGGTGCGGCGAACAGATTTATCGACACGATCTGATTCTGCTCGGCTTGGGCGGCGATGGACACACCGCGTCTCTGTTTCCGGGTACCGCTGGTCTTGACGAAACGACGCGGCGTGTGATCGCGAATTTTGTGCCGGAACTTAATTCGTGGCGGCTGACATTCACGTTTTCCCTCATCAATTACGCGCGCCAGATTTGCTTCTTAGTAAATGCAACAAAGAACGCGGAGTTGATCGAACGCGTGCTAGGAGGCGATCCACAATTGCCCGCATCGCGCGTTGTACCTGCTGCTGGGAACGTGACTTGGATCCTTGGCTTGTCGTCCTGAGAGCTCGTCGGCTCAACAGACGAAAATTTAATTTTCTGGTTGCCCAGCGCGATGCCGGCGGCGGGATTATCGAACCCGAACTTAAGGACTCAAAGTTTTAGCATTTCAACGCTTCAATATTGTTCGCCTTCGTCTTCTTTTGGCGGTATGACGCGATCGTCAATGGCGTAGGCGTGAAGCATTACCGCGATTAAGTAGAAAAAAAAGAGACCGGCGCCAAAGCCAGCAGACGCGATTGCAGCTAGAAACACGAAGATCCCAGCGGGAATCGCGCCGGCCATCCACAGGAAACCGGCGAGTCTGTGTCCTTTATAAATATGACCGAGGCCGGGGATAATACTTAGGAGAACAGCTACCGCATCGCTGGCTTTGCCTTCCGCTGTTTCGGTCGCGCTACGCGCCCAGTCGCATCGGTCGCACCGTTGTGCGTCCCTCGGCAATAAATGTCCGCAATACGGACACGGCATTTTGTCGGCGCTAACTTCCTGCGACTGAGTTGGCGCGTCGGTGTATTCCAAACTTCCTCCTAACGTTCAGGCAACCTCACAAGAGGTGTTGAATTCGTCAAGCAAACTTACGAAACCCCGATAGCAATCGGTAGTGCAAATTTCCGAAGGGCAGCTCAAATTATAACTGATGGCGTCCCTCATCCAAATAGTCCGACACTTGGACAAATATTTGCGCGTTGGCGAAATCGAAGACTGGCCAAATGCGTTGAACGGTTTGCAGATCGAAAATTCAGGCCGCATCACGAAGATTGGAGCCGCAGTGGATGTTTCGACACGTGTCTTGAGCGAAGCCGTAAAAAAAGATGTCGATCTTTTGCTCGTGCATCATGGGTTATTTTGGTCGGGCCTGCAACCAGTGACTAGTGCGTTGTATCGACAATTAAAGCTCGCGCTCGAAAACGACGTCGCCGTCTACAGCGCACATCTGCCGCTCGATGTGCATCCGGTCGTGGGAAACAATGCGCAGCTCGCGGCGGCGCTCGGCCTAAGATCGACAACACGATTCTTGGAAGAGAAAGGCCAGCTGATCGGCTTGAAAGCGCGCACTTTCATTTCGCGCGATGAACTTGTGCGCAAACTGGAGAAGTCGTTAGACGGCAAAGTCAAAGCGTTTGCATTTGGCCCAAAGAAAATAAAAACAATCGGGATTATCACCGGCGGTGCCGGCTCGGAAATTTACCGTGTGGCGGAAGAAAAGATTGACACCTTCGTTACAGGCGAAGCGCCGCATTGGGCCGCTATCGCCGCCGAAGAGCTCGGAATTAACCTTTTGCTCGGCGGCCATTACGCCACCGAAACATTCGGCGTAAAAGCGCTCGCCGCCCACTTGGCCATGGGGTTCAAGGTTTCATGCGCATTCATCCACTGTCCAAGCGGAATCTGATAGGGCCGAACGGGCTCTTATCCTTGCTTCGGCAACGTGGTTACCGCATCGAGCAACTTTGAACGCCCGTCCGGAATGCTCCGGTGCAGCAAGACCGCGCGTTTTTTTTCTTTCGTAATTTCTGAGACGCTGTTCTTTGTTCGCCGATGACTGCGGCGCAGGATCGGCGAGCGAGCACGCGTGCGACGGGAATCGTCGGCATCGCGATTTTGTGCAGCCGCATCCTCGGACTGATTCGCGAAATGGTGTTTGCTGGGCTCTTCGGCGCGGGAAGAAATCTCGACGCGTTTTTGATGGCGTTCCGGCTGCCAAATTTGCTGCGGGATCTGTTTGCGGAAGGCGCATTGTCAACTGCATTTATCACTACATTTTCAAAAAAAATTGCGGTCGAAGGAGACGAATCTGCTTGGCGGCTTGCGAACAAAGTGGCGACGCTCACTGCCGTTTTCATGAGCGCGGTCACCCTGCTCGGGATCCTCTTTGCGCCGCAGCTTGTTGATCTTCTGACGTGGGGCAGTTGGCCGCCGGATAAAACAGCGCTCACGATTTTGCTTACGCGAATCATGTGGCCTTTCATGCTGCTCGTGTCCCTGGCCGCGCTCGTGATGGGAATTCTTAATGCGAAGCACGTCTTCGGACCGCCCGCGATGGCGTCGAGCTATTTTAATCTTGGTTCCATCATCGGCGGCGTGGCCATCGGTTGGTGGCTGGATCCGCATTTTGGCGCGCGTTCGCTTACCGGTTTGGCAATTGGCACGCTTATTGGCGGTGGCTGGCAATTGATCGCACAGTTCCCGTCACTGCGTGACGTCGGGTACAGGTATCGCGCCGATTTTCAATGGGGCGACGAAGGCGTGCGCACCGTGCTCGCGTTGATGGGACCGGCAGTGATCGCGGCCAGTGCCGTGCAAGTGAACGTCCTCATCAACAGTGGCTTTGCCGCAAGTCTCGGTAATGGTCCGGTGAGCTGGCTCAATATCGCTTTTCGGTTGATGCAATTGCCGCTCGGAATTTTCGGTGTTGCCATCGGCACCGTCACGCTGCCGCTCGTCGCGAAAAGCGCGGCAATCGGAAATATCGACGAGTTTCGCGCAATCCTTGCTCGCGGAATGCGGCTCGCCTTCTTGCTGACCATTCCTTCAGCGATTGGACTCACCATGCTTGCATCGCCGATCATCAGCGTAATTTATCAGCATGGCCGATTCACCGCTGAGATGACGCGGCAAACTGCCGGTGCATTGCAGTTTTACGCTGTCGGACTCGTCTCATACGCAGTTTTGAAAGTGCTGACCCCGGCGTTTTACGCGGTCGGCAAACGCAATACGCCAATGGTCGTGAGCTTCCTCGCAATCGGCACTAATCTTTTTCTCAACTGGCTTTTCACATTTCGGCTCGGCTGGGGACATCGCGGTCTTGCGTTCTCTACAAGTCTGGTCGCAACGTTCAATTTTCTTTTACTCTACGGGCTGATGTGGCGGCACATACGCGGATTGGAAACACGCCGGCTATTCGCCGGGCTCGGAAAAATCTGCGTGGCCGGCGTGCTGCTCGCGCTGGTTTGTTGGGCGGCAAATCATTGGTGGCTCGACGCATGGGAGCGTTTGCGCTTTTTCGAAAAGTTATTCGCGCTACTCGCCGCGATCGTCGCTAGTTTGATAACATTTTTCGGCGCGGCATTTCTCTTGCGTGTCGATGAAGTGCAGGATGTTGTCGATCTCGTTAGGCAGCGATTTCGTCCCTAAACTGGAGGAACGCCTTGTCGCGGCTTAAAGCGAGACATGACAGTGCGTCCTCGATTATCCCAGCGCCTGATCAAGGTCCTCAATCAGATCCTCGGCGTTTTCGAGACCTATCGACAAGCGCAACAGACCTTCCGGTGAAGTTGTTCCGGGGCCCTCGATTGAAGCGCGATGTTCAATCAAGCTTTCCACGCCACCCAAACTGGTGGCGCGAATGAAGACTTTTGTTTTCGCGGCGACGTTCATCGCTGCCTCGCGCCCGCCAGTAACGTCGAAGGAAAGCATCCCACCAAACATCGACATCTGCCTTCGCGCGATCTGATGGCCCGGATGCGAGGTCAATCCGGGGTAATGCACGCGTTCGACTCGTCGATGTTGCGCTAGGAAGCGTGCGACTTTCATTGCGTTTTCCGAGTGTGCGCGCATCCGCCACGGGACTGTGCGCATTCCGCGCAGAATCAGCCAGCAATCGAAAGGGGAGGGGACCGCGCCGCCGCAATATTGAATGCTGCGAATGCGCTGGAAGAATTCGGTGTCGATCTTTGCGACGACAATTCCACCAGCTACGTCGCAATGGCCGCCGAAATATTTTGTCGTGGAATGCAAAATCAGGTCTGCGCCGAGATCGAATGGGCGCTGTAACACTGGAGCCCATGTATTGTCGCAAACACAGAGCACTCCGGCGTCGTGAACGATCCGCATAACCGCCGCAATGTCGACAATCTTAAGGAGCGGATTTGAGGGCGTTTCCATCCAAGCGAGTCTTGTTTTCTTCCGAAGCGCCTTTTTGACGGCTGCCAGGTCGCTCATGTCGATGAAATCAGCTTCCAGTCCCCAGCGCAGAAATATTTCGCGAAGTAATCGCGACGTGCCGTAATAAGCATCGATATGCGCAAGAACATGATCTCCGGGCGCGAGTGCTTGGAAAATGGCCATGGTTGCGCCGGTTCCTGAAGCAAATGCCGCAGCTGTCGCCCCGCCTTCGAGGGCGCTAATTCCTTGTTCCAGCGCCTGACGATTTGGATTGTTGTTGCGCGTGTACATGAATCCCCGCGGGTAGCCTCCTTCGACATCGCGCTCGAACGTCGTGGATAAGTGAATAGGTGCCGACACAGCACCGGTCGCGAGATCGATGGTGTGTCCGGCGTGAACGGCTACAGTTTCAATTTTCATCTCGCCTGATTTGTGAAGGGAACGCTACGGACTCCAAAGGCGATTGTCGATCTCAAGCAATGGTTTCGATTTGACGGCTCGATTTGCTCAGCGCAAATAGCGACTGCATTTCTCGATCGGATGTTCTAACTTCCGAATTCCTTCACATGACTATCTACAACGACGATGTGTTTCGAATGGCTTGTGCCCAGTTCCAGGTCATTGCCGATTATCTGAACATCGATAAAAACCATCGCGATCGCCTTATGTATCCAAAGCGCGCCATTGCCGTAACGCTACCCGTGCATTTGGATGATGGCAGCACCAAGACCTTTCAGGGTTATCGGGTGCAGCATCACTTGACGCTTGGTCCCACCAAAGGCGGAACGCGCTTCGCCCCTTCATTATCAATGGGTGAGACGGCCGCGCTCGCCATGTGGATGAGCTGGAAGTGCGCGCTGTCGAATTTGCCGTACGGCGGAGCGAAAGGCGGCGTCGCAGTCGACCCATCCAAACTGTCGCGCACCGAACTGGAAGCGCTTTCACGCCGTTACATGCAGGAGATGATTCCGTTCGTCGGGCCACACACTGACATCATGGGTCCCGACATGGGCACGAACGAACAGATCATGGCGTGGTTCATGGATACTTATTCAGTTTATCAGGGGTACGCGGTGAGTGAAATTGTCACCGGTAAACCGGTCGCCATCGGCGGCACCGAAGGCCGGCGCGAAGCCACTGGCCGCGGCGTGGTTTACTTGATTGAACGCGCCATGAACGTGCTGAAAATAGACCCGGAGAAATGCACGGCCATTGTCCAAGGCTTTGGCAATGTCGGATCGGTCGCGGCTTTGTCTCTTGCGCTGAAAAGCGGCGTCAAAGTCGTCGGGATCAGCGACGCGCATGCTGCGGTCTACAACCCCAAAGGAATCGATGTTAAAGCCGCCGAGCAGCACATTCTTAAGAAAAGGCACTTGCGAGCGTTCGCCCAAGGCGACCATGTCGACCCAAACGAGTTGCTCACAATGAAATGCGATGTGCTCGTCCCGGCGGCGGTTGATCGTGTGATTACAGGGAAGAATGCTGGGAAATTACAGTGTAGGATCCTTGCTGAAGCCGCCAATGGTCCGACAACACCGGAAGCAGATTTAATTCTCGAGCAGCGCTGGGACGAGATCTTTGTGATCCCGGACATTCTTTGCAATGCCGGCGGCGTAATTGTCTCCTATTTCGAATGGGTGCAAGGTCTGCAGAGTTTTCTTTGGAGCGAAATGGAAGTGACTGATAAGCTCTTCCGCATCCTCGAGCATTCTTTTTCGCAAGTAATCAGACGCGCGAAGGAACACAAGATTTCTCATCGTACGGCGGCCATGGCCATCGGCGTCGAGCGCGTTCTCAAAGCCAAAAAGACGCGCGGCTTGTTTCCATGAGTCGCGATGAAGTCTTCGCATTGCGAAGATAAGCAGGAGGATCGACCCCTCGACATTTTGACCGACGAGGAGAACGGGCTCCGAATCATCGTCTCGCGGCTGGGCGGACCTGATCAGTCTTGCGAGAATAAGCGAAGCCGGCAAATGGAATGGACCAGTTTTCTCGCCTGGTATGGGAACCGTGCTGGGGTCTGACCGATCATCACGAACAGCACGCTTATGAAGCTTTTGAAGATAAGGAAGGCATTCAAACAATTTCGTCCGCCGGCGAATTGCGCACCTGTTTTGGCATGACTCCGCAGCTTGCCTCTTTCGATTAAACAACTGTTCCTGCAGTTTACCGGACGATGTACATAAAAAGACCGCACAGCGGGATCGAACCACGGTGCGGCTCTTTAACCTAATTAGGTGCCAATGTTACCAGTGTTACCGGTGTTGTGACCGTGGTAGCCGCCTCCTTTGGCGTCTTTTGCTGGCTTGAGGTCATGAACTTTGATCTCTTTTTTGGCTTTCTTTTGTTTCTTTGTTTTGTCTTGCATATTACCTTTCAGTTTTCTGTTGTTTCTGTTGTTTCTGTTGTGTCAGTGGCACCGAACAGCACTGAATGCCCGCCTGTAACGTCCTGTTTTGGAATCAGGTCATCCAGACGAATCAATTTCTCTTTCCTGCGCTTAGGCCTTTGATTTCCTGACTCTCCGGCGGGCGCATTTTTTTTGTTCTTCGGTGCACTCACTTTGGTCTCTTATTATCAGCATCTATGCCAAGTCTGGCAAAATCTTAATGGAATCAGGATAATCGCTTCATTTGTCGTTTAACGATAGGCGGTTACGCAGCGCTTCCTTTGAAAAGCAAGAAGGTTGCCGTTACTAGCAGATGAAATATCTGACCCCATTATAAGGCCGCACGTGCTTATTTTTTGGCCAGTCATGCTTTACTTTTGTGCCACGTTGCGGAGATGACGTGCAAGAGTTGCGCGAGAAATGTCGAGCAACTTCGCCGCGCGCCGCTGATTGCGACCTGCTTGCTCGTAAATAAATCGGACATGCCTTTTCACGGCATTTGCCAGCGAAAGATCGGTGCCCGGCTCTTTGTTGTTATTCGAGAGCGCAACAGCATCAGGTCGTTCACTCGTTCGAGAAGACTGATCGGATTCGAGATCGGGTGGAAAAATGACATGCTCGGGAAGAATGACTGAGCCATTACAAAACAAAGTCATGGCGCGGACCGTATGACTTAACTCGCGAAGGTTTCCCCGCCACTTATGATGAAGCAACTTCGCCATCGCTTCGGGATGAATCGCGGTGATGTTTTTCCCTTCTTTCAATCCAGCTGCTTTCAGCTCTGCGGCGATTAATACCGGCAGCTCCTCCAGCCTTTCCCGGAGCGGCGGGATGAGTAGAGTCAGGCCGTTTAGTCGCTGGTAAAGATCCTCGCGAAATTTCCCCTGGCGCACCCGGTCGCGTAGCGAACAGTTTGAGGCGCAGATGATTCGCGCGTTAGAGCTGAGCATTCGTTCGGAACCGAGACGCTCAAATTCGCCGTACTCCAGCACGCGCAAGATTTTTACCTGGGCAAGTGGACTCATCTCCGAGATTTCGTCCAAAAAAAGCGTGCCACCGTCGGCCAATTCGAATTTTCCTTTGACGCTTTGTTGCGCACCTGTGAATGCGCCACGCTCATGGCCAAATAGTTGACTTTCGAGCAACGTGTCGCTGATCGCCGACGCATTAAACGCGATGAATGGTTGACCTGCTCGCGCCGACGAATTGTGAATTGCATGCGCGAGCAAGGTTTTGCCAGTGCCCGTCTCGCCAAGGAGAACAACCGGTACGTCCGTTTTTGCAGCTAGCGCTGCCAGTTGCAGGCAACGCGCCATGGCCTCATTGCTTGTGGTCAGGTCCTCGATTCTCAATCTGGAGAGCGGCTTTTGCATCGCTGGTCCGAGGGATTTATTGCCTCACGCTTTCACGCAACTGCCGAATTGGTTCGAACGCATATTCGATCAATGTCCGTCCGCCAACGATGATGTGCGCTTCTCCTTTCATTCCCACACGTAGAGGCAAAACTTGCCCTGGTCGGGGGGAAATCACAGAACGATCTAGTGAGCCTAGCGCGACGAAATGCGAGCCGTCACTGGCCGTGATAGCTGAGGGACTGATCCAGTCGAGTTTCCCCGTTACCGCGCCGTAGCGCTGATAAGGGAATGCTTGGAAAAAGTAGCGTACACGCTGAGCGACGGCGAGCCTTGGAAGACCGGCCTCGTTCAGGGTCATTCGGGCACGCGTTTTCGCGTCCTTAGGAGCGAGCTGGCAAAGCATCTGGCCCTGCTGAACTACGCTGCCGACGGTCCGCTGATCCATCGAAATGATGACGCCTTCATATGGACTGCGAACCGTCAGCAAGTTTTGCTGAGCATTTTCGAGGTCGGTCTTTAGAGCTCCAATGCGCATCTTTAACTTTTCGATTTCAGATTGCTGCTCCGCACGTTGGCGCGCGTGCTCCGTTTCCATTCGCTCACGATCGAGATTCACCTGCTGCAATGTCCGCTGCGCCACGCTGAAATCTTTTTCCGATCCGGCAAGATCGAGCTTGAGTTTAACTAGATCGACTTGCGAGACGCCTCCCTGGGTTGCCAGTTTCTGCATGCGCGCGACAAGATCCTGGCTGGCTTCTCTATGATTTTGCCGAAACTTTACTTCACTTTTTGCCTGCTCAATCTCCGCGTTCTTAATCTGCGCCTGCGCGGCATAAGCCGTTTCGGATCGAGCAAGGCTTTCTTCCTTACTGCGCAAGTCTTCAGTGAGCGTCCGGAACTGCGTGTCCCAGCCACGGATCTCCTCGGAGCGCAAGACAAACAATTCTTCGCCCGCTTTTACGGTTTGGCCTTCTTCGACACCAACACGACTAATTATCGCTTGATGGGGCGATTGGATCGGATCCGCGCCCGTAGCGGGTATTAGTACGAACTGGCAGTGCACCGTTTCCGGCAATCGCATGACAATGGCAATGAGTAATGCAAAAAGAAACGCTCCCACCAATACCCATGCTGCCGAACGAATGATCCACGGTGGTGGTTCTTGCGGCGACATTTCGGATTCTGCATCGATGGAACCGCGCTGAGTTAAGTGTGAGCTCATTATGGAATTAATTCAGATTCCCAGTTGTTGACTCGCGAGATAATAATAAAGCCCGCGTTGCGCCATCAACTCGTCGTGCGTCCCAACCTCCGCGACACTGCCTTTTTCGAGCACTACAATCGCATGCGCTTCGCGAATCGTGCTGAGTCGATGCGCGATCACAATCGTGGTGCGACCGGCTAGTAATCGCCCGAGATTGTCTTGGATCGCGCGTTCCGATTCCGTATCGAGTGCGCTCGTCGCTTCGTCGAAGATCAAGACCGGAGGATTGTTGTAGATCGCCCGGGCGATAGCGATGCGCTGCTTTTGTCCACCAGAAAGGGACAGCCCTGATTCGCCGATTTTTGTTTCGTACCCAAGC
>Ga0209057_1001661_pt1 | contig 17686 bp, 15 predicted proteins | sample GraSoiAngelo_146_FD_185903 | JGI IMG/M metagenome (GOLD analysis project Ga0209057, IMG submission 185903) | Grasslands soil microbial communities from the Angelo Coastal Reserve, California, USA - 14_1009_05_30cm (SPAdes) (version 2) | ecosystem: Environmental > Terrestrial > Soil > Grasslands ... | reverse complement strand
AGCAGCACCGGTCGTACCGAGGCGGGCCCGGGTATCCTCCGGGCCCGTTCTCGTTTTCGGTCTGTATATTGGGTCATGCGTCCCAACCGCGCGGCGCTCCTCCTCGTCGCGACCCTGCCCGCTACCGGCGTCACCCAGGCGCCGCCTGGCCCGGCGGCGCCCACACCCTCGGCGCCGGTCTACCGCGGCTTCACGGCGGGCATCAGCTACCGGGAGTTCGTGGAGCGCGCCCGGAGCCTCGCCGACTCTGACGTCGTGCGTTGCCAGACCTCCCCGCATACGGCTCAGGTCATGGAGTGCGGTGTGGTCATTCATGGCCCCAAGGACGCATCCCGGTTCTACCTCAGCGCGCATTTCATCGAAGGGAACGCCGACGTCGTCGCCTTCTACGACTCGGCGGGCTTCGGCGACAAGCGCGGCGTTCCGCTGGTCGACCGCACCAAGAAGGAGCTGACTGGCCTGTTCGGCCGGCCGCGTCCGATCGGAAAGAGCGGGTGGGAGTGGCGCTACGGACGACGCGCCGTGCGGTTCAACTGGCGGGGCCGCGGCACGGCGCGCTGGGTGTCCATCACGCTCATGGATAGGGACGTAATGGACCGGATCGCCCGATACGCGAAGACAGCCAAAAGCCGCAAGTCGTAAGCCGTAAGACTTACGGCTTAGGGCTTGCGGCTGTCACGAGTCGCTCGGCCAGAGCCGACACTCCCCGCGCGTGGCCGAGCTGCTCGAGCCAACGGGGCGGGAGGCCCGCTTCGCCCTCCCGTGCGCCGAGCAGCGCACCCGCGACGGCGGCGTTGGTGTCGGTATCGCCACCTGCCTCGGCGAGAAAAATCAGTGCCTCCTCGAGGGACGGGCGGTGCATCGCGCACCAAAAGGCGATTTCCACACAGTGGACGACGTAGCCGGCTTCCCCACCCACACTGATCGGTAGGTCGCTCTCCTGCTCCCAGGGCACACGCCGGATCGCCTCGACCAGCGTGCGCGGCGCGCCCTGAAGCCGGTGTAGCACCTCTTCGACGAAGTGCTGATTCCCGTGCAGGAGCTCTCGCGCGGCGAGATTCACCGCCACCGCGCCCCAGGTGCACCGCTCGTCGGCGTGGGTGATGGCGGCCTGCTGAGTCGACACCCGGATCAGCCTGTCGACGTTGTCGTGATAACGCAGCGCAACCGGGATGCAGCGCATCACGGCGCCGTTGGACGCAGCCCGCGGGTTGTGGGCCAGCCGGCCGGCTTCGAACGGCTCGGTGCCGCGCTCAATGAGTCGCAGGGCGCGCTGCGTCGTGAGCCCGATCCCGCGACCGTCCCGCTTCATCCACTTCACCCAGCGCTCTGCCACGTCGTTCGCGTCGAAGTCGCCCTTCTCCGCCAGCGACTCGGCGAGGAGCAGGGTCATCGCCGCGTCGTCGTCAAACGGCGACCCCTTGGGCGGCGGCGCGAGATCACGCACTCCCTGGGGGAAGGCCTCCCGGATCGCCGCGGCGGTGCCCAGGTGCTCGGTGGGCACCCCGAGCTGGTTCCCAACCACGAGTCCGAGCAGGGCGCCGCGCGCCCGCGTCAACAGCCGGGGATCGAGGGCGTCGTCCGAGACGCGTGTCGTCAAAAGGTCAGCACCACCGCCCCGCTCGACGGAGCCACTCGACTCGCGAAGCCGTGCCGGTCGGCGTGCGGACCGATGTACGGATGGGCGCTGTTGTAGGCCGCCACGCTGGAGTTCTGATACAGGCGATAATAGCCGACGTGTGTGCGGACGGCTCCCTTCGACACGAGGCAGTTGCACCGCACCGCCGCCGCCGTGCCGGGGTTGACCTCAAGGGTGATGTCCGACGCGCTCGCATTCGTAATCAGGGGCGCGAAGTAGCGCTGCCCCCCCACTTCGGCACTGACGTCGGCGAGTAACCGCCCCCCGGCACGCGGGAACGCCGGAAGGGGCCCCTCCATCGGCTCGCCGATCGGCGGGTTGCCGGGGCGCACGAGCCGCCAGCGCAGCTCGGTGCGTTGACCGCCGGGCAGGGTGAGACGCTCAGTGGCTTCCGGCGCTACGGTGTCGACCGGGGTGCCGTTGCTCAGGATCTCGATCGGCTCGACCAGGGCGTTGTGGAGCGACGCGACTCCGGATCCGAGGTAGCCAGCACGACGTGCCAGCCACGCCGCAACGAGCGCGAGGCCCAGCACTCCGGCCACCCACCAGCCGAGCCTCCCCCGACGGCGCACCTGGCCGGAGCGCCGCACCTGACGCTCGAGGGTGTGGGCACCGACCAGCCGCTCGGAGCCGGACGTGCGGCCGGCCTGGAGCGCCGCCAGCACCTCGTCGGCGTCCTGGAAGCGGTCCTCGGGCCGTTTCGCCAGGCACTGCACGATCACCGTGGAGAGCCAGCGGGGGATCTTGGCGTTGACGTCGCTCGCCACGGGCACGGGGTCGCTCAGGTGTTTGCCGACGATTTCGGCGCTCGAGTCGCCGTCGTAGGGGGGGGTGCCCGTCACCATCTGGTAGAGCATGGCGCCGAAGGCGTACAGGTCGCTTCGCCCGTCGAGGTTCGATTGGCCGAGGGCTTGCTCGGGGCTCATATACTGCACCGTGCCGACCGTGAATCCGGTGGCCGTTTTGGCGCCGCCTGCGTCGCTCCCGCCGGGGTCCAGGAGCTTCGCGATCCCGAAGTCCAGGAGCAGGACCCGGCCGCTTTTCGCCTCGACCATCACGTTGTCGGGCTTGATGTCACGGTGCACGAGCCCCTGCGTGTGGGCGTGGGACAGCGCCTGGAGAATCGGCTCGGCGATCTTCAAGGCTTCGTCGGCCGAGTACGGGCCGCGGCGGCGCAAGCGCTCGGCGAGCGATTCGCCCTCCACGAACGGCATCACGTAGTAGACCAGTCCCTCACCGTCGCCGGTGAAGTGGATCGCGAGGATGGCCGGATCCTGCAGGCGGGCCAGCGCCTTCGCTTCCTGTCGGAAGCGGGCCAGCATGCCCGGGGTCCAGGCGATCTCCGGGTGGAGCACCTTGCAGGCGAGGCGGCGATCGAGATCCTTGTCCCACAGCTCGTACACCTCGGCGAAGCCACCCCGGCCGATCAGGCGCTTCACTTCGTACTTGGCGCCGAGCGCGCGGGCGAGGCGCTCCGACGTGGGGGCGGCAAGGGCGGCAAGGGCAGGGGCGGCAGGAGCAGCGGTGGCGCGCTCGTTCGTGATCACAGTGGGAGACGCCGAGCCGCAGGCCGGGCAGAAGGCCGCGCCGCGCGGGATCTCGGCGCGGCACGACGGGCAGGTGAGCTGGGTCGTCACGGCCCGAAAGATTCGTGGTCAGCGCGCCAGGTGCAATGGCGGCGCAGTGTAGGGGCGCAGCATGTTGCGCCCCTACATTATTTTGACCGATGCTCGTGCTCCGCATCCTGATTGGCCTCGGGCTCGCGTACCTGGTGTTGCTGTTGCTCGCCTGGCGGTTTCAAGATCGGCTCGCCTTTCCGGCGCCGCGCGCGAGCCTTCCCGATCCCAGGCAAGTGGGCGTCGAGAACGCCGAGACGGTCGAGCTGGTCTCGGGCGATGGGACGAAGCTCGTGGGGTGGTATTTGACCTCCACCGTCCTCCACCGCCCTTCACCGCCCTCGCCCGCGCTTCTCTGGTTCTACGGCAACGGGGAGAACATCGCCGCGATCTGGCCCCTCGTGCGTACGTTCCAGCCGCCGGGGACGGCAGTGCTGGTGCTCGACTACCCGGGCTACGGCGGCAGCGGCGGCCGGGCCACGGAGTCGGCCTTGTACGCCGCGGCCGACGCCGCGTACGCCGCGCTCGTCACCCGCCCGGACGTGGACCCGCGACGCATTTACGTGTATGGCCGCTCGCTCGGCAGCGCGCCCGCAACGTACACCGCCGCGCACCGCCCGGTGGCCGGACTGATCCTGGAATCGCCGTTCACCAATGCCGCGGCGATGGCGAAACACCACTACGGGCTACTGCCGCGCTTCCTGCTCCATCTGTCGCTGGACAACATCGCCAACGTCAGACGGGTCCACTGTCCCATCCTGTTGTTTCACGGCGACGCCGATCGGCTCGTGCCGACGGCGATGGGCATGACCGTGGCCGCTGCCGCGGCGGGACCGGTCGAGGTCGTCCTGATTCACGGAGCCGGCCACAATGACACGTACGACATCGGCGGGCGAGCGTACCGGGAGAAGCTCTGGGAGTTCGTGGGGGGACAGGGCGGTAGAGGACGGTAGGGGACGGTAGAGGGTCACCCCGCGTACGTCCGCACCTTCTACCGCCCTCGACCGCCTGCTACCGTCTTCTACCGCCCTAGATGACCACCACCGGCACGATCCGGTCCCGTGTGGCCTCGAACCGGCGCTCCGCGTCGTCCAGGGTGCGCAACACAGCCGTTTCGTCGCCGTCGGCGAACTTAGAGCTCGGCGCGACGCGCCCGGTGGCACGGCGCACCACGACGAGCGCGCGGGTCACCTCACAGCGGTCCACGTCCGGGTCGGTATGCCCGGTCACGAGCAGCTGCTCGAACAGCGGCAAGCTGCGTTCCTCGCCCAGGACATAGAGGGACTCGAGGATCTTGGGGCCGAGGAACCGGCGCAGCAGCTGGTCGCCGCGGATCCGCTCGAACAGGCGCACGAGGACGTCGGCGTGTCCGGGGTAGTAGCGCGCCGCTTCGACGGCAGCGGCGACAAACGCATGGTGCGCGCCCGGCGTCACGAGATACCGCTCGAACAGCGGCCAGGCTCCCTCGGGGTGCCGTTCGGCCAGTGCGAGGAACGCGAAGTAGCGGCGCCCGAGCGGCGCCCCCGTGTCAGCGATCACGGTGCGCAAGCCCGCGACGCCCCAGCGCGCACCGACGAGGGCGGCGGCCGCGGCATGTTGCCACCGCTCGAGCTCGGGAACCCGGAAGGTCACGACGTGCGGATCGGGGAACGCACGGCAGCGCTCCAGCGTCGCGAGGAGACGGCGGTCCACTTGATCGAGCGCCGGCTCGAGGACCTCGCTGTCCGCCCGTCGCGCGCACCCGAGCGCTTCCCAGGCGAGCCGGTCGACATGCGCCACCTCCCACGCCCGCTCGAAAGCCTCGGCATCGGGAGCGGCGAGCAGTCCCTCGAGCGCGCCGGCAAATCGGTACAGGCGTCCAGACGTTTCCACTCGCATCAAGCTACCCTGGGCCCGCCCGCAGGCAATCCGGATTTGTCCACATCGGCCTGGAAAACCGCGTGGAAATCCTGTGGGGGCAGTGGGGAATGTTGCGCTTCGCCACGGGTGAGCTTAACCTTGCCCCGCGCCGACCTCGGAGGACCCTCTGCGAACCCCACCGCTCGTCATCGCTCTCGCGCTGGCGGCGTGCTCCCGCCCCACGGGGCCGATTGCCCTCGGACTCGCGGGCCCCTTCTCCCAGCCGCGTGGCGCCTCGATGCTCCGGGCGGCCCAACTCGCGGTGAACCAGATCAACGCCAACCGGGGCATTCGGGGCCGCAAGGTCGAGCTGCGCATCCTCGATGATTCGGGGAACGAGGACACCGCCGTGCGAGTGGCGGAGCAACTGTACGCGGATCCGGCGGTCGTAGCCGTCGTCGGCCATTTGAGCTCGGGCGCTTCCCTCGCGGCGGCGCGGGTGTACGGCGGCGGCGCGACGCCCACTCCGATGATTTCGCCGTCCGCGTCCAGTCCCGACCTGTCGGGGATCAGTCCCTACGTGTTCCGCGTGTGCCCGAGCGACCTGCAACACGGGCCACAGCTCGCCCGGTTCGCCTGGCAGACGCTCGGAGCGAGACGGGCCGGCATCATCTATCTGAACAACGATTACGGCCGGGGCGTGCGCCGGACGTTCGCGGCGGAGTTCGCGCGGTTGGGGGGGACCGTGCTCGAAACCGATCCCTACATCCCGGCCACGCCTTCGTTCGAGCCGTACTTCTCTCGCATGCGCCGGTCGGGCGCGGACGTGCTGCTGCTCGCCGCGGAGCGACCGGGGGCCGAGCTCGCGCTGCGGGAGATGCACTCGCTCGGGCTCCGGTGGCCCGTGCTCGGCGGCGACGCGCTCACGGGGATCGAGGCGGACGGCGCGCTCGCCGAGGGCATCCGGCTGTCGTCCGCCTATCTCCCCGACCGACGTGACGAGCGCAACGTCGCGTTCGTCGCGGACTACGCGCGCGCGTTCCCGGGACAGCGGCCCGACCATCGCGGCGCCGGGACGTACGACATCGTGCTGCTGCTCGCGCGCGCGATCGAGCGGGCGGGCGCCGACCGGCGCGCCATTCGGGACTACCTCGCGCGCGTGGGTCGCGGGCAGGCGGCGTTCGACGGGGTCACCGGCACGATCGTGTTCGACGGTAAGGGTGACGCGGCGGGCAAGACAGCGGTCATCGGCGTCGTGCGGAACGGTCGGCTGGTGACGGAGGCGGCACCGTAATGCGGGGTCGGTTCGACACGATCCGCGCGCGTATCCGCATCGGGCTGGCCCTGCTCCTGGCCGGTCTCGTCGTCACGGCGATCGCGGGCGCCGCCACGCTGCGACAGATCCGGTACGCGATCGAGCAGGAGCTCGACGGGCTGCGGATATCGAGCGAGGAGGGGAGCGGTCTCGTCACGAGCGTGCTGGAAGAGATCCGGGCCGCCGAGCAGTACCTGGGGTCGCCCGGGGACGAGCCGCGACGAGAGTTCCAGGCGGCCGCCGAGGATGCTTTTCAGCATCAACGGCGGCTGGATGCGCTGGGCGGCCTCACCGTCGAGGATCGTCTCACGGTGAACCGCGTGAACCAGCTCCACGCGGCGATCCAGACCGAGTACTCGATCGCACACGCGCTCCGGGACCTGGGGCGCGATCAGGAAGCGGTGGCGCGGGCGGCGGCGGTGCGACCGCAGGCGGCGGAGCTGACCCGGCTGGTGCGCGATCTCTCCCGCCGTCAGGCCCAAAAGGCGTCGAAGGCCGCGGAGCGCTTGACCGCGGACGCGAGCGATCGGGAGCGCAAGCTCTGGGTCTTCGTCGTCGCCCTCGTGCTCGGGGGCTTCTTCCTGTCGCGCTACACCGTCCAATCGGTGCACGGGCCGCTCGGCCGCCTCGTGACGGCCGCCGAACGGTTCGGCGCGGGCGATCTGCGACCGGTCACCACCGGGGAGATGCCCCGCGAGTTCCGCGTGCTGGCGGACGCCATCCAGCACATGGGCGACCGGCTCCGGCAGATCGTGGGCGAGGTGATCGGCGAGTCGGACCGGATCGCCGGGGCGGCGGGGGACCTGTCGGCGGTGAGCGAGCAGCTGGCCGCCTCCTCGAGCGAGGTGTCGACGGCGATGGTGGAGATCTCGGGGGGCGCGGACCAGCAGCGCGCCGCCCTCACCTCGATGGGCACCGGCCTCGACGCCCTTCGCACCGCCACCGGCGACATGGCGGATGCCGCGGAGCGCGCGGCCAAGCTCGGAGAGGAGATCCGCGCGGTCGCCGACCGGCATCGGGGCGACGTCGCCGCGGCGGGCAGCGTGCTCCTCAACGTGCGGGAGGTCGTGCAGACCGCGTCGAAGCAGATCAGCCAGCTCGGCGAGCTGAGCGTGTCGATCGACGACTTCGTGGACCTCATCAAGCGCATCTCGTCGCAGACCAATCTGCTGGCGTTGAACGCGGCGATCGAAGCCGCACGGGCGGGCGAGCATGGCCATGGCTTCGCGGTGGTAGCCGAGGAGGTGCGCCAGCTCGCCGACGAGTCGGCGCGGGCGGCGGAGGCCGTGACTCGCACCACGGGCTCGATCCGGGAGCAGATGGAGGACGTCACGGCCACCATGGCCGCAGGACAGGCGAAGGTCCGAGGCATCGAGTCCGTCGCGGAAGGCGCGGCGCACGGCCTCGCGGAGATCGCCACGGCGGTCGAGCTCGTGGAGGAGGCCGCCGCGCGGGTGCGGGTCGCGGCCCAGGCGAACCGCGAAACCACCGCGCAGCTGCAGGGGCAGGCCGAGCAGGTCGCGACGCGCGCCACGGCGCACGCGGCCGGCGCGGAGCAGGCCACGGCCGCCGCCGAGCAGCAAGGCGCGTCGACCCAACAGATGGCGGCGGCCGCCAGCAGCCTGCTGGAAGGGGCCGAGAAGCTGCGGGGGCTGGTGCGGGGATTTCGGGTGTAGCCAGGCCCGGCGGGCTACGGTCCGATCGTGGCGCCGCCCGGTGCCACGAGCAATCGGGGCGTCAGATCGAGGCTCGTGAGCGCGGCCGACAGCACAGGCAGTGATAAGACATGACTGGACGCCCCGGGTCCCGTCGCCGTAAACCAGACATGGGCCAGAGTCTGCAACCCGGTCGCACCGACCGGGTCGGTCGCGTGGAAGCGCAGGATGCCGCCCGCGGCCGTGTCGGGGATGACCACCGGAAACACGAAGCTGCCCGCCTGCGTGCTGTCGAACCGCAGCACCCCGGCATTCCAGGTGAGTCGCGCGTCGTAACTCCCGAGCAGCTCCGTCGGCACCGCCTTGAGATCGACCACGACGTCGATCGCCATGGGCTGGGCGACCTTACCGACGCCGAAGCTGCGGCCCCCGACGAGCGCGAGCGCGATGGGGCTGCCGGGGGGCGTGAGCGCGTCGCCGACCATCACGACGAGCGAGTCCGCGACCCCGGGCGCCGCCATGGCCGCCACGATCGCGCTGCCCGGCGCGACGCCCATGACGAGCCCGGTGCTCGACACCGTCGCCACGCTCGGCGTTCGGCTGCTCCAGGTCGCGAGTGAGGACGACAGCGGCTTCCCGGCGATGTCGGTGACGACGGCGGTGAGCTGCGCCGTATTCCCCGGGCTCAGCGTCGTGAGCGTCACGTACCCGGGGTTGACCAGGACGGCGGCCGGGGCGGTGAGCGGCGCGACGGTGAGCCGCAGCGTGTCGGCGGAGCCACGAATCGCCGCCTCGACCCGTGCCGGACCGCCGGTCGGGCTCAGGAGGGCGGTGACCGTGCGATCGGGCCCCACGAGGATGAGACCGGGCGTCAGGTTGGTCAACGCCACCGGCACGCCCGTCACCAGGATCAGCGCCGAATCCACGCTCACGCGCATCACAAACGAGCCGCCGGGGGTGAGCGTCGTGTCCTGCGGCGCGACGGTCACGACGCAGCCCGAGCCGATCCGGCACGGCCCGACATAGCTCACCGGTACCGTCACGGGCTGGGCCGCGCCGGCGCCGCTCACGAGCACCGTGTCGACCCCTGCGTACAGCACCGCCCCATCGCTCGAGCGGATGCCTTCGAGCGTCACCTCGAACGGCTGCGCTTTCCCCACGACCACGACCGGTACCGTCAGCGTCGCGTTGCCCGCGGCATCGACCGGAACGGTCGTGTCTCCGACGGCCCGCCCAACGCCGGCGCTCGAGATCGGCACGACGAGGACGTGGAGCTGGTCGAGATCGTCCAGCAGGACCGTTCCGGTGCCGGTGCCGATGGCGATCAGCGGCACGATCGACAACGTCGGACCGCCGAGCTCAGACCCCGCCCACTCCGCGCACGCGACCATGCCGCTCGCGGTCACGAGCGTCAGCCCGACGACGAGGCGGCGGATCATCGCGTCCACTCGAGCAGCACGACCGCCCGCGGCCCGACGAGCGAGACGGAGCTGCCGCCGCCGTCCGCCAGCCGGCCGAACGCCGCCTGACCCTGGACCAGGACGGTCAGCGCCGCGGTCGCGCGGTAGCGCACATCCACGCCGGGCCGCACCACCCAGCCGAGCAACGCGAGGCGACCGGTCGCGGGCCCGGCGAGCTCGTGACGGAACTCGGCGTTCGGGGCGAGGCTCAGTGCCGGGGACACCGGCCGCTCGAGCCGTGCACCCAGCACGAGCACGTTGCCGCGCGGCACCTGCACGACCGTGGAGTCGTAGCCATGCGGTCGGAGGCGGTACCGGTCGTACACGTAGAGAGACAGGCTGCTCTTGCCCGCCGGGAGGCTCAACGCCGAATAGATCAGGAAACGAGGGCCGCTAGCGCTGCGCGAGCCCGCGCTCAAGGTATCGGCGCCGCTCGTCGCGTACACCGCGGCGCCGCGGAAATACCCGCGGCCACGCCCACCCACCGGTCCCTCCGCGCCGAGCCGCAACCGACCCTCGCCGCCCGGCTCGAGAGCGCCGCTCCCCGCTACCGGGGTATATCGAGCATGCCAGCGGTAGCTCCCACCCACTCCGGCCGCCCACCGCTCCCCTACTGCGAACGCGGTAGCGAACCCACCCGTCACGCCGCCCCCCGTCCCGAAGCTGGTCGTGGTGAAATTGAGCACTTCGGTCGCGAGGGCGCTGAGCAGCGGCACGGAGGACGTGTCCACGGCTTTCTTCCCGGTGGGCAGCGTGCCGGCCACCGACACAATCAAGCGGCCCGACACGGGGGCCCAGCTCAGCCGGACATCGGTGTCGGTCGGACCCGCGATCTCGATGGTGCCGCTCGTGGTCATCGCGGACGCATGGGCGTACGCGCTCGACAGATCCACGTTGAGGCTCGGGCCCAGCCGGTGCGACAGGCTCACCGGAACGGTCCACTCGACGACGTGATCGAACGCATAGCTCGACCCGAAGTAATAGCCGTCGAAGACCGACCCGATGCGCGCTGCGGTGCCGACCCCTTCCGTTGGCCCCTGCGCGGCGAGCGGCGCCGCGGCGCACAACCATAACAGCACACGCCTCACGGCGGCCGTTTGAAGATGATGATGATCCCGTTCGCGACGGACACGATGGTCGGCAGGCCGAGCGATTCAGGAGTCAGTTGACGGTCGATGGTGGAGCTGCCCGTCGGCAGCTTCAGATCGGCGATCGCGTCACCGATCGCGGGCACGACGTCGCGCGCTCCCGCAGCGAGCAGCCCGCCCGCGCCGCCGAGGCCCGTCGGCGCGGCGGCGGCACCAGTCACACGCTCGACCGCGTCCACGGCGGTGACGATCCCCCCTCCCGTCGCCTGCTCGGCCGCCGGAGCCGCCATCGCCGCTTCCTCTCCGTCGCGGGCGGCGCGGAAGCTCGGGTCGGCCTGCGCCGCGCTACGGAAGTGACGGGCCGCCGCGCCGTAGTCGCCTCGATCCATCGCCTCGAGCGCCCTGCTGTAGGCGAGGAATGCGGCGAGGCTCTTCGGTCCCTGACGGAGGATGTGCTGGCGCTCTGCTGGCGTCACAGCCAGCCCGAGCTGCGCGGCGAGATCGAACACGACCTGTTTTTCGAGGTCCAACAGCTTCGGGAATGGCCCCACCACCTGGCCCACCGGTCGAACGACGCCCGTGCCGGTGACCACCGTGGCCGAGAGTTGCACCGGCCCGCGCGACGGAATCGTCGCCGTCCCCTGCACCAGACGCTCCGCCCGCAGCAGCCGTCCCACGCGCGCCGCGGTGGCCGGATCCGCGCGCTCGCTCTGGCCCAGCTTGAGCTCGTCCAGCAGCATGCCGATCTGCAGACGCTCGACCAGGCGCACCGTGCGGATGTAGGCAAGGTCGGTGGTGATGAGCTCCGCCAGCCCCCGCGACAGCGGCTGGACACTCGAGTCCCCGGCGACCACGAGCGGCAGCACGGCCACCGTGGACGGTTGGGGCGGCTCGCGCGCGAGCTCCGCCTCGCGCGCCAACGCCTGTCGGGCCGTGTGTTCCGCCGCAGCGCGGAGCGCGAGTTGCGCTTTGGCGCGCAGCGCTGCCACACCTCGGGCGTTCGGGTGCCGCGCCGCAAAGTCGTTGTACGTGGCGACCGCCGCGTCGTAGCGATCCACCCGCTCCTGACACGCGCCGATCACCAGCGGCCCGAGCACGTTGTCGGGCTCGCGCTCGAGCGCCGCGCGCGCCACGACGGTCGCGGTATCGCAGCGCCCGGCGCCGGCGAGCGCCGCGGCGATCCCAAACGGCGTGACTGGAGCGGGCTGTGGAGCGCGAGCGCACGCGACGGCGGCGCCCAGCAGCAAAAGGGGGAGCTGCGACTTCACCTACGCGACTTCTTCTTGACGGCCCTCTTCTTGGGCAGCGCCTTGGGCTTCGCGGCGCGGACGGGCTTGTGCTTGGACTTGAGGGGGCCCTCGACGTCCGCGAGCACTCGATCGCCCTCCTCGGGGCCGATCAAGCCACGACGCACCGCGTAGCGCACCAGCTCCTCGGCATCGTCCATCGCGAACTCCCCCACCCCCGCGGCGGCGCGGATCGCCTTGACCAAGGCGTCCGCCACGGGGCTGCGCAGCACACTCGCGATTCCGGGGAGGGCTTCGAGCAGCGAAGAGATCTGCGACCCGCCGAGCTCGGCTGGCATCGAACACGCTGCTCCGACGCTAAAGGTCGCGCCAAGCTACATCGGCCCTACCAGACCGTCAAGGATTTTCCAGCGATTTTGCGCGGAACTACGGCTGTGGAGCGCGGTTACGACGCTGGCGCAGGGCCTGGATGAGCCCGCCCGGAGCACGCCGCGAGATGGTGAGGTCGGAGTGCGACAGCAGCTCCCCCAGCACCGTGCGGGTCCGGGGGTCGAGCGGCATCTCGAACCGCAGGTCGAGCTGATACTCCACGTGATCGGGACCCTGGCCGGTGAGCATGAAGCCCTGGGGCTCCGGTCGGGCGGCGTCGACCTCGATCTGCGCGAGCGGCTCGTATTGGGGGCGGTCCATGGTCACCTCCGCGGGCAACCTCCGAACTCCGTGAGAGATACGCCTCCTGGGAGTGGTGTCAAGGCGGCCCATCTTCCAGGGGTCGCTACATTTCAGCCGTGGGACGACGCGGAATCAAGGAATACCGGGCGCCCGAAGCGCTGGCGCTGATTGCGGCGGACCGTGAGCACGTGCCTCTGATCTGCCCCTCCTGCAGCACGCGGTCGATCGTGCGCGCGCCCCGCCGTCGGGGCGGCCGTGCCGCGCCGCTCGCGCCGGAGCGCGTGACGCTGACGTGCCAGACGTGCGGCCGCCACGCATCCTACATCGAGCGCGGGCCCACCGCGCCGCGGGACGAGACCATGGATCCGCATATCGTCCGACTGTAACATCCCCCGTTCCACCGCGGGAGAAGGAGAGCGACACCGAGCGTGGCTGGCGACGCGATACAAATGATGGGTACGATCAGCGAAGTGCTTCCCAACACGACCTTCCGCGTGAAGCTCGAGAACGGGCACGAGGTGCTGGCGTACGTCAGTGGGAAAATGCGGAAGAATTACATCAGGATCCTACAAGGTGATCGAGTAGCGGTGGACTTGTCGCCGTACGACCTGACACGCGGCAGGATTACGTACCGGTACAAATAAACAGCGTCACGCAAAGGCGTAGCACAAGGGCGTAGCACAACGACGTCGCGCGAAAACGTAAAAGGCCGGGGAACGACTCCCGGCCTTTACGCTTTCTTGCTACGTCGTAGTGCTACGTTTCTGTGTTACGTCTCTGTGCTACGCCTCTCTTGCCTAGAAGAACAGCATGAAGCCGCCGGAGATGTCGATCTGCTTGGTCCCGGGCGCGAGACCGCCGATGACGCCGGTGGTCCCCTCCTCCGTCCCCTCGAACACGAGCTTCAGGGACTTGGTCCACTGGTGGTAAATGCCCGCAGTGTAGGAGTAGACGTTTGAGCGCACGGCGCTGTTGCCGTCGCCAGTGGGCGCCGCCGTATTGTTGTTCTTCAAGCGGCTGAAGCCCCAGCTCAAGCCGACGCTCGTCTTGGGTTGGAGCTTGTACATGATCTGGGCATAACCACCGTCAGATGACCGCGTCTCCGTCGAAGTGGCAGCGGTCCCTGCTTTCTCGCCACCCGAGAAGAGCAGGCCTGTGCCGAGCCCCTTGCCAATGTAGCCGCTGACCACGATGGACAGGTCGGACAAGCTCGCCTTGATACCGGCAGTACCGCCGATCGAACTGATCGACTGGCCGCCCGACGCGGAGTCGGACGTCGACTGCCACAGGCCGCCGACCCATAACATGTAGTTGTTCTTGCCGGACTTCTGGTTGTAGGAAAACTCACCCTCAACGCGCGGGATTCTAGTGAACGTGTAGGTGCCGCTTCCCAAGACGCTCGGCTGGAACAGACCGATGCTGACTTGCGCCTGACCCGGCTTCGTGCTGTACGTCACCTGAGCGTTGAAGTTCGGATAAATGTACCCGTATGCGATCCGACCCAGGGTCGTGCCCTTCGCCTGCCCACCGCCGATCCCCACCGCGCCGACGCCGAAGAGCGTCATGTCCTGGAGAATATTCTGACGGCCGAACAAGCCCAACTCGCGGCCGGCGAGGATCGTGGACCCGTCCTTGAGTCCGATGGTCAAGTACACCTGGCGCATGTCGATCTGCGCCCCAGCCTGGAGTCCAACATTGGGAGCACCTGGGGCCGAGCCGCCGAACTGATCGTGGTTGCCGCCATTCTGAATCTGCGGCGCGAACCCGAAATGCACTCCGAGGTTTAGGCCGGCCTCTTTGCCGGTAGCTGAGAACGTCGCAAAGGCAGGGAGCAGTCCCGTGCGGACGCTGGAGTTCGCCGGGCCACTATTGTTGACCTTCGAGAACACCCAAAACGCGTTCACGTTCCCGGAGAACGAGAACGACCATCCGTTGGACATCTGCATCGTCAGGCCTTGCGCGCCGGCCGTCGCGGAGACGCCCAGCGCCAAGCCCAACAACAACAGCGTGAGACGCTTCATACGAGATTCCCTCCTTGGGAGTTTACCTGGCCAATCCTACCGCTCGTGCCCTCGAGGCGCCAACTGCAGCTAGGTAGCGCCAGGTACAGCGAGTGGGAACGTGGTCCTCCCACCAGTCATACTCGTCTGGCTTCTCACCTACGGTTGTGTGAACGAACAGGGGAAAGCGGAGCCCACCTCCTTGAGAGCGAGTCGATCGTGCTGCGCTGCGCCGCCGCGCCGGCCGCACCAGGCCGCGCCAGCGTCCGCTCGGCACTCCCCGCTCCCGCGAGGTCAGGGTTTCCCCGCAGGAGTGGCCGCCAACGACGGCTTGCGAACTGAGCCCGAAACCTCGAAGCGAACCCACATGCCGGCCGCCCCATGGCCCGGAACCCCGCAAAATATTAGGTAGGAACCCCCCTTGTCCGCAATAAAGCGTATGTCATCGGTCTGTTCCGAGATGAGCCCCTGGTCCAGCCGGAGCGTGAACGCGCGGGGAAAGGCGGGCGCAACTGGCCCCGTGGGAAGGGGATGGGTGTCCGGGATGATCTCCGCAGAATGCGGGAGCATGCCGTCGTGATTCCGGACGTGCATCACGACTGTCCACCCCAGGGGCACCGTGAGCGTCAGCTCCCCGTCCCGGAACCCGTTGAAGTTGAGCGCACCGTTGAGACCCGTGAGGCCCGCCACCAGCTGGAAGGTGGCTGTCTTGGTCACGGTATCCACCTGTAACCACGACGGATCGACCGCCGGAGCGGGCGCGGCCGCATCGCCCTGTGCGCGAACCGCCACCGGTGACGCCGCGCCCACCGCCACGGCCACGATACATGCGACCGAGAACGACTTCACCGTGGCGAAGCTACCACGCCCTCCGGCGAGGCGGAAGAGCTTGAAGACCATGCATTGTGGCGCATGAGCGACAGGCATGGCACGTAGGCGCCTCAGCTTTGCCGTGCCACCCTCGGAGGGCCCCTGATGTGTCTGGCATCCTCCTTGCGAGAACCGAAACTGCAGCCCGTTTGGGCCGCCGGTGGAGAGCCCGCTGTGAGACGGCGCTCCAGTCCGAGAGGGTAGGCGCAGCGTACGAGGATGCACTTGCATGTACTCCAAGTCCAGCTTCAAGGGTTTCGGCCACTTCGTTGAGTGGTTGCTGGCCCTGGGGCTGTACCGGTTGGTGCGCGGCGCGATCTTCGTGCTGGTCCTCGCCGGCGCAGGGTGCCTTCACTCACACAAGGTCTCGCTCGCGCGCGTCCCGCTCGTTCCAGCAGGGGAGCGGCCGCTCGCCCGGCGACTCGCCGGCGCGGATCTCGTAGTGACTGCCACGCTCGCCAAGACCGAGCGCGATTGGCGCTACGAAGAGCCCTGCGGCATCTTGCGCCACGTCCTGTACGGCTGTTCCGACATCCCCAAGGCGTACCAGGGGACGTTGCGCCGGGGCACTCAGACGTGGCCGGTTTTCTATTTCAAGGTCGGCGACCTGCCGCACCCCGCTGTGGGCGACTCGGCGGTCTGGCTCCTCCGCCAGGGGGTCGTGTACCACCTTCTGGAGTGCGCGCAGCGGCGCGGTGTGACTTCGGCGTACTGCAGCTACGACGTCGCCTACGTGGTCGAGTCCGACGATGACGTGCTGCCGGCCGCCACGTGGGAAGAGGTCAGCGAGCTGCTCCACACTCTCGCACAACCTCCCTCAGAGAACCGTTAAACGTCAGAGCCGGCGCACGATGAAGAGCACCGTGCGCCGGCTCCCGACTCACGTCTTTACATCCCCGCCTTAGGAAGCCCGAAGACGAAGACCGAGTTACCCAGCGGATAGCTGATCTGGAAGTTCCCGCCCGCCGCGACCGCGACGAATTCCTCGCCATCGAGCTCGAACACCGAAGGCGCGGCGTTGACGCCGGCGCCGCAGTAGAACTTCCACAGGACCGCACCGGTCTTGGCGTCGTAGGCCTTGAACCAGCCGTTCCCCTCACCGGTGAACACCAGGTTGCCGGCGGTGGCGGTCGCGCCGCCCATCATCGGCAGCTCGGTCTTCACCGTCCACGCGACCTTACCGGTGTTCAGGTCGATCGCGTTGACGTTGCCGTACTCACCCGAATAGCCGCCCTTGTCGTCCGGCACCCGGATGAACGCGCTGCCCAGCCACAGGCGGCCGTTCTCCCAGGGCGCGTAGTGGACCTTGTAATGCATCGGCTGATGCAGGCCCACGGTGTACGCGTACGCCAGGTCGGGATGCACCGCGATGGGCGACCATTCCTGGCCGCCGTTCGCCCCCGGCAGCATGAACACGCCGTCGGCCGTCGGCTGCGTGTACATGTTCTGCTGCGGCACGAACGCCGCCGAGCGGCGGATCAGTTTGCCGCTCGCCGCGTCGAGGACGTAGACGAAGCCGGTCTTGCCCGCTTCCACGACCGCCTTCTTGCCGCCGACCATCGCGATCACCGGGGGACTCACCGCATCCAGGTCCCACACGTCGTGCGGCACTTCCTGATAGCCCCACTTGAACTCGCCGTTCGTGGCGTTGATCGCCACGATGCTCTCGGTCCACAGGTTGTCGCCCGGGCGGATCGAGCCGTCCAGGTCGGGCGACGGGTTGCCGATCGCGACGAACAGCGTCTTGGTGGCGTCGTCGTACGCCGGCGTCATCCACATCGAGCCGCCGCCGGTCTTCCAGGCGTCGGCATACTTGGCGGAGTCGGCCTTCTCTTTGGCGATGTCGCGCTTCAGGTCATCGCCCTCACCCGTGGTCTTCGACCACTTGCCCCACCAACCACCGTGCTGCGGATCGGGGAGCGAGTACCAGGTCCAGACCGGCGCGCCGCTTGCCGCAGTGAAGGCTTTCACGTAGCCCCGGATGCCGTACTCGGCGCCAGAGGTCCCGATGATCACGTTGTCGCCGATCACGAGCGGGGCCATCGTTTCGGTATAACCGGCGGCGGGGCCATCGCCCACCTTCACTTCCCACTTCACTTTGCCGGTCGTCGCGTCGAGCGCGACGAGGTTGTCGTCCAGCGTGCCGAGGAACACCGACCCGCCCGAGACGGCGACGCCGCGGTTGTTGGGTCCGCAGCAGGCCGTCGCGACCGGGTCGTTCTTGTGCGTGTACTCCCACAACATTTTCTGCGTCCGCAGGTCGAACGCGCGCACGATGTTGTTGG
>Ga0209057_1001659_pt1 | contig 17699 bp, 5 predicted proteins | sample GraSoiAngelo_146_FD_185903 | JGI IMG/M metagenome (GOLD analysis project Ga0209057, IMG submission 185903) | Grasslands soil microbial communities from the Angelo Coastal Reserve, California, USA - 14_1009_05_30cm (SPAdes) (version 2) | ecosystem: Environmental > Terrestrial > Soil > Grasslands ... | reverse complement strand
TTACGATTGCAGCCGGAGCGGTATCACCGACACAGATACTTGCTGGTGCTTCTGGAACCTCCACTATCACAGTCACAGCAGTCAATGGACTGACTGGCGCCGTCAACCTCGCAGTTTCCGTCTCCACTCCAGCCGGATTGACCTGCACCCTCCCCGCGAGTGTCACATTCGGTACATCGCCCCAGACCGCGACACTGTCATGCAGTGCCGCAACCGCCGGTGATTACACAGTAACAGTCACTGGGAGTGTCGGAACTCGCTCTCACACTACTGCCAATATACTATTCCATGTTGTTGACTTTTCGATTGCTGCCGGAGCAGTTAGCCCAGCCCAGATATTCGCCGGCAGCTCCGGGACCTCGACAATCACTGTAACCGCGCTGAACGGTCTAACCGGGACAGTAAACCTAGCAGTATCTGCTTCCACTCCAGCTGGCTTGACATGCACCCTCCCAGGCAGTGTCACATTCGGAACTTCTCCGCAGACTGCAACCCTCTCATGCACAGCTGCAGCAGCAGGAGACTACACGGTTACGGTAACCGGAACTGATGGAACATTGAGCCACGCGACAGGAACTATACTGTTCCATGTTGTCGACTTTACGATTGCAGCAGGCGCGGTATCTCCTGCGCAGATATTTGCAGGAGCCTCCGGAACCTCGATAATCACTGTAACAGCTCTCAACGGCCTGACAGGAACTGTCAATCTCGCGGTATCAGCATCCACACCCGCAGGACTAACCTGCACTCTTCCAGCGAGCGTTACTTTCGGAACCTCGCCTCAAACTGCTACACTGAGCTGCAGTGCAACGGCGGCCGGCGATTACACCGTAACAGTCACAGGAACTGACGGGACCCTAACACACACTACTGCAACAATCCTGTTCCACGTTGTAGATTTCACGATCGCTGCCGGCGCAGTGTCTCCGACCCAGATACTAGCGGGCTCGTCAGGAACCTCGACCATAACGGTAACAGCCGTCAACGGACTGACCGGAATCGTCAACCTAGCAGCCTCTGCGTCCACACCAGCCGGACTAACATGCACCTTACCTGCCAGCGTTACCTTCGGCACCTCGCCACAAACCGCCACACTGTCGTGTAGCGCTGCAAACGCAGGCGACTATACTGTCACAGTAACTGGAACCGATGGAACTCTCACTCATACGACTGCGACGATTCTCTTCCATGTTGTCGACTTTACGATTGCAGCAGGCGCGGCATCACCAACACAGATACTAGCGGGCTCGTCAGGAACCTCGACCATAACGGTAACAGCCGTCAACGGACTAACCGGAACTGTAGGCCTTGCAGTATCCGCATCAACACCCGCAGGTCTTACGTGCACCTTACCTGCTAGCGTTACTTTCGGAACTTCGCCTCAGACTGCGACATTGAGTTGCTCTGCAACTGCTGCAGGCGACTATACGGTAACTGTAACAGGCACTGATGGCGCTCGCACCCACACTACCGCGGCGATTCTCTTCCACGTAGTAGACTTCACCATCGCTGCGGGAGCAGTATCACCAATACAGATACTCGCTGGATCCTCAGGCACTTCGACGATTACGGTTACAGCCCTTAACGGCTTAACAGGCACCGTCAATCTTGCGGTGTCTGCTTCTACGCCAGCTGGTTTGACATGCACTCTTCCAGCAAGCGTTACTTTCGGAACATCACCGCAAACCGCAACTCTGTCGTGCAGCGCGGCCACCGCAGGTGATTACACGGTCACCGTTACAGGAACAGATGGTACATTGAGCCACGCGACAGGAACTATACTGTTCCATGTTGTCGACTTTACGATTGCAGCAGGCGCAGTATCTCCTGCGCAGATATTTGCAGGAGCCTCCGGAACCTCGATAATCACTGTAACAGCTCTCAACGGCCTGACAGGAACTGTCAATCTTGCGGTATCAGTATCCACACCCGCAGGACTAACCTGCACTCTACCCGCTAGTGTCACCTTCGGAACCTCACCGCAGACCGCTACACTGTCGTGTAGTGCTGCAAACGCAGGCGACTATACTGTCACAGTAACTGGAACCGATGGAACCCTAACACACACTACAACAACAATTCTATTCCACGTAGTTGCCTTCACCCTTACTGCCAACCCCTCAACAGTCAGCTTCACTCCGCCAGGCACCTCCACTTCCACTATAACCGCGAACGCTCAGAACGGCTTCACTGGAAGCATCGCCCTAACAATCACCTCGACTCCACCCTCTGGTTGCACGAATACAATATCCCCGTCAACCGTCACTCTTCCAACACCCAACACCGCAACACTAACAGCCGGAAGCTGCTCAGTCACCTTCACGGTCACAGTAAGCGGCACGAGCGGCAGTCTGACCCGCACAGTCACCGTCACGTTCACGCCGCAAGCCGACTTTAGCATAGCTGCAGGCGCTGTCAGCCCTGCCCAGATCCTTGCTGGATCTTCTGGAACCTCCACGATCACCTTAACCGCACTGAACGGATTCACCGGCACCGTGAACCTCGCAGTGTCCGCGTCGACACCTGCCGGTCTAATATGCTCCCTAGCACCGACGAGTGTCACTTTCGGAACTTCCCCGCAAACCTCGACACTATCGTGCAGTGCATCAGCAGCAGGTGACTATACCGTCACTGCTACGGGTACAAGCGGCACTCTAACCCACACTACAGGCACAATCCTATTCCATGTAGTAGACTATACCATCGCCGCTGGAGCAGTTGCTCCTTCCCAGATTCTAGCCGGAGCATCAGGAACCTCGACAATTACCGTAACAGCGGTGAACGGGTTCACAGGCACCGTGAACCTAGCAGTATCCGCTTCGACCCCAGCGGGACTAACCTGCACTCTACCCGCCAGCGTAACATTCGGAACATCCCCACAGACCGCGACACTATCATGCACCGCCGCTACGGCAGGCGACTACACAGTAACGGTAACGGGAACGAGCGGAACACTGTCGCACACAACTGCAACAATCCTATTCCATGTTGTCGACTTTACGATTGCAGCAGGCGCAGTATCTCCAGCCCAGATACTGGCTGGCAGTTCAGGCACCTCGACCATCACAGTCACAGCAGTCAACGGTCTAACAGGAACTGTCAACCTTGCAGTATCAGCATCCACTCCGGCCGGTTTGACATGCACCCTCCCGGCGAGTGTGACATTCGGCTCATCGCCTCAGACTGCTACGCTTAGTTGCTCCGCAACAACAGCAGGCCAATACACCGTTACAGTAACTGGTACCGATGGAACCTTGAGTCACACCACCGCCTCGATTCTCTTCCACGTCGTTGACTTCACAATTGCCGCAGGCGCAGTATCGCCAACCCAGATACTAGCCGGTTCCTCCGGAACCTCTACGATAACAGTGACCGCTGTGAACGGTCTTACAGGCACTGTCAACCTTGCGGTATCCGCCTCTACACCCGCAGGTCTAACATGCACGTTACCAGCTAGTGTCACCTTCGGAACATCTCCACAGACCGCAACATTGTCATGCAGCGCAACTGCTGCGGGCGACTATACTGTCACAGTAACTGGAACCGATGGAACTCTCACTCATACGACTGCGACGATTCTCTTCCACGTTGTTGATTTCACCATCGCTGCGGGAGCAGTGTCCCCGGCTCAGATACTAGCGGCTGCTTCAGGAACCTCAACGATTACAGTAACTGCTGTCAACGGCTTAACCGGTACAGTTAACCTTGCAGTGTCCGCCTCCACCCCCGCAGGTCTAACCTGCACTCTACCCGCCAGCGTCACTTTCGGAACCTCGCCGCAGACAGCAACATTGTCTTGCTCTGCAGCTAATGCAGCTGACTATACCGTAACAGTCACAGGAACAGATGGAACATTATCGCACACGACCGCATCGATTCTGTTCCACGTGACCGCCTTCACCATTACCGCGAGCCCAACCACCATTACCTACACTCCACCCAACACAGGGACCTCCACGATAACTGCTAATGCTCAGAACGGATTCACTGGAAGCATCTCGCTAGCCGTCACATCGGTCGTTCCAGCTGGATGCACAGCCACGATCTCGCCAGCCTCCGTCACCCTTCCAACACCTAACACTGCGACTCTGACAGCGGGCTGCACTAGTGCCATCAGCTTCAGCGTTACAATCACTGGCACAAGCGGAACTCTGACCCGAACCGTAACTGTACCGGTCAGTCCAGGAGCCGACTTCACCATCGCTGCAAGTGCTGTCACCCCAACCCAGATTCTCGCAGGCTCGTCAGGAACCTCCACGATCACCCTCACTGCATTGAACGGATTCACCGGCACCGTGAACCTCGCAGTGTCCGCGTCGACACCTGCCGGTCTAATATGCTCCCTAGCACCGACGAGTGTCACTTTCGGAACTTCTCCACAGACCGCGACACTATCATGCAGCGCTACTGCTGGCGATTACACTGTTACCGTAACAGGAACAAGCGGCGCTCTAAGCCACACTACATCTGCCATACTCTTCCATGTCGTCGACTTCACAATTGCCGCAGGCGCAGTCCTGCCAGCCCAGATATTCGCTGGAGCATCCGGCACATCGACCATAACGGTCACCGCCCTCAACGGGCTGACTGGAACTGTTAACCTCGCAGTATCTGCGTCCACACCTGCTGGACTAACCTGCACTCTCCCGGCAAGCGTCACTTTCGGAACCTCGCCGCAAACCGCAACATTGTCGTGCAGTGCGGCCTCCGCAGGTGATTACACAGTAACTGTTACAGGAACAGACGGTACGTTGAGTCACACAACTGGAACAATACTGTTCCATGTTGTCGACTTTACGATTGCAGCGGGCGCAGTATCTCCAACACAGATACTCGCAGGCGGCTCCGGAGCCTCAACGATCACAGTCACAGCAGTCAACGGTCTAACGGGAACTGTCAATCTCGCAGTATCAGCATCCACTCCGGCCGGTTTGACATGCACCCTCCCGGCTAGCGTCACATTTGGAACATCTCCACAGACAGCAACACTGTCCTGCACCGCAGCGTCAGCGGGCGATTACACCGTAACAGTGACTGGAACTGATGGAACACTTACTCATACAACAGGAACAATTCTCTTCCATGTTGTAGACTTCACGATCGCAGCGGGAGCGGTTTCACCAACACAGATCCTAGTGGGATCTTCTGGAACCTCAACTGTCACAGTAACCGCGGTCAATGGTTTGACTGGTACTGTGAACCTAGCAGTGTCCGCATCTACACCCGCGGGTCTGACATGCACGTTACCAGCTAGTGTCACCTTCGGAACTTCTCCGCAGACTGCGACACTCTCGTGCACGGCATCAGCGGCAGGAGACTACACAGTCACCGTAGCCGGAACTGACGGAACGCTCAGTCATACAACGGCAACAATCCTCTTCCATGTAACCGACTTCAACCTAACCTCGAGTCCAGCCAGTATAACCTACACTGCGCCCAACACAAGCACTTCCACAATAACCGCGAACGCTCTCAACGGCTTCACCGGCAGCATCTCGTTGGCCGTTACATCGGTTGTTCCAGCTGGATGCACAGCCACAATCTCGCCAGCCTCCGTCACCCTTCCAACGCCTAACACTGCAACCCTAACTGCGGGATGTACGAGTGCCATCAGCTTCAGCGTTACAATCACTGGCACAAGCGGAACTCTGACCCGAACCGTCACTATCTCGGTATCACCCGGAGGACAGACCTTCACTATCGCCGCCAGTGCTGTTACTCCCTCCCAGATCCTGGCAGGTGCGTCTGGAACATCGACAATAACGCTGACCGCCCAAGGAGGCTTTACAGGAACGGTCAATCTGTCAGTGTCTGCCTCAACACCTGCAGGTCTACTATGCGGTTTGACACCCACCAGTGTGACCTTCGGAACATCTCCGCAGACCTCGACACTCTCATGCTCCGCTGCAACTGCTGGTGACTACACCGTCACCGTAACAGGAACAAGCGGCAGCATAACCCAGACTACTTTCGCAATCCTATTCCATGTGGTTGACTTTGCAATCGCAGCAGGAGCCGTATCCCCAACACAGATACTCGCAGGCGGGTCCGGCGCCTCAACCATCACCGTAACGGCGGTCAACGGTCTAACCGGCACTGTCAATCTTGCAGTGTCCGCTTCTACACCTGCGGGTCTAACCTGCACTCTACCCGCCAGCGTAACATTCGGCACTTCGCCACAGACCGCGACACTATCATGCAGCGCCACAACGGCAGGCCAATACACGGTCACAGTTACCGGAACGGACGGCACCCTGAGTCATACTACCGCGACGATTCTCTTCCATGTTGTCGACTTTACGATTGCAGCAGGCGCAGTATCTCCAACACAGATACTCGCAGGCGGCTCCGGAATCTCAACGATCACAGTCACAGCAGTCAACGGACTGACTGGTACTGTCAATCTCGCAGTATCAGCATCCACTCCGGCCGGTTTGACATGCACCCTCCCGGCGAGTGTGACATTCGGCTCATCGCCTCAGACTGCTACGCTTAGTTGCTCCGCAACAACAGCAGGCCAATACACCGTTACAGTAACTGGTACCGATGGAACCTTGAGTCACACCACCGCCTCGATTCTCTTCCACGTCGTTGACTTCACAATTGCCGCAGGCGCAGTATCGCCAACCCAGATACTGGTCGGAGCGTCTGGCACCTCAACGATCACCGTAACGGCGATTAATGGCCTGACCGGAACCGTCAATCTCGCGGTATCCGCATCTACCCCTGCAGGATTAACATGCACGTTGCCAGCTAGCGTAACCTTCGGCACATCCCCACAAACAGCAACCTTGAGCTGCTCCGCAGCAACAGCAGGTGACTACACTGTCATCGTAACCGGAACTGACGGAACATTATCTCATATGACGGCAACAATTCTCTTCCATGTAACCGATTTCACTCTAACCTCAAGTCCCTCCAGCATCAGCTACACTGCACCTAACACGGGCACCTCTACGATATCCGCGAACGCCCTCAACGGATTCACTGGAAGCATCTCGCTAGCCGTCACATCGGTCGTTCCAGCTGGATGCACAGCCACCATATCCCCCGCCTCTGTCACTCTCCCAACACCTAACGCCGCAACCCTAACTGCGGGATGTACGGGTGCCGTCAGCTTCAGCGTCACAATCACTGGCACAAGCGGAACTCTGACCCGAACGGTCATCGTCGCAGTGTCACCCGGAGGACAGGACTTCAGCATCTCAGCTAGCGCAGTCACTCCCTCCCAGATACTTGCAGGCGCCTCTGGCACCTCAACAATAACGGTAACTTCTATCGGAAGCTTCACAGGAACAGTCAACCTCTCCGTGTCCGCCTCAACACCAACAGGTCTACTATGCGGTTTGACACCCACCAGTGTGACCTTCGGAACATCTCCGCAGACCTCGACACTCTCATGCTCCGCTGCAACTGCTGGTGACTACACCGTCACCGTAACAGGAACAAGCGGCGGTCTAACCCACACCACTTCCGCAATCCTATTCCATGTGGTCGACTTCACGATTAGCGCGTCCGCGCCAGCCGCGGCTCCAGCCGATGGGACCACAACCGCGTCCTCCACGGTCACCGTCACCGGTCTCAATGGGTTTGCAGGAGCTGTAACACTCTCTGCCACAGCTCTAGCACCGCTTGTCTGCTCAGTAACACCTTCCAGCGTAACACTGCCACCGTCCCCGCAGACCTCGACCGTATCATGCAAGTCGACGTCAGCCGGCACGTTCAGTGTTGCAATCACGGCCACCAGTGGAAGCCTCAGCCACTCCGCGACGGCGACGTTCAACTTCAACGACTTCACAATTTCACCCTCCGCGGCGGTAACAGTCAACTGTACTCCAGGTGTAACATGCACGACACCGATATCCGCAAGTAGTGTCAACGGATTTGCAGGCAGTGTCTCGCTTACGACAAGCCCGTCAGCCGGCCTAACCGCCACTCTCGGCAAGAGCGTCCTCGTCCTCTCAAGCGGGTTCGACAGCACAACCCTATCCCTCAGTGCAGCGGCGAACGGCGACTACACCGTCACCGTAACAGGGACTAGCGGCTTGCTCTCCCACACAACCGCAGTAATTACACTGCATGTCACGACACCCGACTTCACCATAACAGCCAGCCCAGCCTCATTCACCATATCCGTCGGCGGAACCGGAACCTCAACGATCACCATCACCCCCATCAACGGATTCAGCGGCACAGTCAGCCTAACGGCCACCGTCAATCCATCCACGGGACTCACAGCCTCCCTCAGCCCAACAAGTATAATGATGTCTGGCTCAAGCACCCTCACCGTAATGGGTTCACTAAACGGCACCTACATCGTGACCGTGACAGGCACGAGCGGGACAATAACGCACTCCACCAACGTCAATGTGACGGTAAGCGGTGCACAGGTGTCAGCACCAGCGTTTGGCCAGAGCAACTGGAAGCAGCGCCTGCAACTTTCCAAGAATAACTTCCAGCAGCAATGGAGATTCGGCCTGCAAAACACCGATCCCAGCACAACCGTCTATGCCCAAGTACAGATCAACGTGGTCGACGGAGCCGGCTTTGTACCCTTCACCCTGACATCATCAGTGATCACTCTCGCGCCAAATCAATTGCTGACCAACCTGATCCTGACGAAGACGTTCACCAACGCGGACATTGGCAGGTCGTTCAGTTTCCAGATGGTGATACTCTGGGGCACCAGCCCGACATCGCTAACACAACAGAGCACAGCGGCCATCGGCTTCGTCCGAACTAGCGGAAGCTTCACCATACTCGCGTAGAACGGCAAAGCCAAAACCCCCCTCCAACTCCCTTCTTTGTTTTATTAGAATCATGTCATACTCCACGCACCATCTCCGTATCATTGATCTTTTCCATTCTGCCACAGTGAAGCAATCCGAGATTTGCTAGGGGACTAGCGAAGGCTTGACGAAGCGATCGCTTCGGGGACTTTGCCTAGTCCTATTGTCTGTGGCCGGACTAGTCTTTCTCCCGCTGGTGTTCCACCCTGTCACTGCCACTACCCTTTGGGGAAGCCCTACGGCGATCGAGAACAACGCGGGAATCAATATTTTGAACGCAGGTCTCCAAGCCAGCAACGGGACCATGTGGCTGGCTTGGCAAACGAACAGGTACAGAGGAGACTCCCAGTACGATATCTCCTACAAGACGTACACAAACGGGGTCTGGTCGACAGTATCGCGGCTAACAACTGGTGGGATAAACGCGGGTGCAGCGCTAGCGCAGTTATCGAACGGAACTATCCTGCTTTTCTGGGCGTACAAGCCTGCAGCCAGCTATCTCATCTACTACAAGATGTACAACAGTCCTGGAGGATGGTCAAATCCTCTACAAGCGTCGAGCACATCTCTCAACGATACGAATCCCTCCGCTGCTGTTGGTAGGGATGGGACTCTCTGGCTCGTCTGGACAAGGAATAACTCGACCTGCAGCGGCTCTTGTACTGATCCTGCTAAACAGCTCTACTACAAGACCTTGAAAGCAGGAGTCTGGTCCACAGAAACGAAGCTGACCTCGGACACGAACCAGAACTGGGGCTCCGGCATAACGGTTGGCAAAGACAACATTGTAAGAGTAGTCTGGTCGAAAGGATTAGGATCTCTCGAGAATTACCAGGTATACTACAGGACATACAACGGAGCGGGCTGGAGTGCGGAGACCAAGGTTGTCGCCTCGACTGATTCCGACGAGCATGCCGCGATTATGCAGGATCGGAACGGGACAATGTGGCTCTTCTGGTCGAGGAAGCACTACTACAGTGGCCTCTCCTTCTACTACCTCCTTTACTCCAAATACTCCTACAACAGCGGCACAACCTGGTCCGCAGAAATCCAGATGACAAACACTTCGACCAGTGTTGACAGTATGCAGCCATATGGCGTCCAGTCCACTTACAACAAGTCCATCTGGCTCTTCTACACAACGAACCCCGTCTCAAACGAGGACATTTACGCGCTAATATCCAGCCCGATACAGCCAATACACGATGTAACAATTACATCGGTTACCCCGTCGACGCAGATCGAATACCCAGGCGGGCTCGCGTCAATCGGCCAAAGCGCCATCGTCTCATTCACCGCGACCATCCTTAATCGTGGCGACCAGAGCGAAATAGTAACAGCTGCCCTCACCGTATACAACTCTAGCTCCTACAACTCTGTAACGAAGCAGAACCTTGCAGTACCCGGAGGCACAGTCAATCTATCGTTCAGCATGAATACGACCAACTGGAAGCCCGCATGGTACTCGGTCGCCGCCTACGTCAGTCCAGTTCCTGGCGAGACAGTCCCCAACCAGGCTGACAATAATGTCACATTCACCAGGGTTACCCACGTAATTCCCTTGGGGGACATTGACCAAGACGGCTCAGTCACCATTATTGATGTAGCAGTGTTCTTCTATGATTTCGGATTCACACCCGCCACTCCTTCGCGATGGGACCCTCACTGTGACATCAACAACAACGGCATCATCGACATCATCGACGTCAGTATAGCGGCCCGAGCATTTGGAACCAAGTCCTAGCCCCCAGACCATGAAAAGATCGGCGATACAAAGCCCCTGTTCGATCTTACCGGAAACGATCTTGATTCCCCATCCAAGCCCGTTTCGAGGCAGGCCTGTTTACCGATCGTATATTTCAAGAATACTTGGGAAGTCTACCTCAATCTCAAGTGTCTCATGGCTATAAACGAGGATACACATATCGAAAACTCTTATATCGAGTGGATGCCGATAAGCACGCAGGAAAAACGGGTAATACGTATTGAAAAAACTTGAAAAAGTAATCCTCATACCATTGATGCTACTTACAAGCCTATTCGTCGTACCAGCAATACCAAACGCCCACGCAGCGGGCCAAATATGTCTCGCAGATCCATCAACAACCGGATGCCCTGCACTTCCACCAACACTAGACCAAGCCCCTGGAGGCTTGCTCAGAATAGCTGTTCGAGCTTCAGGAGTAGACGCCCTTAACGGGTTTGACATTCAGGTTAGAAGCGATCCCACGATCCTCACCGGGGTCAGCGCGGATCTCACAGGCAGCATCATTCCTTTCAGCGCACTGGTCATTTGCATCAACGGCTTGCTACAAGCTGGCTCATCATGCGCTCCACAAGACGCTGACGGAGTAGTACACCTTGCCGCCGTCAATACGGCAGGTGCCACTACAACACCGCCAACCAACGGGTTACTGTTCACTGCAGTGTTCAAAGTCCTAGCCGGCTCAGACGGTACACCGATCTTCTTCAACACAGGCTGCTCGGGCACAAGCGTAGGCCCAGATGTCTGTGTGACAATCGCGAACGGTGTCCCCGGGGCCCCTCCAGTTCCCGTCTCGATTCAGGAGGCCACCTTCATGCACGGCGCGGACTACAACTTTGCAGTAACCCCCGACTCAACCACAGTTGCGCCAGGTTCCAGCTTCGCCTTCACCATCACACTCACTAGTCAAGCTGGCTTCACCGACACCATCGGCCTTAACGCTGTGTCAGGCGTAGGCGCCAATCCGCCAAGCTTCGACGCGGACGGCAATCCAATCGGCAGCACCACCGTACCACCTATCGCAGTATCGCTCAGCGTGCCAAGCCTCTTCCTCCCCGCTAATGGAATGGCTACGGCCACTCTAACCGCGGGCCCAGCCCCAGATCCGACCCCCGGCTTTGACGTGAACGGCGGCGACATTCTATTATTCCCCACCTTCGTCATAACGGCGACCGGGACCAGCTCCGTTGGAGTAAGTCATAGCCAAAACGTCGTTGTCCAGGACACTCCACAAGACTTTTCCATTAGCGCGAGCCCCGCGAACGGTCTCATCATACCCATCGGAGGATCAAGCACATCCACCCTTACCCTCACCAGCATAAGCGCTTTCGCAGACACTATATCATTCAGCACTGCGGTCAACATTAACGGTCCCACAAGCGCTGTCAGCCCTGCCTCCGTCACCCTCTCGGCGTACGGAACCACCACAGCCACCCTGACAATCACCATCCCGACAACCGCCGACTTTGCAGCCTATGACATCACAGTCACCGCCACAAGCGCAGGCGTGACCAATACCGTTGACGTTACGTTTGTCATCACGGGCACTGACTTCAACCTCGCTGCTATCCCAGATCACATTATCACCTTTGCCAGTCTAAGCGCGAGTTCCGGAATCAAAGTCTCCAGCGCAACAACATTCGCAGGCCCACTAACCTTCTCCGCAACAGTCATTCCAACTGGGACCAATACACCGGCCAATTGTTCGCCATGCTCAACCGTACTTGTAACCAGGTTCGACCCCGCGACAGCTACGCTGACCGCAGGCGGCGTCGTGTTCTCGACATTATCGGTCGAGACGACCGCCAACTCAGCGCTAGGCAACTATACTGTCGTCATCAGCGTTACCAGCGGTAGCATAACCCACCGAGTCTTCTTGACAATCGCACTAGGCGACTTTTCGATACACCTAGTTACTACCGCTCTCACGGTCATACCTGGAACTCCCGCGACCTCAACGATCAACTTGGCCAGTCTCGGAGGCTTCGCGGCAACCAACTTCCAAATCGGGTTCAACGGAGTTGCATACCTCGGCGCCACAAATCCAGAGAGAACACGTGTCCCACAGCTTCCGGGTAACCCGCAGCTCCGCCTCGTCCAAGTGTACTTCCCCAACGGAACACGGGTACCACAGACCATAATCTTCCCCAACGGTGTCCGTACATGTGCGGACTGTGGAGTCTACGGCCCTATCGCTTCAGTGCCCGTGCGTCAAACATTCATAGACGTCTTCACCCCCAACCACACGACCCTCACTGTACGGGTAACACCTCAAACCCCAGCCGGCGACTACATTGCTAGCGTCACTGGGATTGCGGGACCTATAACGCACACCACGACCGCGACCGTCCACGTACCAGCGTCACCACAGTTCATCCAGTTCGTGCCAGTGCACAAGGTATCACTCAGCAGAGATAATGGCATCTACACCTCCAAAGCTGGAATCACGAATTTCGACACTGCGACAACACTGTTCGTGAGCATCCAGGTCATCGGAATCGACTCTACAGGCACAAAGACTTTCACAGCTACATCGATAGTGGTACAGTTGCTTCCAGGACAGTCCATCAGTAACCTCGCGTTCTCCGCGGCGCTCCCTGCTAGTACCCTCGGCACAAGATACAGCTATTCTGCAATGATTCAGTACGGCTTGACAGCCACAGCACTCACAGCCTCTAGCGTACTAGGCAACGTCCCGAGCAGCGGCACACTTACAGTCACGAGTTAGCAAGTCCCGTAACGAGTTTCAAATCCCCTCTTTCTTTTCTTCTCCTCAGAGTTGTTTCCGCACGATATAACCGGTTCAACCTCCAGCAACAAACATACTGCCAGAGAGCACGACATCTATCCGGACGCGTCTCCAATTCAAGGAAGTCTTATAAGTTGTGTAAAGAAATCCTGAGCTGGTTGCGCTTATCGGCGAGGTTTTCCCCACAGAAGTGATCACAATATGGGAGCTAACAGCAAGACATCATTCCTAGCGATTAGCATCGTAATCCTTTCAGTAGCGCTTGTTCCAGAGTCTATCCATATGGTTAGTGCGAGTCCACCATACACGTGGACTGGTCCGACACGGGTCGATCAGTCTCCTGGACTGGATCTCCTTCCAAGCGTTCTCCAAGCAAGGAACGGTACCCTCTGGATGGCGTGGCAGTCAAGTCGTTTCAACCAGTCTTTTCCAAAATTCGACATCTTCTACAAGACGCGAACGGGGGGCCTCTGGAATAATCCAGTTAACTTAACGAACGTGAATCTATTTTCGACGGGTAACAATGCCTCCCCAGCGCTGGCCCAGTTTGCCAACGACACTGTAATCTTGTTCTGGTCTTCACTCATCGGGAACAGCTACAAGATCGTCTACGAAAAATACCATGTGGACAAGTACGGTAACGAGTTCTGGTCGAATAGGATCCAGCTAACTTCCACCAACCTCAACGATACGGCTCCATCAGCCACTGTGGCCAGAGATGGTACACTCTGGCTCTTCTGGAGTAGGCAGAACACAACTTGCACCACAACATGTACGTTCAAAGATCAGCTGTACTACAAGACGGTCAGGAATGGCGCTTGGTCTCCGGATACGAAGCTGACGACTAATACTAGTTTGAACGACGGCTCCTCTGTGATGGTTGGCAAGGATGGGATTCTAAGGCTCGTCTGGGAAGAGCGCGCGACTGCGGAAAGCAACTCTCAGCTGTTCTACAACTCCTACAATGGGGCAATATGGGGGACGGAATCACAGGTCGTCTCTTCTTCAATGCCTGATGCTCATCCGTCGATCATGCAGGATCGAAACGGGACTATCTGGCTGTTCTGGGCGAGGCTTCAGGGTCCAGTGAATCAGGAGGCCTGGGCGATCTACAGCAAGTTTTCTACTAACAATGGCAGTACTTGGTCCACTGAATCACAGATAACGAACGATGCCTACCCTGTTGACGATGATAATCCCGCCGCGATTCAGTCAAATACCCCAACTGACAAGTCTATCTGGGTGTTCATCCGTTCAGATCGTCCTAACGCTGTGGACTTTGATATCTGGGCGCTGAATTCCAGTCCTGTCTCCCCGGTCCATGACGTGAAGATCTCAACCGTCGCACCTCTCAATTGCGCGCAGCCATGCAAGAAATATCCTACACCGTTGAAGTACGCTCCTGTACCTCAGTATGCCAACCCTGTTGTGAATATCACAGTCACCGTGAGCAACCCCGGAGATTTTGTGGAGTCGTTCTCAGTTACTCTCACCGCTATGAATACTACCAGTTCCAGTATCGGCACGCTGGCCGGGAATGTTGCTATCGGCGGCTCGACAAGCGTCGTCTTCAGCTGGAACACTACAGGCTTCAAACCCGGCCGCTACGCGTTATCGGCAACTGTAACAGTACCGATAGAAAGTGTCGGTAACCGAGGGGACGACCCCTTGGGTGTCACGAACCAGGTTTGGATCCTGCCCCTGGGTGATATAGACCAGGATGGTCTCGTCAGCCTGATAGACGTATCAGTCATCTTCTATGACTACGGGTTCAGCCATAATTGCGGATGCTCGAGGTGGAACCCGTACGCCGATCTGAACGGTAACGGCATAGTTGACATCGTAGACGCGGGCGTCGCGGCTCGGAACTACGGAATCACAACATAGGGCTCGCCCCGTAGTCTGTGAAAAATCGCTCTTACAAGTTCGTGGGGAAAGATTGACTCGTGAAAAATCCCGTGTCAAACGAAAACCTCCATCAAAATATTTCATCCGTCTAGTTTTCTTTCGGGATAAACTTTTAAGACCCCCCGGCCGTTGCAGACCTTGAATCATCAAAGCTGACGGTGGAGAGCCAGAAACGAGCGTTGGCGTAAGAGAGCTAAGGCTAGCCTCCATCACCCTCATGATCATGATTCTAGCACTCTCTAGCAACCCATACCTCGGCCACTTGTTTCCGGGGACACCGCAAGCGCACGCTGCGGATTCTGCTAAAATCGCGATAAATCCTCCAAACCAGTTCCTCCTAGGAGAGACCGCAGGACAGGTTACGTTCACTGTGAATGTAACGGACGCCCCTGCAATCAATGGTTTTGCGGTCGTGCTTACATACAACATTCTCGTGCTTCGCGCTGTTCTGCCACCTGGTGGCCTCGATTATGGTGGCAACGTTCTCTGCCCATCGGGAGCCGATTCATGCAAGCCAACAGTGGTGCGAGATTGCGTAGATACTCATGGGCCAGCATGCGGCGGGGAAGACCAGGCAGGAGTAGTCGCTCTCGGGCTCGTATTGCTCACCGCAACGACAATGCCACCAACCAGCGGAAAACTTTTCGACGTGACATTCGACATTCTCGGAAGCGGGTTCTCCGAGATTCACTTTCGCTCGGCAACCTTGACTGCTGGATTAGACCAGACAGAATTGCCTTCCGTTAGCTCTGACGGGTATTTCACCAATATCGACTGCCCTCCTACGTCAGGCACACCATGCACTCCACCTATCGTTGACTTTACAGTATCCCCCACTCCCGCTGACCTTGCGATAACCGGCAACGAACTGCTCCAAGGTAGAGTGCTCATCTTCAACGCGTCCGCTCGATCCACGAACTCGGGCGGATCTATTAGTAACTATTATTGGATTTGGGGAAACCCGGATCCAAGCCAGCAGGGTTCAAACGCAACGATAATCCACGTCTACAGCATTGGGAAACCGTATTACGTCACTGTCAGAGCAGACGACAGCTACGGGGTTTCAGCATCCAAGACCAAGCGTATCATTGTAATCAACAATCTGATTGATTTGGCCGTTGACTCGGCGACAGTTAACGATGACGCTGGAGTCATACCAGGCACTATTATTTCGGTCACTGCGCGGGTTTTGAACAACGGAACAAGGACTGAAGAGGCGAATTTGACCATAAGCGTGGAGGGGCGCCTCATTGGAAACACAACTTTTCACGGCCTGCTCCCGACTAACCGAAAGGAATTCACGGCCCAGTGGAAGACAGACAAATACAGCCCGAGAGTCTATCGCATTGATGCTTTCGTGGATTACGTGAGAAAGCCCGGGAACTATAGCAACATCATCGAAGATGTCTTAACTAATAATCTCAAATCAATCTTTGTTCAGCTAGTATCTCCGTTGCCTGCGGGCCTAAGCTTGAGCCTCCTCCCGTCTGCTGGGATCTCACTTCTTGTTTTAGTTGGAGCCGGTATTGCGGGATCCCGTTTCTTGAGAAAGCGCCCTTTGGACACCGACCTGCCATAACCGGCGAGGAATACCGCTGTTAACACACGGAATGTCAAGGTATTCTACAAATATCCCAGTCCTGCTCTAGATGTACCTTGAAACAGTCTCGGAGACCGTTTCAGGGATAATCTTTTAAGGGAAAAACCCCGAAGCCCTCTTTGGAAAAATTGAAAGACATATCTATAATCAAACTAACGCTAGTCTTTGCTGTCGTTTTCTCTTTCGCAAGTCTTCCAGGTGCACTTTCTAGCAACGTACATCTTCCATCAGTTCAGCTAGCCCACGCAGCCACGGCCCCGAACGTGCCATGGATACCGGCAGGTCCAGCTTTCGACACACTCGTAAGCACGATCTATGCAGACCAAAACGCTGAGTTCACGCAGATGCAGGCCGGTTTGGTCGACGTAAGCGACTGGCCACTAACTCCAGCTCTGATCACATCACTCGGCGGTAACAATGGCTTCTTCGTCACGCCGCAAATTGCAAGCCACGACTATGACGAGCTAGAATTCCACAATGGCAACAACTTCTGGGGTTGCGATTTCAGCTTCACCAATTCTGCCTGCGGTATCGACATTCGACAGGGAATCGCTCATCTGCTCGACAAGAACATTCTGACGACCACTCAAGCTGACATTGCAGGAGTCTCGCTCCCAATCGACAACGCTCTTCCTCCGAGTCTCGGACTGCCTACTCCTAATCCGTGTGCTTGGGATGCGCTGTTTCCTCAGTCTGGTCCAGCCTGTGTGGTTGGTGCCGCTGGGGGTCTAGCGTACCATCTTGCAGCTGCGACCGCGGGAGTTGGGCCTTCTCATCCGACTTTCGCTTGGACTCCAGGATTGGGTACACCTGACTTTTGTGCTGCAGCAGACCACTTCATCCACGCGAATCTTGCAACAGGTAAGAACCCGACCACATGTGTCCTCA